>Ga0335073_10003117_pt1 | contig 22936 bp, 20 predicted proteins | sample Lox_Sample_22_FD_207093 | JGI IMG/M metagenome (GOLD analysis project Ga0335073, IMG submission 207093) | Soil microbial communities from Loxahatchee National Wildlife Refuge, Florida, United States - Lox_Sample_2.2 | ecosystem: Environmental > Terrestrial > Soil > Wetlands | place: USA... | reverse complement strand
TGCCGGGCACCGTCAGCGAGTACCCGAACTGGCGGGTGCCGCTCTGCGGCCCCGACGGCGAGCCCGTGCTGCTCGAGGACCTCCCGTCGAGCGCCCGCGTCCGCCGGATCGCCCGCGCTGCCGCGGGTGGCTAGCGACGGGCGCGCGGGATCGCTTACCCGGGCGGCGCTCTAGGTGGTGCGCGTGCAAGGATCGGGCTTGCATACATCCATCACATGAGGGCAGTGCCCGGTAACGGGCAGGAACCTCCACCGAGGGGAGACGACATGCCGGCGACTGCGCTGCGGGAGCGCAAGGCGTGGGCCGAACTCCAGCGCCACTACGCCGAGATCTCCGGGCGTCACCTGCGCGAACTGTTCGCGGAAGACCCCGGTCGCGGCGAGCGGATGACCGCGGAGGCGGCGGGCATCTACCTGGACTACGCCAAGAACCGGGTCACCGACGAGACCATGCGGCTGCTGCTCGAGCTCGCCGCCGAGTCGGGGGTGCCTGAGCGGCGGGACGCCATGTTCCGCGGCGAGCACATCAACGTGAGCGAAGACCGCGCCGTGCTGCACGTGGCGCTGCGCATGCCGGCCACGGCGTCGCTGACCGTCGACGGGCAGGATGTCGTCAAGGACGTGCACGCGGTGCTCGGGCGGATGCGCGACTTCGCGACGCGCGTGCGCTCCGGCGAGTTCAAGGGCTATACCGGCAAGCCGATCAAGAACGTCGTCAACGTCGGCATCGGCGGCTCCGACCTCGGCCCCGTCATGGCTTACGAGGCGCTCCGGCATTACTGCACGCGTGAAATCACGTTCCGTTTCGTATCCAATGTGGATTCCACCGACTTCGCCGAGGCCACCCGTGACCTCAGCCCCGACGAAACCCTCTTCATCATTTCCTCCAAGACGTTCGGCACGCTGGAGACGCTGGCCAACGCCACGACAGCGCGGGACTGGGTGGTCTCCGCGCTCGGATCGCAGGACGCGGTCGCGAACCATTTCGTCGCGGTCTCCACGAACGCCGACCGGGTGAAGGCGTTCGGGATCGACACCGCGAACATGTTCGGGTTCTGGGACTGGGTCGGCGGGCGCTATTCGATGGACTCGGCGATCGGGCTGTCCACGATGATCGCGCTCGGGCCGGAATCGTTCGGCGAAATGCTCGCCGGATTCCACGACATGGACGAGCATTTCCGCACCGCGCCGCTCGAGGCCAACCTGCCGGTCCTGATGGGCGTGCTCGCGGTGTGGTACCGCGACTTCTTCGGCGCGCAGACCGTCGGCGTGATGCCGTACGAGCAGTACCTGAAGCGGTTCCCCGCGTATCTGCAGCAGCTCACGATGGAGTCCAACGGCAAGCACGTCACGCTGTCCGGGCAGCACGTGGACTACGACACGGGGGCCGTGTACTGGGGCGAGCCAGGCACCAACGGGCAGCACAGCTTCTACCAGCTCATCCACCAGGGCACCATGCTCATCCCCGTTGACCTGATCGGGTTCGCGCGCGGGCTTAACCCGATCGGGGACCACCACGACCTGCTCTCGTCGAACGTGTTCGCCCAGGCGGCGGCGCTGGCGTTCGGGAAGACCGAGGAGGAGGTCCGCGCGGAGGGGACGCTCGAGGCCGTCGTCCCGCACCGTGTGTTCGAGGGCAACCGGCCGACGAACACGCTGCTGTGCGACATCCTGACGCCGCGGCTGCTCGGGTCGCTTGTCGCCCTGTACGAGCACAGCGTGTTCACGCAGGGCGTCATCTGGGACATCGACTCGTTCGACCAGTGGGGCGTCGAGCTGGGCAAGGTGCTCGCGGTGCAGATCATCCCCGAACTGACTTCTGTCGACGAACCCGCGCTCTCCCATGACTCGTCCACCAACGCACTCATACGTCGCTACCGATCGCTCAAGGGGGCGTGAGTTTCGCCATGGCAACTGACAAGCCAATGCAGCTCGGCATGATCGGGCTGGGCCGGATGGGGGCCAACCTCGTCCGCCGGCTGATGCGCGACGGCCACCGGTGCGTGGCCTACGACGTGAACGCGGACGCGGTCAAGGCGCTCGAGGCCGAGGGCGCCGAGGGGGCATCGTCGCTGGCCGAGTTCGTGAGCAAGCTGGAGCGGCCGCGCAACATCTGGATCATGGTCCCGGCCGGGATCGTGGAGCGCACGCTGGCCGAGCTCGTGCCGCTGCTCGCCTCCGACGACGTCGTCATCGACGGCGGCAACTCCTACTACAGGGACGACATCACGCGGTCAGCGGAGCTGAAGCCACTGGGCATCCACTACCTCGACGTCGGCACGAGCGGCGGCGTGTGGGGCCTCGAGCGGGGGTACTGCCTGATGATCGGCGGGGACGACGCGGCCGTCGCCCGGCTCGACCCGCTGTTCGCCACGATCGCGCCTGGCATGGGCACCGTCGAGCCGACGCCCGGGCGGACGGACGCCAGCGACACGGCGGCGCACGGGTACCTGCACTGCGGGCCGTCGGGCGCCGGGCACTTCGTCAAGATGGTGCACAACGGCGTCGAGTACGGCATGATGGCCGCGATCGCCGAGGGCCTGTCGATCATCAAGCACGCCGACGTGGGGCTGCACCAGGACGAGATCGACGCAGAGACCACGCCGCTGCGCTCGCCCGAGGCGTACCAGTACGAGATCAACGTGGCCGACGTGGCCGAGGTGTGGCGGCGCGGCTCCGTGGTCAGCTCCTGGCTCATCGACCTGATCTCGGCGGCCTTCGCGAAGTCGCCGGGACTTGAGGACTTCAGCGGGCACGTGTCCGACTCCGGCGAGGGCCGTTGGACGGTGCTGGCGGCGGTGGACGAGGGCGTGCCCGCGTCGGTCATCTCGGCGTCGCTGTACGAGCGGTTCGAGTCCCGGGACAACGGGGCGTTCACCGGCAAGATCCTGTCGGCGATGCGCTCGGAGTTCGGGGGGCACGCGGAGAAGAAGCCGTGAGCGGGAGGCCGTCGTCGTCTCGGCCGCGGCGCACAGGTCCGCGGCCGGGCAACCACGTGATCGTGCTGTTCGGCGCGACAGGGGACCTCGCCAAGCGCAAGCTGCTGCCAGGGCTCTACCACCTGGCGTGCGCCGGGCTGCTGCCTGACAACTACCGGATCATCGGCACGGCGCCGCCCGAGTCGGCGCTGTCCGACGCGGACTTCGTGCAGCACGCGCACGATTCCGTGAACGAGTTCTGCGTGATCAAGCCGGCCGGTTCTTCCTGGGACGAATTCGCGGCACGCCTGTCGTTCGGCGCGGCGTCGCCGCAGGACCCGTCTCCTCTGGTGTCCGCCGTCGAGAAGGCCGAGAAGGCGATCGGCGGGTCCGTGGGGCGGCTCTTCCACCTGGCGGTGCCGCCGTCGGCGTTCACGTCCGTGATCGGGCTGCTCGGGTCCTCTGGCCTGGCCGCCGGGGACACGAAGGTGATCATCGAGAAGCCGTTCGGCACCGACCTGCCCTCAGCGCGCGCGCTCAACGCGGCGGTGCACGCGGTCTTCGACGAGTCGCAGGTGTTCCGGATCGACCACTTCCTCGGCAAGGAGTCGGTCGACAACATCCTGGCGTTCCGGTTCGCGAACGGCCTCTTCGAGCCGATCTGGAACAGGGACCACATCAGGTACGTCCAGATCGACGTGCCGGAGACGCTGTCCATCGAGGGCCGGGCCGCGTTCTACGACGCCACGGGCGCGTACAGGGACATGGTGGTCACCCACCTGTTCCAGGTGCTCGGCTTCCTCGCGATGGAGCCGCCGACCTCGCTTGAGGCCAAGCCGCTGCGGGACGAGAAGGGCAAGGTGTTCGACGCGCTGCGGGCGATCGACGTGCGGCACGTGGTGCGCGGGCAGTACACCGGGTACCGGTCCTCGCCAGGCGTACCCGCCGACTCCGACACCGAGACGATGGTGGCGGTCCGCGTGGAGATCGAGAACTGGCGCTGGCACGGCGTGCCGTTCTACCTGCGGTCAGGCAAGTCCCTGGCGGCCAGCCGCCAGACGGTCACGCTCGGCTTTCGCGAGCCGCCCATGCGGATGTTCCGCGTCCACCGCCAGGACGCGCCGATGGGCCGGGTCAACGAGATCATCATCGACTTCGCCGACCCGGGCTCGATCAAGATCGAGTTCCTGGCGAAGGAGCCGGGGCCGGACATGACGCTGGGCGCGACGGAGATGAAGTTCAGCTACGACGACTCGTTCGCGCACTCGATGGCGCTCGAAGGCTACGAGCGGCTGATCCTGCTCGCGATGCTTGGCGACCAGTCCCTGTTCACCCGGGCCGACGGGATCGAGCGGGTCTGGGAGATCTCCGAGCCCCTGCTGACGTCGCCGCCGCCCGTGGAGCCGTACGAGCCCGGCTCGTGGGGGCCCGCCAGCGTGAGCAAGCTGATCGCGCCGTATCGCTGGTACCTGCGCTGACGGCGAGCGAGGCGGCGCACGGCTTTTGAAGCATAGCGGCATTGCCCCGCCAGTCCCGAAGGCCACAAAGCCACCAAGATCCAGTTAACGCTGAAGATTTGGCCGGTTATAGGCGGCCAAATCTCCAGCGCTGATCTGCTTGCATCGCCCGTATGGCGGATGGGGCTCCGCGGACTGCCCAGCGGTCTTCGCGCCCAGCTCTGTGCCGAATGCGCAATCGGCTTGCTCTAGCCGGCCCAAATGCGCAATCGGCATAGCCATGGCTCGCCCTGGCCTCGCAGCTGACGCTTGCCGGGCGGGTCCGGTCGGCGGGTAACCTCGACCTAGTCATGGCTACCGTCACTTTCGTCATCAACGGCACGCTGGCGCACGCCAGTGGGCGATTTGTCCCGTTGTGCCGGACAGCGGCGGCGCGGGCCGGCTGGCGCTCGGAGTTCATGATCACCGCGAAGGCGGACGAGGGCACCGCCGCGGCGCGGGACGCCGCCGCGGGCGGCGTGGACCTGGTGGTGGCCGTCGGCGGCGACGGGACGGTCCGTGGCTGCGCGGAAGGCCTGTCGGGCACGGACGTCCCGCTCGGGGTCGTCCCGCTCGGCACTGGCAACCTGCTGGCCAGGACGCTGGGCATACCGGCCAGCCCGAAGGCGGCGCTGAGCATCGCGCTCGCCGATCCCGCGGCAGGCGGCAGCGGCGACCCGGATGGGGCCGACGGCGCCGACGGGGCGGATTGGGCCGATCGGGCGGCGGTCAGCGAGGATCAGCGGATCGACCTGGCGACCGCGGACGGTACGCCCTTCACCGCCATGGCGGGCATGGGCCTTGACGCCGCCGTCGTCGCCGCGACCAGGCTCAAGCACCACCTCGGCTGGGTCGCCTACGCGATGGCGGGCGCGGCCCACCTCGCGCTCCCCCCGGTCAGGTTCACCATCCGGCTTGACGACGGGGAGATGATCGAGCGCGAGGCCAGGTCCGTGGTCGTCGGCAACTCCGGGCTGCTGCCCGGCGGCTTCACCTTGCTGCCCGACGCCAGGATCGACGATGGGGTCCTCGACGTCGGCGTGCTGGCGCCACACGGCCCATTCGGCTGGCCGAAGGTGGCCACACGCGTGCTGACGCACAGCCACCACCAGGACAGGCACCTCGAGCGTTTCCAGGCGCGCACGGTCGAGATCACCGCGCACAGCGTGCTCCCCCGCGAGGTGGACGGCGAGGTCGTGGAGCACAGCAGGAAGCTCTCGGTCGCCGTGCGGCCGGGCGCGCTCGTCGTCCGGGTGCCGGCGCGGCGACAGCACCGGCAGTGGCCCGCTCATCACGGGCAGGTCCCCGCAACACGCGCGCTGAGCGGTGATATACCGGTGTAGGCGCTTGGCGCTTGGCGCCTGACAGCGAAAGCCGGTGGAACGTGTCCGTTGGCGCAGAAGAGAGCCTGCTCGGCAAAGTTGGGCGGGTTACGGTCTCTATTCCAGGCAACGGCCCCGGCGAGGTGCTGTTGCCCGTCCGCGGCGGCAACGAGGCGTTCGCCGCCTGGTCCGACGAGCCAATCCCCCGGCATACCCGGGTCGTGGTCGTCGACTCGCTGTCCGCCCGCTCGGTGTTCGTCACGCCGGTCCAGGTGTTACCCCCATTCCCAGCTCAATCGGGCGCCGGAACCCCGGACGCCCGAGAGGGAGTCCCCCATGTTCTTCTGGCATGTGCCCGCGCCCAACGAGGCGCTGCTCATCTCCGGCTCGAAGCGGCACAAGGAGGCGACCCAGTTCCGCATCGTCACCGGCCACGGCAGCTTCGTCATGCCGGTGAAGCAGAAGGCCCGGGTGCTGTCCCTCGCCCTGCGCGAGGCGGAGATCGTCGAGGAGTGCATCACCAACCAGGGCATCCGACTCAATGTCCGCGCCGTCGCCGCGTTCAAGGTCGGCGACGACCAGGCGTCGATCGCGAACGCGGCGCGCCGCTTCCTGTCCGAACAGGACCGGATGGAGGTGCTGGTCGGCCGGGTTTTCGCCGGCCACCTGCGGTCGATCATCGGCGGGCTGACCGTCGAGCAGATCATCAGGGAGCGGGACCGGGTCGCCCAGGAGGTGAAGGACGGCAGCCACGCGGAGATGGAAAAGCTCGGCATCGTGGTGGACGCGCTCGAGATCCAGGAGATCGAGGACTCCTCGGGTTACATCAACAACCTCGCCGCGCCGCACGCCGCCGCGGTCGCGAGCCAGGCGCGCATCGCCAAGGCGAAGGCCGACCTTGAGGCCACTGAACGCGAGCTTGAGGCCTCGTCGATGAAGGCGCAGTTCGAGCGGGACATGGCGATCAAGCAAGCGGGCTACCTGGCGGAGACCGAGCAGGCCAAGGCCATCGCCGCCCAGGCGGGGCCGCTCGCCGAGGCGCAGGCCTCCGTGGACGTCATACAGCAGCAGACCTCGCTGGCCCAGCGGCAGGCCGAACTCGCCGCGCAGCGCCTGGAGGCCGAGGTCCGGCGGCCGGCGGACGCGGAGGCGTACCGCAAGCGGACCCTGGCCGAGGCCGACCGCGACCAGACCCGGTTCGGCGCCGAGGCGGAGGCCTTCAGCCGGCGCACGATCGCCGACGCCGAGGCGGACGCCAACCTGGCGCGGGCCGCCTCGCTGCGCCAGGGCAACCAGGAACTGATCGCCGCCGACCTCCTCATCCAGAACCTGCCGGCGATCGTGGAGGCCGCGGCGCGCGGGCTCGCCGGCGCGAACCTGACCGTGCTCAACGGGACGCAGGGGGTGAACGACGTCCTCGCCGGGCTTGTCGGGCAGGGACTGTCCATCCTCGAGTTGCTCAAGAAGGCGAACGCGGCCAGCGCGGCGAACGCGGCGAACGCGGCGAACGTCACCGCGGGCGCCGAGTTGAGCGACGGCAACGGCGCCGCGGACCTCCAGGTGAGCGGCGGCAACGGCGCCGCTGACGCCGCGCTGAACGCGGGCAATGGCACCGCGGACGCGGCGGTGAACGCGCCCGACGGCACCTCGGACCGGGGACTGAATTCCCTGGACCGGGTCGGCTAGGCGCCCGCCACCCCGCGGGCCGGCGACCCCACCGGACAACCCGGCCGAATCGAGCACACCCCTGGGCATGGCAGGCTTGGGCGTATGGCAGAGCCTCTCACCCTGATGGCAGTACACGCCCACCCCGACGACGAGGCGTCAAGCGGCGGCATTCTCGCCACCTACGCCGACCGGGGCGTCAGAGTAATAGTCGTCACCTGCACCAACGGCGAGTTCGGCGATGCCCCCGGCGGCATCAAGCCTGGCCAGCCCGGCCACGGCCCTGAGGAAGTGGCCAGGCTGCGCCTGGCCGAGCTCAGGGAGTCGGCCCAGATCCTCGGGGTCAGTGACCTGGAGACGCTGGGGTACCACGACTCGGGCATGCCGGACTGGGAGTACCGGAACCGGCCGGACGCCTTCTGCAACATCCCGCTCGAGGAGGTCGCCGAGCGGATCGGCGTCCTGATCACCAAATACCGCCCGCAGGTCCTCGTCACCTACGACGCCGAGGGCGCCTACCAGCACCCGGACCACGTGCAGGCCAGCCTGACGGCGCAGGCCGCGGCGAAGGAGACCGGCATCCCCGCCAAGGTCTACCTGTCCACGATGCGCGGCAGCTCATGGCGCAAGATCTGGGAAGCGCTGCGCGAGGCCGGCGAAGACGTGCCGGACTGGGAACCCGACGAGGAACGCACGCGGCGGGCCCTGGCCTCCGAGGAGCGGATCACCACCACCATCGACATCCGCCCGGTGCTCGACCGCAAGCGCGCGGCCCTGTTCGCCCACGGCAGCCAGATCGACGACTCCTGGTTCAGCAAGATCCCCCAGGACGTCAGCGAGGCCGCCTTCGGCTACGAGTACTTCATCAGGACCGTCGACGCGACTGGCGCGCCGGTGCCAGAGACCGATCTGTTCGCGGGGCTGCGCGACGGGGCATGACCACCATGTGGGCGCCCCCGAGGAAGTAGTCGCCGCGGCTGTCGCGGAGCTGTACGCCTGCGACCCGCAGGAGTTCACCGACCGCCGCAAGGGACTCGCCGACGCGGCCAAGGCCGCCGGCGAGCCAGCCGCCGCGAGGCAGATCGCCGCGCTGCGCAAGCCCACCCGCGCCGCGTGGGTCGTCAACCGGCTGGCGCGCGCCGACCCGGCCGCGCCGCACAAGCTGACCGCCCTCGCGGCCGCCCTGCGCGCCGCCGAACAGGCCAAGGACGGCCCCAAGCTGCGCGAGCTTTCCGCGGCGCGCGGCCCGCTCATCGACGCCCTGACCGGGCAGGCGCTGACCGCCGCGGGTGTCCTCGACCCGCCGACTGGGCTGCGCGACGAGGTCGCCGCGACGCTCACTGCGGCGTTCGCCGACCCGGAGGTGGCAGAGGGGTTCGCTGCTGGCACGCTGACCCGCGCCGCCCAGTGGGCGGGCTTCGGCCTTGCCCTGTCAGGCCCCGGCCCGGACACGCCGGACGGGGACGGTGGCGGTGATGCGGCGGCGCTGGCCGCGGCGCTGCGGGCCACGTCCGCGCCCGCGCCTGCCAGGCCGCGCGCCGGCGCGCGGCAGGCGACCCGGTCGAGCCCGCCTGCCGGACTTCCCACGGCGCCGGAGGACGGGGATCGGCTGGAAGCGGGAAACAGGCTGCTCGAGGAAAGGCGGCGCAAGCAGCGGCTGGCCGAGGAGGCGGCGAAGGAGGAAGCTGCCCAGGCGGCCGCCCGTCGCCGGAAAGCCTTCGATGATGCCGAACGAGCGGTGGCGTCTGCCGCGGCCGCCGCTTCCGACGCGGTGGCGGCGGAAGACCGGCTCGAGGCGGAAGTCCGCGGCCTCGAGAACCGGCTCATCCAGGCGCGCGCCGAACTGGCCGACGCCCGGCTGCGCGCCCGGCGCGCGGAAGCCGCAGAGCGCAAGGCCCGCCAGGCGCTCGACCGGCTGCCCCGCCCCGACGACGCGACGACCAACTGAGGACGCTGCGCACAACGAGCGCCTTCGTGGCTCGCGTGCTTACAGGGATACGCGGGTTGGCCGGCCGGCCAGACTGGGAGCGGTCGCCCCGGCTGCTCGTCTCACATACTGAGACGCTTCGGCCACATGGGGCCCCATCCGGCACCACAAATCGGGACAATCTGGACACAAAATCGACCGTTTGGGGCCCTATGTCACAAATTCGTCCGCTGGCACGCGGCGGGCGTTACGGGCATGCGGCGGGCGTTACGGGTGGGCGGTGATGACGCCGCGCGACTTCAGGAACGCGGTGTTGCGCTCGTCGAGGATGGCGTAGGCGGTGTTCTCGCCGGCGGCGTACTCGACTGGGCCGGCCTGGCGGCCGGCCTGGTCGGTTTCGGCCTGGTAGGCGACAGTCGCGTTGCCTTCGAGGACCGGGAACCAGGCGCCGTCGCGGACGTGGATCAGCGCGGCGGCCACACCGCCCGCGTTACGCACCACGAGGCGCTGGCCTGGGTCGAGGCCGGTCACCCGCGAGTAGACGGCGCGGGAAGCGACAACGCCGGAGCCGCAGGACGGGGTGAGGCCCGCGCCACGCTCGAAGGTGCGAACGAAGACCTCCGGGTCGCCTGACGCGGGCAGGATGCCACTGGCTAGCGGGAGCAGGAACGAGACGTTCGCGCCTTCGGGGAAGAAATCGGCGGCGCTCTTGCCGGCCGCGATCAGGTCTGCTTCGCGGTAGTCGGCGACGATGGCGACGACGTGCGGGTTCGGGACCGTCACCGCGGTGAAGTCCGCGAACGGCGCGGCGGGCGGTGCGGCGAACTCCACCTCGGGCAGCTCCACCCGGACCTGGCGGACGCCCTCGGGGGTCGACGGGGACCGGTGGATCGTGTAGGCGCGGCCACCGCTGGCGACCTGCTCGGATTCGGTGCCGCGCACGTCGAGTATCAGCCTGCCCAGGCCCCGCATGCCGTTCCCGCAGAACTCGGCGGCCGACCCGTCCGGGTTGAAGAACCAGGCCTGGGTCAGCGGCGAGCTCGGGTCGTAGAGGTAGATCCCGTCGCTGCCGCCGGTCCACGCGTCGCGGTCGCAGACCCGGCGGACGAACTCGCGGAGATCGGCGTCCGACGGCCAGGACGCCGGCGTCGCCGCCAGGGCGAAGATCTCGTTGAGTGACCCGTGGGTCTTTACCAGTCGCATCGAGCCTTGAGTCTATCCGCCGGGCCGGCGGACGTTCGGCCGCTACTGGCGCGCATTAGACCCGCCAGCCCGTGACCTACTCCCCTGTGCCGCGCGCAGCGCGGGAGCTACGCCAGAAACAAGATCATCGAGGAGGTCACAGTGAAGTACGCGCAGCCGGGCAAGCCAGAAAGCATCGTGCACGTATCGCCGCGGTACGAGAACTTCATCGACGGCAAGTGGGTCTCGCCAGTGCGGGGGCAGTACATGGTCAACCTCGCGCCCGCGACGGCCACGGCCATCTGTGAAGTGCCGCGCTCCACCCCAGAGGACGTCGAGGTCGCGCTCGACGCGGCACACCACGCGAAGGACGAATGGGGCGAGACCTCGCCTGCCCTGCGGGCGAAGGTGCTCAACGCGATCGCGGACGCGATCGACGCGCACCGGGAGGAGCTCGCCGTCGCCGAGAGCTGGGAGAACGGCAAGCCGGTGCGTGAGACGCTCGCCGCCGACATCCCCCTCGCCGCGGACCACTTCCGCTACTTCGCGGCGGCGATCCGCGCCGAGGAGACCCAGATCACGGAGATCGATAAGAACACGATCGCCTACCACTTCCACGAGCCGCTCGGCGTGGTCGGGCAGATCATCCCGTTCAACTTCCCGCTGCTGATGGCGGCGTGGAAACTGGCGCCCGCCCTGGCCGCGGGCAACTGCACCGTGATCAAGCCGGCGTCGGCCACCCCGTGGTCGATCCTCAAGCTGGCCGAGATCATCGGGCACCTCGTCCCGCCTGGCGTGCTGAACATCGTCACGGGCCCTGGCGGCGAGATCGGCAAGGCGCTCGCCGCCAACCCGCGGATCGCGAAGGTCGCCTTCACCGGTGAGACCGTCACCGGGCGGCTGATCATGCAGTATGCGGCGCAGAACATCATCCCGGTGACGCTCGAGCTCGGCGGCAAGTCGCCGAACATCTTCTTCTCCGACGTCATGGCGGACAACGACGCCTTCCTCGACAAGGCCGTCGAGGGGCTCGTGCTCTACGCGTTCAACAAGGGCGAAGTGTGCACCTGCCCGTCCCGCGCCCTGGTCCAGGAGGACATCTTCGACGACTTCATGGAGCGGGCGATCGCACGCGTCAAGAAGATCAAGGTCGGCGACCCGCTGGACACCGAGACGATGATGGGCCCGCAGAACTCCGCGCAGCAGCTCGCCAAGATCAGCTCCTACGTGGACGTCGGCCTCGCCGAGGGCGCGAAGCTGATGGCCGGCGGGCACCGCGCGCAGGTGGGCGGCGAGTTCGCGGAGGGCTACTTCTTCGAGCCGACCGTGCTCTACGGCCACAACAAGATGCGGGTGTTCCAGGAGGAGATCTTCGGGCCGGTGCTCGCGGTCACCACGTTCAGGGACGAGGCGGAGGCGCTTGAGATCGCCAACGACACGCTCTACGGGCTCGGCGGCGGCGTCTGGACCCGCGACGGCAGCCGCGCGTTCCGGGTGGGCCGTGGCATCAAGGCCGGCCGTGTCTGGGTGAACTGCTACCACCAGTACCCGGCGGGCGCGGCGTTCGGCGGGTACAAGGTGTCGGGCATCGGGCGCGAGACGCACAAGATGATGCTCGAGCACTACACCCAGACGAAGAACCTGCTCGTCAGCTACGACCCGAAGCCGATGGGCCTGTTCTAGGGGGGGTGTGGCCCGGGAGGGGGTTCCGAGGGGCCTGTTCTGGGGCGTGATCCGGGAAGGGGTTCCGAGGGGCCTGTTCTGGGGCGTGATCCGGGAGGGTTTCGAGAGGGGCCTGTTCTGACGGGGCCACCGCTGGAAGAGAGGAGCTCGCGATGAGCGCGTTCGTGGCAGCGGGCTGGGGCGGCCGCCAGTGTGCGGCGCGCGGCGGCCGGCTGGTCGGCGCACGGCGCGTCGTCGCGACCGAGGCAGCCCGGCAGGCGGTTCTCCGCCTCCGGGCCGTCCGCGGGCCGCTGATGTTCGTCCAGTCCGCCGGCTGCTGCGGCGGCAGCGTCCCGATGTGCTTCCCGGACGGGGAATACCTCACCGGTGAGGGCGACCTGCTGCTCGGCCGCGTCGCCGGCTGCCCGTTCTACATGGACATCCGCCAGTACCGGGCGCTGCGCCCTGGACAGCTCGTGCTCGACGTGGCGCCCGGGATGCCCGAAGGGTTCTCGCTCGCGGCTGGCGAGGGGCTGCGCTTCGTCACGCGTACGGTCCCGCCCGTGCCGCAGGAGGGGACGGGGCGGACAGGAGGCACGGATCGTTCGGGATAAGGAGAGTGCAGAACCGCTCACATGCCGAAAGCGGGGTACGTGGAGAAGCGCGCGCCTGCCGCGAAGTTACGGACGGCCACCCTGGCACGGTCGATCATGTTCGCCGGCAGCTCGGACAGCGGGAACCAGCCGAAGTCGCTGTAGCTGCTGAGCACTCCCCCGGCGTCGCCGTCCCAGCCGTCCGCCGTGAGGAAGAACGCCATCCGGCCCGCGCCTGACACGTCGTGCATGACGTGCGCGAGCGTCACGCGGGCCGCGTCGAGCGCGATGCCGGCCTGGGCGTCCGCGACGCGGATCGCGGCCTCCACGAGCGTCTCGCGCTCGGCCAGACGGCCGGAGGGCGGCTCGTAGGCGCCGTCGCCGTATCCGGTGTTCGCCCGCCTGCCCAGCAGGACGTCGCCGTCACGCACCAACAGCAGGTGGACGTCGACGATCAGCTGGAAATGCCGGCTGTGCCTGGCCGTGTCAACGGCCGTCGGCTTGGTGAGCGCTCTTGTCATGGCTAGGTGTCCTGCTCGGTTCGCCATCTTACGTTTCCCCGGTCCCGGACCGCGGTTTTAGCGCGTCCCGGGACAGGTAACGTACTCCTCGCGCCCTGTGGATCGCCATGTGCACAAGCGGTGCACAAGCCCTTTTCTGTTGTGGATGTCCGCCCGGTTAACGGGGCGGCGGCTGTGGACTTCTTCCGTCGTCAGCGGCGGCTGCCTTGGCCTGCGTGCTGTGGAGGCCAAGACGCGGCTGTGGATGAGCGCGGCGGAAAAGAAATCTCCCGGACCCGGTTTAAATCGGGCGCTACATGCGGTCGCCGCGCTCGCGGATCGCCTTCACGTTGTCGTGCAAGTTGTGCACGACCATGAAGAGCTCGAGGACGACCCGCCAGGCGCCGAGGATGAGCAGGATCATGATCGGGTCGACGATGAGCAAGGTGAAGAACCCGCCCACGGCGCCGCCGTACTTGAACCCGTAGCGAAGGAAGATCAGCGCCCACAGCACCGTCCAGATGGTGATGAGGACGTAGAGCACCTTGACGAGCTTCGGGGTGACGAACGACGTGAAGCTGAAGTCGAAGAGCGCGCCGAAGAAGCCCTTGGCGTGGTCCTGCGCCCGCGCCGCCGTGGCCGCGGAAAAGCCCTGCGCCGACTGCCAGGACGGCGTCGGCTGGCCCTGCGGGCCCGGGTAGCCCTGATCCTGCGCGCCCGCGCTCTGGTACGCCTGGTCCTGCGCTCCCTGGTAACCGCCCTGATCGGCGGAGCTGTAGGTCGGGCCAGGGTAGCCCTGCCCGGCCTGCTGCCCATAGGAGGACTGGCCGTAGGAGCCCTGGTCGTAGGAGCCCTGGTCGTAGGAGGCCTGGTCGTAGGACGTCTGGTCGTAGGAGGCCTGGCCGTAGCCCAGGTCGCCCTGGCCGCCCTGGCCGCCCTGACTGGCCGAGGGAGCCGCGGGCGGCGGCGGGTATGAGTACGAGTCCTGCTTCTCGACAGCCGCGGTAGGGAACGACTGCCATGGAGGTTCTTGCGGCTGACCGGCCAACGTCTGCTCCGTGGGGTTTGATTCAGCGGGATGAAGATCTAGCGGGGATAAAGATCTAGCGGGGGATAAAGATCTAGCGGGGGATAAAGAGGACGGGCATCGAGTTGCTTGGCTATCCTGCCACACTCCGTCGCGGGCGCGCCGGATCCCGCGGTTCGTGCTGATCGCGGGGTTCGCGGGGTTCGCGCCCGTACGCGCCCGTTCGCGCGGCAGGCGATGAGTTCGGCGGCCGGGCGCAGTCATAATCGGGAACACCGGAGTTCACGGGTTTGTCGAACACAGGTTCAGGTATTAGGTCTATGCTTGAACATGAGTTCGAGATTCTTCTGGAGGAGCTGCATCGGGATGGTGACGCCATGACACAGGTACGAGTGCTCGCGGGAACGCGCAAAGGCGCGTTCGTGCTCACGTCGGACGGCAAGCGCGACAAGTGGTCGGTGAGCGGCCCGCACTTCGGCGGGTGGGAGATCTACCACATGAAGGGGTCGCCCGCCGACCCGAACCGGCTGTACGCGTCGCAGAGCACGGGATGGTTCGGCCAGCTGATCCAGCGGTCCGACGACGGCGGGGCGACCTGGCAGCAGGTGGGCAGCGACTTCTCCTACGCCGGCGAAGCGGGCACGCACCTGGACTACGACGGCACGGCCAAGCCGTTTAACTTCACGCGGATCTGGCACCTGGAGCCGTCGCTGACCGACCCGGACACGGTGTACGCGGGAGGCGAGGACGCGGCGCTGTTCAAGTCGGTGGACGGCGGCACGACGTGGAATGAGCTGAGCGGGCTGCGACTGCATTCGGGGTCGGACTGGCAGCCGGGCGGGGGCGGGCTGTGCCTGCACACCATCATCTTGCAGGGCACGCGGATGTTCGCCGCGATCTCCGCGGCCGGCACGTTCCGGTCCGACGACGAGGGCGTCACATGGCGCCCGGTGAACCGCGGACTGCACTCCGAGGGCATCCCCGATGAGGATGCCGAGATCGGGCACTGCGTGCACCACGTCGAGGCGCACCCGACGCGGCCGGACACGCTGTTCATGCAAAAGCACTGGGACGTGATGCGGTCCGACGACGGCGGGCTGTCGTGGACCGAGGTCAGCGGGAACCTGCCGACGGACTTCGGCTTCCCGATCGGCGTGCACGCGCACGAGCCGGAGACCGTGTACGTGGTGCCGATCACGAGCGACAGCATGCACTTCCCCCCGGACGGGTCGCTGCAGGTGTGGCGGAGCCGCTCCGGCGGCAACGAGTGGGAGCCGCTGACCAGCGGGCTGCCGCAGCAGGACTGCTACGTGAACGTGCTCCGCGACGCGATGGCGGTGGACACCCTGGACTCGTGCGGTGTGTACTTCGGCACCACGGGCGGTCAGGTGTACGCGTCCGCCGACTCCGGCGACTCGTGGGCGCCGATCGTGCGGGACCTGCCGGCGGTGCTGTCGGTCGAGGTCCAGGTCGTGCCGTGACTTCCGGTGCCGGCGTCGCCGGGACGCAGGTGCGCGTCGTGCTGCCCGCGCACCTGCGGAACCTGGCGCGGGTGCGCGGCGAGGTGGTGGTGTGCGTGTCGTGCACGGGCGCGGAGCTCACGCAGAGCGCGGTGCTCGACGCGCTCGAAGGGCAGTTCCCTGCGCTGCTCGGCACGATCAGGGACCGGCGGACCGGCCGTCGGCGGGCGTTCATCCGGTTCTTCGCGTGCGAGCAGGACCTGTCGAACGAGCCGCCGGACGCGCCGCTGCCGACCGCGGTGGCGGCCGCGGTCGCCGCGGGCACCGAGCCATTCCTCGTCGTGGGAGCGATGGCCGGCGGATAATCGTCGCATGACTGACGTTTCGGGCCGGACGTTCCTCGTCACGGGTGGCAACACCGGGATCGGCCGCGCCACCGCCGCGGCGCTCGCGCGCGACGGCGGCCGGGTGTACATCGCCTGCCGTTCGGCTGAGGCCGGCGCGGCGGCGGTGGCCGCGATCACGTCGTCGTCCGGGTCCGGGACGGTGTGGCTGCTGCCGCTCGACCTGGCCTCGCTCGACTCGGTGCGCGCCTGCGCCGCCGCGTTCCTCGCGCGCGACGAGCCGCTGCACGTCCTGGTCAACAACGCGGGGGTCGGCGGGCAGCGGGGGCTGACGGCGGACGGCTTCGAGATGCACTTCGGCGTGAACCACCTCGGCCACTTCGCGCTGACGATGGGCCTGCTCGAACGGCTGAAGGCGAGCGGGCCTGGCGCCAGGGTCGTGACCGTCGCGAGCGACGCGCACTACAGCGCGCGCGGCATCGACTTCGACGCCGTACGGCGGCGCACCCCGTCGTTCACCGGGCAGCGCGAGTACGCGGTCTCCAAGCTGTGCAACGTGCTGTTCACCCAGGAGTTCGCGCGCCGGCATGCGGGGACGGGCGTGTCCTCCTACGCGCTGCACCCGGGTGTGGTCGCCTCCGACATCTGGCGCCGCGTTCCGTGGCCCGCGCGGGACATCATCAAGCGGCGCATGCTCACCGTCGACGAGGGCGCGGTCACGTCGGTGTACTGCGCCACGTCCGACGCCGTCGCCGCCGACAGCGGGCTCTTCTACGACAAGTGCGCGGTCAAGGAGCCGAGCAAGGTCGCCACGCCGGAACTCGGTGAGCTGCTCTGGAAGCGCAGCGCGCAGTGGTCAGGGGTGGGCTGACCGCGGGACGCGGGGGATGCGAAGCTGAGCATGACACAGGGGGGTGACAGGCTGAGGATATGGACCTTCCGGTGATGCCGCCGGTGGCGCCGATGCTGGCCAAGCCGGTGGACACGATTCCCGACGGCGACTACGTCTTCGAGCCCAAGTGGGACGGGTTCAGGTCGATCGTGTTCCGCGACGGCGGCGAGGTGGAGATCGGCAGCAGGAACGAGCGGCCGATGACGCGCTACTTCCCTGAACTGGTGGCCGCCGTATTGGCTCACCTGCCGGAGCGGTGCGTCATCGACGGGGAGATCGTGCTTCCTGACTTCGCCGCCGGGCGGCTGGACTTCGAGGCACTCCAGTTGCGCATCCACCCGGCGGCCAGCCGGGTGCGGCTGCTCGCCGAGCAGACGCCCGCGCACTTCGTGGCGTTCGACCTGCTGGCGCTGGACTCGTCGGATTATATGGAGCGGCCGTTCGCCGAGCGGCGCGCTGCCCTGGAGGCGGCCCTGTCCGGCGCCGGGTCGCCGATTCACCTGACGCCCGCGACCGCGGACAAGGCGGTGGCGGCCCAGTGGTTCAGCCAGTTCGAAGGCGCCGGCTTGGACGGGCTGATCGCCAAGTCCCCTGACGTGACGTACCAGCCGGACAAGCGGGTCATGTTCAAGATCAAGCATGAGCGCACGGCCGACTGCGTCGTGGCCGGCTTTCGGCCGCACAAGACCGGCGACGACGCGATCGGGTCGCTGCTGCTCGGGCTCTACCGGGCCGACGGCGGACTCGCGAGCGTCGGCGTGGTGGGCGCGTTCCCGATGGCGACGCGGCGGGAGCTGCGCGCCGAGCTCGACCCCCTGATCACCACGTTCGACGAGCACCCGTGGAACTGGGCACGGCCGCCGGGCGGGGTGCGCACGCCGCGCGCGGCGGAGTTCAGCCGGTGGAACGCCGGCAAGGACCTGTCGTTCGTCCCGCTGCGTCCCGAGCGCGTCGTCGAGGTGCGCTACGACCACATGGAGGGGCCGCGGTTCCGGCACACGACGCAGTTCGTGCGCTGGCGCGCGGACCGCGCGCCGCGCTCGTGCACGTACGCCCAGCTCGAGGAGCCGGTCAGCTACAGCCTTTCCGACATATTCGGAGAGAAACCAGTTATTCCGAACGAGCAGGGCTGACTGTCATGGCGGACCCCAAGACCGTTGTCGAGGTGGGCGGGCGCGAGGTGCCGGTGTCCAACCCCGGGAAGGTCTTCTTCCCGCGGACCGGGCACACCAAGATCGACCTGGTCCGGTACTACCTGGCGGTCGCTGGCGGGGCGCTTGGCGGCGCGGGCGGGCGGCCCATGGCGCTGAAGCGGTTCGTCAACGGCGCCGAGGCCGAGCCGTTCTTCCAGAAGCGCGCGCCGGAAAAACGCCCGGAGTGGATCGAGACCGTCGAGTTGCGCTTCCCGTCGGGGCGGACCGCGGACGAGGTCGTGCTCCGCGAGGCGGCGGGGCTGGTCTGGGTCGTCAACCTCGGCTGCATCGACCTGAACCCGCACCCGGTGCTGGCTTCGGACCTGGACCACCCCGATGAGCTGCGCGTCGACTTGGATCCGGTGCCCGGCATCGAATGGCCGCAGATCCGCGACGTGGCCATGGTCGCCCGGTCGGTGCTCGCCGACTACGGGCTGACCGGGTGGCCGAAGACCTCCGGCTCGCGCGGCATGCACATCTACGCCCGTATCGAGCGGCGCTGGGAGTTCGCCGACGTCCGCCGTGCCGCCGTGGCCGTCGCGCGCGAGATCGAGCGACGGGCGCCGGACCTGGCGACCTCGAAGTGGTGGAAGGAGGAGCGGCACGGCGTCTTCGTCGACTACAACCAGAACGCCAAGGACCGTACGGTCGCCTCCGCCTACTCGGTCCGCCCGCTGCCCGACGCGCGGGTCTCCACGCCGCTGGCGTGGCACGAGGTCCCGTCCTGCGATCCGGCGCGGTTCACCATCGACACGGTCCCCGCGCGGTTCGCCGCGGGCGGCGATCCGTGGGCGGGAATGGACTCCGCGGTGGGCTCGCTCGACGGCCTGCTCGAGCTCGCGGCCCGCGACGAGGCGGCCGGGCTGCCGGACGCGCCATGGCCGCCGCACTACGAGAAGCAGACCGGCGAGGCGCCCCGGGTGATGCCGTCCAAGCGCAGGAGCCCGGGGGCCGCGGCGAGCGCGGCGGGCGCGGACAGGGACGGCGCGGTTGGGACCGGCGCGGGCGGGGCCGCGGCGAGCGCGTCCCCGACCGGGCGGCGGCAGTCCACCAAGCCGCTGATCGAGATCGCCCGCGCGGCCACCAAGGCGGAGGCGATGGAGGGCCTCGAGCGGTGGAAGGCGCGGCACGCGGGCGTGTGGGCCTACCTCGCGCCTGCCGACGTGCTCGTCGACTCGATGCGCGGCCGCAGCTCCACGTGGACGCGGATCCGGCTCAACCTCGAGCATGTGCCGGAACCGGAACGCCCCGCGCAGGAGCCGCTCGAGGTCGACTATGACCCCTGGGCGGGCTACCACCCGTGACCCGTGACCCGTGAGCCGGCGTCCGTGGGCATGGTCACAAAACCTGAAACAGTCGTTCTCTTGTATGGTTCGTGTTTACGAGGATAGGTTTGACCCGATGACCGCATCCCAGCACCCGACCACCGCCGAGGAACTGCGCGGTGCCGGCCTGCGGGTGACGGCCGCGCGCGTCGCACTGCTCGAGACCGTCCGCCACGGCGACCACCTCGGCATCGAGGCGATCACCACAGGGGTGCGCGCTCGCGTGGGCCATGTCTCCCTGCAAGCCGTGTACGAGGCCCTGCACGCGCTGACCGCGGCCGGACTCGTGCGCCGCATCGAACCCGCGGGCCGCTCGCCGCGATTCGAGGGACGCGTCGGGGACAACCATCACCATGTCGTGTGCCGGTCGTGCGGCGTCGTCGCTGACGTCGACTGCGCGGTCGGCGAGGCGCCCTGCCTGACCCCGTCCGACAACCATGGGTTCTCGATCGGCGAGGCCGAGGTCGTCTACTGGGGCCTGTGCCCCGCATGTTCTACCGCTCACAGTTCTGAGCACCCGTGATCTCACTAGTGCGGAAGGATTCCCATGTCTGAGAACCATGACCCAGTTGACATCGAGGGCCCGACCCCCGAGGCCGGTTCCGCGGCCGCAGGAGGCTGCCCCGTCGTGCATGGCCTCGTGCAGCCCACGATGGGCGACGCGAACAGCCAGTGGTGGCCGAACAGGCTCAACCTGAAGATCCTCGCCAAGAACCCGGCGGTGGCCAGCCCGATGGATGAGGGCTTCGACTACGCCGCGGAATTCAGCACTCTCGACCTAGCCGCCGTGAAGGCTGACATCGCGGCGGTGCTGACGGATTCCAAGGACTGGTGGCCCGCCGACTTCGGCAACTACGGCCCGCTGATGATCCGGATGGCCTGGCACGCGGCGGGCACCTACCGCATCAGCGACGGCCGCGGCGGCGCCGGCTCCGGGCAGCAGCGGTTCGCGCCGCTGAACAGCTGGCCGGACAACGTCAGTCTCGACAAGGCCCGCAGGCTGCTGTGGCCGGTCAAGAAGAAGTACGGCAAGAAGCTCTCCTGGGCCGACCTGATCGTGCTCACAGGCAACGTCGCGCTTGAGGCGATGGGCTTCGCGACCTTCGGCTTCGGCGGCGGCCGGGTGGACGCCTGGGAGCCGGACGCGGACGTCTACTGGGGCCCGGAGACCGAGTGGCTCGGCGACGAGCGCTACACCGGCGACCGTGAGCTCGAGAACCCGCTCGGCGCGGTCCAGATGGGCCTCATCTACGTCAACCCGGAAGGGCCGAACGGCAACCCGGACCCGCTCGCCGCGGCCCGCGACATCCGCGAGACGTTCCGCCGGATGGCGATGAACGACGAGGAGACGGTCGCCCTGATCGCGGGCGGCCACACCTTCGGCAAGACCCACGGCGCCGGCCCGGCGGACAGCGTCGGCCTGGATCCCGAGGCCGCCCCGATCGAGGAGCAGGGCCTGGGCTGGAAGTCGACCTACGCGAGCGGCGTCGGCAAGGACGCGATCACCAGCGGGCTCGAGGTCACCTGGACGTACCACCCGGCGCGCTGGGACAACGAGTTCTGGGACGTCCTGTTCGGCTATGAGTGGGAGCTGACGAAGAGCCCGTCCGGCGCGAACCAGTGGCGGCCGAAGGACGGCGCTGGCGCCGGCACGGTGCCCGAGGCTGACGGCTCGGGCAGGCGCGAGCCGCGGATGCTGACCACCGACCTGTCACTTCGCTTCGACCCGATCTACCACCCGATCTCCCGCCGGTTCGCCGAGGACCCGGAGGCGTTCGCGGACGCCTTCGCCCGCGCGTGGTTCAAGCTGACCCACCGCGACATGGGCCCGGTCGTTCGGTACCTCGGGCCTGAGGTGCCGTCGGAGGTGCTGCTGTGGCAGGACCCCATCCCGGACACGACGCCCCAGCTCACTGACGACGACATCGCCGCGCTCAAGGCCGAGATCGCGGCCGCGGGCCTGTCGGTGTCGCAGCTGGTCTCCACCGCGTGGGCGGCGGCGTCATCGTTCCGCGGCAGCGACAAGCGCGGCGGCGCGAACGGCGCTCGTATCCGCCTTGAGCCGCAGAAAGACTGGGAGGTGAACAACCCCAACGAGCTGGCGCCCGTGCTGCGCACCCTCGAAGGCATCCAGCAGCGCTTCCGTAAGGAGGTATCGCTCGCCGACGTGATCGTTCTCGCCGGCGGCGTCGGCGTTGAGCAGGCGGCCAAGGCCGCCGGAGTCGACGTCGCGGTGCCTTTCGCGCCGGGTCGCGGCGACGCGGAGCAGGAGCAGACCGACGTCGAGTCGTTCGCCAACCTCGAGCCGAAGGCGGACGGGTTCCGCAACTACGTCGGAAAGGGCATCCGGCTGCCGGCCGAGTACCTGCTGATCGACAAGGCGAACCTGCTCACGCTGAGCGCGCCCGAGATGACGGTCCTCGTCGGCGGCCTGCGCGTCCTCGGGGCGAACTACGACGGGTCCAAGCTCGGGGTGTTCACCGCCACCCCAGGGACCCTGACCAACGACTTCTTCGTCAACCTGCTCGACATGGGCACCACGTGGGCGCCGACATCGCAGGACGCGACCACGTTCGAGGGCCGCGACGCGGTCAGCGGCGCGGTCACGTGGACGGGCAGCCGAGTCGACCTGATCTTCGGGTCGAACTCCGAGCTGCGGGCGGTCGCCGAGGTCTACGCGAGCGACGACGCCAGGGAGAAGTTCGTCCGCGACTTCGTCGCGGCGTGGGTCAAGGTGATGAACCTGGACCGGTTCGACCTGGCGTGATCGGTCAGCACCGCCAGGCCGGCCCGCGCGGCCGGCCTGGCGGGGTGGGCCTAGTCAGAACTGGGCCTTGAGCTCCTCGATCTCGCGTGCGCGAGCGCGCAGCTGCTCGTAGGCGGGCCGCTCCCTGATCCGCGCGAGCGCCCAGCGGACGGCCTCCGCGCGGCTCGCGGCGATGCCCGCCGTGATCAGCGTGTCCAGGATCTCCAGGTCCTCCGGGCCAAGGCGGGCCATCACCGGGGTGAACGTCCCCCCGGCGCCAGCACCGAAGCCGCGCGGACCCTGGCCCAGCTTCATCTTGGGGCCGCAACGTTCGCCTTCGGCCGACTGGGAGGCGACCACGAACTCAAGCCACGCCGGGCCCGGCAGCTTGTCCAGGTCACGGCGCAGTTCCCTGATCGCGTCTCGGTGCGCGTCGTGGAAGTCCTCGAGCCGGCGGCCGCGCTCCTCCTCGGCCAGGTCGGCGGGCGCGTCGAGGACTACGCGGCCGAGGATCTGTCCTGGCTCGATCTCCGGGTCGTCGCCGTATTGCAGCACCTCGACGCGCTGGATCGGGGCGCCTGGGAACCGCTTGCTCACTTCGCTGCTGAACTGCTGCCGGAGTTGGTCCAGCGCCGCCTGCTCCATGACTCGCCTCCAAGAGTTTCGCGTGTAATCAGCGTAACTC
>Ga0335073_10003116_pt1 | contig 22938 bp, 24 predicted proteins | sample Lox_Sample_22_FD_207093 | JGI IMG/M metagenome (GOLD analysis project Ga0335073, IMG submission 207093) | Soil microbial communities from Loxahatchee National Wildlife Refuge, Florida, United States - Lox_Sample_2.2 | ecosystem: Environmental > Terrestrial > Soil > Wetlands | place: USA... | reverse complement strand
TCGTCGATCGCGCGCTCGCCGATCCCAAGCGCGGACTGGGCAGCGAGAACATCCACCTCGACGATGATGCGCGAGCTACGTTGATCGGTTACGCAAACGGCGACGCGCGCACCGCGCTCTCCGCGCTTGAATTCGCCGCGTCAAGCGCCCCGCAGCGTAACGGCGCGAAAGAGATCGATCGCGCGCTCGTGCTGGAGGCGATGCAGCGGCGCGGTTCGACCTACGACAAGGGCGGCGAGCAGCACTACGACATCATCAGCGCGTTCATCAAGAGCATTCGCGCGAGCGATCCCGACGCGGCGGTCTATTGGCTCGCGCGCATGATCGACGGCGGCGAGGATCCGCTTTTCATCGCGCGGCGCCTCGTGATTTTGGCGTCGGAAGACGTGGGGCTTGCCGATGCGCAGGGGATTCAAGTCGCGCTCGCCGCACAGCAGGCCGTGCACTTCATCGGCATGCCGGAGGGCTTTTATCCGCTCGCGCACGCGACGCTCTATCTCGCTCGCGCCAAGAAGAGCAACAGCGTCGGCCGGGCGTACGGCGCGGCGATGCAGGACGTCATCGAAACCCGCAACGATCCGGTGCCGCTGCATCTGCGCAACGCGCCGACGGGTTTGATGAAGGGACTGGGGTATGGGCGCGATTATCATTACGCGCACGACGACTACTCGATCAAGCAAGAGAATCTACCCGAGAACCTGCGAGGCCGAACCTACTATGTTGCCGGCGAGAACGACGAAGAAAAATAACGACCCGGGGGATTTCTCCCCCGGGCCGCGTTCCCGTTGCTACTTCTCGGAGTGTGCAATGGAGCTTCGCACACGTATGATGGTAAAACGAGGCGCTGAGATGCCTCTGAGAATTCGATGAAAATGCGCGTCTATCTCGACCATGCCGCGACCACCCCCGTTCATCCCGACGTGCTCGCCGAGATGCTCCCGTATTTCATCGAGGCCGGGCACAACCCGAGTTCGCTACACGCCGAGGGACGGCGTGCCCGCGCGGGGCTGGACCAAGCGCGCGACCGCGTAGCGGCTGCGCTGGGCGTCGCGCGTAAGGAGATCACGTTCGTCGGCAGCGGCAGCGAGGCCGATACGCAGGCGCTGCTGAGCGTTGCGCGCACCTACGCAGCGCAGCGCGGGCGCCACGTCGTTTCGACGCAGATCGAACACCATGCCGTCCTGCACGCGCTCGACGCACTGCGCGAGGAAGGCTTCGAGATCACGCTCTTGCCGGTCGACGAGCGCGGCCTCGTCGATCCCGAGGCCTTCGCGCGGGCGCTGCGCGACGACACGGTGCTCGCGAGCGTCATGTATGCCAACAACGAGATCGGCGTCGTGCAGCCGATCGCGCAGTTGGCGGCTGCAGCGCACGAGCGCGGCGTGATCTTTCACACCGACGCGGTGCAGGGTGCGGGTCTGATCGGCGTGCGTCCGCGCGAGCTCGGTGTCGATCTGCTCTCGCTTTCGGCGCACAAGTTTTATGGGCCGAAAGGCGTTGGCGTACTCTACGTGCGCGAGGGACTCGTGCTTGCACCGATCGTGCACGGCGGCGGACAAGAGTTTGGGCGCCGCTCGGGCACCGAGAACGTCGCGGGCGCCGTCGGCCTGGCGGCCGCGCTCGAACGCGCCGTGCGCGCGCAGCCCGAACGTGCGCGCCGTATCGGCGCGCTGCGCGACCGGCTCGAGGCGGGGCTGCGTGCGAGCGCGGGCGAGGTGCGGATCAACGGCGCGGGCGCGCCGCGCCTCCCGAACAACAGCAACGTCTCATTTGCCGGAGTCGACTCCGAGGCGCTGCTGATGCGTTTCGATTTGGAGGGCATTGCCGTTTCGGCCGGAAGCGCGTGCACCTCCGGCGCGCTCGAGCCGAGTCACGTGATCGCGGCACTCGGCATCGATCCGCGCTGGCACCAAGGAGTCATTCGCTTCTCGCTGGGAGAGGCGACGACCGAGGAAGAGATCGAGCGGGTTCTGGAACTCGCGCCTCGTATCACCGCCGAACTGCAAGGGAGAGCAACGTGAGCGGAGTGGACTGGAGCATCGTACTGGATGTCGGCGTCGGCGCCGGCGTGTTTCTGGTGGGCGTCGGCGCGCTGATCGCCGCAATGGCGCTCGCGCGCACGCTCAACCGGGTGAACGTCACGCTCGGCGTCGTCGACGGACAGATGGAGAAACTGGGCGAGCCGATCGGCGATACCTTGGATCACGTCAGCGGCATTGCCGACACCGCCGACCAAACGCTCGCCCGCTTACGAGGGGTAGTGGACGTACTCGAAGGCGTCGCCGCGAGCGCGGTCGGCATCGCGGCCGGTTTGCGGCGTTTCGTGACGGGAAGGAACTCTGGCGGAGAGGTATAGCAAGGATAAGCATGAGCGACCAGAATGGCGGCGGTGGAGGCTTTTTCACAGGCTTCGTCCTCGGGGCGATTGCGGGCGGTGCCGTTGCCATGCTCCTGACGCAAGAGGAAACGCGCGATCTCTTGGTTGGGAAGGCGCGGGAAGCGGGTAACCTAGCGATGGACGCCTCGGGCGATCTGCGCGGACGCTACGCCGATCTCTATGAACGCGGACGCACGATTGTCGAGAACGCACGCGCCACCATGGGTGACACGGCCGACCAATAGATGGAGAGCACATTGGACATCAAGGTAAACGTTCGCGAAGCGCAGGGCGACTGTTACGTCGTCGAACTCAGCGGTGAGATCGACGTCTACACCTCGCCGAAGGTGAAGGATGCGATCGGTGATTTGATCGATCGCGGCGTCTACAATCTCGTAATCGACCTCGAAAAGGTCCGCTATATCGACTCGACGGGTTTGGGGGTATTGATCGGCGGCCTCAAGCGCGTGCGCGAGCACGGCGGTTCGGTCAATCTCGTCTGCACCAATCCGCAGATCCGCAAGATCTTCGACATCACCGGACTCGTCAAGATATTCGGCATCTTCGAGAGCGAAGATGCCGCGATGAAGGCGCTGGTGTGACGCAGCCGTTGCCGAGCACGGATGACGTCGACATCGTCGACCTACGCATTCCGTGCCGGGCGGAGTGGGTGGCGCTCGCGCGGCTCTCGGTTGCGGCCGTGGCCAGCCGGCTCAATTTTTCGATCGATGAGATCGAAGACATCAAGCTCGCGGTAGCTGAGGCGTGTACGAACGCGATCCAGCACGCGCACGGAAGTCCCTTTATCGAGATAAAGTGTGAAGCGATGCAAGGCGCGCTTCGCTTGAGCGTGCGCGACTACGGCCGCGGCACGCGTCCCGAGCACATTCGTTCCCGCGATCTTACGGACGAGCGCGTTGGAGGCCTCGGCGTCTTCTTGATTCGTTCCTTGATGGATGAAGTCGATTACCAAGTCCATCCGGATCAGGGCACGCTGCTGATCATGGTCAAGCGCCTCGCGAATTAACGTGCGCGACCGAAGCGAGGACGTGCGCTCGGTACGCGAGCACACGCGAGAACTCTTTTCGCGCTTTGCGCGGACGCGCTCCGAAGCTTTGCGCAACGAACTGGTCGTCGCACATCTCAACCTCGTTCGCTTTCTCGCGCTGAAGTTCGCGAACCGCGGCGAGCCGCTCGACGACTTGATCCAGGTCGGCACCGTCGGACTGCTCAAGGCGATCGATCGCTTCGAATGCGATCGCGGCGTGGAGTTCACGACCTATGCGACGCCCACGATCGTCGGCGAGATCAAGCGATACTTTCGCGACAAAGGATGGGCGGTCAAAGTTCCGCGCAGGCTGCAGGAGCTCAATCTCGCGGTGAATCGGGCCAACGAAAAGATGTCGGTCGACCTCGGCCGCAGCCCGACGGTCGCGGAGCTTGCCACCACGCTCGGCGCAAGCGAAGAAGAGATTTTGGAGGCGCAGGAGCTCGGGCAAGCCTACAACGTGCTCTCGCTCGACTCCGAGGTCGTCAACGAGAGCGAGAGGCGCGCGCAAAAGCTGGCCGACACGGTCGGCGTGACCGATGCGGGGCTCGAGTTGCTGGAGGATCGCGCGAATCTGGAACGAGCCTTCCACGTGCTGACCGGCCGCGAGCGCGTCATCATCTACCTGCGCTTCTACGAGTCGATTTCGCAGACCGAGATCGCCAAGCGGCTCAACGTCTCGCAGATGCACGTCTCGCGCTTGCAGGCCAAGGCCTTGGAGAAGCTCCGCGCCGCCCTGGGCGAATAGCCGGGGTGTTAGCACATTGCTGCGGCCGCGTCCCTTCTGCTATCATGCAGCATTGAACCCATGAAAAGCCAAGAACTGCGCCAGGCTTGGATCGATTTCTTCGTTGCCAAGCAGCACAAACTGATGCCTTCTGCCAGCCTCATCCCCGACGAGATGAGCACCACGCTCTTTACGATCGCGGGGATGGAGCAATTCGTGCCCGTCTTTTTGGGCGATCAACCTCCGCCGGCGCCGCGCGTCGTCACGGTGCAGCGCTGCCTGCGCGTCGCCGGAGCGAAGAGCGACATCGAAAACGTCGGCCGTACCGGCCGCCACGGCACCTTCCTCGAGATGCTCGGCAACTTCAGCTTCGGCGATTATTACAAGAAAGAAGCGATCGCATGGGCTTGGGAGTTCGTGACCAAGGTGCTGAAGCTCGATCCCGCTCGTCTGTACGTCACGGTGCATACGAGCGACGACGACGCCGCGAACATCTGGCAGAACGACGTCGGTTTGGAAGCGGCGCGCATCACGCGCTTCGATGAAGACAATTTTTGGACCATGGGGCCGACCGGCCCGTGCGGACCGTGTACCGAGATCTTCTACGACACGGGCGAAGAGTTTTCGAGCGGTCCGCAAGACACGGGACCCAATCTCGGCAATCGCTACGTCGAGATTTGGAACGTCGTCTTCCAACAATACAATCGCGGATCCGACGGCAAGCTGACGGAGTTGCCGAAGAAATCGATCGACACCGGCGCCGGCCTCGAGCGGATGCTCGCAGTCTGCAACGGCAAGGCGTCGATGTACGATACCGATCTCTTTACCGACGTGATCGAGGCGCAGCCGCCGGTCATTGCGGCGTCCATGCACCCGCAGGAGAAGCGCGAGCGTCAGAACATCGTCGCCGATCATGCGCGCGCGGTAACGTTCCTCGTCAACGACGGTATCTATCCCTCGAACACGGATCGCGGCTACGTGCTGCGCTTCCTTATCCGCCGCGCGATTCGTAACGGCAAGCTGCTCGGATATCCCAACGGGTTTCTCACGCATCTCATTCCCGCGGTCGTGAAGTCGCTCGCGCCCGGGTACCCGGAGCTCAAAGACAACGTCACGCGGATACAGCAGACGCTGCGCCAGGAAGAAGAGACCTTCGATCGCACGCTCGAGCGCGGCATGGCGATGCTCGACGGGTTGATCGCGGACGCCAACGAGAACTGCACGCGCCTCATCTCCGGGCACGATGCGTTCGTGCTGCACGACACGTTCGGATTTCCGATCGAATTGACGCGCGAGATCGCGGCCGACGGCGGCGTCGCCGTCGATACCGTCGAGTTCGAGGCGGCAATGAAGGAACAGCGCGAACGCGCGCGCGCCGATGCGAAGTCGAAGCGCGCCGTCGTCACGCTGGCCGAGCTTCCGGCAGTGCGCTCGGAGTTCACCGGCTACGGAGGGCTCGAGAACGACGGCGAGATCGTCGCGATGCTCGCGGCCGACAAACCCGTACAAACGCTGGGCGCCGGTCAGCGCGGCGTCATCATTCTCGACCGGACCGCCTTCTACGCGGAGCGCGGCGGACAGATCGGCGATCGCGGACGTTTGACGCTTGGCGACGGCTCGGTTTTCGAAGTCGACGATACGCAGTATCTCGGTGAGGCGATCGCGCATCACGGTGTCGTCAAGAGCGGTGAGTTCGTCGTCGGCATGATCGCGCACACCGCGGTCTACGACTGGTGGCGGCGCGAGATCCGGCGTCATCACACCTCCGCGCACCTCTTGCAGCGGGCGCTCAAGGACGTGCTCGGCGAGGACGTGCAGCAGGCGGGCTCCTGGGTCGGCATCGACCGGATGCGTTTTGATTTTCGTAATCCCGCGGGCGCGCTGACACCGGATCAGCGCCGCGCGGTTGCGGCGCGCGTCAACGAGATGATTCGTGACGACTCGCCCGTGATCACGCGCGAGCTGCCGATCGACGAAGCCAAACAGAGCGGCGCGATCTGGATGTTCGGCGAAAAATACGGCGAGCGCGTGCGCGTGCTGCAGGCCGGACCGTCGATCGAGTTCTGCGGCGGCACCCACGCGCACTCGACCGGTGAGCTCGGACTCTTCGTAATCCTCAGCGAGTCCTCGATCGGCAGCGGCATCCGGCGCATCGAAAGCTGCGTCTCGCAATCGGCCGAGCGGTTCGTGGTGAATCAGCAAGAGCTGGTCGGCGATCTCGCGGCGTCGCTTTCGACGACGCCCGACGAATTGGGCGAGCGCGTAAACCGTTTGCAGCGCGAAGTGCGCGACCTGCAAACGGCGGTCGGCCAGATGAAGGCGCGCATGGCAGCCGTCGAGGCGCAGAGCTATCTCGACAACGCCGAACGCAAAGGCGAGCGAACCTTCGTGGGCGCGGTCGTGCAGGAGGCTAACGCCGAGGCGATCCGCCATCTTTCCTCCGCGCTGCGCAGCCGTCTGCCCAGCGGCGTCATCGCGCTGGCCGGCGTCGACAACGGCGCGGTCAACCTGCTGGTTTCGGCAAGCGACGATTTGGTCAAGAACGGCGTGCACGCCGGGAACTTGATCAAGCTTGCCGCACCGCTGGTCGACGGGAAGGGAGGCGGCGCGGCGACCCAGGCCCAAGGCGGCGGCAAGAACACCGCGGGCGCGCCGGCAGCAGTGCGGGCGATACGCGACGCAGTCCTCGCGTGATCAGATTCGCAGCCGTGCTCGCGCTGGCGCTTCTTCTCGCCGGCGCCGCGCCGGTGGAGCTCGACTCGCAGATGGTTTTGGAGCGTTACGAGCTCGAAATGGGCGATCTGCAATCGCCCAAAACGATGATCTTTACCTACAGCGTTTCGCAGTTGGGCACAAGCGATATCGAGCAGCGGCACGTGATCTACCGCAGCGGCCTCGAAGTACGCGACGAGACGATCGCGATCGACGGCATTCCGATCAAGCCGAAGATCGTCAGCTTCGGGCGGCGCGAAGATCGGTACGCGATCGCGCGCCTCGCGCCGCGCGTCGCCTCGTACGAGATGCTCTTTCTGCAAACCGTTCGCGACGGATCGCATTGGGATTATCGCTACCAGCTTACGCCGCTCACCGCGACCGGTGCCAGGTTCGTCGCGACCGGTCTCGTGATCGACGGCATCTCGTATCTGCCGCGCGAAATCGATTTTACGACGTCGTCGGGATCCGCACACGGCCACGGTACGCTCGTGTACGGAAAGTCCGGCAAATACTGGGTTCCGCTCTACGTGACGGTCGAGGCCAGCGTCGGCGGGAAGGCCGCGCGCGAGCGCATCGTGTGGGGAGACTATCGCTTTCCGCGCTCGCTGCCGGCTTCGACCTTCGTGCCGCCGCGGCCGCTGCCGCACGCGACGCTGCCGCCGATTTGAGGCGCGGCGAGATCCTCGCCTTCGCTCTTCCGCTTGCGATCTATCTCGCGAGCTCGTATCACGACGTCATGTACTGGGACGCCGGCGAGATGGACACGGTGCCGTACATTCTCGGCATCGCGCACCCGCCCGGTTATCCGCTCTATACGTTGCTGGGCTGGGTCTTTACGCATCTCGTGCCGGCCGGAAGCGTCGCATTTCGCATGAGCGCGCTCAGCGCGATTGCCATGGCCTGCGCCTGCTGGTGTATCGCGCGCGCCGGAGGCACCGCCGCGGCGCTGCTCTTCGCTTTCGGCGGCGTCGTGTGGGCACACGCCACGCGCGCCGAACCGCATGCGTTCGTTGCGCTTGCGTGCGTCGCCGTGCTCTTGTTTCTTCTGCGTTGGCTGCAGGGCGGCAGCGCGCGCGACCTCTACGCCGTCGCCGCCGCGCTCGGGTTGGGCGTCGCGGTGCATCCGCTCGTCGCGAGCACGCTTCCCGGGATCCTTGCGGCGATCGTGGCGCGTGCCGACGAGACGGCGCCACGCGTTCTTCGCCGCGCCGCGCTGATCGCGTGCGCCTGTGCCGCGGTTTGGTTTCTCTATCTGCCGTTGCGCAGCGCATACGTCAACGCTCAACATCTCGATCCGGCCGCGGCGCTGGGCATCAGCGGCGGCGCCTTCTGGAATTACGGCGATCCGGCGCTCTTTGCGAATTGGGCTGCGCTCGTTACCGGGCGCGACGTCGGCGTGGAAGGCGTACCTTACGGGTTCACGGCGCATGCGTACGTGCTGGGCGTCGTCCATTTCGTGCAAGTGATGTTGAGCGAGTTTACGCCGGCCGGATCTCTGCTCGGATTAGCTGGTCTGGTAGCGATGTTCCGCCGCGATCTCACGCGCGCGCTGGTCGCGGTGCTGACGATGTTTCCGAGCGCTCTCTTTGCCTTCGGCTTCGGTGCCGAATCCGACGTCGACCGCTACTTTCTGCCGGCGTTCGCGCTGGTTGCGATCGCGGCCGGTACGTTTGCCCGCGAGCTGCGGCCGCGTATGAAGGTGACGGTCACGGCCGCGATGGCGATCCTGACGCTCTACCTGCTGCTCTCGCAGCCTCACTTCTTCGATCAGCCGCACGACCGGCGCGCGGCCGGCGAGGCGGCGGAGGTCGTCGCGGCGACGCCGAGTGACGCGATCGTGATCGCGACCTGGGTGATCGCGCCGCCGCTCGCGTACGACGCCTACGTGTTGCACCGGACCGGCGATCGTACGATCCTCGCGTCGTGGTACGGCGATCAGATCGATCGCATTCCGCAGTGGAGCGCGTCGCGCCCGGTGTTCGTGGCGGGCACGCCCGAAGGAAGCGTTCCGGGCTACCATCTCGAACGGATGCCGACGCACACCGAACTCTATCGCGTGGAGAAGAACGGCTCGCAGTGAAGATCAAGGCTTCGATCTTTGCCGGACTGGCAGCGCTCGTCATCATCGCGCTCGTCGCGCACGGGCGCTCTTCGCCCTACAACAACTACGTTTTGCTCGCGCAGGCATTGCTGCACGGCCATACGTGGATTCAGTGGCCGGGCGCCTACATCGACGCGCTGCCATTCAACGGAGCGTACTACGTCATCGAGGGCCCGATGCCGGCCGTGCTGCTCCTGCCGTTCGTAGCCGTCTTCGGTACCTTCAATCAAACGGCGCTCGCGGTCGTGCTCGGTGCGATCGCGATTGGTGCGGCCTTCGAACTGGGCGAACGGCTGGGCGTTACGCGGAGCACCAACATCTGGATCTGCGCGTTCCTGCTGGCGGGAACCGATCTGCTCTGGTGTGCGATGCTCGGCGATGTTTGGTTCATCGCGCACGTGAGCGCGGTCTGCTTCACGATGCTCGCGCTGGTCGAGCTCGCGGGCGCACGACGCGGCTGGCTCGTCGCGCTATGGGCCGGCTGCGCGATCTTTTCACGTTTCGATTTGGTGCTCGCGCTGCCGGTCTACGCGTACCTCTTGCGCGACCGCGCACAACTGCGCTCGTTCGCGGGCGCGCTCGTACCGCTGGCGCTCGTGTGGGTGGGTTACAACCTCGCGCGCTGGGGCACGTGGTACGACATCGGATACACCACGTGGTATCACCAAGACCAAGCCGGGATGCCGACCGGCTCGCCCTTTCGCTTGCAGTACTTTCCGTACGAGCTCTGGTCGTTTTTCGTGCAGACGCCGCAGCGTTTGGCAAACTACCCGTGGCTGAATCCGACGATCAGCGGCGTTGCGCTGACCTGGACGTCGCCCGCGCTCGTGCTTGCGTTCTTTGCGCGCGCGCCACGCAACTGGGTGATTGCGCTCTGGGCTGCGGCGCTGCTCTGCGCCGGACCGAACTTCATCTACTACGTCAACGGCTTCGCTCAATTCGGCATGCGTCACGCGCTCGACTTCGAGCCGTTTCTCGTCGCGCTGATGTTCCTGGCAAGCAAAGAGCGCCTGCCCGTGTGGGGCAAGGCGCTCATCGCTTATTCCTGCGTTGCGGGGTTATGGGGCGTCTGGTTTTGGAATTCGTTCATTCGCACGACGTAGCCGCCGCTACGCGCGTACGACCATTGGGAGTCCGCCGACGTTCGGACGCTTGGCGACCGGAGGCGGTTCGGGCGGTTGCACCGCGCCGGTGGTGTTGGGCAGATAGCGATGCACGATGGCCCAGGCGACGTAATCGTTATAGGCTTCGCACTCGCCCGAGACCGTGAAGCAGCGTGCGATCCAGAGCGGCACGCTGACGAACATGCCGACGCCGGAGAAGAGCGCGATCGTCATCCAGATGCCGCGCTTCCAATCGCCGATGTAATACGACTCGCCGCCAACGATTCCAAAGCAGGTCGTCAGGACCAGCGCAACGATGGGATCCTTGGCATACCGGCTGTACTCGTACGCGTACGCGCCCTGCGCCTCGGGGCGAACGTAGGAGAGCAGCATCTGGGCATACAGCGTCATTTTTTTTCTCACCCCGAGCAGAGTCGAGGGGCTCCTCCATCTCTTGCTACGCCCGGCGGGCTCGGGTGTTTCGAGGGGACAAGTATTATGAATCTAATTGACACCCCGGCAGCATTCGGGTAGAGTGTTATTAGATTTCTAATATTTGGAGGTCGCGAATGTCCCGGAAGAAATCGCTCGTGCTGACCGACCACGAGTTGCGCCTGATGGAGGTGCTTTGGCAGCGCGGCCGGGCCACCGTGGCGGACGTGGTCGAGTCGCTCGCCCCGCCGCCGCTCGCCTACAGCACGGTCCTCACCACCCTGCGCACGCTCGAGCACAAGGGCTACATCGATCACGAGGAAGACGGACGGGCCTACGCCTACCGTCCGCTCGTCGCGCGCGACGAGGCGGCGAAATCCGCGGTGCGCCACCTGCTCGACCGCTTCTTCGGCAGCTCGCCCGGCGCGCTGGCGGTGACGCTGCTCGACGAAGGGCGTCTGAGCGAGGGCGACGTGGCCGAGCTCGAACGCCTGCTGGCCAAGAGCCGAAAGGGCGGCGCGTGATGGACGTGCTGCTGCTCGATACGCTTTGGCAAGGCGCGCCGATCGTGGCGATTGCCTTCTTGATGACGCTGCCGATCCCGCGCCGCCACGCGGCGACGCGCTACGCGATATGGTTTGCGGCACTGATTGCGCTCGTCGCCGTTCCGCTCGCGACGCTATGGCAGCCCCAGCCGAACCTGCCCGCCTCCGAACCGATCGAGTTCGCCGCCGGCGCTACAACGGTTGCGCATCGCGCGGCGGTCGCTTCCGGTATGTGGTTCACGCTGCTCTGGTTTGCCGGCGCCGCGTTCTGCCTCTCGCGCCTCGGCTTCAGCTACGCGCGCATCCGCGGAATTCTGCGGCGCGCACGGCCCGCGCCCGAGTTCGGCGCGAACGTCGTCCTCTCCGACGACGTTGCGCTGCCGATCTCGGCCGGATTCATCAATGCCTCGATCGTCATTCCGTCTTCGCTTGCGGCGACGCTCGATCGCAGCGACCTCGCGGCCATCGTGCTGCACGAGCGCGCGCACATCGAACGCGGCGACATCGCCGGCAATCTGATCCAGCGCCTCCTCGAAGCACTGCTCTTCTTCAATCCGTGGGTCTATCTCATCGGCCGCGCACTAGTGCGCGAGCGCGAAGCCGCCTGCGACGATCGCGTCGTCGTCGCGACCGGCGAGTCGAACCGTTACGCCTCCTGCCTCACACGGCTCGCGCAGCGACACGCGCCCGCGCGGACGCCGCTCCTCACTCCCAGCGCGATCGGATCGCGGCGCATGCTCGTCGCCCGCGTCGCGCGACTTCTCAACGGAAAGGCTGTCCACGTGAAAATCAATCGTCTGGTCGTTGCCGCGAGCGTGGTGCTCTTCGGCGCACTCGCGTTCGCCCTTCAAACAGCTGCGTCGTTCGCGCAAAGCGATACGACGCCGGCCGCAAGCACGCAGGTCGCCGCGAATTGCGATCACGACGTGCGCGTTCTAACGGCCGCACCGCCCAAATATCCGCAGTCGGCTCGGGGAAGTGGACCTCTGTCTGCTAACGTAGTCGTCACGGTGAATGCAAGAGGGGACGTTACCGCCGCAAAGATCGTGAAGTCGAGTGGAAACGCGGCCGTCGATCAAGCAACGCTCGTCGCCGCGCAAGACTCAACCTATTCGCCTAAGGTCGTGAATTGCAAAGCGACGCAGGGAAGCTACCTCTTCCACGCCGAGTTCAATCCGTCGTAAGCGCGCTCGAGCTCATCGGCGCTCGCAACCGGCGCGGCGCACGTGGTTCCTACGCATAGGTAGGCCGCGGGCGCCGCGCCGCCGTTTTCGCTCGCGACCGTTACGAACGGCGAGGAAAGGCGGCGGGCGGCGCGGCGCAGGGAGGCTGCCGCGGCAAGCGGCCCGGTGATACGGACCGCGATCTCGGGCGCAAGATAGCGCGCGAGCGCGCGGACGTAGCTTGCGGCGAAGGTCATCGCGCGATGGAATGTGTTCGCATAGAGCAACAGCGTGCGCTCAGCGGATTCGCGGTAGCGCGCTTCGTGCAGCAATGCAGCGAGGCGCACCAGGTTCTCGGCCATTAGTCCGTTCTCGCCGATCGGACGATCGGGGAGTTCGAGACGGCCGAGCGTCTCACGATCGGCGCGGTCGTAGAAACCGCCCTCCCGTGCACCGAACGCTGCGATCGTCGCATCGGCGTGAACGCGCGCGCGCTCGAGCATGCGCGCCTCGCCGCTGATCTCGTACGCGTCGAGCAGTGCGCGCACGTAGGAGACTTGATCGCCGAGCAAGCCGCGCACGCGCGGGGCCTCGCCGGGCGCGAGCACGTGATAGAGCAATCCGTCGGAATCGCGCAAGCGCTCGTGCATCGCATCGAGCGTCGCGAGCGATTCTGCGATCAGCGCGTCGTCCTCGAGCGCAATGCCGCACCACGCGAAGGCTCCTGCGAGCGCGGCGGTCCAATTCGAGTACGAGCGCCGGTCGACGAAAGGTGCCGTGCGTTTCTCGCGCTCCTCGCGCGGCAGCGCATAATACTCTTCGTCAGCGTCTTGGCTTCCGGCGAAGAAGCCGGTCTGAGGATCGCGCAGCACGGTGCGGACGTAGCCGAGCGTCTTCTCGAGATCCGCGCGCACGAGGTCGCTCGGCGCCCAGAGCTGGAGCTGCGCGAGCACGCGCAAAAGTCCGGCATGATCGTCGGCCATTTTTTCGAAGTGCGGGATGCTCCAGTCGCGCGTGGTCGAGTAGCGAAAGAAGCCGCCCTCGACTTCGTCGTACATCCCGCCGTGTGCCATCGCGCGCAACGAGTGCGCGACGAGTTCGTAGAAGCGCGCGTCGTTCGAAAGACGCCAGTACGCGAGCGCGAACGCATGGGCCTCGGGCTGCGGAAACTTCGGCACCTCATTGAAGCCGCCGAACTCTTCGTCGTAGCCCTCACGCAGCGCGGTCGCATACTCGTCGACCAGGGGCGGTGCGAGCTGCTCGGGCGGCGCGATCTCGTACGGCGTGCGCGCGCCGCGAATCTCTCGTTCTTTGGCCTCGATGTCGTGCTTGCGTTCGGTGTAAAACGCGGCTACCTCGCTCAGGGCCCGCTGCATGTTCTCCGGCGGGAGATAAGTTGCGCCCGTCAGGAGCGTCCCGTCCGGCGTGAGGAAGGCCGTCGTCGGCCAGCCGCCCATGTTGTAGCGCGCGTTGACGTCGGGGCGCTCGTCGTTGTCGACGCGCACGGCGACGTAGCGCTCGTTGATCGCTGCAATCACCTCTTGGTCGGAGTACGTCGTCTCGTCCATGACGTGACACCAATGGCACCAGACCGCGGAGATCGCGAGCAGCACCGGTTTGTCTTCGCGTGCCGCGCGCTCGAAGGTCTGTGCATCCCACGGATGCCACGCGATCTCCGCCGCCCGGTTCGGGCGGGGCGAAAAGTGGAAGTCAGTCATCGGTTTCGTGGGCTCCGCGTAGAAACGAGGTGAGATAGAAGACGGCAAAAAGCACGAACGCCGAAAAGAGCCAGATCGTTGCGCCGCTGCGAGGCCACCATAGCGCGGCGGCGAAAAACGCGAAGGCGAAGGCCGAGGCGACGAGGGCATAGCGCCGGTGCGCGATTGGCGTCATCCCGTACACCTCGGCGTCGTAAAATCCGCCAGCACCGCGGCTGCGAAAAAATGCAGCCGCAGCAAGGACGATCGATGCGCACGCGCCGGCAAGCTCCCAGCCCATGCTTACGATGATTCGACGCCAATTGGCCGGAATCGGCCTGGCCGCGATCGTCGCCGCCGCCTGCGCGATCGCGCTGATCGCGCATCTCTTGGGGCGTTAGCATGCCGCGTACGCTCGAAACCTATAAAAAGAAGCGCGACTTCGCCGCCACGCCCGAACCGAGCGGCACGCGCGGACGCGCCGGCAAACACCTGCGCTTCGTCGTGCAGAAGCACCGCGCGACGCGGCTGCATTACGATTTCCGGCTCGAGGCCGACGGCGTGATGCCGTCGTGGGCGGTGCCGAAGGGACCGACGCTCGTGGCGGGCGAGCGCCGGCTCGCCATGCACGTCGAAGATCATCCGCTGGACTACCGCACCTTCGAGGGCGTGATTCCGAAGGGGCAGTACGGCGCGGGCGAGGTGATCGTCTGGGATCAAGGCTGGTACACGCTGGCCGAAGGGACCGATCCCGCCAAAGAGATCGCGAAGGGTAAGATCAAGTTCATTTTGCACGGCAAGAAACTCAAGGGCATGTTCAGCCTCGTGCGCATCAAACCGAAGGAAGGCGAACACGGCGACCCGTGGCTCCTGATCAAAGATCACGACGACGAAGAACGCAAGAGTTACGACATCGACAAGTTTCCGGAATCGGTGAAAACCGGAAAGAAGATCGAAGACTATCGCGAGAAGTCCGCCAAACGCGCGGCCGCCGCGCGCGATCCCATTCCCAAGCTCAAGTCCGTCATGCTCGCAACGCTCATCGGTGCGCCCTTCGATGACGACGATTGGCTCTTCGAAATCAAGTGGGACGGATATCGCGCGATCTGCACCGTCGACGCGGCCCGCAAACTGACACTCGTCTCGCGCAACGGTCTGAACCTGCTCGATCGCTTTCCCGATCTTTCTGCGCTTGCCGACGCTTTCTCGCGCGTCCCGATCGTTGTCGACGGCGAGATTTGCAGTCTCGACGCAAGGGGCCGCTCGGATTTTCAGCGGCTGCAGGATTATGCCGAGCACGGTCATCCGCTCACATATGTCGCCTTCGACGCGATCTATGCCGAAGGGCGGGATCTGCGCAAGACGCCGATCGAGGAAAGAAAAGAACTCCTGGAGCGCGCGATCGAGGACGACGCGCTCGTGCTCTATTCCAAGCACATCATCGGTAAAGGGAAGAAGCTCTTCGAACAGGCTCGGCGCAATCACCTCGAAGGCATCATCGGGAAGAAACGCGGCTCGTCGTACGAGGAGCGCCGCAGCAAGAACTGGGTGAAGATCAAGGCGCAGCACGAGCAAGAGTTCGTGATCGGCGGGTGGACGGCGCCGCGCGGGAGCCGCAAGGGGTTCGGAGCGTTGCTGCTGGGGGCGTACGTCAAAGGGAAGCTGCAGTACGTCGGCAGCGTCGGCACCGGATTTTCGGTGAAGACGCTCGCCGAGATCAGCAAGCAGCTGCGCGCGCTCGCGCGCGAAACCTCGCCGTTCGTCAACGACGTCGACGCCAACGCGACGCCGCACTGGGTCAAGCCGCATCTCGTCTGCGAGATACGCTTTGCCGAATTGACGCGCGACCTGCTCTTGCGTCAGCCGGCGTTCCTCGGATTGCGCGGCGACAAGAACGCGCGCGACGTAACGATCGAGCTGCCGAAGAGCCGTGGCTAGCAAGCGCAGCGATCTGCGCGTCGACGGACGCACGCTCTCGGTTTCGAATCTCGATAAGGTGCTCTTTCCGCGCGACGGCTACACCAAAGGCGACCTGATCGATTATTATCGTGCGGTCGCGGCGACGATACTTCCGCACCTCGAACGCCGCCCGCTGACGCTGCAGCGCTATCCGGACGGCATCGGCAAAGAGTCGTTCTTCGAAAAACACGTACCCAAGGGCATTCCGGATTGGGTGCATACCACTACGCTCGACAGTCCCGAAGGGCGCCGGGAGCGCACCACCTACATCGTCTGCGACGACGAACCCTCGCTCGTCTATATCGCGAACCTCGCGTCGATCGTGCTGCACGTCTGGACCTCACGCGTCGGAGCGATCGAACATCCCGACTTCGTCTTCTTCGATTTGGACCCGGGCGAGAAATGCACCATCAAGACCATGGCGCAGACCGCGCTCGCGTTGCGCGACGTGCTCGCGGCCGTGAAGATCAAGCCGCTCGTGAAGACGTCGGGCGGCATGGGCCTGCACGTCGCGATTCCGCTCGCGGACGGGTATTCGTACGACGCGGTCAAGGTCTTCACCGAAGCCGTCGCGCGTCATTTGACCAAAGCACAGCCGGAGCTGGTGACGCTCGAGCGAACGATCGCCCGCCGTGACGAACACCTCGTCTATCTCGATTACGTGCAGGTTGGGCGCGGAAAGACGATGGTCGCTCCGTACTCGGTTCGCGCACGCGACCGGGCCCCGGTTTCGACCCCGCTCGATTGGTCGGAAGTCGAGGCCTTTGCGCGCAAGCGCACCGGCGTGCCGAGCGAGGTTTTTGCTGCGTTCACGATGCGCACGACCGCGAAACGCATCGCGCGCGAGGGCGATCTATGGGGGTCGAAAGCCTGGCGGCCACAGCATCTTCCGGCTTCCTGACGCCCTAGCGGTAGTGGTATACTCTTCGGGCTATGGCGCAAGCAATTTGGTCCGGGGCAATCAATTTCGGGCTCGTCACGATACCGGTGAAACTCTTCACGGCGGTCCGCACCGACGATCTTTCCTTCAATATGCTGCACGCCAAAGACGAGGGGCGTATCAAATACGAGCGCATCTGCTCGGTCGACGGCAAGCAAGTCCCGTGGGACGAGATCGTCAAGGGCTACGAATACGAGAAGGGTGCGTACGTCATCGTTACCGACGAAGACTTCAAGAAGGTCAATCCCGAGGCGACGCAATCCGTCGACATCCTCGAGTTCGTCGATCTCGACACGATCAATCCGATGTTTTTCGACAAGCCGTACTATCTCGAGCCGAGCAAACAGGGAAAGCACGCCTACGCTCTGCTACGCGAAGCGCTCAACGAGTCGAACAAAGTCGCGATCGCGCGCGTCGTCGTTCGCACCAAAGAGTACATCGCGGCAGTAAAGCCGATTGGTGAGGCGCTCGTCCTCGAGTTGATGCACTGGGCGAACGAGATCGTCGAGCCGGCGACGCTCGAGCTACCCGGAAAAGAAAAGCTCCCAGAAGCCGAATTGAAGATGGCGCGCATGCTCATCGACACGATGAGTGTCGACGCGTTCGAGCCGGAGAAGTTCAAGAATCGATATCACGACGAGCTCATGGCGATGATCGAAGCGCGCGCGCAAGGCAAAGAGCTTCCCAAACCCAAGAAAGCTGCGGCGCCGCGTTCGAAGGTCGTCAACCTCATGGACGTGCTCGCGCAATCGCTCGAAGAGAGCAAGAAGCGGCGCGCCGAAAAGAAAACGACCGGATCGCGGCGCAAAACATCTGCCGCATGAGGAGCACGACGATGCGTTATGCCATCGCAGCCACGCTGACTCTCGCGCTGGTCTTCTTCGGATTCGAGCCCGCGCAAGCGCAGCGCGCCGGCTGGCCGCAGGGGAGTTGGCAGGCGAGCTGCCGAGCGGCGAGCCTCAACGGTGCGATCTTCAGCGCGCAGTGTACTGCCGCCAACGGCGCGTGGCGAAGCTCGTCGATCGATCTCAACCGCTGTCCGGGGCGTCTGGTCGGCAACAATAACGGAATGCTCTTCTGCGAAGGCGGACAACCGGATTACGGGCGTAATCTACCGGGCGGTTCGTGGCGCCAGAGTTGCCGCAATGCAACGATGACGGGCAACGTTGTCTACGCGGCGTGCAGCACCGGCAGCGGTTATCGCAACACCTCGTTCGCAATGCGGAATTGCCCCGGATGGGCGCTCGGCAATAGCAACGGCAATCTGTTCTGCGAGAGCGGCAACAGCGGAGGCGACTGGGGCCGGCCGGGACATTTTCCCGGCGGCAGCTGGGTGAACAGCTGCGGCAACGCGCGCATCAGCGGAACGGTCTTCTACGCGCAATGCAGCACGGGCAACGGTTATCGCGCGACGCAAATCGACTTGCGCTCGTGTCCCTCACGCACGGTCGGGAATCGCAACGGGTTCCTGTTTTGCGAGCGCTAGCTTCCGCCGAACATATCGCGTAGAATCGAGCCCGCAACGCCACCGGCGATACCCCCGCCGACCGCGGCTTGTGTCTGGGTCGCGGCTTCTTTTCCGAGATACGGCGCGATTGCGTGCGCAAGGTTTGGAACCGTCAGCGTCTGCAACCACACCTTACCCGGTCCGGTGAGGCGCGCGACGAAGATGCCGTCGCCGCCGAAGATCGCGTTGACGAAGCCCTTCATGAACGTGATTTCGAAGTTGACGCGCGCGTCGAACATGCCGATGTGACCGGGGTGGACCTGAATCGTTTCGTTGGGCTGCAGATCGTAGGTGATGATCTCACCGCCGAGCTCGACCCATGCAGTAGCGGTGCCGGAGAGCTTTTGTAAGACGAATCCGTTCCCGCCGAAGAGTCCGGCGCCGAGCGACTGCTGAAAACCCATCGAGAGATTCACGCCTTCGGTCGCGCAGAGAAAGCCGTGGCGATGGATCAAATATTCTTGGCCCGGCGTCACGTCGACTTGAAGAATCTCGCCGGGCACTTTCGCGGCGAAGCCGATCAGGCCGTTGCCGCTGCTGCTGGTGTATTCGGTCATGAAGATGCCGCCGCCCGAAAGCGCGCGGCCGAGTACGCCCCATAGGCTCTTTGCGCCTGCCGTCATCGGCGTCGTCGTTAGCTGGATGTTGCTGGTCATCCAGGCGAACTCACCGGGCTCGGCGACGATCTTGTCGCCGGGCTCGAGACCGACCTCGAGAACGGGAAGAGTGGTGCCCGTGATCTTGGACTTCATGTCGTGGCCTCCGGATCTTCGGTACGAACCGTTCCCATCACGGATGCGGTAACCCCTGCCTCGGTGCAGGGTTGACGGCGCCCGGCTCTGCGAGTACGTTCAGGGCGGAGGTTGCGCCATGATTCTCAACCGGCTCGATTTCCTCGTTGGCGCCGTTGCCGCCGGCACGACCGTCACGCTTCCGTTTCAAAACGGAACGCGTCCGCTCGTCACGTTCCCGCAGAAGAGCCGCCTGATCTTGCTGACGCCGCGGCCGCCGCAGCTCGAAACGCCGTTCGCGGTTTTCGATCGCAGCGTGCTCACGCCCAACGACGCATTCTTCGTGCGCTGGCATCTCGCCGGCATTCCGACGACCGTCAATGGTGCAACGCACCGCATCCGCGTACACGGCAAGGTCAAGCATCCGCTCAGCCTCAGCGTCGAGGATTTGCGCACGTCTTTCGAACCGCACGAGATCGTTGCGGTCAATCAATGTTCGGGCAACAGCCGTGGATTTTTCTCGCCGCGCGTTCCGGGCGGACAGTGGGCTAACGGTGCGATGGGCAACGCTCGCTGGAAGGGCGCGCGGTTGAACGACATCTTGGCGCGCGCGGGATTGGAAAAAGGCGTGGTGCAGGTTCGCTTCCACGGCCTCGAAGAGCCGATTCTTCCCACGACGCCGCCCTTCATCAAAGCGCTCACGATCGAGGACATCAGCGATGACGTGCTGGTTGCCTACGAGATGAACGGAGAACCTCTACCGCTGCTCAACGGCTATCCGGTACGCCTCGTCGTGCCGGGCTGGTACGCGACCTATTGGATGAAGATGCTCGCCGACATCGAGGCGATCGACCGGGTCGACGATAATTTCTGGATGAAAACCGCGTATCGCATTCCGCAAACGCCGGGAAACACGGTCGCGCCCACCGATACGGGTTATCCGACCGTCCCGATCAACGTGATGACGGTTCGTTCGTTCGTGACCAACATAACGGACGGTCAAAAGCTGCGCGCCGGCGCGCAAGCGATTCGCGGCATCGCCTTCGATCGCGGAACCGGCATCAAGAAGGTCGAGTTCTCGACCGACGGCGGTGCATCGTGGCGTGACGCCGCGCTTGGTGCGAATTACGGAGCGTATTCGTTCAGGCCGTGGGAGACGAGTTTCACCGCGAAAGCCGGAATGTCGTACGTGCTCGCCTGCCGTGCGACGGCCAACAGCGGTGAGACACAGACGACGGTGCCCGTGTGGAATCCGGGCGGCTACTTGCGCAACGTCATCGAGACCTACAAGGTGCACGTGTCATGAAGATCCTCTTATTGCTGGCTGCGACCTCGGCGATCGTGAGCATCAACCTGCCGCGCCTCAATATCCCGTTCAAGGCCGGGCCCGGAGCGGATCTTGCGACGGCCAACTGCCGCATCTGTCATTCGGCGGCGTACGTCTACACGCAGCCGCGGCTGACGCGAGCGCAGTGGACGGCCGAGGTCGTGAAGATGAAAAAGCTCTATGGGGCGCCGGTCGCTGACGCGGACATCGCGCCGATCGTCGACTATTTGATGACGCAGAACGGGAAACCGTAAGCGCGCGGAGACTACGTGGTCGCTTCGAGTTCCTCGCTCACGACCGTCGTCTCTTCGATTTCGATGATGACCGGTTTATGCAGCAGCGTGTTGCGAACGCCTAGAGCGAGTGAAATCGCGGCCGTCACGAGCGAGGCCACGCCCGCATAGGGCGATCCGTACCGAGCCAAAATGCCGGTCGAAACGGGCGGCGCGAGAATACCCGAGAGCGAGTCGAGCGAGGAGGCTACGCCCAGGACGGTTCCTTGCTCGCGTGCGGTCGACGCGTTCGAGATCTGCGCGGTGATGCCGTTGTTGGCGAGGGCCATGCCGAGCGCGAAGAGCCCCATGATGCCGGCAACGGAGAGAACCGTGTGGGCAAAGGGTACGAAGGCGAAGCCGACGACGACGATCGCGAGACCGAGTACCGACATGCGCACGTCGCCTAATCGTTCCGAGGCCTTGCCGACGCCGAAGACGTTGATGATCACGTTGACGACGGCAAATGCCGAGAAGAACTCCGTGGTCTGCACGAGACCGTTCCCGAGTTGTCCCTTGAGATAGAGCGCGATCACCGCAAACCACGCGTAGAGCGCGAGCGAGAGCGCGAATTTTTGTAAGAGAATCGGCGAAAGGCGCGGGTTGCGCAGCGTGGCAAAGATCTCGCGGTATCCGACATGCCCCTCTTCCTCTTCTTGCTGCTTGGAACGCGATTCGGGCAGCAGCACGATCGTCGCGATCAGCGTGATGAGCTGCAGGGCGGCGGCGGCGAGAAACGGCGCCGAGAAGCCGAAGCGCGCGTAGAGCAGGCCCGCGCCCGCGGGCCCGAAGATCATCGCCGCAGCGAAGGTCGCGCTGATCAGTCCAAAGGCGCGCGCGCGGTCTTTCGGCTCCACCAAATCCGCTACGTAGGCTTGCGTGATGCCGATGTTTCCGCCGGAGACGCCTTCCACGATGCGCGCGACGAAGACCCAAAAGATGTTGCCGGCGAAAGCGAGCATCGTCCAGCCGATCGTGGCGCCGATCTGACTGATGATCAGCACGGTCTTGCGGCCGACCCGATCGGAGACGTTTCCCCAGATCGGACCGGAGATGAACTGACAGAGCGAAAAGGTGGAGAGCAGCACGCCCACGACGAACGCACTCGCGCCGAAATGCGTCACGAAATACGGCATCACCGGCAGCAGCATGCTGAAGCCGATGATATCGATGAAGGTGACGCCGAGAATCGGCACGAGTTTGCGGATCATTGTGGTGATTCGACGGGCAGGATGATCGGGTCGATGCGTTCGCCTTTGCGCAGCACGTCGAGCTTGTACGGGCGGCGCAAGTCGATCGATGTCAGATGTTTGTGTAGATCGTCGACCCCGTAGATACGTTCGCCTTCGATTGCGAGCAGCACGTCCCCCGCATGCAAGCGTGCGGTGTCAGCAGGGCTACCCGGTTCAACCGAATCGACGAGTACGCCGCGCGGATCGGTGAGCGCGAATCGCCGCGCCGCGGATGCCGCAAGCGTGACATCTTGACCCGCGATGCCGAAGTAGCCGCGCCGCACCTTGCCGTCGCGGATCAAAAGACCCGCGATGTGCTTTGCGGTGTTGATGGCGATGGCGAAGCAAATGCCTTGGCCCGGAAAGACGGCGGTGTTCACGCCGATTACCTCGCCGCTCGAGGTAACGAGCGGTCCGCCGGAGTTGCCGGGATTGAGCGCGGCATCGGTTTGAATGATATTGTCCATCAGCCGTCCCGATTGCGAACGCAGCGAACGTCCAAGCGCGCTCACCACGCCGGCCGTCACCGTGTACGCAAGACCGAACGGATTGCCGACCGCGATCACGAGCTGACCGGGGCGTAAAGCGGCCGAGTCGCCGAGTGCGGCGGCGAGCAGATCCGGCGCGTCGACGCGCAGCACCGCGAGATCGGAGTGCGGATCCTCACCGACGAGCGTCGCCGGAAGTTCGCGTCCGTCGAGCAAGGCGACGGAGATGCGGTCGGATTCGTGGACGACGTGGCTATTGGTCAGGACGAAACCGTCGGGCGTGAAAACGAAGCCCGAGCCATTGCCGCCGCGCCGCCCGGCGTGAACCTCGATCGCGACGACCGAAGGGCTGACCCGCTCCGCCGCCGCGGTAACGGCCTCGGAGTAGGGGTCGAGAATGAGTTGGGGCATAGCCCAATCGCTAACCCCGAGGACAATGCCCCGGTTTCACGAATCCAGGGCGGCTGCGCTCAGGTGGCGGAATTGGTAGACGCGCTGGTTTCAGGTACCAGTGGTGGCAACATCGTGGGGGTTCGAGTCCCTTCCTGAGCACCAACGCCAACCGCGCCACGCC
>Ga0335073_10003115_pt1 | contig 22942 bp, 16 predicted proteins | sample Lox_Sample_22_FD_207093 | JGI IMG/M metagenome (GOLD analysis project Ga0335073, IMG submission 207093) | Soil microbial communities from Loxahatchee National Wildlife Refuge, Florida, United States - Lox_Sample_2.2 | ecosystem: Environmental > Terrestrial > Soil > Wetlands | place: USA... | reverse complement strand
GCGTCGTGCCGCCGGGGCACCCGTGACCAGTGTGACTGCCGACCGCCCGGATAGCCAACACCAAATGAGCAATCGCAGCGCTAAGCCGCACCCAACACACCGCGAAGCTCGGACGAACTCGGAGCGGCTCCGCTGGCATCGCGACATTAGGGTACGTCTATGACGACGCCCTTCTACCCCGCTGCCCGGCGCCTCGACCTCACCGAGACACTTCATGGCCGCAACGTGGCCGACCCGTATCGCTGGCTCGAGGATCCGGACAGCGCGGAGACGAAAGCGTGGCTCCAGGCTGAAGAAGACCTGTACGCCAGCTACCTGGCCAAGGTGCCTGGCCGACAACGGCTGGCCGAGCGCCTGAGCGAACTGCTCGGGGCGGGCGAAGTGGGACCACCAGCCTGGCGGGGCGAGCGCCAGTTCTCTACCCGTCGTGAGGCCGGCCAGGAGCACGCCGTCCTCTACAGCGCCACGCCGGCCGACGGCGTGCGAGCGCTGATTGACCCGACTGCAATCGACCCGACCGGCCTGACCACGCTGGACAGCTGGCGGGCGGACTGGGAGGGCAGGCTGCTGGCTTACCAGCTGTCTGAGGGCGGCAGCGAGGAGTCCGTGCTGCGGGTGATGGACGTCACAACGGGCGAGGACGTCGACGGCCCGATCGACCGCTGCCGCTACTCCGATGTCGCGTGGCTGCCAGGCGGCGCCGCGTTCTATTACAGCCGACGGCTGGCTCCTGATGCTGTCCCAGCTGGCGAGGAGCAGTATCACCGGCGGGTATTCCTGCACCGTGTCGGTACGCCTGCCGATGAGGATGTCCTCATCCTGGGCGACGGCATGGAGAAGACGAATTACTACGGCATCGCAGTCAGCCCAGACGGCCAGTGGCTGATCATCACGGCCTCGGCCGGCACTGCGCCGCGCAACGACGTGTGGATCGCGGACCTGGCCGCCAGCTCTGCCAGCAGGCCGAACCTGCAAATCATGCAGCAGGGCGTCGACGCCACTGCCTGGCCGGTGGCCGGCCGGGACGGGCGGTTCTACGTGCTGACTGACCGGGACGCACCGCGCGGCCGGATCGCCATCACCGACCCGGCCGATCCGGCGTTTCCCGAGTACGCCAGCTGGCAGGACCTGATCGCCGAGGACTCCGACGCCGTGCTGACCAGTTTCGCCATCCTTGACGGGCCAGGCGTCGCGGAGCCCGTCCTGCTAGCGACCAGGTCCCGGCACGCGATCAGCGAGATCAGCGTGCACGACTTGGCGTTCGGTGACTTCCTCCGGCAGATCGGGCTACCCGGCCTCGGGACCGTCGGCGGACTGACCGAGCGCCCTGAGGGCGGCCATGAGGCGTGGTTCGCCTACACCGACTACACCACGCCGGGCGTGATCTTGCGCTACGACGCCGTAGCCGACGGCGTCTCCGAGTGGGCACGGGCGCCGGGCGCGATCACAGTACCCGCGGCACGCGCGGAGCAGGTCGCGTACGCATCCGCTGACGGCACCACGATCCGGATGGTGGTCATCTCGGCGACTCCAGACCACAGCGGCACATCGGCCCCGACGGCCGAAAAGAGTCCGGCGGGCGCTTACACCGGCGGCCCCGTTCCCGGTCTGACGCGTCCAGCCATCCTCTACGGATACGGCGGCTTCGACGTCAGCCTGACGCCCGCATTTTCGGCCGCCATTCTCGCCTGGGTCGAGGCTGGCGGCGTGTACGCGGTCGCGGGCCTGCGCGGCGGCAGCGAGGAAGGCGAGGAGTGGCATCGCGCGGGCATGCGGGAGCACAAGCAGAATGTCTTCGATGACTTCCACGCCGCGGCCGAGAAGCTCATCGCCGATGGCTGGACGACTAGCAGCCAGCTGACGGTGTGGGGCGGGTCAAACGGCGGACTGCTGGTCGGCGCCAGCGTGACGCAGCGGCCCGACCTGAGTGCGGCCGCCGTGTGCTCCGCGCCCCTGCTCGACATGGTGCGATACGAGCGCTTCGGCCTTGGCGAGACCTGGAATGACGAGTACGGAACGGCCGCCGACGCCGAGGAATTCGGCTGGCTCATCTCCTACTCGCCCTACCATCACGTTCGTGCGGGTGTCAGTTATCCGGCGGTGCTGTTTACCGTGTTTGACGGCGATACCCGAGTGGACCCGCTGCACGCGCGGAAGTTGTGCGCCGCGCTGCAGGCCGCGACGCGGTCGCCTGCCAGCGAGCGTCCTATCTTGCTGCGAAACGAGGCCAAGGTCGGCCACGGTGCCCGCGCGCTCAGCCGGTCGATTGCACTGTCGGCCGAGACGCTGGCATTCGCGGCGGCTCAGACTGGCCTGCGGATTGGCTGACCTGGGGCTCAGCGGGCGGGGCTGCCATTCCGGCATTGGCGCGTTGTGATTAACGGCTGATTCCATGCCGAATGGCGCGGGCCGACTCAAATAAGATCGGGCCGTGATTGTGGCAATGGCGGGCAACGCAATGCCCGTCCTTCCGGCACCGGCACCGGCCGTCAGCGACCTGAAGCAGGCGTGTGGCAGCGCCGCAGGGATCGCCTGCCGCCTGGTCTGGGATCTGTCGCGCAACGCGCATGCTGCCGATTTCACGAACGTGTACCTGGCCGGCCCGGTCCGGCTGGTGCTGCGGATCGCGTTTGTGCTCCTGCTCGCGGTGCTGCTGCGCCTCGCGGCGCGGCGGCTGATCGGCCGGCTGACCATGCGCGCGAGCCTCGGGCACGGCCGGGCCGCGGCGGAGGCAGGCGATGACGAATCCCGGCACGGCGTTTTCGGCGACCGGCGCAGCCAGCGCGCTACCGCGCTGGCGTCGGTACTTTCTAACGCCGCCTCAGTGACCATCTTCACTGTCGCCAGCGTGATCATCCTCGGCGACCTCGGCCTCAATCTGGCGCCAGTACTGGCCAGCGCCGGCGTACTCGGCATCGCCATCGGCTTCGGCGCCCAGAACCTGGTCAAGGACTTCCTGGCCGGCATCTTCATGCTGCTGGAAGATCAGTACGGGGTTGGTGACGTGGTCGACATCGATACCGTGACCGGCACCGTAGAGGCTGTCAGCCTGCGTCTGACCAGAGTGCGTGACGTCAACGGAGTGGTCTGGCACATCCGCAACGGGACGATCAAGCGGGCCGGCAACCAGACGCACGGCTGGGCCAGGGCCGTTATTGACTTCCCCGTTCCTGCCCAGGTGCCGATCACGGCGGCCCGCGGCTCGCTGGAGCGTGCCGCCGTAGCGATGTGGGAAGAGCCCGCCTGGCACGCGATGATGCTGGACCGGCCGCAGGTCTGGGGAGTCGAGGATGTGTCGGCGGACACAGTCGTCATCCGGGTGGCGGCCCGGACGGCGCCGCAAGGCAGGCTCGAGGTTGCCAGGGAGCTACGAGAGCGGCTCAAGGAGGCATTGGATGAGGCCGCCGACCTGACGCTCCTGCAGGCGGACCCGGTGCCGATCGACCCCGTGCACGATGACTCGATGCCGACTGACCCGATGCCGGCCGACCCGGTGCCGAGCGACCCGGTGCCGGCCGACCCGGTGCCGGCCGACCCGGTCACCCACCGGGCTGAGCCGCCGCAGGCGTGATCATCACCGTCGGCCACCCATTAGGCTGGGGCCGACATGAGCGAAACCCAAGCCCCCAGCCTGTACGAGGCCATCGGCGGGGAACCGGCCTTCCGGCGCCTGGTGCGCCGCTTCTACGCCGAAGTCGCCGCCGATCCGGAACTGCGCCGGGTCTATCCGAGCCGCGATCTGGGGCCTGCTGAGGAACACCTGCGCCTGTTCCTGATCCAGTACTGGGGCGGCCCGGCGGATTACAACGAGCGCAGGGGCCATCCACGGCTGCGGATGCGCCACGTGCACTTCGCCATCGGTCCGGGCGAGCGCGATGCCTGGCTGCGGCACATGCGGACTGCGTTGGACGAGCTCGAGCTAGATCCGGGGCACGACGCGCAGCTGTGGGAATACCTGGTCATGGCCGCGCACAGCCTGGTGAACCAGCCCGACCAGGCCGACAGCGAATCCGGCCGGGGACCCGACCTGGGCCTGACGCCAGCCTGACAGGCGTCAGCCCGACAGCGACTTCACCAGACAGCGACTTCAGCCAGACAGCGACTTCAGCCAGACAGCGACTTCAGCCAGACAGCGACTTCAGCCAGACAGCGACTCAGCTCGGGCCTGGCGCTTCGTCGGCCGGAACCGCGACACCCATGCTGTTGCCTGCGCTTTCGCATCCGATTTACCCGCTTTGCGCGCAGGAAACCGCATGGGTGCACGGGCAGCTAGCCCCAGGACAGCCCGCTGCCTCAGTCAGCCCGCTCGGCGCACACCCGGCAGACAGGCCCGACAACGCTCGGTTCGCGGCCGGTTACTCACCGCTCAGATTGGCCCGAGGCATTTGCGATGGCCCGCACATCCCAAGATACTTGGATAACCAGTTCTCACCTGGGCACGACCGTGGCACCGCCAACGCTTAGTTCCAGGGCGCCGAACGGGCCCGCCGCTGGAGGCAATGAGCAGTGACACAGGACGTTCGCTCCGACCCTGGGGGGTTGGTTCCGGGCGAACAGCTCGCCGGGTACCAGGTCCAAGAGCAGATCGGGCGCGGCGGGATGGCTATCGCCTACCGGGCGCTTGACCTGCGGCTTGGCCGCGTCGTCGCGCTTAAGGTGCTGGCGCCCCACCTCGGCGAGGACGAGGCCTTCAGGCAGCGCTTCATCCGCGAGTCTCGCGCGGCGGCCGGCGTGGACCACCCGCACATCATCCCCGTGTTCGAGGCAGGCGAGGCAGGCGGTGTGCTGTTCATCGCGATGCGCTACGTCGGGCACGGTGACGTACGCCGACTGATCGACACTGAGGGCAGGCTCTCGCCAGTCCGCACTGCGGCGATCGTCGCCCAGGCCGCATCCGCGCTTGACGCGGCTCACGCCCACGGCCTTGTGCACCGCGACGTGAAGCCGGGCAACATCTTGCTCGGGCTGGCCAGCGACGACTCCGACCACGTCTACCTGTCCGACTTCGGGCTGAGCAAGCACTCGATCAACCCGACGACTCTCACCTCGACGGGTCAGTTCCTTGGCACGCTCGACTACGTCTCGCCGGAGCAGATCCAGGGCCATCCGGTGGACGGCCGGGCCGATCAGTACGCGCTGGCCTGCACGGCTGTCGAGATGCTGACCGGGGCTCCGCCTTTCCGTAGCGACGACAGCATGGCGGTCATGTGGGCCCAGCTCGAGTCGGCTCCCCCCAGCGTCACACAGCGGCGGCCTGAGCTCTCACCGGCGGTTGACGAGGTCATTGCTGCAGCCATGGCCAAGTCCCCGGCCGGCAGGTACCAGACGTGCCGCGATTTCGCCCTGGCATTCGGAGCGGCCTGCGAGCAACCTGCGCGGCCCCGCATCGCCCCCGCCGGTGTTTGGGGCCAGCGGCCTGATGCTCGGTCAGCGCTGCACCGGCCGGACCATCAGCGGGTCAATGATCACCCGGCGGGATCCGACCGGGCTGGCGCCGACCCTGCCGGTGCTGGCTGGGCTAGCGCCGAATGGGCTGGCGCGGAGCGCGCGGCCGCCGCGGTTCCGGCGACTAGCTGGGACCGCGACGTTCCTGGCAGGAGCGACTGGGTCAGCTTCGCCGACTACGAGCCAGGTCGCCCGCAGCGTGCGGCCGCGGCACCGGTCGTGCCGAGTGAGTCCGCCGGCCGGGCTGACGGGCAGCTCAGCCATCACTTTGATGATGGGCAGGGAACGTGGCCGCATCGGGCTGATCACGCATCCTGGTCGCGGCGCCGAGGCCCCAACCGGGGCCGGAACCTGACGCTCGCCGTCATTGTCGTGCTCGTTCTGGCTGGCCTCGCCGGGATCGGCTACAGGCTGGCTCACCGCCAGGCCGCCGCGCCTCCCCCGGCCAGCAGCCGCCAGACCGGGCCGCCGGCCGGGCCGCGGCCGGGGCTGATCGTGCGCGACTACTTCTACGACATCAATCACCACTTCTTCCGGGCTGCCTGGAAGCTCAGGGCGCAGAACGGGTCGTCGTTCGCGCAGTTCAGGGCAGGATTCGTCGGAACCAGGCATGACCTCGTCACGGTCACTAACGTCAGCGGTGACGTCGTAACCGCCAGCCTGCACGCGGTGCAGACCGACGGCTCTGTCAAGGTCTTCCAGGGCACCTACACGGTGACCAATGGCGTTATCTCCAGCTCGGACGTTCATCTGGTGAGCCAGAGCTAATCGCTACATCCTGATCCGCTTGTTGGCCGGGTCGTACAGCGGGCGGAGCGACGCTCGGGCCGGAATCATCCGGTCGCCGACCTGCACAGTCCACTGGCCTGCGTCGATCCAGCCCTGATTGACCGGCTCGCCGCCAGAGTCAACCATGGCCAGGCCGACCGCGCCGCCAAGCGTCCAGCCGTAGGACGCGGCCCTGACATAGCCAACCTCGACATCGTTGCGGCGGACGATCTCGGCGTGGAACAGCAGCGCCTCAGGATCGGTGAGCAGCACCTGCAGCAGCCGCCTGGTCCGCGGGCCAGCCGCCTGCTGCGCTGCCACAGCGTCCCGGCCAATGAAGCCGCCGGGCTTCTCGAGTGCCACCGCGAAGCCAAGTCCTGCCTCCAGCACCGTGTCGGTGTTGTCGATGTCGTGGCCGTAGTCGCGGTAACCCTTCTCCATCCGGAGGCTGGAAAGCGCCTTCAGGCCCGCGTGCCGCAGCCCGAACTCGCGGCCGGCCTCGACCAGCCGGTCGTAGACGTGCGCCGCCTGCTCGGCCGGGATATGGAGCTCGTAGCCGAGCTCGCCGAGGTAGGTGATCCGGATGCACAGCACACGGGCGAAGCCGATGTCGATGTGCCTGGCGGTCCTGAAGCCGAACGCCTCGTCGCTGACATCAGCTCTGGTAACCGCAGCTAGCAGCGCGCGTGAATTCGGGCCCTGGATGTTGAGCTGCGCATAGGCAGCCGTGACATCGGTCGCGAACGCGTGCGCGCCGCTGGCCGCGAAATGGCGGCGCATCCAGGTCAGCGCGTGCCGGTGCGCAGTGTCCGAGGCAACGACGTAGAAGTCGTCGGCGGAGAGCTTGGTGACCGTCAGGTCTGCCTCGATCTTGCCTGCCGTATTGAGCCACTGGGTGTAGGTGATCACGCCCGGCTCGCCGTTCACTGCATTCGCGGAGAGTCGGTCGAGCTCACTCCCGGCGTCCCGGCCCTGCACGGCGAACTTCGCCATGAACGACATGTCCATCAGGATCACGCCGTCGCGGCACGCGCGGTGCTCAGCCTCCCAGTTGGCATACCAGTCCTGCCGCCCCCAGGAGAGCTCGCCGGCTTGCGGCACTGTGCCGGCCGGGGCGTACCAGTCGGCACCTTCCCAGCCGCTTACGTCACGGAAGAACGCCCCCTGCTCGACCAGCCGGTGGTGGACCGGGGACAGTTTCGCGCCCCGCGCCGTCCGCATCGACCTGCCGGGGTAATGCGTCGCGTAGACCATGCCCAGCGACTCGACGGTCCGCGTGGCCCGGTACTCGGGGTTGGTCTGGTAGGGGTGCAGCCGGTCGATGTTCATGCCGGTGACGTCCATGTCCGGCCGGCCGGTGGCGATCCAGTGCGCCATCAGCCGCCCGATGCCACCGCCGGTCAGGATCCCGATCGAGTTCAGCCCGGCCGCCACGAAGTAGTTCCGCAGCTCCGGCGCCTCGCCGATGACCGGCGCAAGATCCGGGGTGAAGCTCTCCGGACCGCAGAAGAACTTGCGGATTCCGACCTGGGCGGAGATTGGAATCCGGGACATCGTCTTTTCCAGGAACGGGCTCATTCTGTCCCAGTCCGGCGGCAGCTCACCGAACGAGAAGTCCGCCGGGATCCCCTCGACCTTCCACGGAGCGCAGACGGGCTCGAACATGCCGAGCATCAAGCCGCCGCCTTCCTCGCGGAAGTAGCCGTAGTTTGCTGGGTCCTCAAGTACCGGCCATTCGCGGCTTACCTCGTTGATGGGCTCGGTCAGCAGGTAATAATGCTCGGCCGCCTGGAGCGGGATGCTGACACCGGCGAGCTCGCCGAGCTGGCGAGCCCACATGCCCGCGCAGTTCACGACGTACTCGGCCTCGATATCGCCCTTGTCGGTCCGCACTCCGGTGACAGTGCCGCCATCGGCCAGGAAGCCGGTCACCGCGACGCCCTCGATGATCCTGGCGCCCTGCTGCCTGGCGCCCTTCGCCAGCGACATGGTGACGTCGACCGGGTTCACCCTGCCATCGGCCGGGATGTAGAAGCCGGCCAGAAGGTCGTCGGTCCTGGCCAGCGGCCACAGGTCAGCGACCTCTCTGGCCGATATCTCGTGCACCTCGACGCCGCAGTGCCGGTTGAACGCGGCGACGCGCCGGTACTCCTCCAGCCGACCCGGTTCGATCGCCAGCTCGATGAGGCCGACCTGGCGCATGCCGGTAGCGAGACCGGTCTCGGCCTCCAGCCGCAAGTACAGGTCGCGGGTGTACTTCCGAAGCTCGGTAGACGTCTCCGACGTCGAGCCGAAGGTCGCCATCAGCCCGGCCGCGTGCCAGGTGGTGCCTGAGGTCAGCCGGTCCCGCTCAAGCAGCACAACGTCCCGGATGCCCAGGTGCGTGAGGTGGTAGGCGATCGAGGTCCCGATGATCCCGCCGCCGACCACCACGACCCGGGCGCGGTCCGGCAGACCGGTGCTGCCCCGGATGCCGGCGTCATCGCCCGCAGGGACTCGGGCCGGCAGGCTGGTACGGTCAGCTGAGGGCTCGCCGCTGGGCATGCTCGTGTTCGCTCCGATCGCGGTCAGGTGTGCCCGCGGCGGACGTCACCGCAAGCACGCCGATCGAGCATATATGTGCAGGAAGCGGGACACTCGCCCGCTGGCGTTTCAGCCCCTGGTGAGCTTGCGGTAGGTGACCCGGTGCGGCCGGGCGGCCTCGGCTCCGAGCCGCTCGATCTTGTTCTTCTCGTAGGTCTCGAAGTTGCCCTCGAACCAGAACCAGCTGGCGCCGCCTTCCCAGGCCAGGATGTGGGTAGCGATCCGGTCGAGGAACCACCGGTCGTGGCTGGTGATCACGGCGCAGCCCGGAAACTCCAGCAGCGCATTCTCCAGCGACGACAGCGTCTCGACATCCAGGTCGTTCGCTGGCTCGTCGAGCAGCAGCAAGTTGCCGCCCTGCTTAAGGGTCAGCGCCAGATTAACCCGGCCGCGCTCGCCGCCAGACATGAGCCCGGCGGGCTTCTGCTGGTCGCCGCCCTTGAACCCGAACGCGGCCACATATGCCCGGCTCGGGATTTCGGCGTGGCCAGAGCGGATGACATCATCTCCGCCAGAGATCACTTCCCACACTGTCTTGCTGGGGTCAATGCCGACGCGGAGCTGGTCGACATAGGCGATCTGGACAGTGTCGCCGACCTTGATCGTGCCCGCGTCGGGCTGCTCTTCGCCGACGATCATGTTGAACAGGGTGGTCTTGCCCACGCCGTTCGGCCCGATGACGCCGACAATGCCGCCCTGCGGCAGGCTGAAACTCAGGTCCTCAAACAGCTCCCGGTCACCGAACCCCTTCGACAGGCCCTCGACCTGGACAACCTGGGTCCCCAGCCGCGGGCCCGGCGGGATCTGGATCTCCTCGAAGTCCAGCTTCCGGTCCCGGTCGGCCTCGGCTGCCATCTCCTCATACCGCTGCAGCCGGGCACGGCTCTTGGACTGGCGGGCGCGCGGGCTCGAGCGCACCCACTCCAGCTCATCCTCTAGCCGCTTGCGCCGCTTGGCGTCCTTCTGGCCCTCGATCTTCAGCCGGGCCGCCTTGGTCTCCAGGTAGGTGGAGTAGTTGCCCTCATACGGGTAGGCGCGGCCGCGGTCCAGCTCCAGGATCCAGCCGGCCACGTTGTCCAGGAAATACCGGTCATGGGTCACCGCGACCACAGTGCCCGGGTACTTCTCCAGATGCTGCTCCAGCCACTGCACGCTCTCCGCGTCCAGATGGTTAGTCGGCTCATCCAGCAGCAGCAGGTCGGGCTGGGACAACAGCAGCCGGCACAGCGCGACCCGGCGCCGCTCGCCGCCCGACAGCACGCCCACCTCAGCATCCGGCGGCGGGCAGCGCAGCGCGTCCATCGCCTGCTCCAGCTGGCTTTCCAGATCCCAGGCGTCCTTGTGGTCCAGCTGCTCCTGCAGCTTGCCCATCTCCTCCAGCAACTCATCGGAGTAGTCGGTGGCCATCTGCTCGGCGATCTGGTTGTAACGATCCAGCAGCGCCTTGGTCCCGGCGACACCCTCCTCGACGTTGCCCAGCACGGTCTTGGAATCGTCCAGCTGCGGCTCCTGGTCCAAGATCCCGACACTGAAGCCCGGCATCAGCCTGGCCTCGCCGTTGGACGGCTGCTCCACCCCCGCCATCATCCGCAGCAGCGTGGACTTACCCGTCCCGTTCGGGCCAAGAACACCGATCTTGGCGCCCGGCAAGAACGCAAGCGTGACGTCATCAAGGATGACCTTGTCGCCGTGCGCCTTGCGGACACGGCTCATCTGGTAGATGAACTCCGGCATGGCTCAAGGGTAGGCGGTACCTGACCGGGTTACGAACCAGCGGCCTCCCAGGCCGGAGCCGAGGCCCTTCGCCCGGCCAGCCGAGAGCCGAGTGCAGGTCAGGGTCGCGCTCCGGACTAGGCCGATTTGGACCGGCCGACTTGGACCCCGCAGGCCAGGACCGGGCTGGCCCGGAGCCGGCCGACTCGCAGCACAGCCGGCTCGGGCAGCCTTTCCTGCCCCGGAGCGCGACGCGAGCCGAGTCAGGCCGGTACCGAGACTGGCTCAGCCGATTCGCCGGCCTGCGCCAGCATCTGCCTGGCTTCGTCCTCGTCGAACGCCGCACCGCCATCGGACGCTAGCGAGCTGGCGGAAGCTGACTCGAGTTCGGCCTGGTATCTGGTCCCGCCGTCTTGCTCACTGTCGCCCGGGTCATCCTCCTCCGGCTCCGGCTCCGGCTCGCCGTACTCCGATTCGTCGGGATCCGGGACCCCGAACTCTGGCCCCATGCCGTACGGCCGCCCGGGCCGCTCCCCGGTGCTTGGATCGACCGGGCTCCGGTCGTCGGTACCCCGGTCGTCCGTGCGTCCGTCGTTGATGCGCCCGTCGTCGGGCAGCGGCACGCGCCCCTCCGCGGCCATCGCTCGCTCGCGCTCGAGCGCCGTCTGCTCGAGCTGCTCGGTGTTCTTCTTGAAGATGGTCACACCGCGGGACAGGTCGTGCCCGATCGATTCAGCGAAAACATCGACAGTGACCCGCTTGTCCGCGCCGTACTCGCGGACCGTGAGCGTGCCCTTGACCACAACCGGGTCGCCTCGGCGCAGGCACGCGGCGCCGTTCTCCGCCACCTTCCGGTAGCAGGTAACGCCGACAAACGAAGTGCCCTGGTCCGTCCATTCGCCGGTGCGCCTGTCGAACCGGCGCGGGGTCCAGCCAACCCGCATGTAGAGCGTGCGGGTCCCGTTCCTGGTGTATCCGCCCTTCGGCGGCGTCGCCACGTAGCCAGTCACGCTGAAAGTTGCTTCATTGGCCATGTCGGGCCTCCTCGACGTCCGGCATGCCGACCGACATTCGGTCGGCGCTGCCGCTGACGGCCGGCGGCCCAGTGCCGCCAGCGCACCTGTCAAGGATGTGCCGGTTTCCCTGCCCGACCGGGACGCCCAAGCACGGCTGTGCACAACCGAGTCGGTCCTGTCCTGGCCTGTGGAACGCTGTCGGCCGCCTAGCCCGCGCAGGTGCGAGAATCCGCCCGGCCGGTCATTGCAGCCGGAAATCTCCGGCGGCTGTCCGCAGCTCCGCCCGGAATCGTGCCAGCTCATCGAGCTCGCGCTCGGCCGGCGCCAGCACAAGCTCTGTCGCAACGCCGCCCATTCGCTGCTGGATGTCATCGAGCAATGCTTCGGTCTCGCGGCTCGCCGCCGCGCTGACCGCCCGGCTGCTGGTCCGCGCCGTCAGCCAGCCACCCACCAGGCCCACGACAACCATGACGACCGGCCAGGGCAGCAGCCACACATCGCTGAAGAGCTTCGGCATCCCCGATGCGATGCCGCTAGCGCCGAGAAGCAGCGTTCCGTACCAGGCAATGCCCACCAGCACGCAGCCGAGCAGCAGGCCCTGCACCACACCAACGAGCCGCCACCAGCGCTCCACCGCGGTATCGGCGGGAAGCGCAGCGCCAATCTCCGCGCCAATGGCAGCGGGCACGTCCTCGGCCCGCGATCTGACCGCGGCCCGGACGGTGGCCGACCACGGTGTCGGCAGTGGCGGCACGCCGGAGTCCGTCACCTCGGTAAGCGCGTTGTCGATCTCTGCCTGCTGCGCGCCCGACGGGCCTGCGGTCAAGCCGTGCAGCTGATTCCATAGCTTGCTGAGGCGGATCTTCCGGATCGGATCCCGTCTGCCGAATCGCTCGACGACCCAGCTCACCGGCCAGCCGACATAATCCGTTGCCCGAAGCTCGCGAGCGCTGCGCAACGCATCTCCGATGGCGGAGACGCCTGCTGCCCTCGCGAAGGCCGTCGCGAGCTCTTCTTCGCTGGCATCCAGCAGCACGTCCTCGTCTGGGCTGGCCGGATCGGCGGGCCGCGCGCCGCTAGCGGACGGGGCCGCGCCATACGGCTGGAACCGAGCGACGATCTTGTCAACGTCGGCCGCGATCCTGGCGGTAGCCGCCTTCCTGGCCGAGACGGCCTCGATCAGCAGCTTGCGCATCTCCTCGATGCCAGCCCCCGTCTTGGCGGACGCCACAAGTATCTGCACGTCCGGCAGATTCTCGTTGTCGAGCAGCCGCCGCAGGTCCTGGACGCAGTCCTCGATCTGGCCCGCGGACAGCAGGTCCGCCTGGTTGAGCACCACGGCGACGACCTCGGAGTGCCCGGCTAGCGGCACGAGGAACCGCCGGTGCACCGCTGCGTCCGCGTACTTCTGCGGGTCCAGCACCCACACGATCAGGTCCGATCGGCCGACCAGCTGATCGACGAGGTCGGTGGCGTGTCCTAGCACCGAGTCGTGGTCGGGCAGGTCGAGCAGCACCAGCCCGTTCATCGACTGCTCGCCGCTGCCCAGCGCGCTCGCTCGCGCGTAGCGGTGCCGGCGCGGCACGCCGAGCCACTCCAGCAGCGGCCCGGCGCCAGCAACGCCCCAGACACAGGCGTGTGCTTCCTTGGTTACCGGCCTGGTCACTCCGACCGTCGAGAAGTCTGCCCCGGCCAGCCGGTTGAACAGCGAGGACTTCCCGCTGCCAGTACCGCCGGCCAGTGAAACAACGGTGTGGCGCGAAGAGAGCATGAGCCGCTGATCTGCCTTGGCCAGCACTTCGCTGGTCGAACTCAGCAGTTCCTCGCTGAAGCCTTCCGGTCCGCTTCGGACGGCGCCGATCTCCACCATCCTGGCAAGCGCGGCCAGGCGGACGGACAGCTCGGCTCGGTCACCGCGCCCCGGACTCCGCACCGACCACATGCCGGTCATCGCGCCGCCTCAAGTTCATAGCCGGCCTGCAGCAGCTCGGTAGCTGCGCCCACCTCGGCCACGCCCGCTGCGTCGATGACAGCGAAGAACCGCCGTGCTTCGAGTTCCAGAAGCTGAGCCACCCGCTCGCGCAGGTCGCCGCGCACCCGGGCCGCGACATCGCGCAGCAGGCCAGCCCCGAACAGGGACTCGAGCAGCTGCTGAGGCACCGCGTCGGCCGCGCCGTCCGCCATCGCATCGGCTCTGGCGTAGCCGAGGACGCCAATCGTCAGTACCAGCGCGAGCGATTCCTCATCGAAGGACACGACCCTGGCGATCGAGCGCTTGGTGACATTCTCGTCCCGCACCACGTGCACCACCTGCTCCTGCCACCTGCCGATCGCCCTGGCTGCCGTGGTGGCGAGCCCGGCCGTCGCCCGGGCAAGTGCGGCCCGCTCCAGCCCGTCGGCCCCTGCCCCGGCACCAGTGGCAAGTCCGAGGTCAGCGAGCGCGGTGGCAACGAAGTCCGCCTCGGCCGCTGCGGTCGCGTCACCACCGGGGGCTTTGGCCGGTCCCATTTCGGCAAGGAGGGTGGCTCCGGCTCGGCGCTGCTGCCAGTCCGCCACCACCAGTTCGGCAGCGCGATCGGCGGTCGCAGTCACCAGCGACACCATGCTCGCCTGCAGCGCGGCCTTGACCGCCGCCGCCCTGGCCGGCATGCGCACCTTCTTCTGCTTGGCTCCCCAGCCGCGCCGAACCTGAAGCGTGCGGAGCAGGTCGCCGGTGCTGGCAAAGTCCTGCCAGCGAGCCAGCACTTCACCGTGCAGCAGCGATCCGTCTCCGGTGGACGCATCAAACTCAGCCAGGCTGGAAGCGAATATGGACTCAACCGTTTCGCGAAGCTGGCGCGAGATTGCGTTCTGCTCGATCACCTCATCGGCCAGGGCGGGCACCCGCTCGCGGAACGTGTCGAGCACGCCCGACATCGTCTGGCTGAGCACGGCCACCCGCCGGTCCTCGCGCTTGGCCGTGTCAGCCAGCCAGTCGCCGATCGGCGCGGCCACGTTGGCCGGTAGCTGCGCGTCCGTGATCGTGGTCTCTGGTACGACGAAGCGCCGGACCTCACGCAACCCGTTGGCCTCAAGCATCGCGTCGAAGTGCGTCGTGAGCTCAGCCGCGGCTGATGGCGGCACTCTCGACAGCGCGACGGCAAGCGCGGCTCCCCGATCCCGGGCGTCCCGGAGCATCTCCCAGACGGCAGCGTCGGCGTACCGGCGGGCAGTCGTCACGAAGAGCCAGAGGTCCGAGGCGTCCAGGAACTGATGCGCGAAGTCGCGGTGAGCCTGCACCACAGAGTCGATGTCGGGCGTGTCGAGCACGGCGACGCCTCGCGGCATGCCCTCGCTCGCGGCGAGCACCAGAAGTCCGTCCCGGCCCGGCATGGCGAGACCCTGCTGACGTACTCGCGGCAGTGTCGGCAGGAAGACGTTCTCGGCGAACCAGCGCGTGTCGTCCGGGTGGCAGGCGAGCACTGGGCTGTTGGTGGTAGGCCGGCGAATGCCGGTCGCACTCACCTGCTTGCCGACCAGGCTGTTGAGCAGAGTCGACTTGCCGGCACCGGTTGATCCGACGAGCGCGACCAGAATCGGCGCGCCTGACTGCCGCAGTCTGGGCAGCAGGTAGTCGTCGATCTGGCTGAGTAGCTTGACCCGCTCGGCCCTGGCCTCGCCGACACGTGGTGAGTCGAAGACGAGCGGCACCGTGACGATGGGATGCCGCAGGCCAAGCAGAGCGGCCTCCAGCTTCTTGGCGTCCACCCGGGCGAACGGTTCCTCGTCTTCGGCTGGCGTAACCGCGCCAGAACCGACGGGTGCCGCATCAGCGGTACGGGACCAGATCGAGCCAGGAGTGGGAACGGCGGGACCATCAGGCGGCGGCTGCCCGTCCGGGACCTCATTGCCGCGGATCGGGCCAGGCGGAGGCCAGCCAGGTGCGCCAGGTCGCGGCAGCTGGGCCGGTGCACTTGCCCGCGCATCATCGGGCCAGCCCGTTCCCCCCTGCTCGGCCGAGGCAGCCAGCGCGTCATGAGCGCTTGCCGGCCCGGCGCCTGCCCGCCCGGTGTTTGCCGGCACGGTGTTTGCCGGAACGGGGGCAGGCATCGGTAGCGAGAGGGACGGGCCGACGCCGGCCGCGTCGGGCCAGCCGCCTGCATTACGCGGCACCGGTGCCGCGCCCGCGTCCTGGGCCTCGGTCATGCTTCCGGGTCTCCCACCCCAGCCATGTCGTTCACAATCGGTCTGCACTCTGCTCGCTGCCTGCCACGCGCACCGAGACCGTCACCGCCCTGGTCCCTTGCGGCGGCGCGGCCCAGCGACGCCAGGCTCGCCGGCCAGCTGCCGCAGGCCTGCGGCCGGCAGGCCACACATCACTATCACGACTGTCAGGCGTAAGATCCGGCATTGTCTAGTCCCGGGGCGACAGTATCCGGCCTTGACGTAATTGTGCTCTGCTAGGGCAGATTACCGTCAGTAATGCGCCAACATGACCGGCCGCATGGGCGGACCCGGAGCAGCGGATCGGCTGGCCCGGCTGCGGTTCCTTTACTAGCCGCGGTCACGCACCGCAGTCGCCCATGTAAACCGAGTTAATCGATAGTAATAGCGAATAGCTCCGTCACTTCTCGGTAACGCCCGCTGCGTCGAAAGTAGCCACATCGCGCAGTGCCCGGACGGCGCTCTGCACGATCGGCAGCGCGAGCAGGGCGCCGGTGCCCTCGCCGAGCCGAAGATCGAGGTCGACGAGTGGGCGAAGGCCCAGATGATCCATGGCCACGGTGTGACCTGGCTCGGCTGACCGGTGACCGGCAATCAGGCAGCAGGCGGCGCCCGGCGCGATCGCGCATGCCGCCAGGGCGGCGCTGCCAGCGATCACCCCGTCCAGGATGACCGGAACCCGCAGCGCGGCCGCGCCGATGATGAAGCCGGCCAGGGCGGCGTGCTCGAACCCACCGAGTGCGGCCAGCATCCGGACCGGATCCGCGGCATCTGCCTGATGCAACGCGAGCCCGCGGCGCACGACGTCGACCTTCCTGGCCAGGGTCGCGTCATCGACCCCGGTGCCCCGACCCGTCACCTCAGCCGCGTCCCGGCCAGTGAAGGCACAGATGAGGGCCGCCGAGGAGGTCGTGTTGGCGATGCCCATGTCGCCGGTCAGCAGGCAGCGGTTTCCTGCCGCGACCAGATCACGTGCCACCTCGATGCCCACGCCGATAGCGGTCATTGCCTGTTCACGGCTCATTGCCTGCCCGACGGTGAAGTCGCCGGTGCCCCTGGCGACCTTGCGTGGCAGCAGGCCGGGCATCTGTCCCAGGTCAGTGGCCACGCCAACGTCGACGACTACGACCTCGGCCCCGGCCTGGGCGGCGAATGCATTGACCACAGCCCCGCCAGCCAGGAAGTTAGCCACCATCTGGCCGGTAACCTCCTGCGGCCATGGGCTTACCCCTTGAGCATGGACGCCGTGATCTCCGGCGAAGACCGCGACGGCCGCAGGCTCGGGCAGCGGGGGCGGGCAGCTGCCGGCCAGCCCGGACAGCTGAACCGACACATCCTCGAGCACGCCGAGCGAGCCGGCCGGCTTGGTCATCTGCGCCTGGCGCTGCCTGGCTGCGGTCAGCGCATCGCGGTCGAGCGGGCCGATTGCCGCCACCACCTCGTCGAGCAGGCTGACTGCCTCCCGTCCGGGGAGCTCTCGGTTGCCATATTCCTCGGCGTGTACTGCCCAGCCCAGCGGGCGCCGGCGCGCCCAGCCGGCCAGCGCCAGCTCCGGCTCCGGGGCGAAGCTGGCGACGTAACCAATGCAGAGGTAAGCGACGACCTCCAGGTGCGGCGGCAGGCCAAGCTCTGCCGCCAGCTCGCGTTCGCTGAAGAAGCTGACCCAGCCAACGCCCAGCCCCTCCGCCCTCGCCGCAAGCCAGAGGTTAGCCACGGCCAGCACGCTGGAATAGGCCGCTGTCTGCGGCTGAGCATGCCTGCCAAGAGTGTGTCGGCCGCCCCTGGTCGGATCACACGTGATCACGATGTTGACCGGCGTCTGCAGGATCGCCTCGGTCTTCAGCCGGTCGAAGGTGCGGGCCCTGCCCGCTGGCAGCGCGTCAGCGAAATCCTGCCGTGACTGCTCCGCCAGTGCCTTGATCCGCGCCCTGCGGCCGGCGTCAGCTATGACGATGAAATCCCACGGCTGGGAGAAGCCCACCGAAGGTGCCCGATGCGCGGCGGCCAGCACGCGCTCCAGAATGTCGCTCGGGATCGGGTCAGGCAGGAAGTCTCGGCGAACGTCGCGCCGCTCTTCGATAGCCCGGTACACCGCGGCGCGCTGATCGTCGGGAAATGCATGCATGTCGGGTGACACCTGTGGCCCCTACTCCGTCCGTCGCCGGGCGTCACCCCGGTCTGCGGCACAGCCTTTACCAGCCTGCGCCGTCATCATCTACCTGGGCCATTGGCGGCCCGTCAGGGGGCCAGCCTGCCACCGAACCAGTGACCGCGATGGCATGCTGAAGCAGCGCATTGAACGCCGCGACCGCCACGGCGGGCCCGCCCTTCTCTGACACGTTACTTACCGACCGCAGGCAGCTCGCCCGTAGCGCGTCCTTGGCTTCGGCGGCGCCGACGAAGCCGACCGGCAGCCCAACGACGAACGCCGGCTCGACCCGACGGCTGATTATCTCCGTGAGTCCGGCCGGGCCGCCGCCGGCCACCCAGACCGCGCCCGGGCCGACCTCACCGAACGCCAGCCTGATCGCGGCCGCAGCCCTGGTGATCGACGCCGTCCTGGCGAGGCGATGGGTGAGCGGTTCGCCGATCTTGCACAGCACGGGGCTGCCGGTAATGCCCGCCGCTACCATCGGCGAATCCGCGACGACAGGAGCGCCTGCGGCCAGCGCGGCGACTCCCTCCGCCAGTGATTCCTCGTCACAGACGAGGTCGGTGAAATAGTCGAAATCGGCGCTGGCCTGAATGACGCGCTCCGTCACGTCGCGGCTGAACTTCGGCAGCCGGGACAGGTCAAGCCGGGATCGCAGGATCCGGTACGACTCTTCGATGACCGAGCTAGTAGCAGCGGCCGCCGCCTCATCTGGCCACGCCATGCGGTGGGCACCTCCCTCCGCACCGAGCGGAGTTAGCCCGGGATGAACTGATCAGCTCGGCGGATGCGGCGAGTCGCCCGACACCAACGCCATCGGCCCGGTGTCGCTCCCGCTCGCTTCGACCGTCGCCAGGTCGGCGCCGACGGTAGCCGCAGCCTCCTCATCTCGGCTCCGGTGCGTAAACAGCACGTAGTGGAAGATCAGGAACCGGAGCACGAAGGTCACGCAGTTCATCAGGAAGTAGGCGCCCTGGACCACCAGGTGCTTCATCAGGTGCTGGTAGCCCATGTGGTGGGCCCACACGCTGGCGTAGTGCGACGTCAGGCCCAGGATGACCCAGACGGCGATGGAGACGACCCAGAACGGCAGGGTCTCGCGCAGCCAGTCCGGCTTGCCCTTGCGCTCCCAGGCCCAGCGGCTGAGCACGTAGCTCACGAGAGCGGCAACCATGGAGGCAATGACGCCCGAGGCGCCCGCGCTCAGGTTGACCGGACCGGTCAGCAACCCGAGCACGACCTGACTGGTGACGACGGCCGCCACTGCGACGAGGATGAACCGGAGGAACCGGTTGCCGGCTTCAGTACGGAGCTTGGTCTCGAGAGGGGCGGGAACGAAGCGCCAGGCGGCGCGCGCGATCTTGTCCGTTACGGAAGTCATCGATTCCCTAGCTTGACAAACGGCTCCGGCGGGGTTCAGACAGGCACTACAGTACGGGAAGCTGCGAGCAGCTTGGCCCGAAACCCTCCGCTACCCGCCGCATTTGAGGTTAGACGTCCTGTCGCATCCGCGCGGCTCAGTCAGTATCCCCGCCCAGGACCGGTCAGTCGCGAGACAGCAACCAGCGGTCGGCGACCAGGTCATGACAGAGCTCGTACCTCGCCGGGGGCAGCGTTCGCTCGGGCGTGGCCTCGACCCGCCAGCAGTCGTTCCCGCCGCCCGCGCCAGCCGGCTCCGCATCCGGGCTAACTAGCGGCGCATCCGGGCTAATCAGCGGCGGATCCGAACTGACTGATGGCGCGGCCGGAACGAAGTGCCGGTCCAGCACGAACATGACCGTGTACCGCCGGCCCCGCCAGACGAACCTGGCCGGCGTTCCGTCCCGCAGCCAGACCTCTACTGGCTCGCCGAGGTTGGCGCGCATACTGCCGCTCCCTGGCACAGGCACCGCGCAGGTGCTGCCCCACCGCCCAGGGGAAGACAGGCAGACTTCTACTTTCGAACATACATTCGTTACGTTACGCGAGCAACCCCGCCGGTCAGGCTGCGGCCCAGCCGGCCATCGGGAAGGCCGCGAGCAGGTCGCGCACCTCGCCGGCTACCCGCGTGATGACCTCCTCGTCATCCTTGGTGGCGGCGGTGATCGCCTCGTCCATCCAGGCGGCGACCTGGCCCATGTGCTGCTCGGTAAGGCCCCTCGTGGTGATCGCCGGGGTGCCGATCCTGATGCCGGACGGGTCAAACGGCTTGCGCTGGTCGAACGGCACGGTGTTGTAGTTCACCTCGATGCCGGCCCGGTCCAGCGCCTTTGCGGCGGGCTTGCCGCCGATGCCCTGCGGCGTCAGGTCCAGCAGGATCAGGTGATTGTCAGTGCCGCCCGAGACCAGGCTGTAGCCGCGCGCCAGCAGCGCATCCGCGAGCGCCTTGCTGTTCGCCACGACCTGGCTCGCATAGGCGCGGAAGGACGGCTGCGCGGCCTCACGCAGCGCGACCGCGATCGCTGCCGTCGTGTGGTTGTGCGGGCCGCCTTGCAAGCCGGGGAACACCGCTTTGTCCACCGCGGACGCGTGCTCCGCCACCGACATGATCATCGCGCCGCGCGGGCCGCGCAGCGTCTTATGGGTGGTGGTCGTGATCACCGAGGCGTACCCGACCGGTGACGGGTGCGCGCCGCCAGCAATGAGGCCGGCGATGTGCGCGATGTCCGCAACCAGAATCGCACCGATCTCATTGGCAATCTCGGCAAAGGCCGGAAAGTCGATAGTCCGCGGGATCGCTGTTCCACCGCAGAAGATCACCTTCGGCCGCTCGCGTCTGGCCAGGTCGCGCACCTCGTCCAGGTCAAGCCTGCCGGTGTCGGCCCGGACCCCGTACTGCACAGCCTTGAACCACTTGCCGGTAACTGACACCGGCCAGCCGTGGGTCAGGTGGCCGCCCATCGGCAGCGCCATGCCCATGACGGTGTCGCCGGGCGCCAGGAAGGCCAGGTAGACCGCGAGGTTTGCGGGCGATCCCGAGTACGGCTGGACGTTCGCGTGGTCGATGCCGAATAGTTGCTCGGCACGCTCGCAGGCGATCCGCTCGATGGGATCGATGAACTGCTGACCCTCGTAGTAACGGCGACCCGGGTAGCCCTCGGAGTACTTGTTCGTGAGCACGGTGCCGCTTGCCTCGAGCACAGCGGCCGACACGTAGTTCTCAGAGGGGATCAGCCTGATCTTGTCGCGCTGCCGGCGCGCCTCGGCCTGAATGAGGTCGGCGATGTCTGGGTCGGTGCCGGCGACATGCGGGATGGGCGGCTGGTGCATGTGTAGCTCCTTCGCTCCCCGGGCGCGCGGCGGCCTGCCAGTCGCCGGGATTCCTTCAGCTGGCCAGACCTTCATCATGCCGAACCGTGCGGGCCCCGTACACCTTGGCCTGCCCTGCCGCTATACCGCTGCCAGCAACCGGCCGGCCACCTCGGGCCACGGCCGCTCAGCTGCGGCCAGCTCGAACAAGCCTGCAGCCAGCAGGGAGTCCGCGGCAGCCGCCAGGTCTGGCCGGAGCTCGCGGTGCACGGTGGCGCACGGGCCAGCGGGGTTCCGGCGGACGAAGTACGCCAGATGCAGGCCTGCGGCCAGGCGACCGGCGGCGTCATCACGCGGGCCGCTGAGCGTCAGTAGGACGCGGCTGGTGTATCTCGTCGTTATCCGTTGCGCGGCCGCCCCGTTGAAGGGGTCAGCGCCCAGGTAGGAGACGTTTCCCACGGTCGCCTGGGCGACCGCGCCCATGCACAGCGGGCATGGCTCGAGCGAAGTGACCAGGTGGCAATCCGCGTACCTGCGCTCAGGCGCAAGGTCAGCGAGCGCATTGATCTCGGCATGCGCCAGCAAGCTGCGCGCCAGGTGCTGGGGCGCCGCGTCCGAGCTGGCGGGCGAGGCCGAATACACCATGTTCTGGCCGGTGGCGATGATCGTGCCGGTCCCGTCCAGGACGGCGGCGCCAACCGGGATGTTGCCGCGCAGCAGCGACTGCCAGGCCTGGTCGAGACAGGCCCATTCGGCCGCGGACAACTCGTCGGCCGGAATCACCCCAGAAAGGCTAGCGGCTGAAGAGCAAGACCAGCCGCGAACGCCGCCGTTCCCGATAAAAAACGCAAATTCATGACACGAGTAAGCGACGGTATGCACCAGCCAGAGCGCGCCGCCTGTTTCGCGGCCGCCCCCAAAAACGGCTAAGCCGGACAGCGCCGTGATTGCGGGACGGCGCCCGTCCGGGCTTAGCTCAGCCTGCTACGGCGTCCAGCAGCTTCCTGCGCTGCTGCTCGCCCAGGCCGCCGACTCGGCGGTTGTCGTCGATGCCGGCCTCTTCCATCACCGCTGCGGCCTTCGCCGGTCCGTAGCCCGGCATCGCCTTGATGACCTGAGCAACTTTGGTCTTCTTGGTGATGTCGTCAGTTTTCGCGAGTACCTGGGCCATGCTCGTTTTGCCGGCCTTCACTGAAGCGAGCAGCTCGCTGCGCTTCTTGCGGGCAGCCTGAGCTTTAGCCAGGGCCTCGGCGCGCTGCTCCGGTGTAAGTGTTGGCAGAGCCATGTCACTCCTTCGGTTTGGGTCGATCAACTGTCCCACATACCCGCTGCTAGCAGCGGTAGCCGCGCTCGTGTCGACATCCGTCACGCTGGCTGCTGCTATTGATTGAGATTCTCAGTGCTATTTATTGACAATTGCGCCAGTGAACATTCGCAACCAGGCCCCGAGGAGACCAGCGCGATGGCTGATGACCCTGTGACCGCTGAGACTGTCACCGCTCAGACCGTGACCGCGCGGGACCTGGCCCGCCGGTCCCAGGCGGCTGTCAAGGTCAAGGACCGGGACGGGTGGCTAGGCCTGTTTGCCGCTGATGCCGTCGTGCAGGACCCGATAGGCCCCTCGCCCTTCGACCCGGCCGGGAACGGCCATCACGGGCTCGAGGCGATCGCGGCCTTCTACGACGCGGTGATCGCCCCGAATGAGCTGATCACGTTCGAGATCGAGAACTCCTACCTGTGCGGTACCGAGGTGGCAGACGTTGGCATCATCCGCACCGTGCTGCCCGGCGGTAAGCACGTCGCAGTGGTGCATGGCGTCTACACCTACCGCTGC
>Ga0335073_10003114_pt1 | contig 22942 bp, 19 predicted proteins | sample Lox_Sample_22_FD_207093 | JGI IMG/M metagenome (GOLD analysis project Ga0335073, IMG submission 207093) | Soil microbial communities from Loxahatchee National Wildlife Refuge, Florida, United States - Lox_Sample_2.2 | ecosystem: Environmental > Terrestrial > Soil > Wetlands | place: USA... | reverse complement strand
GGCGGCGACGGCGTCGCCGCTCTTGCCCTTGCTCTCCCTGATCCCGCGCAGTTCGGCAGCCAGTCGGCGCCGCCGCACGGTCGGGCTCGGCGGGGCAACCATCGGACGTTCCCTTCTCCTCGGAATCCTTCGTACACCGTACATATGCTCATCGCAACCGCGACAGTCCCCACGAGTCCGAACGAACCTTCCGAGGTTCTGCCGGCCGTGTGCTGCCGGTGCCCCGGGCCGGGGCGCGACGGCCAGAGACCGGATGGCAGGCGTCCGGCGGTCCGCGTAGCCAGCCGGATCGCCCTCGCCCTGGCGCGGGAAATCCGGAGTACTGCGACTGCTGTGCAGCCATATGGCGAAGGTGACGGCGGTGAAGAAAGCGCCCGGAACCTGCCGGCGTGCCGAAGGCCCCGATCGGGTTCGAGTTCGGCCTCGACTGCTAAGGCATGCTCGCCGTTAACAGGCGCACGACGTCTTTGGCGGCACTTGCAAGGAAACTTGCAGAGCATGGAATAATGCTATTTTCCGCGAGTTTATCGGCGAACATTGCAGCTCTACTTGAAAGCAACATGCGGAGAAGAATTTAGTATTTGAAAACCATGACATAAAGGCTTACTCTGGTGCATGAAGGCCAATACTGACAGTAACCCCTCTATGACTCTCTGGCGCCGAAGAGTCGGTAGAGCCATGCTGCAGACGGCTGAGCAGTAGAGATGCATGGAGGAGTCATGCGTATAAAGCGGGTCATCATCCCGGTAATCGTAGCACTCGGCGTTGCCGGGTCAATTCTTTCTGGCTCCGCCGTATCGGCGGTAGTCGCTCAGGCACCCGCCGCTCATGCGCTGGCGTCCCCTTCCGGCATGTACGTCCACGGCGGCATGTACGTTCACGGTTGAAACACTGGATGAACGAACGGCCTGCCGCTGAGCCATCTAATTCGCGGCGGGCCGTTCGTTTGGGTGTTGCCAGTACGGCAGACGAAATACCGCGACGACGACCGCCGAATTAATGTCCGAAAAAGGTCTAGTTGTTACGTAGATGTTCTGGTAGTAACGTTTGATCCATGCCCCCGGTGATCCCGACCGGCGCACTGGTCGGCCGTGATAGCGAGATGGCGTTGCTGACCGGGCTCATCAGGGATGTGGCTCGGGGACGCGGCAGCTCGGCGCTCATCGAGGGCGAGCCGGGTATCGGCAAGTCGGCGCTGGTGCGGGCCGCGGTAGCCGAGGCGCGAACGGCCGGTGGCCAGGTGTTCTGGGGGGCCGGTGACGAGCTGGGGCAGGCGCTGCCGCTGCTGCCGTTCCTGGACGCGCTGCGGGTCCGCGAGCCGTCGGCGAACCCACGGCGGACCGCGATCGTACAGCTGTTGCGCGGTGAGGTGGCCGCCGACCGGGGTGCCGATGTGCCGGCGGTACTGGCCGAGCAGTTGCTGGCGCTGGTCGCCGAGCAATGCGCGATCCAGCCGACCGTCCTGGTCGTCGACGACCTGCAGTGGGCTGATCAGGCCAGCGTGGCCTTGTGGAGGCGGCTGGTCCGGTCGGCCGGGCAGGTCCCGCTGCTGCTGATCGGGATGATGCGCCCGGCGCCGCAGCGGGATGACCTGCTGGCGCTGCGGCGAGCGGTAGACGACGCGGCCCGGATCCAGTTGTCCGGGCTGACCGGCGCGGCGGTGGCCGACCTAGTGGCGTCCTTGGCCGGCGGCACCCCCGACGGGAACCTGATGCGGCTGGCCGACGGGGCGGCGGGCAATCCGCTCTACGTCACCGAGCTGGTCGCGGCGCTGGCCCGCGGCTCCAGCCTGACCGTCAGCGAGACGGGAGCGGCCGAGGTAGCCAGCGGTTCGGTACCCGGCTCGCTGTCGGCGGCCATCGCTGACCGCCTCGGTTTCGTGACCGGCCCCGTGCGCGAGGTCCTGCAGGCGGCAGCCCTGCTCGGCGTGGATTTCGCGGTTCCCGATCTGGCCATCGTGCTGGGCCGCGGCGTGGCGGATCTGGTCCCGGCGGTGGACGAGGCACGTGCCGTCGGGGTGCTGGCCGAATCCGGCCAGAGCCTCGGGTTCCGGCATCCGCTGATCCGGACGGCGCTGTACGACGAGATGCCGGCGCCGGTGCGCGCCGCCTGGCACCGTGACGCCGGGCGCGCCCTGGCCGAGGCGGGCGCGCCCGCCGACCGGGTGGCCCGCCAGCTGCTCCGGGCGGTCGACGGAGAAGGCGGCACGACCGAGCCGGTCGCCGAGTGGATGCTGGACTGGCTGGCGCGTACCGCGGACCTCCTGATCGGCCAGGCACCCGGGGTGGCGGCCGAACTCCTGGAGCGGGCCGTGATCAGTGCCCCGGCCGACTCGGCCCCGCATGACTGGCTGGCCAGCCGGCTCGCCGACGCCCTGTACCGCATCGGTGACCGGGTCACGGCCGAGCAGGTCGTGACCCGCGCCTTGGAGCACGCCGCCGAGCCCGACGTACTCGTCGACCTGCACTGGACGCTGGCGCAGTGCCGCATGCTGGCCGGTTCATCCGCCGAGTCGCTGGCCACGCTGGACCAGGCGCTGGCTTCTCCCGGGATCTCGGCCCGGCACCGCGCCCGGCTGCTGGTGCTGGCGGCCCGGACGCACCTCAGTATCGGGGAGGTCGAAAAGGCGGGGCAGGTCGCCGATCGCGCGCTCGCGGCCGCGTCGGAGGCGGGCGACAACGGGCCCATGGGCTGGGCGCTGCACGTACTGACGGTCGTGACCGGGGTAGCGGGGCGTGCGACCGACGCACTGCCGATGTTCGACCGGGCGCTGACCGTGACCCAGGCCGATCCGGCCCTGACCGATCTGCGGCTGCTGCTGCAGATCAACCAGGCGATCACGCTGGGCAATCTGGACCGGTACGAGGAAGCGCTGGCCGCGGCCGGGCAGGCCCGGCTGCTCGCCGAGCGGGTCGGCACGACCTTCCGCGTGTCTCAGGCGCACTTCGCGCTGGGCCAGTTGCTGTTCGAGACGGGTCGATGGGACGAGGCGCTGGCCGAGCTAGACGTCCTGCCCAAGGACCTGAAGGAGCCGGCCGTGGCCTGCTACGAGCTCGGCATCGCCGCCGTGATCAGCTTCCACCGGGGCGAGATCGACGCGGCGCGTGACTACCTGGCGGCGGCCGCGCCGCGGGCCGAGCGGGTTCGCCGGTTCATTGCCACCTTGGTCCTGGCCCGGAGCCTGGATCGCGAGCACGCCGACACGCTGCCGGAGGCGCTGGCCGAGCTGAGCGACGCGTTCGACGGCAATACCGAAGAACTCGAGGAGATCGAGTCCTTGCTGACCGACGGCGTCCGCCTCGCCCTCCTGACCGGCGACCTGAGCACGGCGGGGGCTCTCGCAGGTCATGCCGCCGCGCTGGCCGCGGGGTCGGAGGTCCCGCACCGGCAGGCGGACGCGCTGTATTGCCGCGCCCTGCTGGACCACGACGCGGCCGGGCTGATGGCCGCCGCAGAGCGCTACGACGACGCCAGCAGGCCGCTGCAGAGGGCAAAGGCGCTGGAGGCGGCCGCCGGGTATTTCCTGGACGCCGATGACCGCACCCAGGCCCGGACCGCGTTCACCTACGCCGTCGAGGTCTATACCGCGCTGGGCGCGGCCGCGGACGTGGCCCGGCTCCAGGCCGCGTTCCGGGTCCACGGCATCCGGCGCGGGCCGCACGCCAAGCACCGGCGGGCGCGCAGCGGCTGGGACAGCCTGACCGAGACCGAGATCAAGATCGCCACCTTGGTGGAGGAGGGGTTGTCCAACCCGGAGATCGCCAGCAAGCTGCTGCTCTCCCGGCGGACCGTCGCCACCCACGTCTCGCACATCTTGAAGAAGCTGGATGTCCATTCGCGGACCGACATCGCCCGGGAGTCGGCCCTGCGCGGTCGCCCGCCGAAGTGAGGGCCCAGTGGTGAGGGCTCAGTGGTGAGGGCTCAGTGGTGAGGGCTCAGTGGTGAGGGCTCAGTGGTGAGGGCTCAGTGGTGAGGGCCCAGTGGTGAGGGCTCAGTGGGGACTGTGAACCTCTTCTGGGGGAGGGCTCACGGCTCACAGTCCCCACGCATGAGCCCCCTGCGGGTCGCGTCCGTCGCCCTCGGCCACGTCGAGGTCGAACGCGATCGTGAAAAACACGGCCTTACCCGCAGGGGTGCGGTAGAAGCCCCACTCGGTCGCCAGGGTGGCGACCAGCATCAGGCCCCGCCCGGCCTCTGCGTCGGCGGGGGCGTCTACCAGCATGGGCCAGGCGCGTGAGGTGTCGTGGACATCAACGCGCAACTCGCCGCGGGAACAGGTGATGGCCAGCGTGATGATCCCGGTCACCTCGTGCCTGATGGCGTTGGTCACCAGTTCGCTGGTGAGCAGGACCGCAAGGTCCACCTCGACCGGGATCTCCCAGGTGCCGATGGCCGCCCGGACCCGGCGGCGAGCCTCGGACGCGGCGGCCGGTCCCGCTGTCAGCCGGGTACGGCACCCGCGTAGCTCGGTCGGACGGGTCGGCGCCATCACGTTCATCGGATTCCTTAACGGGCCGGGGTATTCGCTGATCCGGGACACTATGCCCGGTTGCAACAAAAATGCTGATGCAAGTTGCAGTGAGAGACATCGGTCAGCTGACGGATCTTTGAAATCTCACCTACAGCGGCGGATCAGAGCCGGGTCACGCACGCCCCTGGGCGCAGACCGGGGCAATAACCAGGGTCCGGCCCGGGTGCGGTTGGATAATGCCAGGCGCGACCATAGAGGTCAGGCCCGGGGGCCGGAAGGAGTAAGGACATCATGACCGATTCACTTACCTACCAGCGGATGGACACGACGGCCCGCGGTCAGGCGCACGCGTTGTTCTCGCAGACCATGGCCTACGTCGCGGGCACCGCCGGACTGTTCGCGCTTGGCGCCTGGGCGGGGCGCAACCTGACCGGGGGCATCGGCATCGTCTTTTTCATCCTCGCGTTCGTCGCGCTGATCGGCATGCGGTTCGCCGCCAAGCGCTCCCCCGGGCTGACGGTCGGGCTGCTGGCCGCGTTCGGCTTGCTGATCGGCCTGGCCGTCGCGCCCACCATCGCCTACTACGGCAGCATGGACCCGCGTGCCCTGTGGGAAGCGGGCGGGGCCACCGCCTTGTTCATCGCCGGCTTCGGCGCGGCGGGCTACGCCACCCGCCGGGACCTGACCGCGGTCGCCCGGATCGCCTTCTGGGCGCTGCTGGCTCTGATCGTGCTCGGCATCGTCCTGATCTTCGTCCACATCCCCGGCGGCGACCTGGCCTACTCCATCCTCGGCCTGGTCATCTTCGCCGGGTTCACCATGTTCGACTTCCAGCGCCTGCGCACCAACACCGACGCCGCCACCGCCCCGTTCCTGGCTGCCTCGATCTTCCTGGACGTCCTGAACGTCTTCTTGTTCTTCCTGGAGATCTTCTCCGGCGGCCGAGACCGGTAACGGGGTCGGTAGGCGTCCAGCCCCGGCGGGCACGCTCCTGGCGGGGCCGCTGAAACCACGGCCCGTTCCGTATAAAAGGGGTTTTACGGCGCCCTGGGCGTAGGCGGCGGCCCCGAGCAAGGCGGCACCGGCCGGGTGCGCGGCGAGCGATACGGTCAGGTCGCCGAGCGCGCCCGCGCCGTACAGGCCCGCCTCGAACGACGGGCCGATCAGGTCCCAGGATCCCGTCATGGCCCCGCCGAGGATCAGGACCTGCGGGGCGAAGACCGCCAGGTACGGCCGCAAGGCCGCGCCGAGGTGGCGGAAGGCCGAGTCCAGTACGGTCGCGGCCGCCGGGTCTCCGGCCCGGGCCCGGCGGGCGACCTCGGCCGCGCCCTTGAGGGCCAGGCCCGTACGCCGCGCGTAATCGGCGTCGATCGCCCGGGTCGAGACGACCTCTTCCAGGGGCCGCCCTTCGACCCGCAACAGGTGGACCATCCCGTCGGTCGGTACGCCGGAGCCCGAGCGCTGGATCGCCCCGCCCGCCAGGAACGCCGAGCCGATCCCGGTGCCGAGGGTGAGGAAAACACAGCGGTCATAGCCCGCCGCGGCACCGAACAGCCACTCACCCCACGCGAACGCCTCGGCGTCGTTCAAGAACGCCACCGATCCGGGCGGGCCCGGCAGGCCGGCCATGAGCACCTTCCCTACGTCCGTCCCGTAGAGGGCCTCGAACTTGCCGACCCCGGCGTACAGCGCCACCCCGCGCGCATAGTCGAACGGGCTGGGCAGGGCGACGCCCCAGCGCTGGCCGGGAGCGGCTGGCAGGCCAGCGCCGCACGCCAGTACCTGGCCGAGAATCTCATCCGCGGTGCCGGAGGGATCGAGGTCTTCCCGCCGGGTGCTGCCCGGCACCAGCACGCCCGCCGCCAGGTCGACCATCGCGGCCGCGACGTGCGAGCCGCCGATCTCAACGGCCGGCCGCCCGAGCGCCATACCGTACAGTGTTCCACCGCCGCGGGCGGGTCAGCAGGGTGATCACCCCGGCCACGGCGAAGGACAGGATCGACGCCGACATCCAGCTCTGCGGGGTAAAGCCGAGGTCATGCCCGCACGAGATCCAGGCCGAGGCCCACCAGGACACGTAGCCGGGGTTGATGAGCTGATAGGTGACGAAGCCCGCGGCCCACGGCAGGAGCATCAGCCAGCGCGAGCGGGCCGCCGCCGACAGGTCCCAGCGCCGCCCGGACATGACGAAGTAGTCCGCGATCAGGACCGCGGACATCGGCACGAAGACCGAGCCGATCAGGTCGAGGAAATCCTGATAGTCGGCGATGTTGAGCCACAGCCCGCCCGCGGTGGTCAGCGCGGCGATTACCACGGCCAGGATCCGCCGGTCCCACAGCGGGCGCAGGTTCTGGGTCGAGGTCGCGGTGGAGTAGACGTTGGCGAACGCCTGGTCCAGCTCCCGTGCGGCCAAGATGGCGAAGCCCAGCGTACCGACCGGCAGCGCGATGAACGCCCCGTAGATGTTGCCCGAGTGACGCGCGACGGTGACCAGCGCCAGCAGTCCGATGACGTAACACAGCACCTGGGTCACCGTGTATCCGGCCAGCACGCCCGCGAACGCGGCCCGCGGGCTTCGGGAATGCCGAGTGTAGTCGGCGGCCAGCGGCGCGAACGAGACGGCCACGGCCACGACCGTATCGGTCGCGGCCCAGTACCCCGACCACGTGCCGTGCGTGAAGCCGGGCAGCGGCTGCCGGGCGAGCTGGACCAGCAGGTAGCACATCACGACGAGCACGGCGGGGGTCGCGTACCGGCGCAGGACCCGGACAGCGCCCAGCGGCCGGAGGCTCAGCAGGGCGGTGGCCACCCCGGCGATCAGCACGTATCCCTGCTTCGGCAAGGATGGCGCGACCGTGTGCGCGGCGGTCGCGATCGTGACCAGCTCGAAGGTGCCCCAGCCCAGGCACTGCAGGATGTTGAGCACCGTGGGCAGCCAGGACAGCCGGGCCCCGAACAGCCCGCGCAGCAGCACCATGGCGGGCGCTCCGGTCTGCGCGCCGGGCAGCCCGGCCAGCGCGAGCACCAGCGTGCCGAACACCGTGCCCACCACGATCGCGGTCAGCGCGGCGGCCAGGGAGAGCTCCGGGGTACCCGGGCCGGCGGGTTGCAGCACGAAGATCGCCCCGGTGAACCCGAGCAGGCTCACCCCCAGGTTGCCCCACAGGCCGAACTGGTCGAGCAGGCTCAGCGCCTGCGGCACCGGCTCGGCCAGCGTGCGCCCGACCTCCGAATGGCGGTCGCCCGGAACGGTGACGAAGGTCGGATCGGTCGTGGCCACGGCAGCCTCCCTACGCCGGCATTACCCGGACAGGTTCAGACGGTCGGTGGCGCAGCAGCGGGGGGTGCCAGGGGAGTCGTCCCCCCGTGGCCAGCACAGCCACCCTCTCAGCCCGGTTGGCCCGAGCTCCCGTGTGTATTCAGTTCACGCTATCTTAGGCGCTAGCGCGCTGCCAGGAACCTGACCATATCGACTCTGCCGTCTGGAGTATCCGTGCGCGAGAGTCAGCCGGGCTGAGCGACGCGCCGGCGAGCGCCTGGAACGCGATCCGGTGCAGGTACGTCTCCCTTTCTCCCTCCAGGATGGCGCTGCTCCTCAGTTGCTCGGTACTGACCACGTCGTGCGGCGTCGCGTCGCTATCGGCCCGGAAGCCGAATATGACAAAGGATTCTCCGAAGATTGTGTGCTGCCCGGTCAGCGGAAGGATCTGCAAGGTCAGATTGGGCCGGTCAGCCTCCCGGACCAGACGCTGAAGCTGCTCGTACATGACCGACTCGTCACCGATCCGGCGCTGCAGCACCGATTCGTCGAGCACGATCGACAGCTGGAGCCCCTCGCGGTTCAGGATCTGCTGGCGGCGCATGCGGACGCTGACCAGCCGGCTGATCATGGCCGGGGGCATCGGCTCGACCCGGCTGTAGCTGCCGATGATGTGCCGGGCGTAGGCCTCCGTCTGCAGCAGGCCGGTGACCACGTCGATGTGCCAGATGTCCATGGACGTGGCCTCGTGCTCGAAGCCGATGAATTGCTGGTAGTCCTCGGACAGGCTGTCGGCAAGCTCTTCCCACCAGCCCTTCTGGGCCGCGTCCTCAGCCAGTTCGAGCAGGTGCTCACGGCGAGGCCCGGTTATCTGGTAATAGTCGAGCAGCCGCTCGACTTCCCGCGGCCGCAGGCCCGTCCGGGCCCGCTCGTAGCGGCTGATCTTCGACGGTGACCAGCGCAGCGCGGCGGCCACCGTGTCACCGCTCTTGCCCTTGGTTTCCCTGATCCCGCGCAGTTCGGCGGCCAGGCGGCGCCGCCGCACCATGGGACTTGCGGGCGCGATCATCGGACGTTCCCTCCACGTTCATGCACATTTCACAGAAAGATGTCACTTATACGTTAAGTACCCATGCCATCGCCTATCGTAACCATCGCGCCTGTGAACTTTCCAGATTCAGGCGGGTGGATATCCGACCAGCAGGATGCCGTGGCAGTCCTCGTCCGCCGAGCGGTAGACGTGCGGGCGGTCGCCGCCGTACCGGGCGTAGTCGCCCGGGCCGAGCGTCAGCGGGTCGCTGGCCGGGCCGACCGTGATCCTGCCCTGGTACAGGAACACCCGCTCGACCACGCCGCTGCCGTGCGGCGCGCCCTGGTGTTCGGTCCCGGCCGGCAGGAACAGGTCGAAGACCTCCACCAGGCCGCCGCGCTCGACCCGGTCGAGCAGTCGCAGGTCGAGTTGGCCGCCGCGCGTCGATCCGCGCACTCTCGCGCCCTGCTGCGACCGGACGACCACCGTGGTGGTTTCACGCTGGTCTTCCAGCAGGTCGCTGAAGGCCACGCCGAGCGCCAGGGCCAGCGACCACAGCGTCTCGATGGTCGGATTGCCCCGGCCCTGCTCCAGGTTCGCCAGTGTGGCTCTGGCGACATCCGCGCGGGCCGCGAGGGTCGCCAGGGACATCCGGCGCGCGGTGCGGAGCCGGTGCAGGTTGGCCGCGATGACCTCCCCGACGTCAGCGAACGCCCGGTCCGAAGCTTGATTTGCCATATCAGCCATGCCAGTGAACTATACCAATAGTCTAATTTAATGGTACGCTGAGCCGGGCACCCCGGGAAGGCGAGGAACGAACGTGCTGCGAACCGGTAAGGATTACCTCGAGTCGCTCCGCGACGGCCGGGAGGTGTGGATCGACGGCGAACAGGTGCAGGACGTGACCGCTCACCCGGCCTTCGCGCCGATGGTGAACGTCCGCGCGCGGATCTACGACCTGGCGCACGAGGCTGGCCGCCGGGACCTGCTGACCTACGTCGACGACCAGACCACGGAGCGCTGCGCCACCACCTCGCGGCCGCCGCGCAGCCGGGAGGACTGGCGAGCCAAGCGGGCGTCGGTCGACGTCATCCTGGATGACGCTGGCGGCGTGGTCACCCGCGTAGGCGATGAGACGGTCGGCGAGATGTGGTCGCTGTTCGACGGGCAGGATGTGCTGAACGAGATCGACCCGGCGTTCTCGGCGAACATCACCCGGCACGTCCGGCGGGCGCAGCTCCTCGACCCGTTCCACGTGTCGGCCAATACCGACCCGAAGGGCAACCGGTCCCTGCGGCCCCAGGACCAAGATCCCGACGTGCTGCTGCACGTGGTCCGCGAGACCGATAACGGCATCGTGGTGCGGGGCGCGAAGTTCGAGACCGCCGCCGCCTACGCCAACCAGGCGTTCGTCAAGCCGACCATCGGCGAATGGAACAACGAGGTGCTCAGCGACTACGCGGTCGGCTTCCTGGCCGACATGGGCGCGCCGGGCATCAGGCACATCTGCCGGTCCGCGTTCGCTCCCGGGCGCGCCGCGGACGACTACCCGCTGACCAGCCGGTACGACGAGATCGACACGATGATCGTGTTCGACGACGTGGAGATCCCGTGGGAGAACGTGTTCTTCTACCGGCACACCAAGGCCGCAGCCTTCATCCGCTCCTGCCTGCACCGGTACAGCATCTTCCCGTACGTGCAGCGGTACGCGCGCTTCGCCGACTTCCTGCTCGGGGTGGCGTACGCCAGCGCCCGGTCGACCGGGGTCACCATGCACCAGGCCGTGCGGGAGAAGATCGCGCAGGTCGCGTGCTACCGCGAGGGCATCAACGCGCACCTGACCGCGGCGATCGAGCTGGCCGAGCCGAGCCCGGGCGGGCTGCTGATGCCCAACCAGCCGATGATGTACGCGGGCCGGGTGTTCGCCTCCACCCAGCTGCCGTCGGTCATGCATATCGTCCGCGACCTGTGCGGCTGCCAGGTGAGCCTGATGCCGAGCAAGGCCATGTTCGACGCCCCGGGCGGCGGCGACTGGCTGCGGAAGTACTTCACGATCGGGGAGATCCCGGCGGAAGAACGGCGCAAGCTCTTCGCGCTGGCCCGTGACCTGCTCAACTCCGACTACGCCGGGCACCGGCTGACGTTCCAGCTGTTCGCGCAGTCGCCGCCGTTCTCGCACCTGCTGGCGGTGTACAACAATTACGACTTCAGCGGGCCGCTCGACGTGGTGGCGCGGTACTCCGGGGTCGCGGACGCGGTGCGACCTTTATGAGAGAACCAATCACCGTCGGCGGTCATCTGCGGATCCGGCCATTCAATACTGCGGACAGCTACCCGGAGCAGCGGCTCGATAATGACCTGTGCCAGGCGGTGGTCGCCGGTAACACCGTCTACCTGCGCGGCCAGGTGCCGCAGGACCTGGACACGGGCGAGAGCGTGGGGGTGGGCGACCCCGCGGCCCAGGCCGAGCAGGTGATGGCGAACGTCGAGCTTCTTCTCGCCGAAGCCGGCGCGTCCGTCCAGCACGTGGTGAGCTGCACCGTCTACCTGACCGACATCCGCCACCGCGAGCCGGTATACCGCGTGCTCGGGCGACGGCTCAAGGGTGTCTATCCGGTGTTCACCGGCCTGGTCGTGTCCGCGCTCGCCCGGCCGGAATGGCTGGTCGAAGTCACCGTGGTGGCGGTCAGGCCATGACGTTCTCGCTGGCGGGCCGCTGTGAACGCACCGGCGCGGTGGGGGCCGTCATCGCCTCGGCCAGCATGGCGGTGGCGGCGCGGTGCGCGGCGGTCCGCGCCGGAGTCGGCGCGGTCTGCAGCCAGAGCACGACCGATCCGCGGCTGCGCGGGGCGCTGCTCGAGGCGATGGCCGGCGGCCGGACCGCTCCGCAGGCCCTCGCGGCCGTGGTGCAGGACGCCGCGGACATCGCGTACCGGCAGCTAGCGGTGGTCGACGCGGCCGGAGGCTCGGCCTGCTACTCGGGTGAGCTGGCGCTGGGCGAAGCGGCGGATGCCTGCGCGGCGGGCGCTGCCGCCGCGGGCAACCTGCTGGCCGACCGGGGCGTGCCCGCGGCGATGCTCGCCGCCTTCGCCGGCCGGGCCGGGGACAGCCTCGGCGACCGGCTGATCGCCGCCCTGCAGGCGGGGCTGGCCGCGGGCGGCGAGGTCTCCCCCGTGCGGTCGGCCGGGCTGGTCATCGCCGAGGCGGTGCCGTGGCCGGTCGCCGACCTGCGGGTCGACTGGCACGACGATCCGGTCGAAGAGCTGGCCGGGCTCTGGCAGCGCTGGCAGCCGCAGGCGGAGCCCTATGTCCGCCGTGCCCTGCGCCCGTCCGAGACGGCATGATCACCCTCATCATTCCGGCGGCAATTGGAATGCCTTGCAGCCGGAGAATGGCGCTGCTTCTGCAATACGCGAAATCAGCTTACGGTGTTCAGGGCGACACACAGCATGAGGCAGGCTGCTACCACGAGAAGTATTCCTACTGAATTGAGTATTGCGGTCTTCATGGTGCCTCCCGGCTGAACCTGCTCACACCGTACATCCGGAGCAGGCCACGAACCGGGAGCCACGCCGTGGACCAGCAACGATCACGCGACCAGGCTAGGCTGGTCGCTGTCAGCTCAAGCTGTATGCCTTCCTGTCCGGGCTGACCTCGGCCTGGCGCTGAGGCGGGATTCTGGCCTGTATCAGGCTGGCCAGCCGGTCGCTTGGCTCGACCCCGAATTCACGGTGGGTGACAGCACGGCAGCGCTGGTAGATCCGGTGCGCCTCGATGAGATTGCCTTCGGCCAGATGCGCTTCAATCAGCACCCGATTTGCACTCTCCCGGAGCGGGTCGGCACTGTAAACCCACATCGCGGCGTCCACGGCGTCCGCAGCCCGGCCTGCCTCAACAAGACGGCGCGACAGGGCTTCCAGCGCATGCAACAGCCGCTGGCGAATACGCTCACGCTCGAAAATCACCCAGTCGTCGTACCAGGCCGGCAACAAGTCCAGCGTATTTCCACGCCAGTTAGCTACGAACAAATCGTCCTCAGTGGCGGATCCATCGAGAAGCCGCGTGGCCCACTCCCATACGACGCCGACATCCACCGCGGTTCTTCGCCGCAGCGCCAACGCCCACTTATCGCTGTCGAGGACATCGATACCCGCGCTCTTCAGCCGCCATAGGGCTGAGCGCAGGTTTCCTGCGGCACGTTGGTCGCCGCTCGCCGGCCACAGCGATCCGGCCGCGTAGCCACGATCAACCCGGCCCGTGCTGAGCGCGACGAAGGCCAGCAGTCTTTTGCTTCCGTCCGGTACCTCGAGTCGGTCCCGGCCGCGTACGACGTGGGGGTCGCCGAACAGGAGAACGGCCGAGCCGTTATGAAGATCGCTCCCGGACAAAAGCGAGCTGACCAGGCTGGGGCAGATCAGCCCCCTCAGGCCCATGTATTCGTCGCACAAATTGACCACCCCGGGCTGTTCGTGCTCGGGCCCCTATGTCTGCGCTGCTTGCTTCAACGCTTACGCGTGCCACCGCTTGCCTACAAGGAGTGAGTGATGATTCTGCGTTCAGGTTCCTGAGCGCTACACGGCGGCGGTTCAGGCTCGTGCCCGCCGGAAAAGCTCCACCAGGGCGGCACGATCGGCGACCTCGTATTTGCGCATGATCGAGGAGATGTGCACCCGTACCGCGCTAGGCGAAAGCACGAGTTCCTTGGCGATCTGCGCCGTTGACCGTTGCTGCGCGAGAAGCTCAAGCACCTGCCATTCTCGGCTCGTCATCCGCCGTCCCGATGGTTGGCTACCGACGAGCTGGCGCCACCGCGGTTCCCGTCCGTGAAAACGGTCCAGGACGCGCGCCACTAGCGTTCGCTGGATGGCCGCTTCCCCGGAACAGACGCCAATAAGCGCATCGCGGAGCCGTTCAAGGTTCATTGTCTTCAGCAGGTACCCGTCGGCCCCGGCCCGAAGCGCGGCAAAGAGGTCGGTGTCGTCGTCGGAGACGGTGAGCATGACGATCTTCGTGTCCGGCAGCCGGGCGGCGATCTCCCACGCCGCTGCGATCCCGCTGCCGGGCATCCGGACATCCAGGAGACAGATATCGGGCCGCTCACGCACAGCAGCCTGGACCGCCTGGGCTGCGTCTACCGCGACAGCGCAGACGTCGAATGTCTCGTCGCCTTCAAGGGCCCAGCTGACGTCGTCGAGGGTCGGCTTGTGGTCGTCCGCGATCAGCACTCGCAGTGGCCTGGACATCGGGTTCAAAGCGCCGCCTCCACCTCACTGCCCACCCCGCGGGTGGAGGAGATCCGCAGTTCGCCGCCCACCGACCGCGCCCGGTGACGCATCGAGGCGAGTCCGAAGCCGACGCTCTCGACGGCGGGATCAAATCCGCGCCCGCGGTCAGTGACCCGAAGGAGCAGGCGCGGGCCGTCGCGCTCAAGCCTGAGGGTCACCTGACTGGCGCCGCTATGACGGGCGGCATTCGTGACGGCCTCGCAAGCGATCCGCACGAGCGCGTCTTCTCGCGCGGCCGAGGCCTTAAGACCGGCTACGAGATCCAGTTGCAGCCTCAGGTGAAATCGCTCCGCCACTTCGGCCACCGCCGCGGCGAGCGCGGTGTCAACCGGTCGTACGCGGGCGGCAAGGGTGCCGACCGCCCGTCGCGACTCAAGCTGCGCACGCTCCACCGCCTGTCGCAAGCGGCGGAGATCTTCCTCGCTCAGCTCCCCGTCCCGGGAATCGAGGTGGCGGGCCAGGTAACCCAGCTCCTGCGCCAGCCCGTCGTGCAGCTCGCAGGCGATCCGCCGGCGCTCCTTGGACACCGCTGCCTCGGACAGCGCATACCAGTACGACGAGATCTCCCACATCGAACCGATCAGGAGTGCCGTGTAAAAGCAGAGCCGGAAGATATCCCCGGTGTGGACACCCTGGGCGTAAGGGGACGGGTAGAAAGAATAATTAAGATGCGAGAACACGGCCAGGACCGCTGAGACGGCCAGCCAGAGGAGGAACTCATCACGAAGACGCCGGGACCGATTGAAGAAGCCAGCCGCGGCTGTGCAGTAAAGCGCAGCGGTCAGGAGCAGAAAGATAAGCAATGCCGGATGCTCGGTAGGCTCGGGTCCTTTTGGTGAGTCCGGGGCGAGTGCCAACACGAGACGGTGCGCCAAACTACCGGCATATTTGTTGAATACGACAGCTACCAGCAGAATAAGTACGCTCTCGGCAGTTACCGATATGACCAGGGTCAGTCCGGGCCGCCATAGCCGATGACGGCCCGGCGTGAATGCGGCGAGGGCGAATAGAACAGCGCCAAGCGAACGGCCAATGAGCAGGACCCAGACCATCAGGTCCTTCGGAAGTGTTTGCGGGAACGCGGACATGGCCAGCAAGCAGATGTTCAATAGCGCAAATACCGCGAGAGCGCACGCTAGCAACAGGTCATTTACGCCGCCGTGCCGCCGCAGGCGCCCGAAAACCAGAAAGCCCGCGAGGAGCGCGATCAGTGAAGCAGCCGTTTCGAGCGACACATGCAGCGCCAGGCCCTGGTGGGCGAACTGCATCTGGGGAAGCACGGCCAGGGCGAGACCCGCAACCCCCCAGACCAGGACTGCGGCCACGGCAACGGCACGCATACCCACACAACCAGCCTAAAACTGGGCAGACAGCTGAACAACCCCAGCCGTATGCCCAGTTCATGCGGCAGGGCCGCGAGCGCAGCCATAGGCGCTTCTCCCCTACGGAGGATTTAACTGGGGGGGAGATACGGTTTAGAGCCTGCTATTTTGCTCGCAATGAAGGATTACCCAACGGGCGGGCGCGAGCTTTCGTCGCCGGCCGCTTTAACCTCGATGATTCAAGGGCCGGCCGAGGCTGGTTACTAATCGTGTTGTGCCGGTTTTCGGTGGTTTTGTCTGGTCCGCGGATTCCCGCCGGGTGGCGGTGTCGCCCGATGTGCTCGGGGCGGCACCGGCTTCGACTGCGCCGGGACGGGCCTCCTTTCCTAGTCGCGGGGACGGGGTGGCTGGTCAGGCGAGTCCGGGGTGCCTGTTCTGTATCGGCCCGTTCGGCAGCCCGGGGCAGTGCGTCACCTCGTTCTGCCTCGCGGTAGGGATGGTCTTGCTCAGGCCCGTTGCCGGATGTCAGGGGCGCTGGCCAGGACCTGGCGGATCTTCCGGGCGATGCCCAGCGCGTTGACCGGGAACTCAGAACTGGTTCCGCCGGGGCGGATCCGGATGACGGTCTGCCCCGGGGGCCGGGTCAGCGTCACCTGGGCGCGGAAGAGCTGGTTGGAGAGCCGGCTGGAGCCGGTGCTGACCAGGATGGTGTCGGGGTCGTGGTCTGGCTCTGCCGCGAAGAGACAGGCCTGGGGCATGCGCATCCCGGGGACCACGTGGTAGCGCGGCCCCAGGCCGGCGCGGAGCGCCCTGGTGACTTCCTCGCTGGTCAGATCTGCTCGGGGGATCGTGATCGTTGGCACGTCAGTTCCTTCCTCTCAGATGGCGACGTGATGGATCAGCCTGGGTGACTGCTGGCGAGGCAGGCCGGCCTGCGGCGGGTGGTTCCAGCCCGCACATCTGGGCCGAGCGGTCCCACAGTTCTCCCGCCAGGTTCCCATCCCGGGATGCGCGGCCGCGGCGCTGACCCCCAGCGGCCGCCACCGGCGGGCAAGCTCGCGGGTGAACAAGACGTTGGCCAGCTTGCTCGCCTTGTCGGCCCGCAAGCCGTCGTAGCCGCTGGCCATGTCCAGGTCGCCGGGCACCACCCTGGCATCCCGCCTGGCACCGGCCCGGCTGGAGGTGGTGATGACCCGGCCCCGCGCAGCGGCGAGGGCTTCTGTCAGCAGCATGGTCAGCAGGAATGCAGCCAGGTGGTTCACCTGGAAGGTGAGCTCGTGCCCGTCGGCGGTGACGATCCGCCGCGACCCGGCGATCAGCCCGGCGTTATTGAGCAGCACGTCGACGCGGGAGTGCCGTGACCGCAGCTCGCCCGCGAGATCCCGGACCTGGTCAAGATGGGCGAAGCCGGCGACGTGGCATTCCGCGCCCAGCTGCGCGGCGACGGCGCGCGTCTTGCCCGGTGACCGGCCGACGACCACGACCTCGTCGCCGAGGCCCGCCAGCATCCGGGCCGCGGCAGCCCCGATCCCGTCGCTGCCCCCGGTCACCACCACGACCCTGCGCTCGCCAGATGTACTGCTCATGCGAAAACCGTAAGCTGTGGTCCACAGTCTACAGTCAAGGGAGCAGGCCGTGCTCATCGGCGAAGTCGCCCGCCAGGCCGGGGTGAGCCGCGACACGGTGCGCCTCTACACCCGCCTTGGCCTGGTGCCGTGTCAGTCACGCCAGGCCGGCTCCCGGCTTTACGCCGACTACCACGACAGCGCGGTCACGCTCGTCAAGGGCGTCAAGATCGCCCAGTCACTCGGCTTCACCCTCTCCGAGCTCGGCCCCATCACCGCCGCGTACATCGCCGGCTCCCTCGACGACAGCCAGCAGCGTCAGCTGCTGGCCGCCAAGCTGGACCAGATCGACGGCAAGCGGCGGCAACTCGGCCAGCTGTCGCAGTTCCTCCACGCCAAGCTCGACGACCCGGGACCAGCGCCGGACCGCGCCTGACGCGCCAGCACAGCACAACACCGCATCGCACCCGCGCAACCATGCCGGCGCCATCCAGCGGCGACCATTCAACGCAGCCGCTGATCACCGGTCGAGAGTTGAATCCCGGAGGTTAACCGGGAGTAATCGACCTGGAGCAGGACACGGCAGGGATCGCCCGGCTGGCGGTCGGAGGGATCCACGATGAAGTCCGGGCGGTTGGACAGATGGCCGTCGTGCCCGCCGTCAGGGTCGTAGCGGCAAACGCGGCGCGTGCTCGCGGTGTCCCAGAGCTGACGCGAGTTCACCGGGTCGGCCACCGCGGCGGCCGACACGTCAAGGTGATGCGTCCACAGTGCCATACGGAGCCGGCCCGCGACCGCTGACGTACCCCCATCGTCTTCGAAGGAGGCGATCACGAGTTCGCTGTCGGTCTCCCAGCCCCGGTTGTTGCAGTTCGCCGAGCCGATGAGCATGAGCTCGTCGTCGATCACCGCCATCTTCGCGTGCACGTACAGGTGCGGCGCGTTGGCACGAACGCACGGCTGCTGGTGCCCGGCGGTCCGGGTGTAGATATGCAGCCGGTCTGCGTAGGGGTTACCCGCGATGATGCTGTGGATGAACGCCTTGCGCCGGGCCCACACCCCCGGCATGTCGGTGATCTCCGAAGGCGCGATAAGGATCGTGACATGCGCCAACCGGGGCAACACCGCTCTGATCGCGGCGGCCGCGCAACTACTGATCAGGTACTGCTCCTCCATATAGATAAACCGGCGGGCACCGAGGATCGAACGCAGCCAGATGTCCTGGACGGTCACCTGCCTGCTGCTGACGTTGCCCTCCGGCCGGTGCAGAACGCCGTTGAAGGTTTCCCCGACGCGGACGAACTGGGTGCCGGTGGCCGCGGGCAGAGGCTGGTTGAAGCTCGCGCGCAGCGGTGACCGGCGGTCGATGTCGCGATCGCCGGAACGTGCCCACCAGCGACGGAGAAAGGCCCGCAGCAGCGGCAGCGCGGTGGGCCCGGTGAGCCGGGCATGGACGTCGTGCAGCGGGTTGCCGCTGCCCCCCGATCCGCTGCCGCTCGAATCGGTCCAGGCGACGTGCGGCCGATCGCTCCGGTAAGCGGTGCGCGGCGGAGGGAGATCACTGACGCGGTCGGCGTTCACGTCGACCCCGCCGCACAACGCGATGAGCCCCTCCCGGCCCTCGACCACGAGCAGCTTCTGATGATGGCTCTTGCGGCTGGAACCGGAGTCATCCTGGTCGGCATGGCAGTTCGGCAGGCGGTTGATGGCGGCCACCACCTCGTCGTGGAGGTTCGAATGCTGGCGGGCGAACAGCCAGGGAGGATCCCAGATCAGCACCCGGACCTGCACCCCGCGGCCCCCGGCGCGCGCGAACAGGTCAAGCAGGCAGGTCCCGGGTCCGGTCAGGTTCACCCACGGGTCCGTCCACCAGCCCAGCAGGTAGATGAAATGCGTGCCGTCTTCTGCTGACTCGATGGCCTGCTGGATGGCCCGGAAGGCGGCCGGCCCGTCGATGAGCGGCTCGACGGTATTGCCGGCGAGCCCGAATCTCAGCTGACCGCGCCAGTAGGCCGCCGCTCCCGGTCCCGCGGCGATCAGCTGGCGGCCTTCGGCCTCGGACTCCTCCGCCGGGCGCGGGCGCACGAGGGTGGCCGACGCCGACCCCGGTCGGTGTTCCCAGTGCCACGGCTCCTTCAGGTACGGATGGAAGTCATAGCGCGAGGCGTTCGCCGTCAGCCATTGGTGCAGCCAGCTGGTCCGCCAGCGGGGAATGTCCCCGCGGTCGGCAGTGAGGACCTTCCCGCTGGTCAGGCGGCAGAACAGGTCAATGGCCTGGCCGTCGTTATGGTTGGAGAATCCCGGAGCGGCCAGCCAGCCGCCGATCCACCGGGCGAGCCACTGAGCGGCCTCGTCGCCCGTCGGCCCGCCGGGCAGGCTGGCGCGTTTCTGTGCGGTATCGGCCAGGTAGCCGGCGAACCGATCGTTCCACAGCCGGTACTGGCGCAACGCCGACCGGTAGCCGCTGGAGACGCCGAACGAGCTAGTAGCGAGCGCTTCGGCATCGCCCGCGGCCTGGGCCTGGCGGAGGGCCTCGCGGGCGTCGTCGAGCATGCGCATGGCCAGGGCCGCGGCATCGCGGCGCAGGCTCTTGCCCTTGGCCACCTCGGTGAGGTCCGTCTGGGGGACCGACGGCTGGAACGCGCGGAATCTGCAGGAACGGGCGACGTGCGCCTCATAGGTGGCGCGCATGAAGGATTCCAGCTCGGGGTGCTCAGGCCAGCTCAGCCCGTCCGGCCCGTAATGCCGGCACGGGCGATCCACGATCGGCGGCGCGGCACTGGAGGCCTGCTCTGCTGCTTGCTGCGTTCCGATGGCCTCAGCGATCATGACCTCAGTCATTGCCGGCCTCCGCCTGTCCCCAGCCCAGGGCCAGCTGATCGTAAAGGCCCCAGCGCGAATAGCCGCCGGCATCCTCCCATGCGGATGCGTCTTCGAATTCGCCTGCGAGATCATCGGCTTCCACCGCCTCCGCCGCCTCCGCGGGAGACGGCGCGGCCAGGCCGTGCTCCAGCTCGGCAGGCGTGAGGCTGATCTCGAAGTGCATGGCGTCATGAGAGGACCGCCAGCGACCTCCCCACCCGAAGACCTGCAGCCCGTCTACGGTCCGGATGGCCTCGACGGCCGCGACCTGTGCCGGCGTGAACACTGTCCCGGCTATTCCGGCGGCGACCTCCCGCTGCCGCTCGCCCTGGGAGGGCTGGGCGGAGAAGATGATGGGCCCGCTGACGTTGTGACGGTGCGGGTTCCACTCCGGGTCGATGTCGACCGCGAGCCCGTAGGCGTGCAGCGACGCGCGGGGAGGCTGGCCAGCCGGCGTCTGCGCGATATTGCGGCAGTTGTACACCCAGACGCTGCGCGCTTGGTAGCCCGTGCGCTTCAGCGCCTCGGCCAGCGCGGTGAAGGCCGCGACGGCAGCCGGGTTGACCGGGGTCCGGTTGCTGAGCAGCGGTATGGTCACCATCTCGCGTTCGGCGCAAAGGGACCCAGCCCACGCCTCGCGCAGCTGCGCCGTCGTCAGCGGGCGGCGTGACGAGGTGAGCGACTCACCGGGAACGCTGTCGGCGGCCAGGCTGTCGGCCTCCTGGATGTCCTGCGCATCAAGCATCCCTGATTCCGCCAGATCGCCTTCACCGACGGCCTCGTAGTCCTCGAGCGCTTCGTAGTCCTCGAGCGCTTCGTAGTCCTCGAGCGCTTCGTAGTCCTCGAGCGCTTCGTAGTCCTCGAGCGCTTCGTGGTCCTCGGACCCGGCGTGCCGACGGCCAGCGCCGGGGAGGTCGGCGGATACGTCGGCCAGCAGCCGCCACCCGAACCGCGGCGGGATGTCCATGTGCGCGACCCTGGTGCTCTCGACGCGCCATCGAGGATTCGGGTACGTCCCCGCGGCGGCCAGAGCGCGGTGGATAGCCGCCTCGACGGCCAAGCTGGCCGCCGCTGTCCCCTCACCCGGCCGGTACAGCGCGCGCATCGCGCCGCTGCCCCGGGCGATCCGCCGCTCCGCCCAGGCGATCAGCGGCGACGGGTCGGTGTAGAGGGCATCGAAGGTGTGTATCTCTTCGGGGTCCGCGTAGCGCAGGATCTGCATCAGCGACGCGCCGCCTCCTGAGTGCGCGGTCAGGATGAGCCGTCCTGGCGCGGGGTGTGTTCCGGTCTGCGCGCCGAACCGGGCTAGCGCGTCGTCGACCAGTTCCTTCAGGGCGCCGGCCCGGTGGAGCGCGGGAAAGTTGTACCCGCGGCCTGACCGCCCGCCGAAGAAGTTGCCGCGGGGCAGCACCAGGAGCGTCGGGCTGGTCCGGCCCGCCGCAGCGGGGTTCCGGGGGTCGGTGAAGTCGAGGCCGCTGACCGGCACGATATCGGCCGGCAGCTGCATCGACCGTCCGCGGGCGGAGAAGCCGTGCAGGTGGACGACGACGTCGACAGCGGCGGGCGACTCCATGGCGTTCCAGGTCAGCACCATGTCCGGCGGCGTCCCGACGTGCGAGCGCAGTATTGGCACGTGGTCGACGACCAGCTGTCCGGCGGCCACGTGGCCGGGACTGTCCTCGCCCGCTCCGGATTCCTGTTCCCCGGGGGCCAGGAACGCAATGTCTCCGGGGGACGGCTCGACCGGAAGCGGTTCGGACGTTTCCACGCGCTTGAGCGGCCGGAGCAGCAACTGGCCCGGGGCGAGCCGCGCCGGTGCGGTCACGACGTGCGGATCACTGGCCTCGAGGGTGACGCAACGCCCGGAGCCAACCCGGCCGAGCGTGACCTCGATGAGGATGTCGCCCGGCTGCGGCCGGCCGGTGACGGGCTGGCCTGGCCGACCCACCACGTCGAATCGGTCGCCGATCCAGCGGGCGAATTGCCCCTCAGGGCGATACAGGTACTCCCGGTAGGCGATCGCGGGGGCAGCCGCGAGCACGATGGTGTCCTCGGTGGCCATGGTCGGCTCCTCTGCGTCCGGCTCGTTGGCGGGCGTGACTAGGGCCTGCCGCACGTCGGCTAGCAGGCGGGGAATGTTCAGGTACCCATGGCCGAGGCGGCCCTGCGGGTCGGGATCGGTGGCCGGATCGCAGCTGCCCAGGACGAGCGAGTGGATCTGGGCGGCGCTCAAACGAGCGCCCGCGACCTCGTAGCACAAGGCCACGGCCCCGGTTACATGCGGTGTCGCGAAACTGGTGCCGTTTCCGCGCACAAGCAGGCCGGGATTCCGGCTGGCGCCGACCGGGGCCGACCGGGCGGCGAGCACCCCGACGCCCGGAGCCACGACGTCGGGCTTGGCGCGGCCGTCCCGGCACGGGCCGGCGCTGCTGAACGGGCCGACCGTCCGCGCCGGGTCGTGGCCGTCATAGGCGCCCACGACGAGGGGCAGGTGGCTGGTCGCGATGGACCCGAGGGTGGTAGCCGGATTGCTGTCGTCGGGCGCGAACCTGGCCTGGCAGTGCCGGCAGGTGTCGTCACGCTCGATCCAGGCGTGGAACCGGCCGCTGGTGACCTGGCGGCCTTCCAGGGTGATCGTCCAGTTTCCCGGGCAGCCGATGGGGTCGAGATACGCGACGATGTGATTGTCGCCGTTGTTAGGGTCGTGCTGGCGGTGATACACCCGGCCGACCAGACGACCGTCGATGAGGATGTCGGAGCGCTCGCCGAGGCGTACCGGATTGCTACCGGCGTGACCAGGCGGGTCGATGCGGACGCCGAACTCGTCAGCGCCGTCGTACCAGATCTCGACCTCGTTGAGGGTGATATCCGCTGGGTGCACGACCATGGTGAGCGAGAGCGTCTGGCCGTTCGCGATCGTGCCGCACGAATGTGCCCGCCAGCGGAAATAGTTGCCTGCGCTGTCTACGATGAACCGGCCCGGCATGGCGCCCAGCAGCTCGTCGAACGCACGTTCAACCAGCGTGGTACCGTCCCGGGGGCCACAGAGCCGGCCAGCGCTGATGTTGACGACGCAGGGCTGAGGCCCGGCCGTTCGGCAGATAAAGTCGACCGCCTCGAGCAGCCGCACCGAATCGCCGAAGTTGGC
>Ga0335073_10003113_pt1 | contig 22945 bp, 18 predicted proteins | sample Lox_Sample_22_FD_207093 | JGI IMG/M metagenome (GOLD analysis project Ga0335073, IMG submission 207093) | Soil microbial communities from Loxahatchee National Wildlife Refuge, Florida, United States - Lox_Sample_2.2 | ecosystem: Environmental > Terrestrial > Soil > Wetlands | place: USA... | reverse complement strand
CTACATTGCTCCAGATGGCATGAACTGGGTGCAACTTGGAACCGCCGAGACCATCAGCATGGCACAGAACGTGTACGTCGGATTGATGGTAGAGAGCGGAAATACGACAGCGCTTGCGACGGCCACGTTTGACAGCGTATCCATCAATTCGGACCTGGCGGTTTCTCCAACGATCTCCGGTGTTTCGGCCACGACAGGAAGCGTCGGTAATCAAATTACGATCTACGGAAGCGAGTTTGGGTCGACCCAGGCAAGCAGCCAGGTACTGATCAACGGATTGCCGGCAACCATCAATTTCTGGAGTGCCACGTCCATTACGATCACCATTCCGACCGGCGCGACTTCAGGACCACTCGAAGTATTGCAGTGCCCCACGATGAACAGCAGTAACCCGATCGATTTCACGGTAACAACCCAGCCACTGCCAAGCGGCTGGTTGGACCAGGACATCGGTGCCGTAGGTCTTGCTGGCAGTGCGAGCTATTCCAATGGAACATTTACGATCAACGGCGCGGGCAACGGCGTAACGGGAACAGCGGACGCATTTCATTTCGTGTACGCGCCGCTCAACGGAAACGGTGTGATTATCGCTTCTCTCACTAGCCTCTCGACCAATTATTACGGTGGCGGAGGACTTATGATTCGACAGTCCATGAGCCCGGGCTCACCGCTCGTGGCCGTGGCCTACGGAGGGAGCACCAACAACTATTTCGCAATGTGGGAAAGAGCCTCGCAAGGTGCGAGCCTGTCAACGCAAAACGGTGTGTATGCTCCCTCGCTTCCTTATTACCTCAAGCTGGCGCGAACGGGGAACAACTTCAGCGCTTATGTGTCTCCCGACGGCGTGAATTGGACGCAGACCGGGATCACGCAAACTGTGACGATGAGCCAGACCGTATATCTGGGGTTCTGGGTGACGAGTGGGACGACAGGGTACTTGACGACCGCGACGTTTAACTCAGAGTCCGTTCAATTGGGCTCAATGCCGACGATCTCCGAAATATCTCCAAACGGAGGTGCTTTCGGAGCGTCTGTCACCATTTCCGGCGCTAACTTCGGAAGCTCGCAAGGCACGAGCACCATCACTTTCAACGGTTCAACGGCTGCTTCGGTAACCAGTTGGAGCGCAAATCAGATTGTGGCCACGGTTCCAACCACTGCCACTACAGGACCAGTCGTTGTTACCACGGGCGGAATTGCCAGCAATACAAACTTTTCCTTTACGGTCTACAACCCCGTGTTGAGTAGCGTTGCTCCGCCAGCTGGTCAGGCCGGCGCCGTAATCACGCTGACTGGTTCTGGATTTGGCGCAAATCAAGGCACCAGCCAGGTGCTCTTCAACGGTGTATCGGCGGGTGTTCTTAATTGGAGCGACACCAGCATTACCGTGGCTGTCCCACAAAACGCCACCACTGGGCCGTTAACGGTGGTTGAAGGTGGTGTAACCAGCAATGCTCTGACCTTCGCTGTGGAGGCGTTGTCGGTCACGGGCATCTCGCCGAACATCGGACCATCCGGAACGCTGGTCACCATTACCGGAACGGGCTTCGGGGCGACACAGACGAACAGCTCAGTATCATTCTACGGAACCGGCGCGGCTGTTCAGAGCTGGAGTGACACGCAGATCACCGCGGTTGTCCCGGTTGGTGCTTCGACTGGCATCGTGGAAGTGACTGTGGGAGGAATCACCTGGTACGGACCGCCGTTCACCTTGCAAACTTTCACCCAAGTCACTGATTCACAGAGTCACCAGTCGACCTACACAACGGTCTTGATTGGTGGAGCTTGGCACTCGCAGGTAGGTCAAGGTTCCGGCTGCTCAACCTGCACGCAACGCGGTAACATCACCTACACTTACGATGGAAGTGGGAACGTGCTCTCTCGCACGGACGAGAACGGAAACACCGCGACGTACACTTACGATGCAAACAACAATGTAACCTCGATTTCCGCACCGATCAGTTCCGGGGTATACGCCACCAGCACGTATACCTACAATAGCTTCGGCGAAGTACTGACCTCGACCGATCCACTCGGATTTGTCACGACGAATACGTACGACAGTAACGGCGACCTACTCACTGTTACCACGCCTGCTCCCGGGAATGGTCCGGCAGCGAGCGTGACGAGATTTAGCTACAATTCGCTCGGTGAGCTCACCAGCATTACCGATCCGCTTGGACATCAGACGAATCTGACGTACACCGCGGCGGGACTGATCCAGACGATTACCGATCAGCAAAGCAACGTAACCACGTATGGATACGACTCACGCGGAAATCGCACGTCGGTGACCGACGCAAACAACAAACAGACCACGTTCACTTATGATTCGATGAGCCGCTTGACGCAAATCACGTATCCGGACTCGACAACCACGAAATTCGGGTATGACTATCGTGGCCGACGTACTTCGGTGACCGACCAAAATAGCAAAACCACGAGCTACGCCTATGACGACGCCGACCGGCTGACCACCGTTACCGACGCCGGGAATCACGTGACCACCTACGGTTACGACACCGAAAACAATTTGACGAGCATCATGGATGCGAACAACAACACGACGTATTTTGCTTACGATGCCTTTGGCCGGGTCACGCAAACGACCTTCCCCTCAAGCGCAGTCGAGACCTACGGCTACGACAATGTTGGCAACCTGACCAGCAAAACGGATCGGAAGAATCAACTGATTACCTACACTTACGACCAGTTGAACCGACTCGTTCAGAAGTCCTATCCTGATACCACTACGGTGAATTACACCTACGACCTCGATAGCCGATTGACGCAGGTGATCGATCCTACGGGCACCTATCAGTTCACGTTTGACAATATGGGGCGGTTGACAGGGACTTCCACGCAGTATGGGTTCCTGACTAGCAGGGCATTCACAACAGGATACAGCTACGACACTGCCTCGAACCGGGTAGGGTTCATTGACCCCGAGGGAGGCAGCACGAGTTACGCCTATGACTCGTTGAATCGGTTGCAGACTTTAACACCGCCAGCAGCCATCAGTGGTGGGAACTTCGGGTTCGGTTATGATGCGCTGAGTCGCCGCACCAGCCTGACGCGGCCGAATAACGTGAACACGAGCTACAGCTACGACAATCTGTCGCATCTACTCAGCGTCACGCATGCCAAAGGTGGCGCGACACTCGACGGAGCGACGTACACGCTGGATAACGCTGGAAATCGTACCGCGAAGGGCGACCTGTATGCTGGCGTTACAACGAACTACGGCTACGACCCCATCTACGAACTGCTGAGCGCCACGCAGGCCGGAACGACTACGGAAAGCTATACCTATGATCTAGTAGGCAATCGGCTCAGCAATGTCTCTGGTTCCGGGTGGAGTTATAACACTTCTAATGAACTCAATTCGCGACCCGGAGTGAGCTACACCTACGACGCGAACGGCAACACCACTTCCAAAACCGACAGCACCGGTACGACAACTTACTCCTGGGATTACGACAACAGGCTGAGTTCCGTTACGTTGCCGGGATCGGGCGGGACGGTGTCGTTCGCGTATGACCCGATGGGCCACCGCATCTCCAAGTCATCGTTGAGCGGAACCAGCATCTACGCGTATGACGGCGATAACCTCATCGAAGAGACAAATGCTGCTGGCGCGGTGGTTGCCCGCTATACCCAGGGTGAGGACATTGACGAACCGTTGGCCATGCTGCGCGGCGGGACGACGAGTTACTACGCGCAGGATGGAATTGGCTCCATCACTTCACTGAGCAACGCCGCTGGCTCTCTGGCCCAGACCTATACGTTCGACTCGTTTGGAAACCGGACCGCATCGAGTGGCTCCGTCACCAATCCATTCCAGTACGCGAGCCGCGAATTCGACGCTGAAACGACGCTCTACTTTATGCGGGCACGATATTTCGATCCGGCCAGCGGCAGATTCATCAGCGAAGATCCGATTGGCTTCGACGGGGACGGTCCCAATTTCTATGCGTACGTCAGGAACAACCCGTTAACCGGGATCGATCTCTGGGGACTATCGACCCTCGTCTTTGACCGTGGAACAGGGAAGCTGCATTTGTTTGATAAGGACAACAATTTTCTTCTGACGTGCAACGCGGCGAATAACACAACTAAATCAAGCAAGGGACCGTGGCCGAATGGCGTCTATCCCTATGCCTACCACAACAATCATCCGGCTGACCCGAATGGGCCGTACGGAAGCTACGGCATCGACGTTTTCAAAGTCCCAGGAAGGCCGGGCATCGGTGTCCATTCGGGCCGAGCTAACAAGGGAGGGCCGAGCGCCCCGACACTTGGGTGCATCCGAACTGACGATAACTGCAGAAAAAAGATGCAGGACCTAACCGCTACAGACCCGCTCAAGAGGATCGCCGTAATATGATGAAAAAGGAATCGATTGCTCTTGTGTGTGTTTTGCTCGCGGGTACGGCGGTACTCGGAGCAGAAGACAGTTGTCAGCTTTCTGATGGGCTTTTCGAACGTAGGTCCGCGCTGGTTGCGCAAGTGGGTACGTATGAGGGTGAGACAGACCAATCGAGAGAGCTTAAGGGTATAAACGAGAAATACTTTCAGCTCATGTCGAAGCTGGAAAGCAGTGCGAAACCCGGAGCCGCGCAGGAAGGGCGCGAGTGCTGTGGAAGCTCCAGCCACGATCCAATCGCCAGTTTAGTCTGCAAACTGTCGGCGTATCTGGCGAGCGGGCGGAAACAGGGCAAGCTGCTGCTCGAATCGGTTCCGACTGGTCCACGAGGTCGGGAAGCTCTTTGGGCGCTTGATGAAATCGCCCACCTCCACGACTCAGATAACCATGCGGTGCTGTTTGGTCCATACGGGCCGGTGACCTTGTACCTGGACGAGCTTTACCGACTGGTACGGTCTGGCAACGAAGAAGCGCTTTCGAAATATCTGGGCATCTACCCCCATTCTGACGGTGAGCATGGCGAGCAGATGGACGACCAAATGAAAAAGCTCATGACCGGTGACACCGGCCTTGTGCTCAGGGAGTGGAAGGTTTTTGAACAGCATCCCACGGCGTTTCCTAGGTTGCGAGATTCGCTCACAAGCGGTGAGAAGAAGGCCCTGAAATCAAAGTTGAGTGCAAAGCAGGAGTGCGCGAACGGCTCTTCGGCTTGTGCTGAACTCACTGCCGCTCTTCTTAAACAATAACTGGTGGTGGTACCAGTGATCGGGACCGCGAAGAATCGTTTCAGAGCGCGTGTTGTGCTGCTGGGAATGTGCTTTGCAGCGAGTGCCCTTCTTCATGGGTGTGGCGACAGGAAAGAATATTCCTACTCCGCGCTTGCCGATGCGGTGAAAGCGGGCGAGGTCAGTCGTGGTTGGATCCCGGATTACCTGCCCACGAGTTCTCATGCAATCCACATAGTCTATGATCCATCTTCACCGAGGACGTGGTGCGCCTTTGAGTTCTCTCCGGCTGACTCCCAGAGCCTCAAAAAGAACCTCACCAGTGTTGCTGCCTTGCCACAACGGTTGAAACGTGTGGATGGTCCTGGCGCGTCATGGTGGCCAGATTTTCTGAAGGGCGACCTGGACGTTGCAAGGTTTCACGGGAGCGGCTTCGACGCTTATGTTGCGGAGGAACCTGACGTGCAGTCCAGTACCGACCTCGTTCTCTTCGCGATTGATTGGACAAAGGGGCGCGGGTTCTTTTATCGCACGCCGGGTGGTGCAAAGCCATAGGGCCAGACTCGGACCATGGCCGTCGTTTTGGGGCTCGCCAGTGCGGTTACTGCCTCGCGCCGGAGAGCGCCGGAAGAGCCATGCCTACGGCATGGGGAGGGGGGGTGACACGTCACCCCAAGTTGGGCGCTGCAGAGCGCCGGACGGCGCTCTCGGTTAACTTCCTCACGTCGCGCAGTTTACGAAAACTGCGGCGCTCTGGAGCGCTCCAGGGCGCTGTCCGTTAACTTGTTGATTTTCCAGCCAGAGTAGCAAACTATCTACCTGTCCCCCCGGAGGCCCTTCCGATGCCTGCCGACCAACCGCGCACGCGAACCGTAGGCTGCAAGATGACCGACAACGAGTATGAAAAGCTGAGTGCCGTGGCCGAAGGCGACGGCATGACGCTGGGCGAGTGGGTGCGCGAGGTGTTGCTGGAGCGCGCGGACGGACGCAAACCGAGCGTGATCGAGAAGACCCTGCTGGCCGAGGTGCTGGCGTTGCGGACCATCCTGCTCAACGTGCACTTCACGGTGGCGAAGGGTGAGAGCATCACAGCCGAGAACATGCAGGCGATCATCGACCGGGCCGACGCCGGGAAAGCGAAGAAGGCGGCAGAGCGGCTGGAGGCGGCGTCTAAAGAGAAATCCTGACACTGTTTTCCCCGTGCGGTGTTGGAAATAAGGGGTGGAGTCATGAAGCAGAAGTGGGGCCGAGAAGGGTATGCGGGCGACTGGCCGAGCGACCGGCGGGTGTGGACCATCGCGGCGTTTTTCGTGGCTCTGCTGAGCGTGGTGGCGATCTACGCGTATCGCTACGAGCGGGTGTGGACGCCGTTGCAGCGCTTTTACCTGGCGCAATATCTGTCGAGCGACACCAACCTGAGAAAAAACACCGGCCACTATCTGTTGCTGAACGCGGTGAACAAAAACGGGAGCCACCTGGCGCTCGACGAAGAAGTGACGGAGACCGACAACGGCGGGTACGCGCTGACCGACGAAGCGGTGCAGGCTGGCGATCAGCGGCTGGAATGGCAGCGCGGGCAGTTCGACAACGCGAAGATGCACGCGTATCTCGGTCACTGGATATACCGCGATCAAAACTTCCTGGACCTGACGAAGCCCGCGCTGTGGGGCGGACTCGGTGTACTTCTGGTTGGCCTGGTGGTGGCGATCCCGAAAGACGTGGCGAGGAAGCGTGAGCGGAAAGAAGGGCGACGGCTGAAAGGGCCGGAGCTGGTCAGCGTGCGGGAATTTAATCGCCGCAATCGCACGGACGGCATCGGCTTCGTGCAGCAAGAGCGCACGCTGAAACAAAAACTCTTCGGCCAGGTGGAGAGCCTGAATCTTCCGCGTCGGGCTGAATCGAGCCACATCCTGATCATGGGCGACAGCGGCACGGGAAAGAGCGCGCTGATCCGCAAAATCCTGATCGACGTTGCGGAGCGGGGAGAAGCGGCCATCGTGTACGATCCGGCGCTCGAATACACGCCGCAGTTTTACTCGCCGGAGCGCGGGGATGCGATCTTGAATCCGCTCGATGAGCGCATGCCGTACTGGAGTCCGAGCGATGAACTCGGCCACGACGTGGAGGCTATCACTTTAGCCGCTTCGCTGTTCCCCGACCGCCACAACGAGAATGTGTTCTTCGTCGAAAGCCCGAGGAAAATCTTCGCGCACTTGCTGACGTTCCGACCGACGCCGGAGGAGCTGGTGTGGTGGATGTCGAACCCGGAAGAGATCGACCGGCGCGTGAAAGGGACGCCGTATGCCGCGATGATCGATCCGCAGTCGCCGCCGCAGCGCAGCGGCGTGCTGGGTTCGCTGAACATGGTTGCAGACGCCATGAAGCTGTTGCCGCGAGAAAAAGAAACGAGCGGACGCTGGAATGCGCGGACGTGGAGCCAGGAGCGGCGCGGATGGCTGTTCATCACATCGACGCCGGAGACGCGGAAGCGCCTCGTGCCGCTGACGAGTCTGTGGCTGGACACGCTGGTGTTGCGGCTGATGAATCAAGGGCGGACGAGTCCTCTTCCCGTGTGGTTCGTGCTCGACGAACTGGCGAGCCTGCAAAAGTTGCCGCAGTTGCACACGGCGATCACCGAGAATCGGAAATCCAACAATCCCGTGGTGCTGGGTTTTCAGGGCCGCAGTCAGTTGGAAACGCGCTACGGGCACGAAGCGGAAGCGATGCTGTCGCAGCCCGCGACGAAAATCTTTCTGCGCACGAGCGAGCCGCGATCGGCGAAATGGATCAGCGACACGATCGGAGAGCAGGAGATCGAGAGAATACGCGAGAGCCGTTCGAGCGGGCAGTATCCGCAGACGCGCAAATCGAAGAGCTACAATCTGGAGCGCGAGGTCAGGCCGCTGGTGATGGCCTCGGAGATCACCGGACTCCGCGACCTGCACGGGTATCTAAAAAGCGGCAATGAAGTGGTACGGATGAGCTTCCCGTACATCGAACTCGCGGAGCGACAACCGAAGTTCCTCCAGCGGGTGATGAAAGCGGAGCCAAAGGAAGAACCGAAGGCAGCGGCGGCCGCGGCCGGAGCGAATGGGCCGGAACAGAAAATCGCGCCGCAGGAAATCAAACAGGGACGCGACCAACAGCTACAGCGAACCGCATCGAAGCCGCAGCACTTTTTCGAGTAGGAGTCGGGATGGCACTCACAGAAGCTGAAATCCAGAAACTGAGCAACGTGTTGCTCGGCAAGGTGATGGAGCTGTCGATTCGAACGAAATATGTGCTCGTGGCGAGAGCCGGTATCGATGTAGCCGAAGTGCCCAATGTGCAGGACAACGCGGTCGTGAATCCGGCAATCGCCCGCGCCTTCGCTAAACTCGATATCGAAAGCAAGCTGCGTGCGCTGCCCATCTTGGCTGATGCCATCGCAAGAATCAGCGACGACAACCGCAACGATCTGACGCGCCTGCTGGGGCAGCACGGTTATCAGTACATCGATGGGACATTCGTCCCGGTTGGACTGATCGATGAACGCGAGGCACGGCATCTGCCGCAAACGGCGACAGCGGAACTTACGAAAGCAATCGGCAGGCTTGCGGACAATGATGAGAGCGGCGCGATCACAGCGGCCTGTGGAGCGGTTGACGCGACCACGACAGCCCTCTATGAAAGGCACAATCTCGGCGAGCCGGGCGCATCGTTCCAGGCGAAGGTGAACACAGTCATCAATCGTCTGGGGGTCTTCGACAAACTGGAACAGGAACTAAGAGAGATCAACATCAAACCCGAAGACGCCCGAAAAATCCGCGAGGAAATGCACGAGGCAACAAAGCACGCGGTGGAAGCCTTACAGGTGATCCGTCGCACCAACGGCGACGTGCACGGAACGAAACCGACTTACACGCGGATAGTGTACGACACGATCAAATGGTCTTCGGCAATCTGCGGACTTCTTGAAGGTGAGTAGAAATGCTGACGATCTCGAAACCACTGAGTGCAGGCCAGGCCCGCGCGTACCACGCGGAGGAGTTCAGCAACGCGCGCGAGAACTATTACACCGAAGGCGAACGGATCAAAGGCGAGTGGCACGGAAAACTTGCGGAGCAGTGGGGCTTGCGTGGCGAAGTGCGCGAAGAGCAGTTCCAGCGGCTCAGCGAAGGCCAGCATCCGGCGACTGGCGAGCAACTCATAGGCCACCAGGTCTCGCGTGAGTACGTGAACGAGCGCGGCGAGAAAATCAAAACGATGGAGCACCGCGCGGGATGGGATGCGACGTTCTCCGCGCCAAAGAGTGTGAGCTTAACCGCGCTCGTTGGCGGCGATGAGCGCGTGCGGGAAGCACATCGCGAGAGCGTAGGTGTGGCGCTCGACGAGTTGGAGAAATACGTCCAGGCGCGGCTTGGCGGGATGCTTCCCGCAGAGACAACCGGCAAGTGGGTCGCGGCGAAGTTCGAGCACGACAGCGCGCGGCCCGTGGACGGGTACGCGGCGCCGCAACTGCACACGCATGTGGTGTTTTTCAATCTGACGGAGACGGCGAACGGAGAAACGCGGGCGCTGCAACCGCAGGAGCTTTACCGCACGCAGCAATACGCGACGGCGGTGTATCGCTCGGAGCTGGCCGCGCGGCTCAAAGAACTCGGCTACGAGATCGAGCGCGGCGGGAGCAGCCAGCCGGAAATCAAAGGCTACAGCAAGGAATATCTGGAGGCATCGAGTCCGCGACGGCAGCAGATCGAAGAGCATCTGGCGAAAGAAAATCAGCGCGGCGCGGGAGCGGCGCAGATCGCCGCGCACCAGACGCGTGAAGGAAAACTGGAACTCTCCCACGACGAGATGCAGGAGCGGCACAGAGAAATGGCCGCGCAGTTCGGCCACCAGCCGGAGCGTGTGATCGAAGCAGCGCAGCAGCGAAGAGAGCAGCTAAAGGAAGAACCGTCAGAAAAAGCCACCGGCCAGGCGCTTCGCTACTCGCGCGAGAAAAACCTGGAGCGCGAAGCGGTATCCGACGAACGCGCGTTGCTGCGGGATGCGCTCAAACGTTCGATGGGCGAGGCGACGTTCGGCGAAGTGAAAGCAGAGTTCGAGAAGCGCGTGCAATCCGGTGAGTTCATCGAGGCGAGCCATCGCGCGCCAGGACGCGCGTTCACCACGGGCGAAATGATCGGCTACGAACGTGACACCATCAACGCCATGCGCGAGGGACAAAAGCAGCACGGACCCATCGCGAGCTTTGACGTGCGCCGGGAGATCGAGCGGGAGCACGAGCACTTGAGCAAAAGCCAGCGGGCGGCGGTTGAGCAAATCCTATCGAGCCGCGACCAGGTGACGGCGCTCGAAGGCGTCGCCGGCGCGGGGAAAACCACTTCTTTAGCCGCGATCCGCGAAGCCGCCGAGCGCGAGGGTTACAAAGTGGAAGGCTTCGCGCCAACGTCGCGCGCGGCGCAGAAACTTGGAGAGGCCGGAATCGAATCGAGCACGTTGCAGCGGCATCTCGCGCACAGCGAGGAGCCACGCGACGAACAGAAACGTCTCTACGTTCTCGACGAATCGAGTCTCGCCAGCACCAAACAGATGAACCAGTTCCTACATCACTTGCACGAGCAGGACCGCGTGTTGCTGGTGGGCGACACGCGGCAGCATGAAGCGGTCGAAGCGGGCAAACCATATCAGCAGCTACAGGAAGCCGGAATCGAAACGGCGCGGCTGGACGAGATCGTGCGGCAGAAAGACCCGGCGCTGAAAGAAGTGGTGGAGCATCTTTCGCGCGGCAATGTGCGCGACGCGATGGAAAAACTCGACGCCCAGGGCCGCGTGCATGAAATCGTGGACCGCGACGAGCGGCTAAAGGAAATCGCGCGCGAGTACGCGGCGAAACCGGAAGGGACGCTGGTAGTGTCGCCCGACAATCAATCGCGCCGCGAGATCAACGAAGCGATCCACCGAACGATGCAAAGCGCGGGCCAGGTGGAGGCACACGAACAAAAATACCGAGTGCTGGTAGCCCGGCAAGAAATCACCGGTGCGGACCGGCAGTGGGCCGGGCAATACGAGCCGGGCGACGTGGTGCGCTACACGCGGGGCAGCAGAGCGCACGGCATCGAGGCGGGAGAATACGCGCGCATCGAGCGCGTGAACGAGAAAGAAAATCTGGTGACGGTGAAACGCGCAAACGGCGAGCAGGTGAGTTACGATCCGCGCCGCTTACAAGGAGTGACGCTCTACCGGGAGACGGAGCGCGCGTTCAGCCAAGGCGACCGCGTGCAGTTCACAGCACCGGATCGAGAGCGGCACATCGCCAACCGCGAGCTTGGCACCATCGAGAAGATGGATGCGAGCGGCAATCTGCAACTGCGTCTCGACTCAGGCCGCAGCGTTGCGTTCAACGTGAAAGAGAATCCGCATCTCGACTATGGGTACGCGGTGACTAGCCACAGTAGCCAGGGGCAAACCGCCGACCGCGTGTTGGTGCACGTGGACACGGAGCAGGCGGGAGAAAAGCTGGTGAATCGCCGGTTGGCGTATGTGGCGGTGTCGCGTGGCCGCTACGATGCGCAAATCTACACCAACGACAAGGGCCATCTGACGGAGCAACTGTCGCGCGACGTGTCCCACCGATCCGCAATCGAGCCAAGCCGCGCGCAGCAGCCAGCAGCGCAAAAAATCGAACAAACAACTCCCGCGCCCAGCCAGGCGAAGGCAGTGGCCGCGCCAGCGCAGAGCATCGGACGCTAGCCCTGTCGCTTCGTTGTGCGCGGTGTCAAGGACACTTTCAGCAAACGCTCTGTTGACCCAGCGACCTTGAGTTGCGCGAAGCCCCACTCCAGAAGCAACTCGGCGAGGTTGCCAAGCTTTCGCCGCTCGCGAGCCGCGACCTCTTCCATCTCCGCACGGAGAGCCTGGCGGACGCGAACACTGATCTGTGCTTTCCACTCGCCCATCGTCTTACACCGGAATCGGCTTCATGTACTCGCGAATGACGTTGTAGTTCCCGTCTCGCCAATCGCTAAGGTCCGCGCTGACGATGGTCATCTCCGAGACGTAGCGGAGGCAAAAGCTCGTCTTGTCCGTGAAACGGACGGTGAAGTAGAGCGTGCCGTCATCGATGGTGTGGGTGATGAAGTCCACGATCTTGCCGTGAACTTCGGGATACTTCCTCCGCAGCCGTGCCTCTCGCTGCCTGCCGCGCTTCTCAATCTGTCTGCGTTCCTCGTCGGTGATCCGTGTCATGAGCGTCCTCCCGCACGGCGCTTGGTGTTCGGGCGCTTCCGAGCGCGCTTTTTCTTGCGCTCTTGCTCTGCTTCCCAGCGTTGTTCTTCTGCGGCAACGGCGGAATGAGGAACGATGCCGACACGCGGCGGCAATCCCTGCTTCTTGCGTTCTTCCTCGCGGCGTTCAACGTTGAGATACACGTCGTCGGGGTCTCGCCACTGCTTCTCGTAGTCACGGCGCTGCTTCGAGAAACGGGCCTCGTCGAAGCGTTCGCTGTCTACCAGGTGCTCGGCGAAATCGGCGTTCATATCACAGCGAACTTCTTCGATCTCCGCTTGGAAGGACTGCAACTCTTCCTTGTCGGCAAACGAGAACTTCTCCATGTTGCGCAAGAGGGCGACGAGGTGATCGACGCCCTGGTTAAATAGGAAAAGGCTTTCGTAGATGCGGAGCTTCGCGGAACGGGCGGACGGTTGCGTAGAAAAGGGGGACCGGATAACTTCGTTAACAGCCATCGTTGCCTCCAATCAGGTGATGGTGGACAGGGGCGCGTTCGGTGTTCAAGCACCTGCGCGTCCCGCTTCGATGTTCTACTTCCTCCGCGGCTTCTTGAATCGGAGCTTCCTGCCGTTCTTTATCTTCGGCAGCATCTTCCGAACCCGTTCGATATCGCGTCGAGTCCAGAGATGAACAGTGATGCCGCCAGTCGTAAGGGTCTTGGGTGCAGGCACTTTTTTAGCTGCGATGTAGCGGCTAAGGGTGGCAGCAGTCAGGCCCAGTTGCTTGGCAGCGTCGCGTGTGGAGAAGGTAGGCATCCGTAACACTGTTACAGATAACTCTGAGGAAGTCAACCGCCTTCCTTTCGTTCGGGCCAGATAACCCTGAACAGGAACTTCGGTCGCTCATCTATGATCTGTTCCAGCGAAAGATAGACTCGCTTAAAATTAGTCCCTTCGGGAACCGCGCAAGGGTAGTTTTTCCAAATCCCGTCCGAAGCTGCGTACTGAATGATCGGAGTCATGGCTTCTTCCTCCTCCTATATCCTACGTGATACTTGTTCTCAACCGACCAGATCGTCGGTTCAGTCTGAATCGTCCTTGTCTTGGACTTCCGCAGGGAGAATCGAAGCGAGCTGATCTTCGATGTCGAGCCGAAACTGTGCGGCGATCCGCGCCAGGTGGACGCCGAAGGTTCCGCGCATCTCGCCAAGGGCGCTGTAAAACGTCCAGCTTGCCCAACTATCGTGGTGGTTGGCATAGCGAACTACGTCCCGGCCATCTCTGCTGCCAACACGGTCGAGAAACTTCCGGCAAGCCGCGCGCATGGCACGCAGGCTTGCGGCCAACTCTGAGTTGCCATCGAGCTTGCCCAACTCGGCGCTCAGAAAATGCCGAATCTCCATCACGGAGTGCACGCAGTGCGAAGGAACTTCGAGCGAGTCGGGAGCGTAAAGCACTCGGCGATCTTCGAGAAACGTGATGACGCGGCGTGCCCCCGACACTTCCAGCTCAGGCGCTTGCCAGGAGACTCCGCCGAGAGGTGTGGAGATGCCGGTGAGCCGGTTCGCAATCTCTGAGAACTTCACGGGGACTCCCTTCGATCCGCGACCTAGCGACTGGCGCGGAGAAAACTGTCAATGGTGGTGAGCAAGGCGCGCTGCTGATAGGGCGGCAGACTGTCGATCCGCTCCAGCCGTTGCAAAACCTTGCGGCTGATCTTGCGAGGTGGTGTGGCCTTGCGCGCTTTCGGTCGGAGCAACTCATCGGTGGTGATGCCCAAAGCCACGGCGAAACGAACAATCATGTCCGCTGCGAGGCGCAGCCTGCCGCGTTCGTAGTCGGAGACAAGGGCCTGAATCAAGCCAGTACGCTTCGCCACTTCCTTCTGTGTCAGGCCGCGTTCCTTGCGAATGCGCGCCAGGCGTTCTCCCAGGGACTCTTTATCGAAGTCTACGGGCATGAGCTTCAATCTGGATTTTTTCGGCATGAGTTGAGTGTACGGGTACATGTGGAAATCGCTCCCTTGCCAGAAAATCCTTGACACAGCAACTTGCTGTACAACATGCTACAGCGTGGACAGGTTAAAAAACAGCAAAAACGATCTTGACAGAGTTCTGGCGAAAATCCTGAGAGAGAAGGGAGAGACCGATGGCGCGAATCCCGGAGAGCGAGATCGAGCGGCTAAAGCGCGAAGTCTCTCTCGAACGGTTGGCCGAAGCGCGCGGAGTGAAACTGAAGCGCCACGGCGCGGACCTTATCGGTCTCTGTCCCTTCCACGACGATCACGAACCGAGCCTGGTCATTAGCCCGCAGAAAAATCTCTGGAACTGTCTCGGCGCGTGTGGGAAAGGCGGCAGCGTGATCGACTGGGTGATGCGCGCCGAGAGCGTCAGCTTCCGTCACGCTGTCGAGCTGCTGCGACGGGAGCATCTTCCTTTAGCTGCCCGACCGGGAGCAAAACCGCCCCAGCGTTCCTCAACACCAAAACTGCCCGCGCCGGTGAGCCGCGATGCCGACGACCGCGCGTTGCTCTTGCAGGTCACGCACTACTACCACGAAGCACTGAAAAACTCTCCCGACGCCCTGAAATATCTCCAGGAACGCGGCCTCACATCGTTGGAGATGATCGAGCAGTTCCAGCTTGGCTTCGCCAACCGCACACTCGGTTACGGACTGCCGGAGAAAAATCGTGTTGCAGGAGCGGAACTGCGAGGCCGGTTGCAGCGGTTGGGCATCTTGCGGGACACGGGCCATGAGCACTTCAACGGCTCGCTGGTGATCCCGGTGTTCAATCTCGAAGGCGAAGTGGTCGAGATGTACGGGCGGAAGATCGGTCGAGCGTTGCGGGAAAACACGCCGCTGCACTCGTATCTGCCAGGGCCGCATCGGGGAGTATGGAACGAGCAGGCGCTCATCGCCTCGAAGGAAATCATCCTCTGCGAAGCACTCATCGACGCGCTGACGTTCTGGTGCGCGGGCTATCGTCACGTGACAGCGAGCTACGGCGTGAACGGCTTCACGGACGATCATCGAGAGGCGTTTAAGAAGCACGGCACGAAGAGAATCCATATCGCCTACGACCGCGACGACGCTGGCGACCAGGCGGCGGAGAAGCTGGCCGAAGAACTCATGGCGATGGGCATCGAATGCTACCGGGTGCAGTTCCCGAAGGGCATGGACGCGAACGACTTCGCGTTGAAGGTGACACCAGCGTCGAAGAGTCTGGGAATCCTGCTGGGCAAAGCGGCGTGGCTCGGCAGAGGCCAGCGGCCCACGGTCCCAGTGAACGAACCGGAAATCATCGAAGAAAAACCAGCAGCTAAAGAGGAAATCACCGAACCGACAACCACACCGGCAGCGGAAGAAAAAATCTCCGAGAGCATCGAAGCCAACACGGAGGAGAAAAGCCCTCCTACTGTGGAAGAGCAAACCAATCTTTCTTTAGCCGCCGAGCCGCCCATCGCCGCGTTGCCGACCGGAACCGTTGTACCGGTCAGAGAAGTGCGAGTGGAAGTGAACGGCGAGACGGTGTACGTCTCGCAGGGAGAGCGGCGCTACCGCGTGTTGGGCCTCGGGAAGAATACCGCTCCCGGCACTCTGCGCGTGAACGTGATGGTCACGGGAACCAACGCGCGCGGGGATACGCGCTTGCACGTGGACACGCTGGACTTGTATGCAGCGCGACTGCGGACGATCTTCGCCAAGCAGGCGGCGAAGGAGCTGGGTCACAAAGAAGAGAGCATCGAGCGCGAGTTGGCCACGCTGATCCTGAAACTCGAAGACTTGCAGCACGAATGGCTGGAAAAAATGCTCAAGCCGCAGGAAGAAGAAATCGAGATAACGGCGGAGGAGAAATCCGCCGCGCTCGAGTTCTTGCACGATCCGCAGTTGCTCGGACGCATCCTGGCGGACTTCGAGCGGTGCGGCGTGGTGGGCGAGGAGACCAACAAGCTGGTGAGCTATCTGGCGGTGACTTCGCGGCTCTTGGAAGCGCCACTGGCGGTGCTGGTGCAATCGAGTTCCGCCGCGGGCAAGAGCGCGATCATGGAAGCGGTGCTGGCGACGCTGCCCGAGGAGCAACGCGTGCAGTACTCGGCCATGACCGGGCAATCTCTGTTCTACATGGGGGAGACCGATCTCAAGCACAAAGTGCTGGCCATCGTGGAAGAGGAAGGTGCGTCCCGCGCGGCCTATGCGTTAAAGCTGTTGCAAAGCGAAGGTGTGCTGAGCATCGCTTCGACGGGCAAAGATGCGGCGACCGGGCGGCTCGTCACACACCAGTATCGTGTGGAAGGTCCGGTGATGCTGTTCCTCACGACGACGGCCATCGATCTGGACGAGGAGCTTCTGAATCGCTGCATGGTGCTGACGGTTGACGAGGGCCGCGCGCAGACGCAGGCGATCCACAAGAAGCAGAGGGAAGCGCAGACCATCGAAGGTCTGCTGGCCCGGAAGGAGCGCGACGAAATCCTCCGCGTGCACCAGAACGCGCAGCGGTTGCTCAAGCCGCTGTTCGTCGCCAATCCCTACGCGCGGGAACTCACGTTCCTCGACAACCAAACGCGCACGCGGCGCGACCACATGAAATATCTCGCGCTGATCCGTTCCATCGCGCTACTGCACCAGCATCAGCGGCAGCGAAAAACCGCCACGCACAACGGCCAGGCGCTCGAATACATCGAGGTCACGCTTGACGATATCGCCACAGCCAACCGGCTCGCGCACGAAGTGCTGGGCCGCTCGCTCGACGAACTTCCGCCACAGACGCGGCGGTTGCTGTTGCTGGTGGACGAGATGGTGAGCGCGGAATGCGAGCGGGAGAACATCGAGCGCACAGACTTTCGTTTTAGCCGCCGCGACGTGCGCCAGTACACCGGCTGGGGCGACACGCAGTTGCGCGTGCATCTGCGGCGGCTCGAAGAACTCGAATATCTCCTGGTGCATCGCGGAGGGCGCGGGCAGAGCTTCGTTTACGAGCTGGTGTTCGAGCGCCAGGGTGATAGCGGCAAGCCCACGCTGCCCGGCCTGATCGAGATCGAAAAACTCTCCGGCTGTGGCTATGACACAAAGAACGCGGGGCAAAACGGCCAGTTCGCGGGGTCAACGCGGCCCCAAAACGGGGGGATAGCGGGGGGTGCGCGGGGTGAGGAATCGCCAGCACTGGCGTGGCGAAATGGCGATTTTAGGCAAAATCTGGAAAAAAGCACGACTAGGGACACTGACGGAAAAACCGTCGTAGTCGTACCCGTAGCTGTGAAATCGAACGGCGCAGTGAGCGCGGGGGTGAAGTGATGGCCCGCGTCATCAAGCGCAAGACACAGCCCGATCCGCGCACGCCGCTGGGCCACTTGATGGAAGAACATCTCGAATGGCTGCTGGTCAGCAACTACTCGGAGGACACTGCCGATCACGCGCGCTGGTCCATCGGCGACTTCGTGCGCTGGGCCGAGCAGCGCGGCATCGAGCATCCGATGGAAGTGACGCGCCCGATCCTCGAGAGCTATCAGCGTTACTTGTTCTACTACCGGCAGAAAAACGGGCAGCCGCTCACGTTCCGCACGCAGCACTCGCGGCTGACACCGATCTGCCGATGGTTCCGCTGGCTGGTGCGGAACAATCACATCCTGTACAACCCGGCGAGCGATCTGGACCTGCCGCGCATGGAAAAGCGCATCCCGCGCACGATCTTCTCGGTGGAAGAGACCGAGCGCGTGTTGCTGGTGCCGGACATCCAGACGCCGGTGGGACTGCGGGACCGTGCGATGCTCGAAACGTTTTACTCGACGGGCATCCGGCGCAGAGAACTGGTGCACCTGAAACTCTACGACGTGGACCGCGAACGAGCGACGCTGACGATCCGCGAGGGCAAGGGCAAAAAAGACCGCATGATCCCCATCGGCGAGCGGGCGCTCCTGTGGGTGGGAAAATATCTGCGCGAGGCGCGCCCGCTGCTGGCCGTCGAGCCGGACGATGCCACGCTGTTCCTGACGCAGTATGGCGAGCCGTTCAATCCCGACGCGCTGAGCAACCTGACGCGCGAGTTAATCGCCCAGGCGAACCTTGGAAAATCCGGTTCCTGCCACACGTTCCGGCACACCATGGCGACGTTGATGCTCGAAGGCGGCGCGAATCTCCGCTACATCCAGCAAATGCTCGGGCACGCCGAACTCAGCAGCACGGAAATTTACACGCATGTGGCGATCCGCAAGCTGCAAAAAATCCACGCGGCCACACATCCCGGCGCAACACTGGAGCGCAAACCATCCGATGTGAGTCCCGAAAACACCGGCCACGATGACGACGAGCAAAAGGCTGAGCTGTTGGCGGCACTCGAAACCGAAGCGGACGAAGAGGAGGAGTAGCGGATGTATAATCAGGTCATGGCTAAGGAAGTGATCCACATCTCGGAAGCGGAAGCGGCGAGCGACTTCGCTTCGCTCATGGCCCGCGTGCGCTCTGGTGCCGAAGTGGTCATCGAAGATAACGCGCGGCCCGTTGCTGTGGTGCGTCCCGCCGAACCTTATGTCCGGTTGTTATCGGAATCTCTTCGCCTGGCCCGCGAACATGGCTCGACGGCGGTCATGGATGCTGACTTCGCCAAAGATGTAGAGGCCGCTATCGAGAGCCACCGCGAACCGCTCAACCCGCCCGCATGGGACTGATCCTGGACTCCAGCGTAGTCATCGCATCCGAACGACGCGGGGAAACCGTCGAGCGGTTGATCGAGCGCGTGGTAACCGCAACAGGCGATCAGGAAGCAGCACTCTCCGCAATCGGCCTGACAGAACTCATCCACGGACTCTATCGGGCGAAAACTCCGGCCCTACGTCTCCACCGTCAAACCTTCCTCGATGAACTGCTAACAGACCTGACCGTGTACCCATACACGAAAGAAACGGCGATGCTGGCCGGGAAACTCGACGGAGAGCAGCAGAGTAAGGGCGTGGTCATTCCGTTCGGAGACTTACTCATCGGTGCAACCGCGTTGTCCCTCGGCTTTTCCGTACTGACCGCAAATCTGCGTCACTTCCAGAAAATCCCCGGCCTATCAGTGGTGCAACTCTAGCCACAGCCGTCAGCGAATCTGTTCCGCAAGCTGCCTCCCGCGAAGTACAATCAGGTATCAAATGCTGCAAGGGCCTAAAGACCAACCGCACGTTACCGCCGTGCTCTTCGGCGGGCAATGTGTTCTTCCTTTAGCTGCTGGCCTCACTTCGAGCTACAGTTGCGACGCGGACACGTTGTCAAAAACTCGCGTCCGGGGTTCGAGCGAAAAAATGCTGCACTGTTTTAGTGCAACGGCTCGGCTAAGGGGAAACTCACGTAGGGGATGGATGAACTCTAGCGGGAAAACCACGGCAGGGTCAGCATTAGACGCGAACGGCAACACCACCACCAAGACCGACTCCACCGGTACGACGACCTACTCCTGGGATTTCGAGAACAGGCTGAGCAGTGTCACTCTGCCTGGCAGCGGCGGCTCTGTAAGCTTCAAGTACGACCCCTTCAACAGACGAATCTACAAGTCGTCGAGTTCGGGCACCTCGATCTACGCCTATGACCTTGATAATCTCGTCGAAGAGGCGAATTCTTCCGGTGCAGCTATCGCCCGCTATACGCAAGGGCTGAACATCGACGAGCCGCTAGCTGAGTTGCGCAGTGGGACCACCAACTACTATCAGGCAGACGGACTGTGGTCCGTCACTTCGCTGAGCAACACCGCCGGAGCACTGACGCAGACATACACAGTGGACTCGTTCGGAAACCAAACGGCATCCAGCGGTTCTCAGACCAATCCGTTCCAGTACACGGGACGCGAACTCGATAGCGAAACAACGCTGTACTACATGAGGGCGCGCTATTTCGATCCCGCCACAGGGAGGTTCATCAGCGAAGACCCGCTGAGATTCTCTGCGGGAATTAACTTCTACCGGTATGTCAAAAACAACGCAGTGAATCTAACGGACCCATACGGTCTCAAGGTTCAAAAATGCTGCCGGGACCCGCAGGTCAATCCGTGGGCAAATTTCTTGATAAAGCTGATTGGGCAGAAACACTGCTTCATCAAGACTGACACCGTAACCGCTGGAATGGGAGCCGCAGGTCGAGACGATTTACCCTCGTGCCCGATAGGGATCAAGACGGCCATAAGAGATCACTCCAAGGAATCCGTTGCTCCTGGAGAGTGCCAGGATGTCCCTGGTGTAGACGAGGACTGCGTAAACAAATCACTCAAGGTCGGCACGCCAACGGGCAGATGGTGGCCCTGGAATCAGTGCAACAGTTTTGCGAACGACGTGCTCAGCAAATGCAGTACGTGCAATAAAACCCCTGGTGGCGGTGGATGGTAGTGCATTGCGCGAATCCGAACGGATGATCTTTGAGACCGAAAGCCGCTAACGCAAAACACTGGGTGATGGCAGCCCTGGCAGTACTCCTTCTGGCTGGGGCAGCGTGGTCCTTCAACCTGGCGACCTACAACTGGTTCGCAGCCGACCTTCACGATGAGTACAGTCACACGTACGCTTTGCGAGGGAATATTTTCTCTGTCGTAGCCCTTGCCCTTTTCACAGGGTCCGTATTGATGGTCGTCGGCATACTTCGTTCGCGCAAGAAGCGGAGGATGGCGCAGGCTTGACCGTAGACACGCTAGTGCTTCTGCCCGGTCTGGATGGCACTGGGAAACTCTTCGCAAATTTGCTTCCTGAGCTTCCGCCAACGTTGAAGATCAACATCGCTAGGTATCCGACGGACCGATTTCTTTCCTACTCTGAACTTGTCCCTTGCGTAAGGGAGGTGGTCCCGAGCAGCCGTCCCTTCCTTCTCGTAGCTGAATCCTTCTCGACTCCCTTGGCTGCAACCTTTGCTGCTACACGTCCGCCGAATCTTGTGGGGCTGGTCCTGTGTGCCGGGTTCCTTACAAACCCTGTGGGAGGTTGGTCGTTGCCAGTGAAAGTGCTGGCAAGACCTTGCCTGTTCCGGGTTTCACCACCGGGCTTGGCGCTTGAATACTTTCTCCTCGGAGCCAGTCCGCCCAGTGGTCTTGAAGCCGATGTCCGCGACGCTCTGCGGCTGGTGCAGCCCGGAGTTCTGGCGGAGAGGGTCCGTGCGGCCCTGGAATGCGATGCCAGAGAGCACCTAGCCCGGACGGAGATCCCGCTGATGTACATCCAAGCCGAGGGCGACCGCTTGGTAGGGGCGAGAGGCCTTAGAGAGGTTCAGCGGCTTCGACCAGATACAGTGCTGGTCTCTATCCCTGCTCCCCATCTGGCCTTCCAGAGGGAGCCACGGAAAGCCGCAGAGGTCATCATGCGATTCATTCATCGGCTGGCGGATTATCCGTCGCCGCCGTAGAGCGCCGGAAGAGCCATGCCTGCGGCATGGGGGTGGGGGTTGACACGCCACCCCATCTGGGTTTTCAAAAGCCCCCATCCATCCGCGTTCGAGGGCGCCTGTGATTCCGCGTTCCCATTTTTTTCGCTCTGGTGGGTGCCAACCCGCATTCCGCGTGGTACATCTGAACCGCTTCTATACTCTTCGTTTCGTAGGAACAACCTGAGGAACATTAAGCGTTTCTGACTGCTCTAAGCGCAACTGAATGTTCCTGAATGTGCCTGTAAGTCCCTGAAATTCCGATGGCTCCAGATTTGCCAAGGTTCAGGCGTGAGTTCGATTCTCATAGGCCGCTCCATTCAAACCAAGCAGTTACGCAGCCGCCTCCGTTCCCAATATTTCCAATTGAATTCTTGGAACACGCTGCAGTTACGTCCTCATGCTGGCGGACCTGTGGCCCATCATCTGGCGCGCATTACAGCCGAATTCAGGCCTGCAAGTTCCCAACGTCGATTGCAACCTCTACGAACCGCGTGGAAGCCGCTCCTAGGCAGTCCGGGAGCCTTTGAAGCTGGATGAAAGCACTCGGCTAGGATTGTCGTTTCCGAAAGCGGACCGCCGTGCTTAGCGTCTGTCACCTTGCCGAGGAACTGTTGCAGACGCTGCATAGTCTTCCGTCCTTCGGCATCGGCGAGAAGGACCGTTCTGTATGCGCTTTCATTTTTGCATCCGCCGATCTGGCCACACGTCCTCTGATCTGAAGCTTCCTTTACGATGATCGTGCTCGCTTTGAAGTCCACATCATTGGCCCGCAGTGCCAGGCAATTCGGAGCAACGCAAACCCGAGGCGGCTGCTAGAAGTATCAAGGTCGCGTACTGTTCGCGGCGCGCTTCGCCCAGACCGTCCGTCTCGTGGACATGGTCGACGATCTGCTCTGCTTGCTGCCACGAGTACCAAACTTTCTTTCGACTCTGAACGTTCATTCGCAGTTTTTCCCGCTCAGGCATTAAACCGCGCTGAGAGAAGCGAACCTTCTTGTCTTTCACGAACGAGGAAATGACACGTTGCATTGTCCGCAACGAGTCTTTTACTGTGCTCCATGAAAGCCCCTGTGCACGCTTCTTTGCTGGCCACTCACCGACCGCGTCGAAAGTGATTAGGTCTACCGTGGCGCCGCATCGCCGAAGGTTTTGGCTGAGGGTTGCAAGGAATGCGGATTGCTTCGAGTGAACCCCTATAGTAGTATTTC
>Ga0335073_10003111_pt1 | contig 22955 bp, 20 predicted proteins | sample Lox_Sample_22_FD_207093 | JGI IMG/M metagenome (GOLD analysis project Ga0335073, IMG submission 207093) | Soil microbial communities from Loxahatchee National Wildlife Refuge, Florida, United States - Lox_Sample_2.2 | ecosystem: Environmental > Terrestrial > Soil > Wetlands | place: USA... | reverse complement strand
TGTTCTCGGCGTAACAGCTGACGATGCAGGCATTGCAGCCTGTGCAGCTGTTCATGTCGATCGACATGCCCCACTTGTTCTCGTTGTACTGCCAGTTGGGGAAGAGCGTGGTGTCCATCGACGGCGTATCGCGGCCTTCGCCCTCGTGCGCGAAGTTCGGATTAGCCTTGAACTCTTCCAGAGTGGCGTAGCGAATAATGCCGCGGGGACCGAGGGCTTCGACGCCTTCGAGCGACCAGTTCTGGTTGCCGTGCTCGGTCAGGTTCGAACCGCGGTGATCCTGGTAGTGGCTCTTGGTAATCGCAACGCCCCACTTGCCGTCGACGTGCGCAATGGAACCGGTGGCATAGAACGGCGCCGAACTCGGACGGATCAGGTAGCCGTCGAATCCCGCACCCGAACCCACGCGGCCCGCGAATTGGCGTCCGTATCCGAGATAGACGGTGACCGAGTTATCGGGGTGACCGGGAGCGACCACGATCGGCGCCTTCACCTTGCCGCTGCCCACGGTCAATTCCACGATGTCGTCTTCTTCGACGCCGAGTTTGGTCAGCGTGGCGCCGGACACGATGGCAGCGTTGTCCCAGCTCAGATTCGTAATCGGCTTGGGCAGTTCCTGCAACCAGCCCACGTTGGACCAGCGGCCGTCGTAAACATTCGGATCGGGCCGGAAGATGATTTCGAGAGCATCCTTCGCGTTGGGCGCGGGCACCTTGGGCAGCGCTGCCGGCTTGACTGCTCCGGTTGTCGCATACGCCGTGTCGGCAATCCAGCCGTCATGCAGCGCCTTGCGCCAGCCCGTCTCGAAGTCGCCCTTGATGGTCGCCTTATGGGTCGCGCGCACCGCCTCATAGGCGCTGAGCAGCGGCTCATCGAGGAGAACCTGGAGGACATCGTGCGCGGATTTGCCGCCGTAGAGCGGATCAATCATCGGTTGCACGATAGATACCGTGCCGTCGTAGGCGCGCGCGTCCGACCAGGACTCAAGGTAGTGCGCCGACGGAATGTGCCAGTGCGCCACCTGCCCCGTCTCATCGACGTGCGAACCAAGATGGGCCACGATGTTGGCCTTATTGAAGGCGGTCGCAAAGTCGAGATCGGCGGGCGCGGAGTAGATCGGATTGGAATTAAGAATGACAAGCCAGTCGACCTTGCCCGCATTCAGATCGGCGACCAACCCCTTCATATCCGCAATCTGATCGCTGGGGAGCGGAACCGCGGGCTCGGACGAAACGAGAACCGTCTTGCCGACATTGCCCAACACAGTATTGATCGCAAGAGCGAGCGCGCTGACCGACTCATCCTGATAGAGGCCGGGAATCACGGCGCTCTTGCCGGCGTTGGCCTTGAGGTCTTTGGCGACCGCGGCGAGGAATTTCTGCTGATCGGGCGTCCAGGAGTAAGATGGCGCGTCGACGCCGGCAACACCGACAGCCTTGGCAAGTTCCGCGGCAAACGCCGGAACTTCGCTGGCGCGAAGACCCAGACGATGCTCGGCCTTCATACCGGTGGTGGTCGTCGAACTCTCGGCCGAGTAGAGCCGGTTCATGCCCTGCGCAGGATCCTTGCGCCGCGCGGCATAGTCGGCCACAAGCTTGTGGAAGCCGGGGAACGCCGAGCCGGAGAGGAAGTCCGCATCGAGCGAGACAATCACGTCGGCGCCGCCGAGGGCGTATTGCACGTTGAGACCCTTGCTGAGCGAGGTGCCCGCAAGTGCAGGATCGTACTGGATCAGCTTCGCCTTCGGATAGGCAGCCTGCACGCCCTTCCACTGGCGCGCCAGCGTGGGCGAGGTGATGGTCGCGGTAAGGAAGTAAAGGCCCGTGCCGTCTTTTGTGGCTGCGGCCTTCAGACGAAGGGCCTGGACAAACTCGGCCCAGGAACGGCCGTCGCCGCGATAGATCGCACGCTTGGAGCGATCCGGATCGTAGAGATCGAGCAGCGTGCCCTGCGAAAAGACATCGGACGAGCCATGGTTGTACGCGTGCTCAGGGTTGCCATCGACCTTGATGGGCCGGAATTGATCGCTCTTGATCAAAAGCGGCACCGCGCCCGTCGAGAACGGATGCGCAGTAGCGAAGTACATTGGCTTGCCCAAGATGAGATCTTCGGGCGCCTTGACATAAGGGTAGATGGGCTCATCGGGCTGCTTGGTGCAACCGGCCAGGCCGGCCAGCGCCATGGAAGCGCCCATGAGCTTGAGGAAGCCGCGGCGGGATACGGGATCGACCCACTCCTGCGCGGAGCCTGGGAACTCGCGCTCGACCGCGGCCTGAAAATCTTCAGTGTTGGCCAGCTCGTCAATGGAGCGCCAGAAGCGCTTCCCCTTCACGCCCTTCAGCTCCTGCCGCACCTGGGCAAGAGTCATCGGCGTGGCCTGGGTTGTCGGAGCAACCGTATTCGTCTCGTTTTCCAAGGTGGTTTCCGCCGGTTTCAATGTGGACTTGTGAACGCTGCGACTCATCGATGGCAGACCTCGCAGCTGGTGAGATCGCGCGGCGTGCGGATGTTGTAATGCTTCACCAGGAAGTGACCCATGTCGATCTGGCTGGTGAACTTCTGATACGCCACCGGAGTGGGCACAGTGGCGGCGGATACATCAGAAGCAGGGCCCTGCCGCCCGGCCGCCAACGGAAGATTCAGAGAAGCCATCTCGGGCCCGGCCTCCGCCGGATCCTTTGTGACGCAGTTGACTTCCTGCGCGGTGGGCAGCCCGGACTGAGAACCCGTCGCCGCACACCAGACCGGATGATCCTCGGTGGGCCCTTCCCAGGCCATGTTGTAGATCTGGCTCGTGGGCCGCAGATTCTTGGCGGGATTGCGGTGGCAATCGAGACACCACTCCATCTGCAGAGTGTTCTGCTCATACATCAGCGGCATCATGTCGACACGTCCGTGACAGGTGGCGCAGCCAATGCCTTTGTTCACGTGAATCTCATGATTAAAGTAGACGAAGTCCGGCAGATCGTGGACTTTCGTCCAGACCAGCGACTGCCCGGTCGCCCAGCTGTTGCGCACCGGCTCGAGCAACTGCGCATTGGTCCAGATCTGCGCGTGGCAGTTCATGCAGGTCTTGGTGGGGGGAATGCCGGCATAGCTCGACTTCTCCACGGTGACGTGACAGTACTGGCACTGAAGGCCGAGCCCCTGCACGTGATGTTTATGGCTGAACGGCACCGGCTGCTCAGGGCGTTGACCCTGCCGGGTAACCCAGGGAGAGCGCTGCAACTGGTCCAGCGTGACTCCAAGTGCGATCACAATCAGCCCCGTCAAGACCAGGCTCGCGCGAGCCAAGGCATTGGAGCTGCGATCAAATATCTGCGCCATGAATGCTTTCCTGCGGTGTTTGCTACGTGCGTCGTTTGTCGCGAGGCATGTGACATGTGCTGGAGATCACAGACCAGGCGGTTATTTTCTATTTCAATGCAGAGAAGAGCTGTGCCTCGGAAGTCCCGAAAATTCAATATAGCAGCCGGATGCACATTCGCAACGCTTTGACGCGTGCAAAATGCAAAAAATGTTCGTGCAGCAAAACATTTGTATTGTGCTGAAAAGACTATGTGTTGTGACGAAGTCGAGAGAAGGGAAAACACCACCCCTTCCCCGGCACCGCGAGTACCAGAGAATGGGATATTGAATCCAAAGTAGCACGCCAAACTCAACAGCGGCTACCCGATCAAGAAGAGAGCGCGATTCGCTCCTACACCTGCCACAGCGCGATCACAAGCCCACCGCTGACGATGAGAGCGCCGCCCACGTAGATGGGCAACGTTGGCGACGACCCGAAGCGCACCTTCGCCAGAATCTGCGCGACCACGAAAAACAGGGTCACGTAGACGCCCAGAAGCCGGCCGAAGTCCCAGCGCGGCAGGTTGACGACCGAACCGTACCCCGCGAGCACGATGGCGCCGGCCGCGAAGGCCAGCCCTCTGCCCAGCCCCGAGGATCGATAAAAGCTGACCTGGAAGAAAGAATCGCCCCACGCCTCGAGAAAGGCAGCGGTTGCAAGGACACCGATAGCTCCGAATGAACTGGATACAAGCCGGTCGAGCGCGTTCATGCAGTTTCTCTCCAATGAAAGGGAAGATGGGTTGGAAGCCGGACATCGGGCGCACTCGCCGCTCGAACGGGTGAGTGCGGCTGTCCTCCTGATCGTAACAATCGATTGCTTTAGAATTCGTAAAGGCAATTCGGCCTGATTTTCTTCTGGATGAATCCTGGGGGCAGTTGGCGGCACGCGCGTCGCCCGGGGACCGTCTATCTGGCGAGAGAATCCGTTGTCGGAGAGCGCCGTTGATCACTGACCGAGGGAACGAAGCATGAAATATGCGGGGCTGCTTGTCATGCCGGCAGGATTTCTCCTATCCATTGCCGCGATCCTGCTGTTTCCCGACCCGGAGCTGCGCTCCGCATTTGCGCTCTGCGGGCTGGCAGTGGAGGCTATGGGCCTTGTGGTCGCGGTGAAAGGCCATATGCAGGCACGCGGAGACCGCCGGCCATGACGCAAGCACCCGCAACGCAGCTCTCGGAGACGGTTTTCGCCCTTGCGCTGGGACTCACACTTGTTGCGCCGCTCGCCATCGCGGGTCTGGCGCTGGTGAATACGGGCCTGGGACGGTCGCGGTCGGCGGCACAGTCGTTTCTCGGTTCGCTGGCGATGATCTCCATCGCAGTCATCGGGTTCGCGCTGGTGGGGGCGACGCTGGCCGATGGCGCTTCAGGCGCGGGCCACATCTTTCATCTCTCAGGCAAACCATGGAACTGGGCAGGCACCGGTCCGTTTTTTCTGAGCAGCTTTGCCGATGCGCACGCTCACGCGCAGCTTGCGCTCTGTTTTGAGTTTCTCGCGGTCGCGCTGCTGGTTCTGATTCCCTGGGGCTCGGGTGCTGACCGCCTGCGGCTCGCGGCCGGAGTAGCGGTGGCCGCTGTGCTCGCGACGCTTGTATTTCCCTTCTTCACGCACTGGACCTGGGGCGGCGGCTGGTTGGCGCAGCTTGGCTCGAGCTTTTCACTCGGCGCAGGATTTCTCGACGCGGGCGGAGCGGCATCTGTTCACGTGCTGGGCGGCCTGAGTGCGCTGGCGGTGGTGTGGATCGCGGGACCGCGCCGGGGAAAGTTCCCCAAGGAAGGGCTGTCGACAGCAATGCCCGGACACAATGCGATCTACGTGCTCTTCGGGTGCCTGATCGCGCTGGTGGGCTGGCTGGCGTGGAACATGGCAGGGGCTCTGCTCTGGCTCAACGCCCAGCCTGCCGCCCTTCCGGTAACGGCCGTGAATACCCTGCTCTCAGCCGCGGCGGCGCTGACGGCAACATTTGTCGTGACGCGGGCGCGATTCGGCAAGCCCGACGCAAGCCTCTGCGCCAATGGATGGATCGCGGGCCTGGTGACGTCGAGCGCCTGCGCAAGCCTGGTGTCGCCCCTGGCTGCGATCTTCACCGGGCTGGTGGCCGGCGTTGTCACGCCGCTGCTGGTCGAGTTCCTCGAACTGGCGGCTTCGATCGACGATCCTTCGGGCGCCATCACCGTGCACGCAGCCAATGGCTTGTGGGGCTTGCTGGCCGTGGGTGTGCTGACGCCGCAGCACGGTCAGTTTCTGGCTCAACTCATCGGCGTGACGACCCTGCTCGGAGTTGGGCTGCCGGTTGTCTATCTGTTGTTCAGCGTGCTCGACCGCTTTCTGCCCTTCCGTGTCGAACCGGATGGAGAGCGCATTGGCATGGATCTGCACGAACTGGGTGGCGGCGCGTATCCCGAGTTTGTAGTGCACCGGGACGACTCGTACCGCTAATGGACGGTGGTTTTTCAGAGCCGGGAGTTCATGGCTTTTTGGCAGGTGGCTCCGGCGGGTAGTCGCGGTCGATCGCTCTCTTGAGGTCGCGAAACAGCGGCACACTCGGGCTGGCGAGACCGTCGCTTTCTGAACGCTCCCAGATGGGATTGCCGAGCCGGCTGCCCTCTTCGAGCTGGCAGACCTGCAGCAGATCGTCGGGTGGCCCCACTTCGGATCCCATCACCACGCCGGGACCGGCCGGCGGCTGTTGCTGGCCGGAATAGGGATTGGCCGCTGGCCCAGGGGTGCGCGTGCCAATACCGACGCCCATCTTCCCCTCCGCGAGCCTCCCTGTGCGCACGACAAAGACAAGTTGCGCCTCAGAACGCCTCGCCGTAAGAATGTAGCGGCCCCAGTCGCGTAGGGCATTCTCGACGTCGGTGATAGCCTGGCGGTCCGCCGGAAGCAGGTCTGGCCGGTATTCATCGCCGTCCATCGACTCGACCCACACATACTGGGCGGTATTGAAGACAGCGGGCAGCGTGTGTTTCTTCTTGTGCTGCGCGAAGACCAGCGTGGGCAGCAGAAAGAGGGTCAATAGCCGAGCCGATCTCATGACATACCTCTCTCTTGCCGAATGTCGCTCCAACTCTACGCCTATCGATTCAAGAGCGCCAACTGCCCTCTTGCAGCGCTTCCCTCGATTGACTCGCCTGATAATCTGACACTCACAACCGCATGGGATTTCTCAGCCACCTCTTCTACCCGTGGGGCCTGTTGCTGCAGGCCGCGGCCATCATCCATTTCATCCGGCGCCGTCCCGACTCGTACTGGATCTGGATCATCCTTTTCCTTGGCCCCGTGGGCGCGCTGGTATATCTGTTTGCCGAAGCGGTGCCCGACGTTGGTTTGCTGAACCAGTCATTCAAGGGCGTCTCGCGGAGGAAGCGCATTCACGCGCTCGAACTCGCAATTCGCGACAATCCATCGCCCGGCAACTACGAGGAGCTGGGCGAACTGTGCTTTGAAGACGGCAACCTGCAACAAGCTCGGATCGCGTACAACAACGCCATCGCCGCGCGATCGAACACGCTCGACTGCTTTTACCGGCGCGGGGTGTGCGCGCTCCTGCTCGGTGATGCGGCAGGCGCGTTGCCCGATCTGGAGATGGCTGTTGCGAAGGACCAGGGTTACGACTTTCACCGTGGAGCGGGCCTGCTGGCGCAGGCGTACGCGATGACAGGGCAAAAAGAGAAAGCCGAGGGCCTGTTCCGGCAGGTGACGGTGCTCTCGACCTTATCAGAAACCTACCTCAACTTCGCCGATCTGCTGGCTTCGGAAGGCCGCAACGCCGAAGCGCGCCAGTGGGCGCAGAAAGTGCTGGACAAGGAGCCGACGATGCCGCGCTATCTGCGGCGCCGCGAACGGCCGTGGTCGCAGCGGGCGCGGAAGCTGCTGAAACGCGTCTCGGCCTGAGCGTGCTTCGTCCTGGGTCTCAGTGCTTTGCCAGCACAAGCATCAGCACAAAGAGCGCAAGAGGCACCAGGGCCATACCCGCATAAAGCAGCACGCGCTTGTTGATGCCCCGCCGGCCGGGGCGGCCGGTGGGGGATGTGCCGCGCTCCTCCACACCGACCTGCTCCTGGTGCTCCAGATCCCAAATCATCTCGTGCGCTGTAGCGTAGCGGTGGCGCGGGTCGCGCTCGAGGGCGCGGAAGATGATCTCCTCCAGTGCGGGCGTGATGGCGGCGTTCAGCTCGCGAGGTGGCGTCGGATCGTGCAGCAGCCGCTCATTCATCGCCGCCAGAGGATTCGGCTCAACGAAGGGCACGCGGCCAGTGAGCATTTCGTAGAGCATGATGCCGACGGCATAAATGTCGCTGCGCTGATCTCCCCGCTGCCCTTTTACCTGCTCCGGCGAGATGTAGTCTGGGGTGCCCAGCGTGGCCGATAGGTTCACGAAGGTGAGGCGGCGCGCGTCTTCTTTCATCGCGATGCCGAAGTCGATCAGCTTGATGCTGTCGTCAGGGCCAACCATGACGTTCTCGGGCTTCAGGTCGCGATGCACGATGCCGCGCTTATGCATGGTGTCGAGCGCGTCGCAGATGCCCAGAGTGATCTTCACGGCGCGATCCACCGGCAGTTTCTTTTCATCGTTCAGGATCGCCCGCAGGAGGCGCCCATCGACCCACTCGAGCACCATGTAGAGGCGGCTTCGCTCTTCGCTGTTGTAGGTCTTGACGATGCCGGGGTGGTCGAGCAGCTGGCCGATCTCTTCTTCGCGCTTGAATCGTTCAAAGAGAATCGGATCCGACTCCATCTCCGCGTGCGGCACTTTGACCGCGACGCTGCGGCCGCTCTTGAGGTCGGTTGCCTTGTAGAGCACCGACATGCCGGTGCGCGCGATCGCTGCTTCAATACGGTAGTGGTCGAGTGTATCTCCCGATTCAAGCTGGCTCATGAAAGATGGTGAATTGTCCTTTTCTGCTGATCACAAATATTGTTTCACGGTCCAGCATAAAGATTCAGTCAGGAAGACCGAAAGGAAGCGTAATACGCGGGTTGACGAGCCATGTCCTCCCAAGACCGGCAGGGCGCGGAAGCGCCGCAGTTCTATGATGAAATCACTCTATGCAACGGGTCCTGAGAACTCTCGCGGTTTGCGCCATATTTGCGCTTGGGCTGCACACGGCGTCTGCGCATAGCGCGGGGGGCGGGCGCAAAGCCAAACCGAGATCCTTTCAGGAGACGGGTTTCCTCAATCGCACGCTCGATTGGCGCGGCGCGACGTATCACTTCCAGGTCTATCTGCCGGAAGATTTTGCGCGCGGCGATCGCCGCCAGTGGCCGATCATTCTGTTTCTGCACGGACGCGGCGAACGCGGCAGCGAAGGCATGTGGCAGACGCAGATCGGACTGCCGCAGGCGGTGCGCGATCATCCGGAACGATGGCCGTTCATTATCGTGATGCCGCAATGCCCGCAGGGCCGCTACTGGACCGATCCCCAGATGATGACCATGGCAATGTCTGCTCTGCAACAGGAGACGATTGAATTCCATGCAGACACGAACCGCACCTATCTAACGGGACTCTCGCTGGGCGGGTATGGCGTATGGGAGCTGGCCAGGACCTATCCGAAGCGCTGGGCGGCAATTGCCGTGGCGGCGGGCGGCATCTTCTGGAGCTATGCGCCTGACCGCTGGCGCGACGTGGCGACGCTTCCTGCCGACTATGCCCGCGCGCTGGGCCACACGCCGGTCTGGATCTTTCACGGCAGCCAAGATCCCGTCGTGCCCATCCGTGAAGACGAGGTCATGTACAACGCCGTTAAAGCGGCGGGCGGCGATATTCACTTCTGGATCTATCAGGGCTTAGGGCATGACTGCTGGTTCCGCGCCTTCAACGAGCCGGAGCTTCCCCGCTGGCTGCTGGCGCATCGTCTGGATCAAAAGCCGGGACCTCGCGCGTTCGCCGAACGCATTGTGATTCCGCTGCACCCGGTGGCGCTGCGCCTGACGCAGGCCCAGCTCGATGAGTTCACGGGCGAATACGCCGACGAACACGGACAGATGACGATCCGCGTCTTCCGCCAGGGCGATCAGCTCTACCAGAAGGATCTGCATGGGCAGATTGCCGAACTGGCCGCCGAATCGCTTTCCACGCTGTTTTATCCCAGCGGCTCAAGCCTCACCCGCATCGCCGTAGAACGTGACGGGCAGGGTCATATCACTTCCCTTACCCTGCACGACGACCGGCACGAAGAGCGCCTGGAACGAATCCGGGGCAGCGCGCGTATCCACTCCCAGCCGGAGTAAGGGCAGCGGGCAGGCCGGCGGATGGACGGTTTGCAGGCGGAAGCGCGCATCGGCGGCGCACTCAAAGGCCTGGAGAATTTTCTGCGCCCCGCGAACGTGTAGAGTGGCGGGGTAGCAGTGCAGGAGGACAAGTCAATGTTTTGCAGCGGATGTGGACAACCTTTGGTTCCGGGACAGCCGGTGTGCGCCTCGTGTGGACGGCCCATCGCACCTACCATGCCTCCAGTGCCGAATCTCGATTTTCAGCTGCAAAACTATGCGGGCCGCATCCGCGCACTGAGCATTGTCTGGTTCATCTACGGCGGCCTGTCGCTTGCCTTCGGATTCGTGGGCATGTTCTTCGTCAATTCGTGGCTGCACGGCGATTTCGGACCCTGGGCCCACGGCCCGTGGGGGCACGGCCCATGGGGACCGGACTTCTTCGGTCCGGCATTTGTGCACTTCATCTGGGCTATGCTCGTGGTTCGCGCTGCGCTGGCGCTTATCGCCGGCTGGGGGCTGATGGAGCGTGCGCCCTGGGGACGGGTTGTGGCGATTGTGGCGGCAATCTTCTCGCTGCTGCGTTTCCCCATCGGAACGGCGCTCGGCATCTGGACGCTGGTGACGCTGCTGGGCTATCGCAATACCACGCTCTACGATCACCTTTGAGCGGCTGCGAGAAGTGTTTACTCGCCGCGCAAGGCCTGCACGGGATCGACCGACGCGGCGCGGAACGCCGGCAGTGTCGAAGCGCCCACCGCGAGCAGCAGAATGGCCAAAGCAGCCAAGGTGAGCACGACCGGATCGAAGGGGCTGACGCCGAAGAGCAGCGAACGCATCAGGCCCGACGCAGCGACGGCTCCGCCGATGCCCAGTATGCAGCCCACGACCGCAAGCTTTGCGCCCGAGCGGAGAATCAACTGCACGATATCAGTCCGCTGCGAGCCGAGCGCCATGCGGATCGCCAACTCCTGCACGCGCGACGCCACTGAAAAGGCGATCACGCTATAGATGCCGAGCACGGCCAGCAGCAACGCCGCACCGGCAAAGCTGCCGATCAGGACCGTATTGAAGCGCCGAGGCCCTTCGCTGTTGCTCACGGCATCATCCATCGTCTGCACCTGCGTGAGCGGCAATAAAGGATCGAGCGAGCGCACGGTTTCCCGCAACGCATTCTCCAGTTGCTCCGGCGGCATGGCCGCGCGTAGAACGATGTAGCCGCCATTGCCGTTCAGGTCGTCGGGCGCGGCAAAGGAACCGATCGCTTCCTCGATCTGGTCCACGGTGTTGTAAAACTCCTGGCGCATGGGAGTGTCGGGCGATGAGAGCTGCACGTCGGCAACCTCGCCTACAACAGTCATCCACGGCATCTGCATCTGCGGTGTACCCAGGCGAAACCGCTTGCCGATCGGATCCTGGCTGGGCCAGTAGTGCCTGGCGAACTTTTGATTCACCACCACGGCCAGTTGCGTGCCCGCGTGATCTTCACTGCCCAGATAGCGCCCTCGCAGCAAGGGGATCTTCATCGCTTGAAAGTAGTTGCCTCTCACCTGCGCCGACGTCGCCAGGTTCATGCCGGCGCCTGGCGGTGGAACGTAATCTTCCACCACGAAGGTCTGTGCATTGTTGACGCCCATCACCGGCAGCGTCGTAGTAAGACCCGCAGACACGACACCGGGCAGTGCGCGGAGCCGCTGCAATAACTCGCGATCGAAGTTGTCGACCGCCGTCTGCGTGGGATATTGCTCGCGCGGCAGGGAATAGGAAGCCGTTGCGACATGATCGGGCTGAAATCCCAGGTCGATCGCGCGCATCTTCTCAAAGCTGCGTAACAGCAGCCCCGAAGCCGCCAGCAGCACCAGCGCCACGGCAATCTCAGCGATCACCAGCGCGGACCGCAGGCGCGCGTGGCCGCCGCCGGCAGATCCGCTGCGACCGCCCTCTTTGAGCGTGCTGTTCACATTGGTGCGAAGCGCTGCAAACGCAGGCACAAGACCACAAAGCACACCAGTCACCATGGCCAACAACAGCGCAAAGAGCACGATGTTCCAGTTGAGGCTGATCTCCTGCACTCGCGGCAGGCTCTCAGGAAGCATTCTGCGGCCAACGGCGAGCGCCAGAGCCGCGAGCCCCAGGCCGAGCAGGCCGCCTGAAGTGCTGATGACGAGACTCTCGAGCAGCGCCTGCCGCAGAAGCGCAGCGGTCCGGGCGCCAAGAGCCAGCCGCACGGCGCTCTCCCGCTGGTGGCGGATTGCGCGCACCAGCATGAGGCCGGCCAGATTCGCGCAGGCAATGAGCAGGACGATAGCAACCGCAAAGAAGAGCGTGCGCAGCAGAGGCCGTGACTGGCGAACAATATTGTCCTGCAGTGGATGCACGATGGCGCTGATGCGGAGACTCGCCATCTGCGCGGGATAATTGCGCATGATTTCCTGCGCTACGATCTCTGCGTCGGTCTGCGCCTGCTGCGGAGAGACGCCCGGCTTCAGCCGGCCCACCATCTGGTAGCTCCAGTTCGACGCCGCCGCGGTCGTGAGCTCATCCGGCGTGAAGCTCATCGGCACCCAGAGCTCTTCCCGGTTAAGTTGTCCGGGGATCATGGGAAACTCGAATCCATGGGGCATGACCCCGATGACGATGTAGGGTTTGCGATCGAGAAGAATCTTCTGGCCAACAATTTGCGGATTGCCGCCGAACCTGTCTTTCCAGGTCGTGTAGCTTAACACCGCCACCTGCTGGTGGTGCTGGTCTTCGTCATCGGTAAAAACCCGGCCGAGTTGCGGAGCGACGCCCAGGGTAGCAAAGACGCCGGCAGTCATCCTTGAGGCATTTACGATGGCGGGCGCGGTGTTGCCGGAAAGCTCGTAGGAGGCATAGGCGTAGCCTCCAAGCGCCGAGAAGGAGTGTGTCTCCTGCGTGTACGCCTTGATGTCGGGCACCGTGACGCCGGCTTCGTCGCTGCCGCCAAGATCCGCGCCAAGCAGGTGGTCGCCCAGAACCACGATGCGTGCCGAGTCAGGAAACGGCAAAGGACGCAGCAGAACGCACTCGACAACAGAGTAGATGGCCGTCGTGGCGCCGATGCCAAATGCGAGCATCAGGATCGCCGTGGCGGTGAAGCCGGGGGACTTGATGAGCCGCCGCAATGCAAATCGAAGGTCGAAAGTGAAGATCGGCAAGGCGGGGGTCCTCGATGCAAATGGGGCTGACTCATGCATAACACATCACAGAGCCGTTCAGCCAATCCTGGTTAGCATATTGGACTGTGTATTTCTGTGCTCGAACGCACTCGACATGGGCATCAGTTACCTCAGCAGACCATTGGCGACGCGCTCAAGCGCGTCTGACTTACAATGGAGTTATGAGCTTTCCAGCAAGTCGGATGCGCCGTCTGCGCCGTACCGAGAGCCTGCGTGCGCTGGTTCGTGAAACCACGCTCGAGCCCGGCGACCTCATCTTCCCGCTGTTTATCTGCCCTGGCACGGGTGTGCGGAACGCCATCAGTTCGATGCCGGGCGTCTTCAATGTCTCGGTCGATGAGGCCGTGCGCGAAGCCGAAGAAGCGGCGAGCCTCGGTGTCGGCGGGCTGCTGCTGTTCGGTCTTCCCGAGTCGAAGGACGAGCAGGCCACCGGGGCCTACGACGACCAGGGCATAGTGCAGCGCGGACTACGCGCGATCAAGGAGTCCCCGGCGGCCGGCAAGTTGGTGCTCATCGCCGATGTCTGCCTCTGCGAATACACAAGCCACGGCCATTGCGGCATTGTGCATCAGACCCACGATGGCTTTGAGGTGGAGAACGACTCCTCGCTTAATCTGCTGGCCCGCACCGCAACCAGCCTGGCACAGGCAGGAGCCGATATCGTAGCGCCCAGCGACATGATGGACGGGCGCGTGGCCGCGATCCGCGCGGCGCTGGACAAGGAAGGTCTGAACCAGACGCCGATTCTCAGTTATGCATCGAAGTTCGCCTCGGCGTTTTACGGGCCCTTTCGCGAAGCAGCCGACTCGGCTCCGCAGTTCGGCGACCGCCGCACCTATCAGATGGATGGCGCCAACGCGCGCGAAGCCATGCGCGAGATTGCGCTGGACCTGGAAGAGGGTGCAGACATGATCCTGATGAAGCCCGCCATGCCCTACCTTGATGTGGTGCACGCTGCGCGCGAGCGGTTCGGCGTGCCTATGGGCGCCTACCAGGTTTCAGGAGAGTACTCGATGCTGCAGGCGGCATTTGCCAGGGGCTGGCTCGATCGCGACCGCGCCATGCTCGAGTCGCTGATGGGCATACGGCGTGCAGGCGCGGACTTTATCGTCACCTACTTCGCAAAAGACGCTGCAAGGCTGCTCTAAAAGCTCTCATCGGTCCCTCTGACATGTTGCTTCTTCCGCCCGACCGGCGGAGGCGATGCTGTTTCGCGCCAGTCGTTCGGGGCGGCTCCTTTAGTATGAGTGCATCTGTACGGATCCGCCCTCATGACCACTCTCGAAGTCCTCAGCGTCTTGTTTGCCATTGCCGCGATCTTTGGCCTCGTGAGTGCGCGCTGGCTTAAGTTGCCAATCACGATAGGCTCCATGCTGCTGACGGTGCTGGTTTCTGCAGGGCTGACAATCGCGGCCGACGCGATTCCGATTATTCACCTGTGGGCCGCCTCACTGGCCCGTCAGATCAACTTCGAAAGCCTCATTCTGCACGGCATGCTTCCTCTCCTGCTGTTTGCCGGCGCCTTCTTACTCGACCTGCAGCACCTGGGCCGCGAAAAATTCACGGTTGGGCTTCTTTCGGTTGTTGGGACGGCCCTTTGTTTCATCCTGGTCGCGGCGCTGACGTCTCTGCTCAACGACGGCCGTCTGCCGTGGATCGAGTGCCTGCTCTTCGGCGCGCTGATCTCGCCCACTGACCCCATCGCCGTGCTGGAGATGCTGCGGCGCGTCGGCGTTCCAAAACGCATCCAGGCGCAACTCGCAGGCGAATCGCTTTTCAACGATGGCGTCGGCGCGGTCCTTTTTCTCACCATGCTCGAAGTGGCCCGCGGCAACGCCCCCACAGCATTGCAGGTGGGCGGACTCCTGCTGGTGAAATCCGGCGGGGGAATCCTTGTCGGCATCCTCGCCGCGCGGATCACTTCACTGCTGATGCAGCGCGTCGATGCCTACCAGGTGGACATCCTTTTCACGATTGCGCTTGCTTTGGGGGGATATGTTCTCGCAGACCTTTTGCACCTTTCGGCCCCGCTCGAAGCCGTGGTGGCCGGGATTGCATTGCGTCACTTCAACCAGCAGCACCCCAATAATCACATCGCTCATGCCAGCGTCGATGGATTCTGGGAGGTGATCGACGAGGTTCAGAACTCCGTCCTCTTTGTGCTGCTGGGTCTTGAAGCGCTCGCCATCACACTCAACGCAGCCTCGGTGCACGCAGGATTCAGCGCCATCCTCTCTGTGAATCTGGTCCGTCTGGTCGTGGTCGTGACACTGCTTACCCTGGTGCGGCTAGTGCAGCGCGGCCATCAGAGCTCTGCATTCATTCTCACCTGGGGAGGCTTGCGCGGCGGTCTTTCGATTGCGCTCGCTCTCTCGGTTCCTGACGCTCTCGGGCACTCCTGGATTGTGGGCGCGACCTACCTCGTTGTTGTTTTCTCCATCGTGATCCAGGGTGGATCGATGGACTGGCTGCTGCGCCGCAGGAGTCGAAACCGGGCCGAAGCATAAGGACCGCGTAAGGACTTTGCACAAATCATTTTGTGCAGCGGGTTGCGTGTGATTTTCTAGTGGCACCCGCCTATGCTCAAGCTCCTCGAACGGTACTTTGAATTCACCCACCTGGGGACGAACTGGCGCACCGAGATTCTGGCTGGCGTCACCACGTTTCTGACGATGGCGTACATCGTTCTGGTGAACCCTGCCATTCTGTCAGCCGCGGGCGTGCCGCTGCCTGCCGTCACGGCGGCCACCTGCCTTTCCGCGGCGTTCGGCTCCATCCTGATGGGCATCATTGCGCGTTATCCCATCGCTCTGGCGCCGGGCATGGGCCTCAACGCCTATTTCACTTACACGGTCTGCATCAAGATGCACATCCCGTGGCAGACAGCCCTGGGCGCCGTATTCCTTTCCGGCGCAATCTTCCTGGCGCTGACGGCGGCGGGCATCCGGCAGATGATCCTGCGGTCGATCCCTCACGAACTCTACGCGGCGGTCGCGAGCGGCATCGGTCTCTTTATCGCATTCATCGGGTTTCGCAATGCTGGGCTGGTCGTAGTCGATCCGGCAACGCTCGTGGGACTGGGCAACATTCGCAATCCCACCACGGCGCTGGCGCTCTTCGGACTGATCCTGATGGTGGCGCTCGAAATCAAGCGGGTACGAGGGTCGATCCTGATTGGCGTCCTCGTCACCACGGGAATCGCCTGGGCGCTGCACCTGGTGCACTGGACACCCTCCGGCGGCGGCGTGCAGGCGCTGGGAGCAACCTTGCTGAAGCTCGACATCCGCGGAGCCCTCAACAAAGGTCTGCTTGAGATCATCTTCGTCTTCTTCTTTGTCGATCTTTTCGACAACCTCGGCACGCTCGTCGCTGTGACCAAGCGCGCCGGGCTGATTGCTTCCGATCATTCGATTCCCCGGCTGAATCGGATCCTCTTCGCTGACGCGACAGCCACGGTCTTCGGCTCGCTCACAGGCACCTCCACCGTGACGAGCTACGTGGAGTCAACCGCCGGCGTGGCGGCGGGCGGACGCTCGGGAGTGACGGCAATCGTGACGGGATTGCTGTTTCTGGCTGCCGTTGGAGCTGCTCCATTTGTTGGTGTGGTTCCGGCAGCAGCCACGGCGCCGGCATTGATTCTGGTCGGCTCGATGATGCTCGCCACAATTACCGAGATTCGCTGGCACGAACCCCTGGTCGCAGTGCCTGCTTTCCTCACGCTGGTACTGATTCCGCTCACGTACTCGATTGCGAACGGCCTCGGCTTTGGCATCATTGCCTGGGCAGTGCTGCATCTGGCCACCGGCAACTGGCGCAAGCAGGACTGGCTGCTCTATACGCTCGCCGTGCTGTTCCTGCTGCGCTTCGTCTACCTGGGCGCAAGCTAAAATGATGTTGCCGGCCCAGGTTGCCGGGCAAAGCCCAACATGATGCACTGGTACATTGCATTGTCATACTTTTTCGGCGGAGCGTTCCTGGCGAATGCCCTGCCGCATCTTGGAAATGGCGTTTCGGGACGGCGGTTTCAGAGTCCGTTTGCGAAACCGCCGGGCCGGGGCCTCTCCTCTTCGACTGTCAACGTGCTGTGGGGATTCTTCAACCTGGTGGCGGCGTATGTGTTGCTCTTCGACGCTGGCGTCTTCGAAATACGGAACCCGTTGCATGCCGGGCTGGCAGGCGCGGGCATGTTGACAATGGCACTGATAAGCGCGCGCGGTTTCGGGCGCTTTCATGGGGGCCGATGAAACAGTTCCCTCGGCGAACGCAGGATCTTGCTGCTTGTTTGCTTCTTATCGCATTTTGGATTGTGCCCGGGACAAGCGGCATCGCATTCGGCGCAGACACTTACCGCGTCGTGCATGCCTATCCGCACGACGAGCATGCCTTCACGCAGGGGCTGGTCTACGTTGACGGGCACCTGTACGAGAGCACCGGACTTAACAATAAATCGTCTCTGCGCGAAGAGGATCTCGCAACCGGACGCATCCTCAAGTTCCAGGAGGTGCCGGGAAAGTACTTCGCGGAAGGCCTGACGGACTGGGGCAGCACGCTTATCCAGCTCACGTGGCAGGCGCATATTGCGTTCGTCTATGACCGGGCAACGTTCCGCTTCCTGCGGTCATTCCATTACGATGGCGAGGGTTGGGGCCTGACTCACGATGCAAAGTACCTGATTCTCAGCGACGGCTCACCTGCGCTCAAGTTCCTCGATCCAGCGACCTTCAAGGTCGTTCGCACCATCACGGTGAAAGACCGCGGCAAGCCGGTGACGGAATTGAACGAGCTTGAATACATCCACGGCGAAATCTACGCCAACATCTGGCATGCCGATCGCATCGCGCGCATCTCTCCCGCGACCGGCCGCGTGCTGGGATGGATCGATCTGACCGGGATTCTGCCGGCAGCCGAGCACTCCGGCCCTGAAGCCGTGCTCAACGGCATCGCCTGCGATGCCGCGCATGACCGGCTCTTTGTCACCGGAAAACTGTGGCCCAAGATCTTCGAAATCAAAGTCGTGCCCATGGCGCCCAGAAAGGTGCTGGTCAAGCAGCGCAAGTAGACGCCGCGAGCCCGTGCCCGTCCCTGTTGCAGCGGTCACATTTCCAGGACTGGCCTCCGCGTATACTGCTGCGTCGAGGCAAAGTGCACTATGGATCTTCTCTCGGTCCCGACCATCCTGCAGAATGCTGCCATTCTCACCGTCATCCTGGCGCTGGCCGGCTACTTTATGACGTCGCTGAGCGCACGCATGCTGGCGCGGCGGCAGGACAAGCTCAGCCTCGTCAATAAACGGCTCAACGAATTCTACGGGCCGCTTTACGTCGCATCAGAAGCAGGCGACATTGCGTACCGCTCCCTTCTCAAACGTCAGGGCAAGGTCAAAAGCGATCCCATTCTCGACTCAGAGATGAAGGAGTGGATGCTCTGGATGACGACAATCTTCATGCCGCTGAATGACATTCGTGAAAAGGTCATCATCGAAAAGGCCTATCTGATCATCGAGGAAGAGATGCCAAAGTGCCTGCTCGATTTCGTAACCCACGTGGTGGGCTACAAGGCAGTCCTGGCCAAGTGGGCCGAAGGCGACTACAGCGAACGCAGGTCCACGATCGGCTGGCCGCCCGAGTTCGACCTGTATGTGAAAAGGTCCTACGCCGCGCTCAAAGCCGAGCAGACGCGCCTGCTGCACAGCGCGCTCTCGCGGTTATGGCATCGGCTGGTGAACTCAAGATAGCGATAAGCCCGCGTCACCGCAGGAGCGCCGTATCGCGTTCACGCCGATGCGTTCAGCGCGAGACTATCCCAGAGCCGCAAGGTCGGCTCAGACTGGTTGATCGTATAGAAGTGCAGTCCGGGCGCTCCGCCGCGCAGCAGAGTCTCGCAGAGCCGCGTCACCACAGCCAGTCCGAAATCGAGCAGCGCGGGCTTATCGTCCTGCAGCTGCTCCAGACGCAAGCGAATCCAGCGGGGCAGATCAGCGCCGCAGCCACTGCAGAAACGCTGAACATTGTTATAGCTGGTGATGGGCATAATGCCCGGCACAATGGGGATTGTGACGCCGGATTTGCCGCAGCGCTCGACGAAGTCAAAGTAAGCATCGGCGTTGTAGAAGAGTTGGGTCAACGCGCCGTCCGCTCCCGCCTCCACCTTGCGCCGGAAGTTGTCGAAGTCGGCGCCGGGGTGGGCTGCCTGCGGATGCATCTCGGGATAGGCCGCCACCTCGATCTTGAAAGCATCGCCGTGCTCTTTGCGGATAAAGGTGACCAGTTCGTTTGCGTAGTGGAACTCACCTGGCGCCGACGGGGCCAGCGCCGTGGCGGGCAGATCGCCGCGCAGAGCAACGATGCGTTTCACGCCCGCTTCGCGATAGCGGTTAAGCAACTCGGCCGTCTTGGCGCGCGTGGAGCCGATACATGTGAGGTGCGGCGCCACCTCGACCCCGCTGTGCTCCACAACCTGAAGCAGTGTTTCGTAGGTGCCGTCCTGATCAGACCCGCCCGCGCCGTGCGTGACAGAGAAGAATTCGGGGCGCGCCTTGGCAAGCCGCTGCACAACGCCTGGCAATTTTGCAGCGCCTTCCGGGGTGCGCGGGGGAAAGAGTTCGAACGAAATGCTGGGCATCGAGATCACATTCAATCGTGCAGAGGAAGAAACGAACCAGGGACCGGGGAATCGTACTTCGTTCCTTCGGCCCCCTGGTATCTCTGTTTCCGGCAATTCTAGTACCGGTAGAACTCGGCCTTATAGGGGCCCTCAACCGGCACGCCGATGTAGTCTGCCTGGCGCTGCGACAGCTTGGTCAACTTCACGCCGATCTTCTCCAGGTGCAACCGCGCTACTTCTTCATCGAGCTTCTTGGGCAGGGTGTAGACGTTGACCTTGTATGTGTCCTTGTTCTTCCAAAGATCGATCTGCGCCAGCGTCTGGTTGGCGAAGCTGTTGGACATTACGAAGCTCGGATGGCCCGTCGCGCAGCCCAGGTTCACCAGGCGCCCTTCTGCCAGAACAAAGATCTCGTGGCCGTCGGCGAAATGGTACTTGTCGACCTGCGGCTTGATGTTCACTCTGGTCGCGGTTTTGTCGGCGTTCAGCAGATCCATCTGGATCTCGTTGTCGAAGTGGCCGATGTTGCAGACGATGGCCTGGTCCTTCATCTTGCGCATGTGATCGAGCGTGATGATGTCGACGTTGCCGGTGCAGGTCACGTAGATGTCGCCGCGACCCAGCGTGTCTTCGACGGTCGTCACTTCAAAGCCTTCCATCGCCGCCTGCAGAGCGTTAATGGGGTCGACCTCGGTGACGATCACGCGGGCGCCCATGCCGCGCAGTGAGTGCGCGCAGCCCTTGCCCACGTCGCCATAGCCGCAGACCACAGCCACCTTGCCGGCCACCATGACGTCGGTGGCGCGCTTGATGCCGTCAGCCAGCGACTCGCGGCAGCCATACAGGTTGTCGAACTTCGACTTTGTCACGGAGTCGTTGACGTTGATAGCCGGTACGAGCAGCTTGCCCTTTTCCAACATCTGATAAAGGCGATGCACGCCGGTCGTCGTCTCTTCCGACACGCCACGCCACTCCTTCACCACTTTGTGCCAGTGCTGCTTGTCTTCGGCGTAGACGCGCTTCAGCAAGTCCTTGATCACCTGCTCTTCATGATTGCCTGAAGGCGTATTGACCCAACCGTCGCCATCTTCCAGTTCATAGCCTTTGTGAATAAGCAGCGTCACGTCGCCGCCGTCATCGACCACGAGTTGCGGACCCTTGCCGCCCTTGTGGCTCAGCGCCTGGTAGGTGCAGTCCCAATACTCTTCGAGCGTCTCGCCCTTCCACGCGAAAACAGGCACGCCGCTGGCGGCAATTGCGGCGGCGGCATGGTCCTGCGTCGAGAAGATGTTGCAGCTGGCCCAGCGCACCTCGGCGCCAAGGCTCACCAGCGTCTCAATCAACACCGCCGTCTGAATCGTCATGTGCAACGAGCCGGTCACGCGGACGCCGGCAAGCGGCTTCTCCGCTGCGTACTTGTTGCGAATCGCCATCAGGCCCGGCATCTCGTGCTCGGCGATGGCAATCTCTTTGCGGCCCCACTCGGCCAGCGAAAGATCTGCGACTTTGTATTCACCAGGGGTGATTTCGACTGTAGTTGCTGCCATTTGCTTCTCCTTATATCGTCGTATCGTGATATGTTGATATTTAGCAGAAAGCGGCTCTACCGTCAATCATCAAAAGGGCTCGTGCTCCCAAAGAGGCTCAGTCCGCAAATGGCCCGCTCCTGACGTCTGTTCTTGCGTGCGATCTCTTTCGAAGTGCGGAGATGCGGCACAGAGCCTGAGAACGATCTGCGAATCCGGGTCCCTCGGGGGCCTTTTGCTTCTTCATAAAGCCCTACAACCCACAGATACGCAGGCCGTTCCACCGTCCGCACTCTTGTCCCCCGGCCCCAGCCTCACCTGGCCCATCGTCGCGGGCCATCCTCATGGGCCGGTACGCCTTTTTCCGCGAACGCCGAGTCAGTGCTTTCCGTTCACCCGCGACACGCTGAACTGCGCGCCCGCAAACAGAATCAGTCCCGAGGTGTAGGCCCAGAACAACAATCCTACCGATATGAAGAACGGTCCGTAGAGAGCCTCGAGATCCAGATGCGGCAGGATCGCGGCAAAGATGTACTTGGCCACGAGCCACACAACACCGGTTACCAGCGACGTGCGCAGCACATGCCGCCACGGCACCCGGCGGTTGGGCAGCAGCCAGTAGATGACAAAGAAGAACAGGATCGACGCCGCGCCCGTGCACAGCGCCAGCCAGATATAGCTGATCCCCTGAAACACGATATTTTCCGTATGGTGAAAGAAGAGAAACCCGAGAATCTGGCGCTGCCACGTGCTCAAAACCACGCTCACCATGGCCAGCGCCACCATCAGGATCGCCAGCCCGAAGGCCACCAGCTGGTTCCACAGGTAATTCCGGCTCTTTGTCACGCCCCATGCCTGGTTCAGCGCCACCTCCAGCGGCAGAAAGATCCCTGTGCACGAGATCAGAATCATTACCAGCGAGATCAGTTGCAGATGATGCGGCGCCGCGTATCTCAGCGCCCCCCAGAAGCCCTTGCTCGCCGTCGATGGAAAATAGTCCAGCACCAGGTCGTTCACCACCAGGACCATCGCGTCCGAGTGAAAGACCGAATGCGCCAGCGCGTAAAGCAGCAGAACGAACGGAATAAATGAAATGATCGCGTTTGCCGCCACGCTGAAGGCGTACGTGTGCACCTCGCTGTCCAGCAGATAACTCACCAGCGGAGCGCAAATCTTCCGCAGCCGGAACCACTTGGTCTGGGTAACCGGCACCACCGGCGCGCCGATCGGCGCCGGCTCCACGGGCTTTTTGTTGATCGTACCGGTATTTGAGACGTCAGTCACTACGATCTCCACGGATCAAGTCGCCAGGTCGCGGTCTTCCCTGGCGTTCACTGCGCCGATTTAGTTGGCCTTCCCTACAGCATAGACGCTCGCCGTTTCTCTTCGCTGTGACCGAAGGAACCGCGGCTCTTGGGTACGGCTGACGATTTTTCTCCTTGCATCCTGACTCGTTTCCTGCCATAACTTGAGCACGGCGTGCCGGGAGGCGCACCAGTAGTTACCTGTGGAAGGCCGTTGCTTTGGATGTCTTGGTTGCCGGTTGTCACAATCTCATCTTCAGTCAGTTCATCGAGCTGCCTTATCGCGCTACTTTGCGGACGCGAGGGCGGCTCGCGGCGTCTCAGGGGACGAATTTGCTTCCCTTCGTCTTCCTTGCGCTGAGCCTCGCGCTGTTGCGCTACTGAGCTATATGAGCGTGTGCTGCCTACAAATGAAGGAGAGAGCTAGATGAAGGAGCAGGGTGTTGTGAAGTGGTTCAACGGAGCCAAGGGCTATGGCTTCATTCAACGTTCCAGCGGCGAAGATGTCTTCGTGCACTTCTCCGCCATCCAGGAAGAAGGCTACAAGACCCTCAACGAGGGCGAAGCCGTTGAATTCGAGTGCCAGCAGGGCCCCAAAGGCCTGAGCGCTGCGAATGTCATGCGCGTCTCCTGACTCCCTTTCCCTGCGCGGCCCCAGTTACACCGGGCCGCGATTGCTCACGGTTCGAGTTATCCCAACTTTCGAACCCACTTATTAACTGAGCTTTCTCAGGGCCCATCGGGCTGCTGCCCG
>Ga0335073_10003109_pt1 | contig 22962 bp, 23 predicted proteins | sample Lox_Sample_22_FD_207093 | JGI IMG/M metagenome (GOLD analysis project Ga0335073, IMG submission 207093) | Soil microbial communities from Loxahatchee National Wildlife Refuge, Florida, United States - Lox_Sample_2.2 | ecosystem: Environmental > Terrestrial > Soil > Wetlands | place: USA... | reverse complement strand
CTTGCAAGGCACATAAGGTTCGTGTGCAGTGTGAAATGTTATTGATAATAGAAAACATACCGGCGAACGTCCCTTCCATTGTGACTGTGGAAGAAATTTCAGTCGACTAGATAATCTCCGCCAACACATGACTACTGTACATGCACAACAATATCCACCTCCCAGTAGCAATGCTCCTCCCGCTCGGCAGCCACCGCAAGGCAAACCCAGCCCTAACCTACCACTCACAGTGCCGCCTCGACCAAACTTTAAGTATATCCTATCTGAAACGTAGCCTAATTCTAGAAACAAACATCGACCAGGACCTTTGACATTACCAGCTCAAGGTTACAGAGATAGATCCCCACCTGGATCCCCACGATTCAAATCATATTCAGCCACAGCAGCGACATTTCCAGTCACATATCATGACCCGCCTCCATCTCCACTCGCAACAGCATCCGGCAATTTCTCTGGCACAAATTCAAGTTGGCACCGTCCACAGTCTGCGCTTCCGGCTATAGGACCATTATCAGGTGGATCCTCGAGTTCTTCAGCAGCTTCCAGCTCAAGCTACTTCTCTGGTCACCTGAGTCCTCCAGCTACTGGAACCTTCCCACCCTCACCTAATACTGCATACTTCCCCGTTAATCATTCAGCAACATATCTACCGCATAATCAATATCCTCCTCCACTTACTTCGCACCCATCATATGATGAAAAGTCATCGCGACGACAGTCATGGCACGAAGGCTCCAATGGCAATAAGTTACCGTCTATCAGAACAATCTGGACAGGAGAGGAAAATGACCATCATCGACCTCCCTACTCGCCGAACAACTTCCACACATCCTATATGCGAAGCCCTGTTTCTTCTAAAGATGATCCTCGTAGTCACGCTTACTCTCCCGTCAGTAGTCGTCGCTCGTCACTTCCTCATGCGCGCCCTCCGCCAGAACATAAAATACCATTCAACGGCACACCCGAAGAAGACGAAGATTATCCCATGAGAAACGGTCATGACCCCAATACACCAAGTAGCGTGGAAGATGGCGATGCCATGGAGGTCGATTCCAAGAAGATTACTAGCATAGCAGACTTGTGTCACCCTGATCGCGGACGAACTGAACCTACACGACTGCCTGTTGCCGCAAATACTGGCATGGACCTGCTATCGCAAGCAGCAGCAGCGCTAATCGATCATTGACGTCCGCAAGCAAAGTTTTGGATAAAATGTTTAATGTTTGATAAATGGGAGAACGGCGATGATTGGTACAAGCGAATTGCGAAGTTTTCACTGCCCTCCACGATGGGTTTTCATTAGTCTCGTGTTCCTTATTTTATTTTCTTCTACACGGTTTGGGGTCATTCTTCGTTCGAGAGGCGTATTATGGATGGACTATTTGTTATTTTCACTTCGTTGGTGGTTGGCAGCATAGTCACTTTTTCTCTTTTCCTTGTGTTTTGAAGCCAAAGTCTTTTACGTTTGTGTATGTTATTACTTTGTGTTTTGTTTGGTACCAGAGGAGGAAAGTTAGTTTGAGCTCTGGGTTGACACAGGGTACCCTAGGTCCAGTGAGATCCGGGATTGTGAAATATATAGTGCAGGGAGCAGAATGTACAGACTCGTAATCGACTTTTATCTATACCGTCCTACTTGGCGCGATTCAAGTTCCATTACAGTTGCCCCTGAAAGGCGGCTGGCGTAGCCTGGAAATTTAGAGTTTAAGTTGTCAGCATGCTGTTGGCGAAACTTTAAATTGGTTGACATTTTGTTACATGAGCAGCTGAGATTTATTGTGGAGGAGCCGTATTGATTCGATTGAGATGAGATCCCTGACTGTCCTGCGATCTAATACAACCCGCATCAACGCATTCAATAAATTACCTTGACGTGTCCAGGACGTATCTTCCTACTGTTTCGCCTCTCTCCATTAATTCAAAAACGCGTTGCAGTTCTGACAATCCAAATATTGTATATGACAGTTTAATCGTGTGGTTCTCCAAGAGCTTAAGGACCTGCTGAGCATCTGACCTACTTACCCTACATCGGTTACATCTCTGAGAAATAGGATCATACGAGTGACTTCCAGTCCCTCTCACTGTAAGGGATCTAGTTATAACATCTTCAACATCAATTGCAAATCTTGTATTCTTCGGTCTAGCCACACACATAATTGTGCCTCCCGTTCTGACCATCTTCTCTGCATTTCGGTACGGTATCTCATGATCAGACAATACGAGAAACGCATGAGCTCCTCCCCCTGTAATCCTCTTAACTTCCTGTATTTCCTTGTCGCCAGGAATCTTAATGTAATCCACCCACGCATCTGCACCTAAGGATTTTGCAAGGGCTTCTTTTTCAGCTCCCCTTCCTATTGCGAGAACTCGAAATCGCATTGACTTGGCTATCTGAATGGCGAGGTGACCTAGACCGCCTCCCGCTCCCGGAATTGCCACCCACTGAGAAATTTTGGCGCCAGAATCTTCAAGTGCCTATATTGTCAGAACATACTTCAAGTTTGCGTACTCGATACACTGTAGCACCTGGACAACAAATGCAAGTCGCTTCGGGGAGATTGATATCTTTACTGAGCATCTGGAGAGAGCTCGCTTTTCTGGCCACATACTGCTGGAATGTTCCGTCAGCGGTGTATCCAGTTAACCGAGAATCGGGACAACTTGACATATCATCGCTTAAACAAGTTTCACATCCCAGACAATAATTGTGAAGATACTGTGCTTCAGACACAAAGCTACTCGGAGAATATACCTTGAAGGCAACGTGTCCTCCAACTTGGAATCCAGATAAAAAACTGACTTTGTTTCCTATCGCTATTACAACGCCGACTCCTTCGTGGCCCCCGATTAGCGGCCTCTTAGCTGGTTCTTTCCAGTCTCCTTTCCAGATGTGGTAATCTGAGTGACATACTCCGGTGAATAAGACTTTCACAAGGATTTCATCAGGCTGCATTTGCGGCATCGGCAACTTCTTATACTCCAATGGGGCATTGGGCCCATTGAATATTATGCCAAACTGCTCCGTTGGGGCAGTTCTGAGTTCATTGCGTGCTTCAATTCTGTCAGTCCCAGTGGACATGTCGAATGAGAGTCACAGGCTAGGAAGAAGAGCAAAATCATTTTGGTAGCGAATAGGGTAGTCTCTTTCCCAAGAAGGAGCGATGAGCCGACGCAATTGATGTTTTATCCGCGGATCCGAACGCAAGAAAAGCACGCAACCATCTGAAGTACGAAGTGAATCCATGCCAGTGGGTCATGATGCAGCTAACACAAAATTGCAGCCGTTTCATCCCACACCTTCCGCAATTCACCCGTAATACGATACGCAAGAAACGTGGGTCGCAAAAGGGGAGTCCAGGCACAGACACGGGATCAAATTCAGGACGTTGATAGGCGATAAAGAAAATAAAATTCCGAGGGGTTCAATCAATAATGCAACAGAAAGCGAAATCCCGAACTGCTGCAACTATAACGACACACTGCATTGCCGGATAGGAAAGTCACCGCTATCATTTTCATCTTCAAGTTACAATTGCCGTCCAAACAGAACCACAACCCGAACTAGCTATAACTGGAATCCCCGATTATAATTTCAGGAACAACTCAATCTTCAGTTAATTGCGGTTTGAGAACGCCTTGCCGCTACGAATAAAACCACTCGTTAAATTTGAGTTGGATCATTCGGGCGATTAAGCTGTAAATACCGTAAGTAGATGAAGTCTCACGACGCCAAGGCACTGCATATTCCCGTCATGTGAGAGAATAAATTGTAACCCATGTGTGCAGACAACCAATCGCAATCTCGGAATGCGATCAGGGTGGGCAATCAAAAGCGACACATTCGTCACTCAAACTGGCGCTGCACAACCTGCTAAAAATCCAAGTCTGGATCCCCCAAAAAGTGTAAATTCAAGCTCCACAAACCCCCGACGACGACACCACATCCATCTAAGTTTGCTAGCAACTGGGCTTACGGAAAGGCGCTACTTTGACTTTCCATTCATCGGGATCCTTAAAACAACATCATTCTCCTTGCAGTACCCCCACTACAAACAGTTTCCTCCATCCGTCCAGGAACCACATTAAATAGCCATCCTTTCGCTGTACTTCTCTGACCACAAGACCCTTTCTGCAGTCAACTGCGACAATCATCATGGCTACAGAAACTCCGATATATTCACCTCCTCCAGCGGGTGACCATCAATCAATTGCCGATGCCACAGACGTGCGGAACGAGCACATCGAACAGACCGACCGTAACGTCCACGCCGAAATCAAAAAGGGCAATTTAGTCTCCATTTCACCTCCTTCTCCACTACAAACATCAGGTCGAGTCTTAGTCGCGACCTTCCTTCTTCCCTACGAAGCTACAATCGATCTCGAGGAAGATAGATCTTGGGTACCTGTTCGTCCGCCATTCCCCGAACTAACCTTTTAGGAAATTTCACCACGACGAGGTAATTCGGCTCTTTATTCATCAATTCGCTTTCTTGGTGAAGATACAGACCTAGAGACGTACCATATTGCTTGGACAGGAGAGATACAACCTAAGATTAGACGACCGTGGGAACGAAAGGCTCATTCTGCTGCTCCTGCGGCTGAAAACCCTGTCAATGGAGTTGCTAACGGGCAACTGGAGGATTTTGACGATGCGCGAGCTCCCACTACAAAAGCTCCACAACCAGATGATCAACCTAAAGATCTGGTATGCCTGACGAAAGCCGATAAAGAAGCATATGAAGAAGCCCTAAAACGAACTCAAGGCTATACTAGCGCTAGCGGAAAGAAGGTGGAATTGGTGCCCGTGTGGACACTTGAAGATTCAGATGGCAAAGCAAAGGCAGTCGGAGAATCTCCTGAAACACAAGGACGATTCAGAAAGTATGCTGAACAAGGTATATGCTTTAAGTAACGTCTGCTTACTCTAGTGCTTTGGCCGTTGTTGCACTATGTTATGTGGCAAGAAACAGACGGAAGGCAAGAGAAAAAGTGGTGGCTGGAGTATGTCAAACTGAATCAAAAGTTCGCTCGTAAGATAATTGAGATGTATAAACCTGGGGATCTCAGTACAGCTTCCCTTGATACTACTGCTGACCGGTTAGTTTGGATTCACGATTACTTCCTCGGACTTTTGCCTGAAATGATAAAGCAGGAAATCCCCAGTGCTTACGTTGGTTTCTTTATGCATGCGCCATTCCCATCTTCTGAATACTTTCGTTGTCTGCCAAGTACCTCTATGACCGAACTTCTCTAACTTCAGGACGCAAGGAAATGTTGATGGGCATGCTCGGTGCCAATATGATTGGCTTCCAAAATTACTCTTACTCTCGTCATTTTGTTAGCAGCTGTATCAGAGTCCTCGGCTTCGAATCCACTAAAAACGGTGTTGATGCCCATGGTGCCAGAGTAGCCATCGAAGCATTTCCCATTGGCATCGATGTTACTCGCGTCGAAAGAGAACTCGCAAATCCCTCCACAATCACACAAATGAAAGCAATACAAGAAATCTACGCAGGCAAGAAAATTATTGTCGGACGAGATCGGTTGGATGAGGTCAGAGGAGTTCTTCAGAAACTACGCATTTTTGAAATCTTTTTGGATCAGTATCCTGAGTGGAGGGGGAAAGTGGTGTTGATTCAAGTCACTTCGGAAGCTCAACATCATGCTCCAAAGTTGGAGAAGAAAGTCGCTGACATATAAATGGGAAATACGGATCGTTGGAATTTACGCCTGTCCATCATTATCATCATCAACTTGATCCCGATCAGTATTTCGCCTTACTTCGAGTTGCAGATCTCGGGTTAATCACCTCTGTTCGAGATGGCATGAATACAATGGGACTCGAGTATGTTGTCTGTCAAAAAGGTCATAATGGACCTGTAATACTTTCGGAATTTACAGGAACGGCAGCCAGTCTTACGGATTCCATTCATGTAAATCCCTGGGATGCAGCAGGTGTCGCAAAAGAAATCAATTATGCTCTCTCCATGCCGCCTGAAGACAAAGAACTTCGACAACGACATCTCTATCAACATGTCACCACTCACACCGTCCAAGCCTGGACTACTCTATATCTAAAACGACTCATGGAGAATCTTAATTCCGGCGAACAATCTCAGACCACACCTCAACTCGATCAAGCTTTGTTGAAGGAGAAGTTTGAAACTGCAAAGAAACGACTGCTTCTCTTCGATTACGATGGTACGTTGACTCCGATAGTAAAGGAGCCTAGCGCCGCTGTTCCATCTCAGAAATTACTTCGAACTCTAAAAGCATTGGCTAGCAGTATAGAGAATGCTGTCTGGATCATAAGTGGTCGAGACCAGGATTTCCTCGAGAAACATCTTGGTGACATCAGTGGATTAGGTCTCAGCGCAGAACATGGCTGTTTCCTAAGAAACCCTCATACCGAGGATTGGCTCAATCTGACTGAAAACTTCGATCTGACTTGGCAAAAAGACGTCCTCGACATCTTCAAATATTACACAGAGCGAACAATTGGTACCTCCTGATTTAAGGGAAACCTCTCACATTATAGGCTCAAAAATAGAAAGGAAACGATGTGCATTAACATGGCATTACCGTAATGCGGATCCAGAATGGGGACTTTGGCAAGCCCGAGAATTGCAGACTCATCTTGAACAAGCTATCATTCCAAAACACTCAATTGAGATTTTGACGGGAAAAGCAAATTTGGAAGTTCGTCCACGGGATATCAATAAAGGGGAAATAGTAGGTAAGCTGGTCAAGGAAAATAGTGAGAATCTGGATTTCGTATTTTGCGCTGGAGATGATAAAACTGATGAAGGTATTTCTACATTCCATAACCTCGCTGATTGAAAGATATGTTTCGACAATTGCGCAAGACAACTGAAATTTCAGCCGATGGCTTGTTTTCTACGACTGTTGGAGCTGCGAATAAAATGACTTCGGCGAAATGGCATGTGCTTGAGCCGATGGATATCGTTGATACAATGGCGCGACTTGCGCGGACGGATAAGGACGAGTGACTGAAATTATGATACAAACCTAAAAGTATGTTGGGACCAGTATAAGGTAGAACAAGTGTATTGCATAGTGGCATTGGTATTCCCTAGCAATTTATCAATCATGAGGCGAAACCCTGCACATCGATCTAGGGTCAGATGGCGATGACATCATGGCCCTTCTTCGATTGGCGGGACTACCGTACTTAGCTGAAAAGGTTGCGTCAGGAGAAATTCGCCACCATTTCTTCCTCGACATCGTATCCTACAACCACGATCCATTTTTGCATGATGCTGTCCACAATAACAAGACGTTCTCTCACCGGGGCTCCCACTCAGAACACGACTCTCCGTCGGTTGCCTCTATTAACCCGGAGCTATCACCAGAAAGTTCTCGACCATTACAATAAACCCCGCAATGTAGGCTCTTTGCCTAAGAATGATGTTGACGTTGGAACTGGATTGTAAGATCTCCCTTTCTCGTTTCCGGCTGACTGTATTTAGAGTAGGCGCACCAGCTTGTGGCGACGTCATGAAGCTTCAGATCCGAGTAGACGGGGATGGAAAGATCAGCGATGTCAAATTTAAGACATTTGGGTGTGGTTCGGCGATTGCGAGTTCCTCTTTCATGACCGAGAGAGTCAAAGGCTTGACACTTGAAGAGGCAGGAAAGGTCAGGAACACGGAAATTGCCAAAGAGTTATCATTACCACCTGTCAAACGTGAGCACTTGATATCCTCAGCTTTGCTAATAGTAGTACACTGTTCCATGCTTGCAGAGGACGCCATCAAGTCTGCGATAAAGGATTACCAGAGTAAGAGGAGCAAAACCGGTCCTACTTTAGGCCCTGAGGCCGCGACTGTTGCTCCTGGAATTCCTGTTACAGTGGGCGGAACCTGAGATCCACTTCGAGGCACCATTTTGTACATATCTACGGGATAGGCATTCAATCGTTTTGAGATACTATTCAGGATATGGATGAATTCGAATGAGATAAAACATTTTCGCTACACGCTCCCAATTGTGCAAATAATTTATGCCGTTTCAAATACGCTCCTGAATATCTGCTCCTTCTATACATGTTGTACGCTCAGTCAGCGCTTTCAGGCAGTCCGAAGGCAACAATCCTACCCCTAGCAGTACCGCCAACAATCCAGTCCTTCCTCGGATGGAATTGCACCACAGCAGGAATCGCTGTCTCAGGATCGCTGAAATGATTAATCAACTCTCCTTGGGCAGTATAGACATCAATCCCCCTATTATCAGTCAGATACTCAAGAGTAATACCTTTGCATATTCCCAACACAACATTTCTCGAATCCATTCTCTGGTCTCTCTTGCCATCTCGTTTTGAAAACACTGACATAACGACCAGTCTGATTGTTATGCACAACTCGTTCTGATGGGACGAGACTGCCCAAATCTTTCGCGACTGGGGTCGCACTGGAGACAACGTTGTTGAAGAAGCTTAGCGTATCGTCATATGAAGTTGCTACAATATCGCCTTGACGATTGAAGTCCGCGCTTGAGATAGACTTGGTCGCTTCGTACTCTCCACATAACACCGGGATTTTGTCAGATAGTTTCCGAAGGTCCCATATTTTCATAGTACGATCTAGTGACGAGGTAGCTATGATTTCCTCCATACCTGGAAACACACTCAAACCTCCAATTTTCTTCTCATGAAGCGCATATAGCTTGGTTTTGCGATTATTAACTGGTTCTCGTAGGTCCAATTTCCCCACCTCGCCACTCATATTTGAGAAAAGAAGGATGTTGCCATTCGGTTGAATTTGCAGAGAAGATATCAATGCATCCGTATCGTCGTCGCTCGGAGGGAAATAAACTTCCGTTGATTGCTGTGTCGTGAGATCTAACACTCGTATCGTGGTGTCGTAACTCGCTGTGTACAATTTAGTTGCGTCCGTAGGCGAAAAGGTGAATTGTGGAATTGTTCGCGCATGAAGCTTGTAGTTTGTGACTAACGGTAATTGTTCATCATCTCTCTCAACTGAGCCCCAAACATCCCAGATTCCCAAGTTTCCAATCTTGTCTCCGGCAAAAACAATCGGCTTGGTTGACGACGGATGCATTCCGATGGAATATATTCTGTCTGGCGTCATTTCAATATCATTTGGTCTCCATCTCTCAAATAGTTTCATTTGGTTCATCTCACGCCGTATCTCTTGCAGTTCTTTTCTTACACCTTCAGTTTCCCGTTCAAACTCATCACGGTCGAATGGCAGGCGGGCTAATTCCCTGAGCATCGCCTGAGTCGCATCTGCATCTCCATCTTCATCCTTCAGATCTGAAAGACGGAAGTCGCCAGATCTTCTTAGGCGTTTCAGACGCTCTAGCTCTTGCTGAGCAGCCAACTCTTCTTCATACTTGTGGTGTTGAACCTCGCTATCTGCGACTATTCCAGCTAGACGAGCGGATGTCCGGCGTGGTGCTGCAGGCTCTTTGGAGACTTCCTTTTTAACCTTTTTCTTTGGGGCTGCGGACTTCGGTGTAGCTGACCGCTTCACGGGCTTGGGGCCTAGATTCAAGGTAGTCAGGCCGACCTCTCTAAACCTTAGCTACGCGGATGGGGACAATGTAGACCTGAGGAGCCTTTTATTCTTTTCGATGTTTTCGAGACGTTGTCTTTCATATTCATTGTCTCCGGTTTCTCCTTTTGCCATTTTCCTTGATGCCAACTGGTCAATGACTCACGACGCCGAGCCTTGGCTCTGCCCTCGATTGCTCGCAGGAAGTCGTCGCGAGACAATCGCGTCGAGAGAATTACCCAAAATTTGACGGCCTATTTATTTTAAGGGCGGGAAAGTTTAGTCCCGATTGAAACACACCGCGTTGGCATTTTCAGTGGCCTCAGAAGACTCGTCTGCTCCTGTTTTACTGTCGCATATTTCTCCCTTCCTTTATTCCATTCAGGAGTGTCTGGGGCACGGCATTTTTAGTATTGACGAGATCATCGTCTTATCATTGTAAGTTGTATCCCTATCTCCCTGTATAAGACGATGTTCTAAGCGAAGAAAATGGCCTCCGGTCTGCAGAGAAGGAGGGTCGGAGCAGGGGCAGCAGATACAACTACAAGTCCCTCTACCTCTCGACCTGAAGTAGCAAATCACAATTCGTTCTCAGGACGTTCATCCCCTACTTCTGGTTCTCTCTCGAATGAAGCAATAAACTCCATTGAGCAGCAAGAATCTGATCATCGAATTGCTTATGATCCTCGGGATATGGAAGAAGGTGAAGAACGTCAAAAGTACCCGAAACTTACAATGATGGAGGAAGTTCTTCTTCTAGGCTTAAAAGATAAACAGGTACATTCATATATAAAGCGAATTAATGATGTCAGGGGTACTTGTCATTTTGGAATGATAATATTTCGTATACTCTGCGAGGATGCATTTTGTTAGAATTGGCTTTCCGTTCAAGGATATCAATGCAAAAAGATTCTTCAAGAAGACGGTTTGAGTTGGCCGATCGGGTTATCGAAGTCATCGATGATAGGTTGACGGGGGAAGTCCTTTTGGATGAAGCACTCAAAATGATGAAGTCATCAGAGAAAATGAGTGTAGGTTCTTGGATAGATCTCATGAGCGGTAATTCGTTTTCTCATACATGACTAAACAAGACAGGAGAAACATGGAACATCATGAAGATCGGGTATCAGCTTAAACAAGTCCGAGAACGGCTCGCAAAGGGATTAGTAGACAAGGGGATCCTTCGCACCGAAAAGCGAAATTTCTTACTTTTTGATATGGCAACGCATCCAGTCGCAGACCCTACTTCAAAGGACGAGATTCGCAGACGTGTCATCTCTGTATTAACTGCACGAACACCATCGCTCCCCGCCAATGCCTTCCTCCCAGAAGGGACTCCATTCAGAGCAATTCGCACTGTCGCCATGGTATGTGCTGCATATGCAGCTAATGTCTTGGAAAATGCCCTAAGCGGATTGGCACATGACGCTCGAGAACGAGCTTTCCAAAAAGTCGACGCCTTGTTGGGAGAATATAGTAATTTTCCATTCCGTGCTGGCGGGGAAGGAATCGGTACAATCATTCGTGAGGAAGTTGAAAAGAATCGGGACAAGGAACTACAATTGGAGATCGTCGCTGCCGTCTTACAGGGTGTGCCATCTCCCTTTTCTGATTGCTAATTCTCAGTGTTCACGCGACTGGATTCGATTTTGTAAGCTATACAGGGCTTAATAGTATAAGGATGGAATTTTTTATTTTCTGCATGCATTGGATTGTGGGTCCCCGTGCAAGCTAGTAGGAGTTTATAGCAATAGCCATTATATGTTCTATGATCTAATAAAACGTCCAATCTCACATGCCGGTCTCTAAAGCGTGAATTTTTAATTGCGGAAGGCTGCGGATGTGAAAGTGGCCCGTTCGATGGCGCAACAGATCAACCAAATCAAATCACGCAGTGTCTTACGACCATCATCATAAACAGGACTTTCTCCCCACATTCGGACTAAGCTTCGTTCGCTCATGGCTCTTAACCCAAGATTCGCAGCTCATCGTGTTGGCAATCCTGGAGGACATACAATTGACCTCTGGGTTGACTATGTTTGTCCCTGGAGCAAGATCATGATCGACAAACTCGTCAAAGTAGCCCCTTATCACACCTTCGTTGACTTATTCAGGATATCTTTCCGACTCTTGAGAAAGACTTTCCAAATATTTCCTTCATTTTCCGTCATCAAGTTCAGCCATGGCATCCCTCGTCTACTCTGGTACATGAAGCTGCTCTCGCAGTCGAACGAGTCGATCCCTCCAAGTTCTGGGCTTTTACGGAGGCATTGTACGCCCAACAGACTAGGTATTACGATTCCTCGACTGCAGCAGAGCCTCGATTGGACACTTACAAACGTCTCGCAAAATTGGCTGAAGATAGCGTTGGCGTCTCTGCCTCGGAGGTTTTGAAACATTTGAATCTCACACCAATTGAGATTGGTTCGGCAGAAGGCCACAATATCGGCAACGGGGTTTGTCATTTAATTTCCCTGGCTGATGAAGGTAACGGATGACTTGAAGCTCTTCGTCAGATTAGGAAGGACAGTCGGTGCTCATGTTACCCCGACAGTCTATTTCGACGGGATTGCAGATCCCTCGATCGAGTCGAGGTACGATCTAGAAGTTTTCGAATATCTCTGACGTTAGCTTCACGATCGATCAATGGAAGGAGTATCTCAAGAAAAAGTCAGCGTCGTAAATAGGTTTTAAAAGCTTCTTAATATTGCAATACGCCATGAAACAAAAGCGTGCCAAAGAACGACTATGTTGAATCCCCTACTACCAATGTAACCCAGGTTGAAAGAACTATATCCCTTGCAGAACGTGAACCATGCAACGCCGTTTCCTTGGCCCCTAATCTACGAAACTCATCAAGTTCCCGCTGAGATCTCTTTTGATGACCTCTACCAAATCATTTGCTGCATCCTCCTTGACATATGTGATGAAATATGGACCAGCTCCTTCCGCTGATGTATCAGCGAAGACAACCTTTTCGTCCACTTCGCTGACTTGTTCATCGTTGTACTTGAACCACCGGTCCTTTGGGAAATCATAAATATAGATCCAATAATGCCCGTGCGCAACGTCGCCTACTGTCAGCCTCCAACATCCTTGGTAGGTAACCTCTATGAATGAAGACGGAATGCAATCGGTAACCAAAAGTGCGACGATCAGTGAACTGCTGCTTGATACGCGACTTCAATGTCCCAATATCTTTGTCAAGCTCTATTTGTCAGATTCAACATTGTATATTGAGCATACTGTCAATTTGTTTCCTAAGGTGCTTCTCATAAAGCTCAAGTCCATCCAGAAGTTCGGTGGGAACATGCTCTTCGGAACCCGAGACAGAAAATTTTTCGAGGAAAGTCCGAGACATCGATAACAACTCCAATGGATTCAAAGGCATATCGGTATTCTAAAAATCAGACTTGGCAATTTGAACAGAATACTTTTCGGAGTAATTCAGCCTTCTTCATCTGGACAGCGGCGAGTTCAACTTTCCATTTCCAATAGTCATCTCGCCTCGCACTCAGATCATCATCCAGAGTTTCCACATATCTGTCCATGTAAATTTTAGGTTCCAATTCCAAATGAGCGTTTTCTTTATATCCAGCCCCCACATCGCGATTAAACTGTGCACGGACTATCTGGATTTGGAGAATAGGAGGAAGATAAGTAATGGTAGTGGTCTTTTCGCAATCCTCAACCCCTTGATATTCGACCTTCTCCCGCCCGAGAGCTAGATCCATTGCATCGTAGAGAGAGCCACCTTCTGCGTCGACATAAATAGGAACCATGCTTCCGTACAATTCCTCTCTTTCATCTACTGGTTTTGCATTCGGACCCGCTTTTAGGTCTCGCAATACATGCCTGACTCGAATATAGAATAGCCTTTTGTCAGCGAGGAATGTAAAGGGGTATACCTCTTGAAAAGGTCAATTTGATCTCCGCCGGGGCCTAGCTCCTCTGCTTTGAAAGCAGCGTGAAGTTGACTGAGGCAGTTAGTAATGCATTCTGTCACATCCTGTTGAGATCCGTATTTCAAAGCTCCCCAAGTTGATCTTCTCCGCATAGGCCTCTGAGGTATTGGCGGTGGGCTTTGTGGAGGAGTAATTAAGGCTGGAAGATCGAGCATTTCAGCGTCCTCTTGATCTCCCTTCTCTTCGACTTCGACCATTGCAGTTGACTCGACGTTGTCTGGTAAAATTTCTTGCAGTGGGATTTTCGACGATGTTGAGTGCCTAGGAACAGGTTGTTGCAATGGGGGCACATTTTCTTTATCGATAGACATGGGTTCAAATGTTGGCCATTCATTCGTTTCATGTTCGACAAATTCGTAGTCATGGTCATCAGAAACATTTGGCTGGCTCTCTGAGCTGTTCTCCACTGGGGATGTCATCAGAGGGACATCGTCGTCCAAAATAGGTTTGATGATAGGAGAGCCAGGAGGCGGATCCTGAACGGTTGTATCTTCTATCTCTATAAGATCAGGAACGTTTTTATCCATAGTCGGCTGCGACTTATTCGTGTTAAGGCTCCGTCGACGCTTCTCGGCGGCATCCTCGATTTCCTGCTTTGCATCCACCAACGTGAGACGAACCAGTTCCTCTTTCGGCCGGATATATGCCAGATGACTGGTAATCAACTCTTGGAATAAAATGCGAAGTTGCGCAACAACTACCATTAGACATATTATGAGATAGAAATTACATCGCTTTGACCTTTGGAGTTCCCATTTTGAGATCTGCTTCTTCCTGAGATCCTCTTCAGATAAATCTCCTTCTTCATGCTCCTCAAATTGGAGAATGGCGTTGCGCAAAGGCCTGACTGAGAAATAATATTGAAAAAGCGAATTCATGTAACACGTTTGGGCGATGTTTTCCAAGCCGACAGGGTGTGTTTCTGAGCCAGGTCCAGCTTTTTGCTCTACCAATTAGCGCGGCCAATATTGTTACTACTATCCGGTGTTGTATTCATGTCGATTAGGAAAGTCTTCAAAGGGATGCTGTCTCGATCTTCTGCTATCACGTCCACCGCTCTCTTCAATTCATCTGCTCTTTGAGGCTGCAATGCAATCTTAGATCAGAATTGAGCGCAATAAGGCACTACCATTTCGTTGAAAGCCACCATGACATTGTCATCTCCTCTGGCACCTTCTTCAACAAGTCCCAAGACAATAAAAGCTTCTTCCAAAGTCATTTGGTTCATCGGTCCCACGGCAACCTGGCTCTCATCTAGAAATCAGAAATGACTCCAAGTAGCAGATACTTTGCTCGCTCAAGAAGCTGCGAATTACAACACTCTTTCGTTCTTTCCCGAGCACTGCTATGGCCTCGGCGAGAAGATCACGTTCGTGAGGATAATCGGCGACCTAGAATAAGCTCAAATGTAACGTGGGGCCTATACGCAAGAAATATACGATGAAATAACCATGTCATCTGAGATATCGTGATCGTTGATCCTTAATCGTTTATAAGCTTCTGCACAATCCATAACTGGTCGTAAGCATTGAACTTCCAAAAGTAGCCTTACATATTTTCTCTTTCGGATCGCTAGATCTTTCAGTACTTTCCAACTTCCTGAAATGTTCAATGACCCGTAGAGCATTTTCGAATTCTGTTTCCCGTTCAGGACTATCAGCACAACGAATCTGGAATACTGCTATAATTCCTTCCTCATCGATTTCATTTGGGTGATCGATTTCCAAGGCTTTATATGCCCGGTCCAGGTCGAGGCGGGTGAAAAGTCCTTTGCTTATCTCCTCTTCTAATATTTGATTGAGTTTTGGACTTCGCAATTGTACGTTGATATCCTGGAGACACTCGAGGTAAAACACCGCATTAGCCGGGTCATCTTCGACCTGTTTGATGTATGCTTTAATGATTGTGTCTTCGTCGGCATCCGAATAAACTCCAAGGCAGACATATGATCTGTCGGATTTTTTCTCTTCGCCTCGAGGATAAAATACATCGACTTTAGTTCCAATTGGCCATTTCGAAGCCAAGAACTGAGCGATCTGACTGCCAGCAGGAGTAATGTTCGCATTGAATGGTTTTTCCTGCTTTTCCGCGTGCCTTCCTGCTTCAAGTGCTAAATGTGCCAGCTCCAGCTCTGCAGCTTCCAAAATTTTTCGACGTAGTCTACCTTCGTCTTCCTCCTCATTCCATTGGGGCGGCAGCAATTGAGGTAGCTCGTTCCCATCAGATACCCATCCCAGAAATTCCATGAATTTAATCACATCTGGATCCACGCCAACTCGGCGGCCAAAAGGAGACTCTGGAGTAGTATTGATGTTCCTACCAGTCCTATTTAGAGCGTCCGTACAGTATGTTGACAAGGTTCCAAATGCATCGGCCAAAGCGGGACTTGTCTCTTTGGGCCGATTGATGAGATTAAGGGATGCTGATGAGGAACTTTTGCGTCGTTTTAGATTGTCCAGGAGATATTCAGGTACAATACGCTCCCAAAATTGGAGATGAACTTCAGTTGGGCATTGACAACAACGGAAGAAGCCCATTTCGGGTTTCGCTTCGATGGTCGCTAAAGATGATGATACACGGGTACTATTCGTCCAACTCTCGATATGGAAGTGATGCCTCTTTTTGTCGGATTCTGATGTTCCGCATCTCGGATGATCTTCACCATCCTGCAGGACAGTAATGGAAAGATGCATCTTACACTCCTCGCAATACGCCATAAGATATTCATTGTAGCAGATGCCCCATGGCCTTTGCTTTAGGCTCTCACCAGTTTTCATAGTCCACTTATGGCCTACATGATGCTCTTCCTTCTTGTTGGGCGGTAGAAGTACATCGAAATGCGGAGGATGGGAGTAGATTTTGGCATCTCCAAACGAGTGGTCATCGATATCTAGTAGGAGACGCTCAGAGATTCTCCCGGGGCTCGGAAGTAAGAGAGCTATCGTTTCCTGGCCCTCTGTCGGGTCATCATCGTCTACCTGGAAAGGCATGATGAGGGTCCAAGAGGTATGGCAGCAGTTTAAATTCCGTTGTCTACGATGATCAGCCGCGTAAACCCAGTTCAGGCCCAGCTGAATTCACAATTTCTTCTTGGCTAGTTATCGGCGACGGCCCGCCAAGATATGGCGAAAGTCCCTAGAGGTGTGAGCATCAGATTGGTGTGTATAGTGAAGCTGACGTGCACCATTCTATAAGGCACGTCTTGGCAGCAAAGACTTGAACATGGATTCGATGACAGCAATATGAAGACTAAGTATCTCAGGATGTTTATAGCATGCATTTTATACAGAGATCGCAGCGTCTCATTTCTTGTCTTTCTTCTCCTTAGCTTCCGCTCTCGCTTTCTCCAAGACTTCTTGCCACCACTCTTTCTCGTTCGGATCCTTCTTAACAGGACGATACCCCGGAGCTACAGTCGGCCTTGTTGGCGGACCATCCATCCCAAAGATGTCAACCATATCATTAAAGTCCTCCTCAATATACGCTTTTCTCCCAATCATCTCCTCATAGTCCTCCCAAGGAATCTTGTTTGTCGGATAATATTTCCAGTTTCGTCGGTATTCCAATGCTTTGCGTGGATCGACCGCAGCAATCGAACTGAAACCACCGACTCCACCAGCCCAGCTGAATATCCCAAAACCCATTGCCACAAGTGATGAATAAGCAACTACTCGTGTTAACTTTTGTCCTCCTAATATCATCAGAAACACAACTACCAATTTAGGAAATACTGAATATAGACCATAACGCAGCACCCGAAGCACCACCCCAAAACTCATTCCATCCATCAACCGTCTCTCGCCGATTTGCCAATGTCGCCTTGGTTAATCCATACACTCCAAATGCAGCACCTATAATTAGACTTAATCCTTGATGGATTATACCGTAAATTGGAATTGCTGACCCATATTTAGTGAGGACAGTCAATGCACTGTTTGAGGTGCTAAAGTAGGCATTCTTCACGCAGGCGGAGAAGAGGCCTGCGGTAAGTCCCAGGAAGCCGAGACGGCTAGCATATACAATTGGATCGACCTCCTTGAAATCCGGGTATGCATGAGGTGTGGGGAAGAAGTCTGGTAGAACTTTGCCCATGATGAGGGCGACTGTGGGCAAGATTCACGGCTGTTGATTTCAATTTCGGGTGGACTTCATGCCAGTCGGGATTACAATGCATCTGTAGCTCGGGACCATCTACGTACAACGACTGCGTTGCTGCGATGCATGGGAAAGACAACGATGAAAATGATAAAGTGATGCTGATTCATAGCATCTTTAGAGACACCTTTCAGAGTAGATGAATAAAGCACGGTTGTTCGCAAGTCATTCGAGGCAAATTGATCCAAGTGGATCTCATCGCCAAACCCAGCCCATCTCACTCCGTTGGCAAAAACTATTTTGCCTTCCAAATGTACCTAGATATTATAATCCAAGTCGGCATTTGATTGGATTTGCAGAGAACCATCAAACTGAGGAACCCAATGTCCGTCAACCTATGAAGATGCGATGTGTAAAGCCGCACGGAACCTGTTTCCGACGGATGAGACGGTAATCAAAACTTCATCTACGAGGGAAATCGAATTAAGAAATAAGCTTCGATTTCCGATGAGTCATTTAATGACATGCGGATAGACCGGTGCTTGGAGAAACGACGTGGCTTAGCAGGAAAGGACCTCTCCATCGAATGCAAAATTCCGCAAGGCCCGCGGAACGGATATCAAAATTAGGGGCTGTTGCACAGACTTAAGGTTTGGTTTAATCTGGAGAAGTGGAGATAACCGCGTATAACCGGACAATTGCAACAGTGTCGAATAAAGCAGTGTTATCTCGAACAATGCACATGATTCCGAGTGAAATACGCTCATCCAAAGTTTAAAAGCGGTCCTCGCAGCGTGGATGCGTGGGTGCACGTTCCTCTTTTGAAAGATAATTCTCAATCTCAAATTTGTGCAGAAAACTTTCTTTTCCAAGAATGGCCAAGCTCAATTAGATAGCGAGGCACGACCCCGTTTTTGCATTTGCAGTTACAAGCAGAGTTATACGATGCAATAATTCCTTGGCAGGGCCAAGGGAAAAAAAGGTTGCCCAAACCCCGCCAGTCACTCCGTGTGGAACATGTAATACAGGCGTTTTATAATATGCATGGCATGACGTCGATTGGAGGCAACTTGTACGCCTCAAGCATTTAGCTTATTTTCGGAGCGTAAGGATTATATTACTTTTTAATTTCGGATAGGTTGGCTGCATGAACATTTGGGGTTGGGAAAACAGGGATGACGCCAAGTTTAATTGGTTCATTAGCGTGGTGGAGATTTAGAAAAGGTGGTGCGACGGAAAGGCAATTCGGTCATTTCCATCGAACTTTGCCTAGCCAGCGCTAGAAAACTCACTCTTCGCTTCGATCGCTTCGATTTGAGGCTTTTAAGCCTAACTTCCGGTTTATGAAAATTTGCCACGTGGAATGATCATGCGCAGTGTGTCTGATTCAGGTATGTTCATACGTGTGGAAAGTTTGAAGTGCATCGACGGATTCGTCGTACTTGGCAAGACAATTTAAATTGAAATTAAATAGAGACGGAGATCTCCGTGTTCCAAATCGAGGAATGGAATGTTTCGCTGTCAAGCTTAATATGAGATGGGGGCTTAGAAAGGATTGCCGAATCATCCGCTTAAAATGAAATTTTTTGTCCAAGATAAAGTTTGCTGGGCATCGTAATGCGGCATGCCTTCTCGGCCGAACGCAATGTTCTTTTTACTTCGAATCTTTTTCGTAAATTATGTGTAAAAGGGATATGCACGAAAGTAATAGGGGGCCATGTATGCTTATTACGCTTGACTTGTGACCTTATCTAATGCCGGTACGTGACTATACCTAATTTAACCTAATCGGAATAAACTCGCGCACGGATTGGGTGGGCAGCGCTTTGGCCGCATTTTAGGGGGCGAGCAAACGGATTGAGACGGAAAAAGTGGCTTTGATCAGGTTGGGAATAAGCTTATGCTTATATAGAGAGACAAATGCGATTGGGTCCGTGCGCGCCTTAACACCAAAAAAATGTAAATGCGTCTATATTTTTGGCGTTGGGGCGCATATGAAACATTCGGCTTTAAGGAAGGCCGAACTGGTGTGACAGAAAAATTCATTTGCACGAGAAGGCTAAATCAGGCGATGCATCCATCCATTCATGTCCAAACACGAATAAGAGCCTATTTTAATGGAATGATGATTTAGCAAATATTTTCATTTACCACCGATTAAATGTAATGTTCGATGCGTGCGCCGACAGTACCGGCCGGACCGCCGCGCGATGCCTAATACTACCTTATTAAGCTGTGTCGTGTGACGTCGACAGTCGATTCGCACACAGAGATTATCACCCGACGAAGTATGAAGTGCATGACTCGATATAAGACTTGGATGACCTTGTATGTATCCAGTGACGATATTTTTGTCGATTAAGTGGCGCGAGTTGATTTTGCAGGGGTGACGGTGGCAACCGATCCAATGCAAAAAAGCGATCGGCAAGAATTTAAAGTTGAAGCGAAAGAAGTTTAAAATTTGATCACGTAAAAACCTTAACCTGATGCGGCAGAAAAAGTGACAAAAACCGGAAATAAATTTTTTATTTTTCTCAGTTCGAGAATTTGCTGGGCCGAGAGCGGGGGGAAAGCATCGCCAACTTTCCTGCAACACAGCCCAGAATAAGATGACCAAATCGACCACAAGATACAGCAACCCCACCACTGCGCCGTGAGGCAAATAAAGTTTTGTGACAAATGCAGTCGAAGTTTTATTTTCTGCGATGTCTATTAAGATTTAATTTATGGGTAAGAGACCCAAGCACCAGTCTCAAAGTAAACTTGTGATCACATCGTATCCCCTGTTTTGCGCGGGGGCGCCAAAAATAGTCTGAATCATTCCATGCTTTGTCCTACGTGACATAAAACCTTGGGAATCTTTGTGTCCGGAAACTACGAACTGTCCAAGACATTGCGATGATACCGGAGGGATCGAAGAGAACAGTCCTTTACTTTTCAGTGCCTTTTAGCGACCCGGATCTAGTTATCTCTCTAACTATAGCGTTCTTCATAGTGAAATTTCATAATCCTCTTGGCGACATAGTCGAATTTTGAGACGATTAAGGGACGCAATGCCGCTGGCCCGCCTACACTACGAGCATGACCGACCGCATCCACATTTCTAATTTATTTATATTTTTTATCCTTTTTAATTTAAAGCGGGAATTTTTATTGTTATTTTATAAAATGGGTAATGATGCATGTTCATTTTGAGGCGTCACTAACCTTAGTTAACATAGTCTCAGAAAAGGCCGCCCGGATCGCTGTTCCATTCTCCTTTTCCTTGTGTTCATACGCTTAGTTTAATCTAACAGACGTCCACCTCGTTCTCCCCCTTCCCTAGCGCCACCCCGTTTTAAATAAACTTAGTCCCGTCCGTTTCTCGTTTCCATCATTTTTATTCAACAAATTTTTCTATTCTCCGTTTTTCGTCGGCTTCTGGGGCACTGTTCCCTTAACTTTTATTTTATATTTTAAATTTCAGCAAGGCACTGCGCACACGCCCCACCGTCTGTCTTGTAACAAAAAAGCCACCAAAAAACCAGACCGACTTTTATACCGATACTATTAACATCCGCCCCCAACCTCGTTCTCCTCTTCCTCCGGTCATCGCTGCACTCCAAACCCAAAAGGCCTCACATCACTCTTCCCACCTTCCCATTCCCCTCCTCAACCACACTTGGCCATTATCTTTCCTCCTCACCTTCTGTTCACCCTCTAATTCTTCCCCTCAACGAAAATCCCTTAGTTTGGTCGATCACTTGTAGCTTTTAAACTTGTTCTTATCCGGCATATCCGCTAGAAGCCGCGGATTAGTATCAATCTTCAAGAGATATCGTTTCGGTTAGAAATCAGTCAAAACGGTTCGCTCAACGGAAAACGTTCAACCTGCCGGCGGTGCAAATACTGCACGCGGTCTGGAAACATACTATGGCCATGTTCGCACTCCGGCCGACGCTATTCTTCTCTTTGAAGCCTGTCGCTTAGGCGTCTTTCCACGTGTTCAACGACGACTCTCTGAAAAGGAGCGGATGGCTATACGATCTGGAAGTGTTTTTGTCTGGGATGAACGTGAGGCAGGTATGCGTCGCTGGACAGATGGTAAAGCATGGAGTGCAAGTAGAGTTTCGGGCTCGTTTCTCACTTATCGTGAAATGGAGGGAAAACGGAGTGGTGGCGGCAGACGAGACAATGAAAGTCCTCCTCTTGGTGAGGAGCGCCTGTCTGACGATAACCGGGACTTTGAAGATGACGTCGAGGAAGGATATCGATATAAACCTGACGGTCTTATGAAGCAGTCATTCAGTATTACGACGTCAACTCATCAGAAACTGCACCTGATATCTTACTATGCTCGCTCACAACATCAGTCTGGCGGTTTGGTTCAGCCCACGGCTGACCCCCATTTGAAACACATTCATCCTCCGAAGGGCATGTATCCTGATGCAACGAGTGAAGAACATGCTGCAATGGTCGCTCATCAAGGTCCCAGAGCTGTTCCATACCAACACTCCGCACCTGCCAATCATTACACAAGACAACTTCATAATCACGCTCATCATCCTCCTCACCATCATTCTTATGGACAACCCTATCCACAACCCTCCTCTAGATCTCTTCCGGCTTCGCACTATCCCCCTTATGAACATTATCCCCCCAGTCACCCAGACCAGCGACCACCCTACAGCTATCCTTCTCCGGTAGCCACTCCCCCTTCGAATTACGGCTCTCACGCCCCACCACCACCTCCTCCTCCCCATCAAAATGGCCCTCCTTCGGCTCTAGCGCCACTACACTCTTCCTCGATGCCAACATCTCCTAGACGGGGATCGACTCACATTCCTCAACCGCCCCCTTCCGCCCAGAGCTCTCCTTCCATGACGCACCATCATTCACCAAATACTCGATACTACCCTCCTCCCAACACAAACTATCCTCCTCAACCTAGCGCTAACGGTCAATACCCGCGGGAACCAGTTCCCCGTCCGTCCTCCGCAGATCGCAAGTATGATAACCATGGAACAGCTAACGGCATTAATGTCAATGGCTATCGAGATGCTCCTCCCCCTGCAGAATCAGACTCGTTGCAGGATTCTGCGATACTCACATGTATGCGTTCAGATGATAACAGGATGAAAGACAGCTTCAGACTTGTGCTGTGAGTTGCCGTCAGATATAACATTCACTAGTGAAGAATGGGTAATTGGGTTGTGTGCGCCTAAGCATTCTTAGCATATTACTACAGTAGGTCTTTGGACTTTGGATTAGTGTATAACATATTCTTTGCTGTCTCGTTTGGGTAAAAGGAAGCAGATTTAGATAGGATCAGTTTGTTCGCATAGGTTAATTGCGAAAAGTATTTTTCAACTAATTCATCGCAAGGC
>Ga0335073_10003107_pt1 | contig 22991 bp, 19 predicted proteins | sample Lox_Sample_22_FD_207093 | JGI IMG/M metagenome (GOLD analysis project Ga0335073, IMG submission 207093) | Soil microbial communities from Loxahatchee National Wildlife Refuge, Florida, United States - Lox_Sample_2.2 | ecosystem: Environmental > Terrestrial > Soil > Wetlands | place: USA... | reverse complement strand
CGGTGGGGCCGGACCCGCATGAGGTAGTGGCTTCGACGGACGGAAAAGTGGCGTACGTTTCAATTTACGGCGGCGGCGCGTATCACGCGATCTCGGTGATTGATCTGGTGGCACAGAAGGCCTTGCCGGATATTGACACGGGCGCGTTGAACGGGCCGCATGGCGTGGATTTTGTCGGCGGAAAGCTGTGGTTTACGGCGGAAGGCGCGAAAGCGGTGGCGAGCTACGATCCGGCGAGCGCGAGAGTTGATTGGATCATGGGCACGGGACAAAACCGCACGCACATGATTTACGTGAAGCCGGATGCGAAGCAGATGTACACGACGAATGTAAGTTCGGCGACGGTGAGTATCATCGAGAAAGTGGCGCTGCCGCCGATGGGACCGCCACCGGGGATGACACCGCCTCCCGGCGCGCCGCAAGGACCGCCGCCGCAGCAGGCTGGCGGACCGCCGCGAATGGATTGGACGGAAACGGTGATTCCGGTGGGCCGCGGCGATGAGGGCTTCGATGTTTCGCCGGATGGACGGGAGTTGTGGACGGCGAACGCGCAGGACGGAACGCTTTCGGTGATTGATCTGGCGAGCCGGAAAGTAGTGGCCACGCTGGATGCGAACGTGAAGAGCGCAAACCGATTGAAATTCACGCCGGATGGGAAGCTGGTGTTTGTTTCGATGTTGGGCAATGGAGACGCAGTGATTTACGACGCGGCGGCGCGCAAAGAGTTCAAGCGCGTGCATATTGGACGTGGAGCAGCGGGAATTTTGATGGATCCAGCGGGCGGGCGAGTGTTCATCGCATGCTCGCCCGACAATTACATTGCGGTGGTGGACTTGAAGACGTTTGAGGTGACGGGCCACATTGAGATTGGCGGGCCGGATGGACTGGCGTGGGCGGTACGGCAGTAACTACCCGACAGTCCGAACGGGAAATAGCTCACGAGCAGCGTTGCGAACGACACTCCGAAGGCATGACCGTATAGACAAGTGGAGCTTCGGCTCATGAGTAATGGACCCCGCTACGCTGCACAGGCAGGAGTGCCTGTGCTACTACAGCGGTTTGGGGTGGGCGGCGAGGGCCTCGCGATAGGCCGCTAAGTTCGTTTTGTCTACGACGGCGGTGCCGGTATCAATCCAGGCGGGGAGCGGATCGGCTGGCGCGGTGCGCCAATCCTTGAACTCGTGGACGACGTTGTGGTGCAGGTCGTCGGCGAATTTCAAGCCGTAGTAGGCCATGATGTAGGGCTTCTGGACAACGGTGGCGTTGATCCAGCCTTTCTCGATGGCATCCAGTGTTTCGGGATCTTTGTCGAAGGCAACGATGGCGATTTTGCCGGTCATGTCGGTGCGATGCAAAGCCTCGGCGGTGCCCGAACCGCCGGAAGCTTCGAGACAAAGGACGCCGTCGATTTTTTGCTTTTTTGCAATCAGCGCGGAAATGCCGTCGTTGGCGTTACGCGGATCACCTTTGTCGTCGATGGTGTCGACAATTTTGATGCCGGGATATTTTTTCAGGGCGTCGTTGGCGCCGCGGACGCGGTCGTCGAGGTTGGACTGGCCGGGCACGGTGATGATGACGATCTGGCCCTGACCTTTGAGAATGTCCGCCATGCGCTTGGCGCTTTCCTGGCCGGCGCGGAAGTTATCGGTGCCCACGAACATGACGCGATGGGAGTCGGGCGCGTCGGCGTCAATGCAGATGACGGGGATGCCCTGTAGCACCGCGGAGTCGATCGCGGATTTGAAGAGGTCCGGCTTGGTGACGGAGACAAGAATGCCGGACGGATGCGCGGCGACAGCTTTTTGAAAAGCGTCGAGTTCCTCCTGCGGAGAGAAAGTCGTGGGGCCGTCCATTTCGGCTTTGACGCCCATGGTGGTGGCGGCGTCGCGCAGGCCCGCTTCGGCTTCCTGCCAGTACGGCAAGTTGATGTTCGCGGAGATCAAATAATATTGCTCTTCTTTTTGGTGATACGGCTCCTGACACGCGGCGCAAACCAGAGTGAGAAAAGCAGCGGAGAAAGCGACGCCCCTGAAGTGAAGTCTCATGGAAGTCTCTCCTTTCGGTGGAGCTGCCCGGATTGGCGGGAAGGCACGCCGAGTCTAGGCTTCCCGGCGACAGAGGTTACCACAACGTAGGCGGTAGGTAGGGGATAGCTTGTAGAAGCAAAGGAAAAGAACTGTAGAGGCGGGGCAAACTGGCAAGGAGCGGAGAGAAAGCGCCACTCTGCGCAGCGAACAGCCATCTAAACAGCCGGGGTAGCGCCAGCCAAGCTGACGAGCGGCGCTAAAAATAAATTGCGAAACTTTCGAATGTGGCGAAGAGGCAGCAGTTGGTGCATCCTCGCGGTGTTCTGTGTGTGTGGCGCGGCGGTGGCGCCGGCGCAAGAGTTGGCGGTGTCCGCGGCGAGTGCGACGCAGGACGCGTCCGGCAACCAGCAAATCGCGCCCCCGGGCAACGGCGGCCAAATGTCCGGAGCGCGAGAAGCGACCTGGCGGACATTGCCGAAGAATTTTCTGCAAGATCAGAAAGAGATATGGCTCTTCCCCGTGCATGTGGCGGAAGGACATCATTGGTTTACGACGGCGCTGGTGGTGGGCGGGACCGCGGGCTTAGTTGCCGCGGACCCGCAGATTGAGCCGCATCTGCGGGAGACCACGGCCTTTCACGGATTCGACCGGGTGGTTACCAGCACCGTAAGCGGAGGGCTGATCGCGGTAGTGCCGACGGCGTTCTACGTGGGGAGCCTGCTTCGCAAGAATTCGTACGATCAAAGCACGGCGCTGCTGGCAGGCGAAGCGGTGGTGGACGACACCGTGCTGATGGTGGTGCTAAAGGGGATTACCCAGAGATTGCGACCAACAGACATTCCACCAAACGGGAGTTACGCGGATACTTTTTTTCAGAGCAACCGTTCGCCGATCGGCAAAGGGACCAGCTTTCCCTCGGGACACGCGATGATGGGCTTTTCGGTCGCCACGGTGTTTGCCCGGCGCTACCGGCAACACAAGTGGGTGCCGTACGTGGCATACGGGCTGGCCAGCGTAATCAGCTTTTCGCGGGTAACCAACCAGGCGCATTTTATTTCCGATGTATTTTTCGGAGCGGCGACAGGCTTCGCGATCGCGCGGTTTGACGTGGTGCGGCAGTAAGAACGCCGGGAATCGCGGGTGATTTGGTACTCTAGCCCGCGATGAAAAGTCGTTTTCTGCTGGAAATCAGCGTCGAGAGTGTGGCGGCCGCAGTGGCTGCGGAGCGTGGGGGCGCGCAGCGGATCGAGCTGTGTGAGGATGCAGCGATTGGGGGAGTGACCCCGAGCGTACCGATGATGCGCGAGGCACGCTCGAGGGTGAAGATTCCGATCTTCGCGATGATCCGGCCGCGCGGGGGAAATTTCGTGTATTCGAATGACGAGTTTGCGGCGATGCGCCGTTCGATCGACGACGCGAGAGCTGCGGGCATGGATGGGTTGGTATTGGGGATCCTGACCACGGAGCGGCGCGTGAATGTGGTGCGAACGCGTGAGTTGATCGGACTGTGCGGCGGGCTGCCGGTAACATTTCATCGGGCAATGGATGAAGCGGTGGATTTGCCGCGAGCTCTGGAAGAGATCATCGCGACGGAATCACAACGGATTCTGACCTCCGGAGGAAAGGCGTCCGCGCTGGAGGGTGCAGAGACGATCGCGGGGCTCGTAGCGAAGGCCGGCCAGCGAATTGTGATTCTGCCAGGAGCAGGAATTCATCCGGACAACGTACGGGAAGTGGCTCGGCGTACGGGCGCCAAGGAATTTCATTCCGGGCTGAGCTCGATACTTGGGCGCGGGGCGGACGCGGGTAGATTCGAGGCCGAGGTGCGGCGATTGAAAAGCAATTTGTCGGAAGCGGCGGATAACTAAGTTCGGAGAGGTGGCTCGAAGAAAGCCATGGTCTAACCGACCCGCTTCCGAACCCAACGGCCTGCGTGTCCCGAAAAAAAAGGCGCGCATCGAATGCACGCCCTTTCTCCTTTCAGGAATGGAACTTGGCGACTAGGCTTTTTGAGCCTGACGGCGCAAGAACGTCGGAACGTCCAAATCGTCGGTGGGAACTTCGCGGGCGACTTCGCGAATGTTCTGGGTGACCTGGTGAACGATGTTAGGCAGGGGCTGCTGCTCGGGAACAGGTGGCACGGAAACTTGCACGGGAACCGGCTGTTGCTCCTCGACTTCACGGGCAGCGTTCCAGGTTTTCGGTAGGAATTGGGGCTTTTGGTGCGCGTGCTTTTTGTTCGCTTCCTTGAAACCGGCGGCGATTACGGTAATTTTCATCGCGTCCTTCATCGAGTCGTCCATCACCGCGCCGAAAATAATGTTGGCGTTTTCGTGCGCGGCTTTCTGGATGACGGAAGACGCTTCGTGAACCTCGTGGAGCGTAAGGCTGGAGCTGCCGGAGATGTTGATCAGGATGCCTTGCGCGCCTTGAATGGAGTTGTCTTCGAGCAGCGGGCTGGAAATGGCGCGATTGGCGGCGTCCACGGCGCGATTCGTGCCGGTGGCGATGGCGGTGCCCATCACCGCGTAGCCCTGGCCATGCATAATGGCCTTCACGTCGGCAAAGTCGCGATTGATAATGCCGGGAACGGTGATGATGTCCGAGATGCCTTGCACCGCCTGACGCAGAATGTCGTCGGCGATGCGGAACGCGTCGAAGAAGCTGGTGCCGCGTTCGACGGTTTCCATCAGGCGTTCGTTGGGTATCACGATGACCGTGTCCACGGCGCCGATTAGTTCCTGAAGGGCTTGTTCGGCTTGCATCATGCGGCGCTTGCCTTCGAAGGCAAACGGCTTCGTGACGACGGCGACGCTCAGCGCGCCGAGTTCGCTGGCGAGCGAAGCTACTACGGGCGCGGCGCCGGAACCGGTGCCTCCGCCGAGGCCAGACGTGATGAAAATCATGTCCGAGCCTTCGAGCGCTTCAATAATCTTGTCGGTGTCTTCGAGCGCAGCTTTGCGACCCACCTCGGGATTGGCGCCCGCGCCGAGTCCTTTGGTGAGCTTCGCGCCGAGCTGCAACTTGACGGGCGCTTGCGAGAGCTTCAGCGCCTGCAAGTCGGTGTTGGCAGTGATGAATTCCACGCCTTCGACCTTGGCGCGAATCATGCGGTTGACGGCGTTACAGCCGCCGCCGCCTACGCCGATGACCTTAATCTTCGCCGGCTGCAGCTCCTCGCTGAAGCTCATGCGAATTCCTGCGTCTTTCGCTGTCATGCGTTCCTCGACCTTCTCCAGTTCGCGGCGCTGCGCTCGGGCAGGCTCACGAGGCACCGGCGAACATGGCTTTCAATTTAGAGACTATGTTTCCGGAGCGAGCGGGCGCTGAGCGCCGCATCTTCGCGCCGTAGATGGCAAGACCGACGACGGTGGCGTACTCCGGTTGCGCAACTTGCTCCGGCAGATCGATGAGGCCTTTCGGCTCGGCAATGCGTACCGGGAGCTGGAGAGTTTGTTCGGCCAGTTCAAGCAGGCCGGTGAGGCGCGAGCCGCCTCCCGCGAGAACGAAGCCAGCGGGAATCTGGCGGTCGAGGCCAGCGCGGCGCAGGTCTTCGCGAATCAACGAGAGAAATTCATTCGCGCGCGGTTCGATGATGTCGGTGAGCATGCGCGAAAAAATGGTGCGCGGCGGGCGGTCGCCGACGCTGGCGATTTCCAGAGCAGCATCTTCGTGCAACTGCGACGAGGCGGCGCAACCGTGATGGCGCTTGATTTTTTCGGCCTCGGGAATCGGCGTGCGCAGGCCCACGGCGAGGTCGTTTGTAAAATGATCGCCGCCGATAGCCACCGCCGCCGTAGACAATCAATTCCGTGGTGCCGCCGCCGATGTCAAGCAGGCAGGCGCCAAGTTCGCGTTCATCCTGCGTCAGGCAGGCTTCCGCGGAAGCGAGGGGCTCGAGAACGGTGTCGTTGACGAGAATTCCGGCACGGTTGGCAGCGGTCACCAAATTTTGCGTGGCGGCGATAGACGAAGTGACGAGATGGACGTTCACCTCGAGGCGCTGGCCAACCATGCCGAGCGCATCGCGAATACCGTCCTGCGCGTCGACCATGAATTCGTGCGGAAGGACATGCAGAATTTCGCGGTCTTCGGGAAGCGTGATGTTGCGCGCGGCGTCCACCGCACGGCGGATGTCGTCGCGCTCGATATCGCGGCCGCGATGGCCCAGCGTGACGCCGCCGCGGCTATTCACACCACGCACATGGCTTCCGGCGACGCCGATCACGGCGGATTCCACGGGCACGTTGGCAACGCCTTCGGCTTCCTCAACGGCGCGGCGAATGGAGCTAACGGTCGAGTCCAGATTGACGATGAGGCCTTTGCGCAAACCTTTGGATTCGGCCGCGCCGAGCGCGAGAAATTTCACCTGCTCCTGATCGACTTCCGCAATCAAGGCACATGTTTTCGTGCTGCCTACGTCCAACCCAACGATGTACCGGTCTTTCTTTGCCAAGCCGCCGCCCCCAACTGCCAAGACTTTTGTACCGCCAAACTCTTGTCGCGCAACCCGACGAACGCGTTAATGCTTCAACTTTGCTGACGCGACACTGCTATCCGAATTCACCACGACTTGCCGCTGATACTGCAAGTCGATGGACTGCACGTGGCCCGCGTTAGCCTGCCACTGCGCAAAATTCTCGACGAGCATGCGATATTTGCCGGTGAAATCGCCGGCGCCGAAGTGAATGGTGACCGCTTGCGTATCGGTTGGCGACGCCAGACCGGTCATGACCACACGCAGGTCTTTCGCGTTCGCAAGATCCACTTCGCTGACGCAATCGGAAGAGCCGGAGCGAACCAACTCCACGCCGCGCATGAATTCCTGGTACGTCTGCATGCGCTTCTCGCGCTCTTCGCGGGGCATGGTTTCGGAAAGGCCGGAGACAATCGGAAAGCGCGCGTCTTCGCCTTCGGGGCGGTCGAGAATGACGCCGTGGGCGTCGATAAGAGCGAGCGCGGTGCCGTCGCGCAGAAAAGCAATGGGGGTGCGCTCGACGAGCTCCACACGAATACGATTGGGGAGGATGCGCTGCACGCTCGCTGACTCGACCCAGTTCAGCTTTTCGATTTCCGCGCGGCGCACGCCAAGCGGAATACGCAGGACGCTGCGGTTGCGGTCGCGCAGAAATGATTGCAGTACCGCTTCGCGACTGACAATCCGATTGCCGTTGAGCTCGATCTGATCGGGCTTGAGCAGCAGCACTTGCGGCGAATACAGCAAAAAACGCGCGGCGAAGATCGTACCGGTGAGTCCAGCAGCGCCGACGACCGTCCAGGCAAGTACGCGGCGGTAGAAGGCCCAGCCACGGCCACCGAATTTCTTGCGGCGGATTTCGAGCGGTTTTTGGCGACGGAGGTAGCGCGGCTCTTCCTCGGCGAGCAACTCGGGACGGTAGGCTTCCGCGGCTGCCGCGGCAGAAGCCCGCTGGATGGCTTTCACCCGTTCCAAACCACCACCTCGTATTCGAGGACTATATTGAAAGCATGGGCGACGCGTTCGCGGACCTCGTCGATGAGCGCGAGCATATTCGCAGCTGTGGCTCTGCCGGTGTTCACGAAAAAATTGGCGTGGCGGTCGCTGACTTGCGCGTCGCCTACACGCAAACCTTTCAGCCCGAGCTCATCAATCATGCGTCCGGCGGAAGCGCCCGGCGGATTTTTGAAAATGCAGCCGGCACTTTTTTGCCCGAGCGGCTGGCTCGAACGCCGCTTCTCATTGCAGATACGAATACCTTGTAGGATTTCCTTGTACGATTTGGAGGGAAGTTCCAGAGTCACCGCGAGCATCATATCATCAGGCGCAAAAGAAGTGTGACGATATTCGAAGGAAATCTGATCGCCGCGAAGAACTTCCAGGCGGCGGGCGGCGGCGCGATAGAGCTTCACCTCGCGGACGTACGAACCGATTTGCATGCCGTAGGCGCCGGCATTCATGCGTAGGGCGCCGCCCACGGTGCCGGGTACGCCGATGAGGCCCTCCATCCCGCCCAGGTCGTGTTTGGCGCAGTAGGTCACGGTGCGACCGAGGTCGGCCGCGGCATCCACGTGGGCGAAATTGCCCTCCAGAACGACATCCGGTTTGGGTGAGGCCAGTTGGAGAACGACCCAGGGCAGTTGGCCATCGCGGACCAGCAGGTTCGAACCGCCGCCGAGAAATTTGTGGGGCACGCCGTTCGCATCGAGGAGCTGAAGCAGATTGGGGATGGCTTCGTGCTTCTGGATGCGCAGCAGGTCGGTACTCCCGCCGATGCCCAAAGAGGTCAGCGCAGACAGAGAGGTATCGCGCTTCAGCTGAACGCCCAGCTCGGGGAGGGCGGCGACGATTTTGGGATCTTCAAGGCGCACGGTGAGCCGGGTACTCCGTTCCAAGTAAAAGCATTAATTCGTTGCTGGCGCGGCTGACATTGCCGGCGCCGATGGTCATCATGGCATCGCCGGGCTGAGCTTGTTTGAGCAGAAATTCGATCCCGGCCTGCATGGAGCGGAAATAGTGGACGTTCTTATGGCCGGCTTCGCCGATGGCTTTGGCCAAGGCTTCGCTGGTGATGCCCGGGATGGCCGGCTCGCTGGCGGCGTAAATGTCGGTCAGCACCAGGATGTCGGCCTGATTGAACGCAATGCAAAACTCGTCCCAGAGGTGCTGCGTGCGGGTATACCGGTGCGGTTGGAAGAGCACCAGGACGCGGTTGAACTTGCAGCCGCGGGCGGCGTCGAGTGTAGCGCGTATTTCGGCCGGGTGATGGCCGTAGTCGTCGATGACGGTGACGTCGTTGACCACGCCTTTGATGTCGAAGCGCCGGCCGACGCCGGTAAATTTCGCTAGCCCCTCGCGGATGAGGTCGCTGGGAACATTGAGATAGAGGGCCACGGCCGCGGCGGCGGCGGCGTTGCGAACGTTGTGCATGCCGGGCGGGTGAATCAGGTTAAAAATGCCCAGGTCCTCGCCTTTATAGGTGAGGCGGAATTCGCTGCCGAGGCCTTCGAGTTTCACGTCACTGATGATGAGATCGGCCTGGCTGGAAGTGCCGTAGGTAATGATAGGGCGCTTCACGCTGGGGATGATGGCCTGCACATTGGGCTCATCGAGACACAAAATGGCGGCGCCGTAAAAGGGGACCCGGTTCACGAATTGGATGAAAGCATCCTGAATATCGGCGAGCGAGCTGTACTGGTCGAGGTGTTCGCGGTCAATGGTGGTGACTACGGCAACCACAGGGGCCAGCATAAGGAAACTGCGGTCGCTTTCATCGGCTTCGACTACAAAATATTCGCCTTTGCCGAGGCGCGCGGTCGTGCCGGCCTGATTGACGCGGCCGCCAATAACAAAGGTGGGGTCGAGATGCGCGGCGGCTAAGACGGAGGCGACCATCGAGGTGGTGGTGGTTTTGCCGTGGGCACCGGCCACGGCAATGCCGTATTTCAAGCGCATCAGTTCGGCAAGCATTTCGGCGCGGGGAATGACCGGGATTTTGCGTTTGTGCGCTTCCACGACTTCGGGATTTTCCTGCCGGATGGCGGAGGACGTGACGACCACGTGGGCACCTTCAACGTTAGGAGCTTTGTGGCCTTCGTAGATGGTGGCGCCGAGATTCTGCAACCGTTCAGTGATGCTGGAGGGCTTGGTGTCTGATCCAGAAACGGAATAGCCGAGCGTAAGCAGGACTTCCGCGATGCCGCTCATGCCGATGCCGCCGATACCAACGAGGTGAATGCGTTGGAAATTTCTGAAGGAAACCATCATGGACTTGTCCTCTGCCGGTTTGCTTGCACGTTAGCAGCCGCTTCGATGAGGTTAACGATGTCGCGCGTGGCGGTGGGCCGCGCGAGGGCGCGAGCCGCGCGAGACTGCTTTTCGATTTGCTCCGGCTGATCGAGCAACGAGAAGATTTCGCCGGTCAGCCGCTCGCCGGTCAATTCGTTCTCGGTGATGAGCCGTCCCGCTCCGGCGCGCTGCATTTCCTGCGCGTTGCGCAACTGATGGCTATCCGTGGCAGCGCCGAAGGGGATGAAGATGGCGGCACGTCCCGCCGCGGCCACTTCCGCGGCGGTTATGGCTCCGGCGCGGCAGACAATGATATCCGCCCAGGCGAAGCGCTCCGCCATATTGGTGAGGAAGGGCACGACCTCCGCGTTAATCTCGCGCCGCGCATACGCGGTGCGCACGGCATTGTAGTCGCGTTCGCCGGTCTGGTGCACGATGGCCAATTCGTTTTTGCGGGTGGCGAGGCGGTCCATGGCGTCGACGAAGGTTCGGTTGATCGGCAAAGCACCCTGGCTGCCCCCGGTGATGAGCAGACGAAAAGGCTTTTGCAGCGGGCGCGGCGCGATAGAGAAAAATTCGGAGCGGACCGGACAGCCGGTAAGAACTGCTTTGTTCTTCCAAAGCTGCGTAGAAATTTCGTAACCAACGGCGATGCGTTTGGAGAGTTTTGCGAGCAGCTTATTGGTGAGGCCGGGCTCGGCATTTGGTTCGAAGATGATATTGGGAACACGGCCGAGCCAGGTGGCCAGCATCATGGGGCCCGCGGCGTAGCCGCCGACGCCAAAGGCCGCAACGGGCCGGTGCTGCCGTAGAACGCGGCGCGCATCCAGCATAGCCGGACCGAGCATTGCCACATTCTTGATCAGCGTGGCGCCGCCTTTGCCTTTCAAACCGGCGACGCGCAGTGTTTCCAGCGGCAAGCCCGCTTGCGGCACCAGCTTCATTTCGATTCCGCGTTGCGTTCCCACCAGTACCACTTCCCTTTCGCTTCCGCGCGACAACCATTCCTGGGCGACGGCAATCGCCGGAAAGACGTGGCCGCCTGTGCCGCCGCCGGCGATGAGCAGCTTCATGCTTCCCGAGCCTGCTGGCTGATGTTGAGCAGGACGCCGGTGGCGAGCAGCATCACCAGCAAACTCGATCCGCCGTAGCTGATGAACGGCAAAGGAATGCCTTTGGTCGGCACCATGCCAAGTACCACGGCGAAATTGATCAGCGCCTGAATGAGCACTAGCGCGGTGATGCCCAAAGCAAGCAGCCGGCCGAAACCGTCGGGCGCGTTGAACGCCGCACGCAAGCCGCGCCAGCCATAGACCACGAATAGTGCGATAACCAATATCGCGCCGATGTATCCCAATTCTTCGCAGATGACAGCGTAGATGAAATCCGTGTGTGCTTCGGGAAGATAGAAAAGCTTTTGCTTGCTCTCCATTAAACCGACGCCGGTGAATCCGCCGGAGCCGACGGCGATGAGGGATTGCATCAACTGAAAGCCTGCGCCCTGCGGATCGGAGTCCGGATCGAGGAACGCGCGCATGCGCAAGCTGCGATAAGAAACGTGGAAAAGGAGAAAATACAGCGCCGGCAACGAGGCGAGCACGCCGCTACCGATCCATTTCCAGGAAAGTCCTGCGACGAAAAGCATGGTGGTGGCTACCAGAACGATGTCCACGGACGTGCCGAGGTCGGGTTGCGCGAGAATCAAACAAACGCAAATGAGCACCGGAGCCGTCGCCGGAAGAACCGTCTGGAGAAAGTCCTCTTTGCAGAACTCCATTCCGGCCTTGCGGCGGCGTTGGTCGAGAAACCACGCGAGATACAGGATGACGCCGAGCTTGGCGAGTTCCGAGGGCTGAATGCCGACCGGACCAAAACGAATCCAACGATGCGTGGCGTGCGCCTTGTCCAGGAAAAAGGCCCCGATGAGCAGAAACACGATCGCGCAAGCGGCGGTATAGACGACGGCCGGCTCGCGCAGGCGGCGATAATCCATGCGCATCAACGCGAACATGCCTAACAGGCCGATCGCCAGCCAGGCCGACTGGCGAATGAGGAAGTAATAGGAGTGGCCGTAGTCCTTTTCCGCAGTGACCGCCGAGGCGCTGAAGATCATAACGGCGCCTAGAAGGCAAAGCACAATGGTCACTCCGAAGAGCCAGCGGTCGGTTTCCAGTCTTTTCGGCATTTTCGGGTCACCGCTTTCCGGAAATCGCACCGGCGATCGGGCGCTCAAGTTGGTGAACGAGATCCTTGAAGACGCGGCCGCGATGTTCGTAGTTCTGAAACTGGTCGAAGCTGGCGCAGGCCGGCGCAAGCAGTACGACGTCGCCGGGGCGCGCCGCATGCGATGCGGTTTCGACGGCGTGCTCGAGTGTGTCGGAGCGCTCGATAGCGACGCTACCGGCAATTTGTTTTTCGATTTTGTCGGCGGCTGCGCCGATCAGCAAAGCGAGAATAGCTTTTTGGCGGAGCGGCGACTGTAACACGGTGTAGTCGCTGCCTTTGTCTTTGCCGCCGAGGATGACCAGGATGCGGCCCGGGAACGCGTCCAGCGCTTTGAGCGTGGCATCCACATTGGTAGCCTTCGAATCGTTGTAATACCGTACGCCGGCAATTTCCGCGACGAACTCAATGCGGTGTTCAACACCGGGAAAGGAGCGCACGGCCTGCGCGATTTGCTGTGGCAAGGCACCGGCAAGGCACGCGGCAGATGCGGCGGCCAGCACATTCTCCAGATTGTGTGCACCGACCAGAGGGATATCGCCAAGGTGCAGCAAGACTTCTTCGCTGGCCTCACAGCGAAACACAATTTCCCCGCCGCGCACGTAGGCGCCTTGTGCCACCGGTACCTTGCGGCTGAACCAATACACGTGCATTTTTTTGGGGGCATAGGGCTTCGATGCCAAGTCGTCCGCATTGATGACGGCTGCGTCCGCGCTGGTTTGATTTTCAAACAAACGCGCTTTGGCCGCGGCGTACGCTTCCATCGTGTGATGGCGATCGAGGTGATCCGGCGTGAGGTTCAGCCAAACACCAACGTCGGGCCGGAACGTTTCGATCAACTCGAGTTGAAAACTGCTGAGCTCTGCGACCGTCCAGGAACCGTCCTGCATCTGTTCCACGCAGGCAATCACCGGCGTGCCGATGTTTCCTGCGAGAATCGTGTTCATGCCAGCCGTCTTCAGGATGTGTGCGACGAGCGCGGTCGTCGTGGTCTTGCCATTCGAGCCGGTAATGCCGATCAAGCGGCCTTTCATGAACCGGTAGGCCAGTTCAATTTCGCTCCAGATGGTCACTCCTTGGGCGCGTGCAGCTTGCAAATGTGGGTCATCCGCGGGCACACCGGGACTGGGAATAATCAGATCCTGCGCGAGAAAAGTGGCTTGCCGATGGCCCCCCAGTTCGAGCGCCACTCCCGCACGACGGAGTCCCGCCGCGGCATCGGCGAGCTGCGATTCCGGCCGCGTGTCGGTAGCCGTCACTAGCGCGCCGCGCCCCGCACAGAACGAGCCGGTGGCCACGCCCGTGCGCGCCAATCCGACGACCAGCACGCGCTTGCCTCGTAGTTCGATTCCGCCCGGCATACTCTCTTCCAACTGCAATCTGCTGCAGATACTCCCTATCTAAGTTTCAGCGTGGTTAACGCGAACAGCGCGAAAACCAATGCCACAATCCAGAAGCGCACGATCACTTTCGATTCGCTCCAGCCCAGCAATTCGAAATGATGATGAATGGGCGCCATCCGGAAAATGCGTTTACCCCGCAGCTTGAAGGAACCGACCTGCAAAATCACCGACAGCGCCTCGATCACAAAAATTCCGCCCACGAAAAACAGCAGTATCTCCTGCTTGATGATGACGGCAACGGTACCGAGCGCCCCGCCGAGAGACAGGGAACCGACATCGCCCATGAAGATCTCGGCGGGATGCGCGTTGTACCAGAGAAAGCCGAGGGACGCGCCAACCAGCGCGCCGCAAAAAATCGTCAGTTCGCCGACGCGCGGAATGTACTGGATCTCCAGATACGTAGCCCAGCGATAGTTGCTGCTGACGTAGGTCAAGACCGTGAGAGCTCCCGCAGCGATCACCGTACAACCGATAGCCAAGCCGTCGAGACCATCGGTCAAGTTGACGGCGTTGGAAGAACCGACAATGACTATCGCGATTGCCGCGAGGAACGGAAGAAACGCAAAGGGCCACAAATGCCCGCCAAAACGAGTCGGCTCGAGCAGCGAGTGCACGACCAGGTCGGGCTGGAAGCGCTTGAAGAACGGGAAAACAAATTTGGTGGAGTACGCGCTATATGTCGCCAAAACCAGCAACGCAACGCCGACCACCAGACTCACGAAAACCTGAAAATAGATTTTTTTCTTGGCCGTCAACCCGAGGTTGCGCTGTTTGGAGATTTTGGCGTAGTCATCGATAAAGCCGATCGCGGCAAAGCCGACCAACGCGAAGAGCGTCAAGAGCACGAACGGATTGGACAAATCGGCCCAGAGCAGCGTCGGAATCGCGGTGGACAGGACGATCAACACGCCGCCCATCGTCGGCGTGCCTGCTTTTTTCTGGTGCGCTTCCGGGCCTTCTTCGCGGATGTACTGGCCAATCTGCAGTTCGCGCAGCCGCCGAATCAGCCATGGTCCAAACACCAATGCCAGAAACATCGCCGTCAAGCTCGCGTACACCGTGCGAACGGTGATGTAGCGAAAAACATTCAGCGGGCTGAAGTAGCGCTGCAGAACGTGGAACAGGAGGTAGTAAAGCATTTAGTGTTTCGCCCCCTGCGGTGCGAATTCGCCCGGCGCGGCATAGCGCGCCAGCAGCGCGTCCACGATGCGCTCCATCTTTACGCCACGCGATCCCTTCACCAGCAACACATCACCCGGCGCAAGAAACTCATCCAGAAATTTCGCCGCATCCTCCGAGGCGGAAAAGAATCTCGTCCGCGCGCGCGAAACGCCGGCCGCCACGGCGCCTTCGACAATTTGCTCCGCATCGCCCGCAACGCCAATCACCCAATCGATCTTGCCGGTCTTCGCCGCGGACGCGCCCGCCTCGCGATGCAGCTCCGGCGAACTCGCGCCCAACTCCCGCATCTCTCCCGCCGCCAAAATCCGCCGCCGAAACCCACCCGTCCCCGCCAGCACGCTAATCATGGCGTGCAAAGCCGCCGGGCTCGAGTTGTAGCTGTCGTTGATCAACGCCGCGCCATTCGAAAAGCGCAGTAACTCCCCGCGCATCGCCGGCACGCGCATCGTAGGAAACACTTTCTGCGCTTCCGCAGCGCCAATATTCCAAACACTCGCCGCCGCCAACGCCGCCAGCGCGTTGTAAATCGCATGCCGCCCCGGAACCGGCAACTCCAACCGCACTCGTCCTTCCGGACTCACGTAATCAAACGCCGAACCCGCCGCCCCGCGGTCCTCAATCGCCGCCGCCGAGAAAAACGCCGGCGACTCGATCCCATACGTCACTACCCGTCCCGGGGCAAACGCCCCAAACGCCGCGACGCGCGGATCATCCGCGTTCAACACCGCCGTCGAACCGCTGCCATTCAATCCTTCGATCAACTCGCGTTTGGCCAGCGCAATTTCTTCCACCGAAGAAAAAAACTCCAGATGCGCCGGCGCCACGCGCGTCACCACGCCAACATCCGGCCGCGCAATCGCGGCCAAGCGAGACAATTCGCCGCGCCGCGACATCCCCATTTCCAGCACCGCCGCCTGATGCGTCTCGTCCAAACGAAACAGCGTCAGCGGCAGCCCGTACTCGTTATTAAAATTTCCTTCGGACTTCAGTACGCGCAGTTTCGCGCCCAGCAGCGCCGCCAGGATTTCTTTCGTAGTGGTCTTGCCCACGGACCCGGTGATGCCGGCGATTTTCCCGCCCCAGCTTTCGCGTACGGCCCGCGCAAATTGCTTGAGTGCCTCGAACGTATCGCCCACGACGAAGCACTTGTCGCGAATCGCCTCGCTGTACCGTCCCGCTTCCCGTTTCGCCACCACCGCAGCCAGCGCTCCCCGCTCCAGCGCGGCAGCCACGTAATCGTGTCCATTGTGACTCGGTCCGTGGATGGCCACGAACAACTCTCCTGAACGTACCGTGCGAGAATCAATCGACACGCCGGCCAGCCGGGCCAGGGGGTCGAGTCCTGCCCCCGCCCCAACACCCAATGCGCCAGCCACCTCTGCAATCGTCCACCGCATAAATGCCTCAAAAGGTTCGTCTTACGCAGACACTCCGCACCTTTATAGGTTCTCACCTGGTTTTGAGGGCTCCTCCTTTCGCGAGTTGACCACTGGCTCGCGCGCCCTCGTCCGCTGCCGTCAGCTACTAGACAAGCGCGCTACGTGCCAAACCCGGTGCTGCCGCCCGCGTCGCCTGCTTTCGGCTCATAGCCTCGTAACAGCAACGCGCGGGCTGCCACATCCCTGTCGCTCCACTGCAGACTGCGGTCCCCTAAAATCTGCGAAGTTTCGTGGCCCTTTCCCGCCAGCAAAACAATATCGCCGGCATGCGCTTCATCCAGCGCCATGCCGATGGCTTTTTCCCGATCCGGCTCGACCAGATACTTGCCGCTGGCTTTTTGCAGGCCGACGATAATGTCGTTCATGATCTTGAGCGGGTCTTCGTTGCGCGGATTGTCGTTCGTAAGAATCGTCAAGTCGCTCAGCCGGCCAGCCACTTCGCCCATCACCGGACGCTTCGTCCGGTCCTTTTCACCGCCGCAGCCAAACAACGTGATGACGCGCCCTTTCGGCGTAAGCTCGCGCGCCGTCCGAATCAAATTCTCCAGCGCGTCGTCGGTATGCGCGTAGTCCACAATCACCAGGAACGGCTGTCCGCCGTCCACGCGTTCGAATCGCCCCGCTACCGTCGGCAAATTTCGAATCCCCGCTTCAATCACTTCATTCGCAAGCCCCAGCGCCTGCCCCGCGCCAATCGCCGCTAGAATGTTGTAAACATTGATTCGCCCGACCAGTGGCGACACAATCGCCAATTTCCCATTGGGCGTCTGCGCCGTAAACGTTAATCCCTGAAATGTAAGCTGAAATTTCTTCGTCGTGATGTCGGCGTCCGAATTCAAGCCGTACGTCACCGTTTTCTTGGCCAGCCCGCCGAGCTTCTTCCCATATTCGTCGTCCGTGTTAATCACCGCTACTTCCGGTGCGGCTGCGCCCGTGCCTTCGAACAGGCGCCGTTTCGCCGCAAAATAATCCTCGAACGTTTTGTGATAATCCATGTGCTCGCGGGTCAGATTTGTAAAAACTGCCGCGGCGAAATGGCAGCCCCACAGCCGCTCCATCATCAACGCGTGCGAGCTCGCTTCCAGCGTGGCGTATTTGCCGCCGGCGTCGCGAATCTCCGCCAGGAAACCCTGCAGGTCGACGGACTCCGGCGTGGTGTTCGGAGACGGGTAATCGCCAAGCGGCGTGTGATAAGCGATGGTTCCGAACAGGCCGGTCTTCGCTCCAGAAGCCTTCACGATCGAATCAATCAGCGATGTTGTGGTCGTTTTTCCATTGGTTCCCGTCACCGCAACTAACTGCAAAGCTTCCGCTGGGCGGCGGTAAAAATTTGCCGCCGCGCTGGCCAGCGCCTTGCGCGCTTCGTCCACACGAATCCAGACCACGCTTCCGGGCAATGCGGCCGGAGCCGCGTCTTCGCTTACAATCGCTGCCGCACCCCGCGACACCGCGTCGCGGATAAACGCGTTTCCATCCGCTTTCGCCCCGTGCAGCGCAAAAAACAAAGCCCGCGCTTTCACCTTGCGCGAGTCGCAGGCCACCTGGCGAATCTCCAGATTTTCCTGGTCTTTCTGAATGGCTGCATCCACGCCTTGCAACACTTCCCGCAAAGCCAGCGTCTGTGCAGACACGCCTACATTCGCCCAATCCGGGTGCCGTTCCCCTGCACCGTCTGTTTCCGCTGCGCGCATTTCTGCCGTTTCGTCCAATCCTCTCGCCATCCTAATTCCTCATCGCCGCCGCGGCCTTGTCTTTCTGCCGGACCGGTGCTCCGAAGCTCACGGTGACCTTTGCTCCCCGCCGCAATTTCGCTCCCAGGGCGGGCGTCTGTTCCAGAGCAAGGCCGCTGCCAACCAGCACCGGCTCGAGCCGCAGCTTCAAACAAATGTCGGTCACTTCGCGCATCGTCTTGCCCGCGAAATCCGGTACCGCAATGTCTCCGTCCTGGTCCACAGCAACCGTCAGCGGCTCCGCTTTTTCGGCTGCCTGGCGGTTCGCGCCCGGGCCAGCAACCGTGGATTGAGATTCGTTGGCTAGCGGCTCGGGCTGCCCGGAGAAGTCCACCGCCGTGAAATCCTCCAGCGCGCTCGCATCACCACTCGCCTGCTTCATATAGGCGGTCTGGATCAACTTGGGGTTCAGCGGTACATCTCGCGGCACATCCAGATACGCCAGAACCTGTTCCGCGACCCGCTTGAAGACCGGCGCGGCGACCTCGCCCCCTTCATGGTGTCCGACCGAATCCAGGGAAACGAGAATCGCGACCGCCGGATCGTTGATCGGGGCGAAGCCCGTGAACGACGCGATAAGTTGGCTCGGCGAATAGCGTCCAGTAGCTGGATCGATCTTTTGCGCCGTACCCGTTTTGCCTGCCGCGGTCCATCCGTCCAAGTGCGCCCGCGGGCCCGTTCCATGCAGTATCACGCCCTCCATCAACTGCCGCATCGTTGCCGCCGCTTCAGGGCGAATTACGCGCCGGGGCTCTCCGTCACTTTCGCCGGGGATGCTTACCGCACGATCTCCGTGCCGAAGGTCGGCCACAATCCTCGGTCTATAAAGAAGGCCGCCGTTGGCGATCGCGGAAACTGCGGTGACCAACTGCAGCGGGGTCACGCCCACGCCTTGCCCCATCGAGATTGGCCCAATCATGTAGGAATGCCAGTCTTCCACCGGCTGAATCATTCCGTGGCTTTCCCACGGCAACTCGATCCCGGTGTGGTCGCCAAATCCAAAGGCGCGAATATATTCGTAGAATTTTGGCGCTCCCAGCCGCAGCGCAATCTTGATCGCACCGACATCGCTGGACTCCGCCAGGATCTGCGCCACGCTCAGCATCCCAAATGGTTTGTGATCGCGGATCCGGTGCCCGGCGACGTACACCCGCCCGTTCTCGCAATCGAACACTTCTTCCGGCCGCGTAATGCCCTCATTCAGCGCCGCCGCTAGCGTGATCAGCTTGAACGTCGAACCAGGCTCGTACAGCGTGCTCACCGCGCGATTCATCCGCGCTTCGCCAGAAGACTCCCCCGGCTTGTTCGGGTTGAACCTCGGCCAATTGGCCATGGCCAGCACTTCGCCGTTGTTCGGGTTCATGACAATTACCGTGCCGGCCAGCGCGTGCGTCTGCGCAATCGCGAGATTCAATTCGCGTTCCGCGATGTACTGAATCTTTTCGTCCAGCGTGAGATACACATCCGCGCCGCGCTCGCGCTTCGCATCTTCGCCGTCAAACCAGCGCTGCTTGGCGTCCGCCATCACGACGATCTTTTCGCTTTGCCCGCGAATTTGCTTGTCGAATTCGTACTCGATGCCCGCCTGGCCCTTTTCATCCAGATCGACGAATCCCAGAACGTGCGCGGCTAAGTCGCGCTTCGGATAGAAACGCTGGTTTTCTTTTTGCAAATAAACGCCTTTGAGGTTGAGCTGATTGATCGCTTCCGCCTTTTCCGGAGGCAGCTTGCGGGCGATCCAGACGAAGGAACGCGATGACTGAAAGCGCGTCTCCAGTACGTCCAGCGGCACGTTTACGATTCCGGACAACAGCCGCGCCGCCAAATCTTCATCCGCCAATTCCGCGGGCACCGCAAACGCTGAATCCACCGGAATGCTCATCGCCAGTGGCGTTTTGTTCCGGTCGTAAATCGCCCCACGGCGCGGAGTGATTTCGATGGTGCGTTGCTGCTGCCGCTGCGCCCGCGCCATATAGTCCGCATGGCGAAAGAGCTGCAGATACGTCAGCCGGCCGCAGACGGCCGTTACCCACAACAACGCCACGCCGGCGATAACAAGTAAACGGGCATGGACGCGGTCTTGGGGCATGGCGGGCTCAGGTCGGCAGAGACTCCGGTTGAAGGTTAAGGTTGGAAGAAAGATGTTCGCGTTGGCTGGCGTGCTTCAGTCGGCTCACGGCGTGTGGCTTGGCCGTCCATATCGCGCGGCCGCCACTTCCGCTCCGGCCGGCGCTTCGTATTCCTCCACCTGCGTCGGCAGGGGTTGCGTCAATCCCAGTTGGCGCCGCGCAATGACGTCAATGCGCATCGGATTGCGCAGCCCGGCAATCTCCAGTTTCAATTCCGAATTCAGGGCGCTGGCTTTCGCTTCCTGCGCCTTCAAGGCTTCGACCTGGAAGCTCAGATCAATGCAGCGGAAGTGCTGGAAAACATAGAGCAGGCAAAACGCCGCGAACATTCCGCCGAGCGCTACGCTGCGCCATAAATTCCGCATCTTTTCCGGTTCGACATTGCGCACCAGCCGTGAATTATCAATCCGCTTGACGGTCTGAAACTCCGCCATCGCCGCTTTCTTCTTCGTCTTTCGCACCATCACTACACTCTTTCTGCACACCGCAATTTCGCGCTTCGCGACCGCGGATTTGCCGCCTGCTCCGCTTCGCTGGGCTGGATGACATGTTTGGTGAGCACCTTCAGCGTGCCCTCACGCTGTCCTTCCTGGAACGCGTGCTTCACCAGGCGGTCTTCTCGCGAGTGGTAACTCAACACCACCCATCGTCCGCCGGAATTCAATGCAGCAGGGGTCCGCAAAAGAAACTGCCCGAGTTCCTCCATCTCTCGATTCACCGCTATCCGCAGCGCCAGAAACGTTTTTGTTGCGGGATGCAGTCTCTGCCTTCCCCATTGCTTACGGGCCCCTGCTACAACCGTTGCCAGGTGCGCGGTATCTCTGATCGGCCGCGCCTTCATGATCGCCCTGGCGATCCTTCGCGAATCGTGCTCATCCGCCTCGCGGTAGAGCAAATCGGCCAGATCCTTCTCCGGCCAGCGATTCACAATCTCGTGTGCCGTCAACTCATCATTCACGGCGTCCATCCTCATATCTAAATCCGCAGCCTCCCGGAACGAAAATCCTCGCGCCGCCTCGTCAAGCTGCATGCTCGAAACTCCCAAGTCGGCCAAGACCCCGTCCACCTTCGGAATCCCCAACTCGTGTACGGCCTCCGCGATCCTTGAGAAGCGGGACTGCACCAGCGTCACCCTCTCCCCAAAGGTCTTCAGCCGCTCCCGCGCCAGCTCTAACGCCCGTGCGTCCCGGTCCAGGCTGATCAGGCGACCACAGGTCACTCTGTCCGCGATCGCCGCTGAATGCCCGCCGGCTCCCAGCGTCGCGTCCACGTAAATTCCGTCCGGCTTTACCCGCAGCCATTCCAGCACCTCGTCCAACATCACCGGCGTATGTGGCGCTCGTTCCCGTGGCTCTTCCTTCTTCTCTCGCCACTCGCCACTCGCCACGAGCCAGTCCCATGTAGGGGCGGGCTTCAGCCCGTCCCTCTCGGCCACGGCACACCGCACGCCGTCGCCGTTTCGCCTAAAACCACTGATCCGCGCCCCAAACCCAGCCACCAGCCCACGAATCTTGCCCTGATCCGCGGGCCGCAATTCTTGCCTTTTCTATTCACTACTCACTATTCACTACTCACTGCCTCTTCAAATCCCCAGCGCCGTATCATCCTCATCCGTGTACGGATCATTCTTCAGCTTGTCCACCACCCGCGTGTGGTTCATCACTTCCAGATGATTCAGCACCCCGAACACGTCCACTTCGCCGATCGCTTGCGCCGCTTCGCGCAGCACGGCTGGCAAAAGCAGTCTCCCCTGGCCATCCAGTTCCGCCACCTGTCCGTAGTAGCTCGTCCGCAGCAAATATTTGCGCTTGGCCACATTCGTACTCGGCAGTAGCGCCAGCCGGTCCTCGATCTCCGACCACACCTTCATAGGAAAAATCTTGGCACTCTCGCCCGTCGGACTCGTGATATAAAATTGCGTGCCGTACTCCTTGAGCTCGTCCAGAAACACGGAGGGTATTTTGAGCCGGCCCTTCTCGTCCACCTTCGCGGGACAGTTTCCCCTTAGCTTCATCGTTCCAGCCAATTTGCTCGATTCGCTTGCTTTGCTTGCCCAGGTTCGGAACGTTCACGATTGCCCTCGAGAACGCCTGAAAAGTGGCCCAAACTACCGGAGAGGTCTTACTACTCTACTCTACTTCCAACCACTCTCTCCCACTTTTCGCCACAGAATAAGCGCTTTTCTCGGCTTGTCAAGCGAAAAACGTGCGCTCTACACAAAAAATGTGCTCTCTGTGGACGGTTTTCTGTAGCCCCGTCAGGCCTACGACTAATTGTGGTTTGTAATAATTTAGATCGCTACTCCTCGTAGCACACATGCGTCAGTTAATACTTTCGGTCCCGTTGCTTCTTTCGACCGGTTCCTTCCCTTCGGCCGACTCGTATGGTATTCTTCTTCCGTTCCAAATCTCTCTAGGAGTCCTCCACCATGGAATGGACCACCCCGCAGCACGAAGAGATCGACCTCAACTGCGAAATCAGCTCGTACGCCAACGCCGAGCTTTAGTCACTTGACCGCGCCCAGCGGTCTCCTCTTTGCTCGTCGAGCAAGCGCTTTTATCGCGGTGGCCTGTCCGCGCCGTCCGCTGATAAAGGCGTTTTCTTTTTTTCGCAGCAGGCGGCATTCATTTTCCGCGCTCCACACTACACTCGTGATCTCGCGGTTTCTCTCCGCGTCGCGCCATGCGCATTAAAATTCTCGGCAGCGCAGCAGGCGGCGGTTTTCCGCAGTGGAATTGTGGCTGCCCGCAATGCTCCGCTTTTCGCGCCGGAACGTTGCAGGGCCGCGCGCGAACGCAAACCCAAGCCGCCCTCTCTTCCGATGGTTCGCGCTGGTTTCTCCTCAACGCTTCGCCCGATCTGCGCCAACAGATTCTTGCTACCCCTGAACTCGCTGCCAAATCCGGCCCCCGCAATTCGCCGATCGCTGCTGTCATCCTTACCAGCGCTGACGTCGACGCTGTCATGGGCCTCCTGCATCTTCGCGAATTTCAGCCGCTGCAGATTTTCTCCACGCTTGGCGTGCGCCGCGCCCTGCTCGAAGAAAATACTTTGTTCAAAGTTTTGCATCGTTCCAATCCGCCCGTGCGCTGG
>Ga0335073_10003106_pt1 | contig 22992 bp, 21 predicted proteins | sample Lox_Sample_22_FD_207093 | JGI IMG/M metagenome (GOLD analysis project Ga0335073, IMG submission 207093) | Soil microbial communities from Loxahatchee National Wildlife Refuge, Florida, United States - Lox_Sample_2.2 | ecosystem: Environmental > Terrestrial > Soil > Wetlands | place: USA... | reverse complement strand
GTCGACGCGGTGGCCCTCGTCCTTTACCGCGCGCAGGAGCGGCGCGCCTCAGGGGACTGGGGCGTGGGCGAAGCCGCCTATGACGGCGTGCTGATCGCGCGCCCCTATCCGATGGTTTTGGTGCCGGCGTCACCGCGCGTGCCTGCGCACGCGGTGCTGCTCGTCTCCGAGGGCAAGCACGGTGCGCCCGAAGGCCTCGAGCGGCTCGACGGCAAGACGGTGACGGCAGCGGGCTATCCTTTGCTCCGCGACGGGCTCACCGTGCTGCAGCTCGAAGGTGTGCCCCACGAAACCGCGAAGGCTTTGCCGCCGCTTGCGCCCGCCATCGACATGGGCCGCCGCACGCTGACGGGCGAGATCGTCGACAGCAAATGCTATCTGGGCGCGATGATCCCGGGCGAGGGCAAAGTGCACCAGGAATGCGCGGCACTCTGCCTGCTGGGCGACATCCCGTCGCTCTTCATCACGCGTGACGCGGCAGGCCACATCACCTATCGGCTGCTTGCCGACGAGACCGGCGGCCCGATGCCCGCGGAAGCGGCGGACCACGCCGGCCAGTTCATCACGCTTACCGGCACGATCACGCACCGCGACGGGATCGACATCTTCTCGGTCCCGCGCACAAGCCTCGATTAGGGTCAGACCCGGCCGACGACCGGCACCGCCGCGCCGTTGACCGCGCGCGCCGCGTCCGACGCAAGGAACAGGATCACGTCGGCAAGCGCATCAGGCGCAACCCAGCGCGAAAAATCCGCGCCCGGCATGCTGGCGCGATTGGGTGGCGTGTCGATCGTCGAAGGCATCACGCAATTGACACCAATGCCCTTGTCGCGCAGCTCGAGCGCCATGCTCTCGGTCAAGCGGATCACCGCGCTTTTCGACGCCGCATAAGCGCCCATGGTCGCCCCGCCCGTCAGCCCGCCCATGGCGGCGACATTGACGATCCGGCCACCGCCTTGCGCCAGCATCACCGGCACAACCGCCTGCGCGACCCGGATGATCGAGCCGGCATTGAGTTCGATCATCTGACGCCAAATTTCTTCCGGCGTCTCATGCACGGCTTCGCCCATGTGGAAACCGCCGGCGATGTTGCAAAGCGCGTCGATGTGGCCGAACGTCGCGCGCGCCTTGGCGACAGCGTCGGCGACCGACGCGGCTTGGCCAAGATCGGCGGTGAGATGGAGGCGCGAGCCGTCTCCGGCGCCATAGGCAGTGTCGAGCGCGCCGGCCCTCAGATCAATGAGCGCGAGCCGCGCCCCCGCCTTCGCGAACGCCGCCGCCGCCGCGCGGCCGAGATTACCGGCGGCGCCCGTGATCATCGCCACTTTTCCCTCGAAGCTCATCGCCATGCCTCCTGATTCGCGCGCCAGCAGAAAGTCTAGCGCGAAACGCCGAAGACCGCCCGCTTCAACATGTTGGCGACGCGGCCCAACGAGCCGCTGCTGTCGATGCGGCGCCAGTCGATCGCGCCGGGATCGCCGCGCAACTGCTGCTCCAGCACCGCGACGGTCGCATCCGACGCGTCGCCAAAGCGGCCGGCGATGCGGGCGGACATCACCTCGGCCCGCGCTTCGACCCAGATTCCCGTGAACGGCACGCCGGCATTGGACGCGACCTGTGCCGCCGCGGCCCGCTCGGTCGCGTCGAGAAACGTGGCGTCGAGGATCACACTATAGCCGTCGTTCAGGACCGATGCCGCCGCGCGCTGCATGGTGGCATAGACCTGACGGCTCATGGCATGACTGTATGCGCTCGCGGGAAGCGGCGATTCCGGCGCGAGATCGAGCATCGTCTTGCGGATCACATCGCTCGACAGCACGCGCGCACCGGGCGCCGGCGTGAATTCGGACGCAATCGCCCGGGCAAGTGTCGACTTGCCGCTGCCGCTGCGCCCGCCAACCGCGACGAGCCGCTTCTGCCCCGGTTCCATGAGGGCGAGCGCCAGTGCGAAATTGCTGCGCGCCGCTTCTTCCTTCCGGGCCCGCGCATCGGCGTCCTCTTGTGTCGCAACCGCCGCGGCCGACACATGCGCTCGGATCGCCGCCCGCGCCGACAGGAACAAGGGCAGAGCCGGAAGCCCATCATCGTCGCCGGTGCGGTCGAGATAACGGTTCATCACGAGATTGGCGAAGTTGCCAAGACGGCGATGGAGAAGGTCCATCACCAGGAACGCAAGCTCGTAGAGCACGTCGATGGTCGAGAAATCGGGCTCGAACTCGATCGCGTCGAACAGGGCGGGCTTGCCGTCGAAGAGACAGATATTGCCCAGATGCAGGTCGCCATGGCAGGCGCGCACCCGCCCATGGCGACGACGCCGATCGAGACGGGACGATACAAGCGCGAGGGCCGCGTGCTGCTGCTGATCGAGACGCCCGACCGCGTCCGGAGCGAATATCGCGTCGAAGTGACGCAACGCGTCGGTATTCTCGTCGATGACGCGGGCAATGCCGGCGCTTCCGCCCTTCTCGGTCGAGACCGCCGCATTCTTGTGGAAGGCGGCGATGATGTCGGCGAGCTCGCGCATGAGCGGCGCCGTCAGCCCCCCCGTCTCGGCGAGCCGGTCGAAGAGCTTTTCGCCGTCAAAGCGGCGCATCTCCACGACCCAGTCGAGTGTCTCGCCATAACAGTCGAAGGCGATCGTTCCGTCGTCGCGTCGGCGGATCGCATGGAGACTGATATAGAGCTGCGGCGTGATGCGGCTATTGATCTCGTACTCGGCCCGGCAAGCGTCCTCGCGCCGCTCGAGCGTCGAGTAGTCGAGATAGGGATAGCGCACCGCCCGCTTGAGCTTGTAGGCGGCCTCGCCGATCAGGAACACGATCGAGGCGTGCGTATCGATCCGGATGGGCCGGTGCGGATCGAGCCCCGCACCCGATGCCAGAAAGGCAATCGCTTCCGATTGATCATCCATGGCCCGAACTTAAGCGAAAATTTGGTCAGCTGCGTTCCGCGTTCACACGTCGAGGTTCGCGACCTGGAGGGCGTTCTGCTGAATGAAGTCGCGGCGCGGCTCGACGAGGTCGCCCATCAGGGTCGAGAACGTGTCCTCCGCGAGGTCGGCGTGCGGCACTTTCACCTGGAGAAGGGTGCGGACATCGGGATCGAGCGTGGTCTCCCAAAGCTGCTCGGGATTCATTTCGCCCAGCCCTTTATAGCGTTGAATGTCGCCCTGCTTCGGGCCAAGCGCCATCACCGCGTCGACGAGGCCGGTGGGTCCGGCGACGACGGTGGTCTTGCCGCCCGCAACCAGGCGGCCGGGCTCCTGGTAGGTCTCCAACAATTCGCCGGCGCGTTCTGCCAAGCGCCGCGCCTCCGCGCTCTTGAGAAGAGCCGCGTCGATGAGCCGTTCCTCGGTCACGCCCAAGAGCAGCCGGCTCAAAAGGAGGCCGCGCGTCTCGACGCGCCCGTGCCAGCCTCGTTCGGTCTCGGGCGCGATGAGGTCGAGGCGCCGTGCCAAGGTCTCTGCCGCCGCCGCGGCGCGGTCGCCATCGTCCAACAAGGCGGGATCGAGGATGCCGGCAATCGCCGCCTGCTCCACGACCGGCAGGCTTCCGGCTTTGCGCGCCATCGGCTGCAACAGGTTGCGGACGGCGCGCGCGCGGTCGACCAGGGCACGAAGGTCGTTGCCCGCGCGCTCGACGCCGTCATGTTGGTGGAACACCGCCTCGCGCAGGCCGGCGGTGATCGAATATTCCTCGAGCGCCGCCTCGTCCTTCAAATAGACTGCTTTCCCCTGCCCGCGCTTTACCTGATAGAGCGGCGGCTGCGCGATATAGAGAAAGCCTTTCTCGATGAGCGCCGGCATCTGCCGGAAGAAGAACGTCAGCAGAAGGGTTCGGATGTGGCTGCCATCGACATCGGCGTCGGTCATGATGATGATGCGGTGATAGCGCGCCTTGTCGCCGTCGAACTCTTCGGGCCCGATGCCGGTGCCGAGCGCAGCGATCAGCGTGCCGATCTCGGCGGAGCTCAACATCTTGTCGAACCGCGCGCGTTCGACATTCAGTATCTTGCCCTTCAAGGGCAGGATCGCCTGGAACTTGCGGTTCCGGCCTTGTTTGGCCGAGCCGCCGGCGCTGTCGCCCTCAACGATGAAGAGCTCGCTTTTTGCGGGCTCGCGCTCCTGGCAGTCGGCGAGCTTTCCAGGCAGGCTCGCCATGTCCAGGACACCTTTGCGACGGGTCAGATCGCGCGCCTTGCGCGCCGCTTCGCGTGCCGCGGCGGCCTCGACCACCTTGCCGACGATGCGGCGTGCGTCGGCCGGATGCTCCTCGAGCCATTGCTGCAATCGGTCGGCGACGATCCCCTCGACCACAGGACGAATCTCGGACGAGACCAGTTTGTCCTTGGTCTGCGACGAGAATTTCGGATCAGGCGCCTTCACCGACACGATCGATGTCAGCCCCTCGCGCATATCCTCGCCGGTGAGCTGCACCTTTTCCTTCTTCGCGATGCCGCTCTCATTCGCATAGGCGTTGATGGTGCGCGTCAAGGCGGCGCGGAATCCGGCGAGGTGGGTGCCGCCATCGCGCTGAGGGATATTGTTGGTGAAGCACAGCATCGTCTCGTGATAGGAGTCGGTCCACTCCATCGCGACCTCGACCGTGACGCCGTCGCGCTCGGCCGCGATCGCGATCGGCGGCTGAAGCAGCGCCTGCTTCGAATGATCGAGATATTTGACGAAGGCCACGAGGCCGCCGTCGTACCGCATCTCGACCTGCTTTGGCTCGACCCCGCGCGCATCTGCGAGCACCAGCGTCACGCCGGAATTGAGGAAGGCAAGCTCGCGCAGGCGATGCTCGAGCGTCGCGAAATCGAACTCGGTCCGGCTGAACGTGACGGTGCTGGGCCAGAAGGTGATCTCGGTGCCGGTCCGGTCGCCCGAGGCGGGACCCAGATCGGCAAGCGGCGCCTCGGGATCGCCGTCGTGGAAGCGCATGAAATATTCGTGGCCGTTGCGCCGGATCCGCAGTTCCAGCACGGACGAAAGCGCGTTCACCACCGACACGCCGACGCCATGCAGTCCGCCCGATACTTTGTAGGAGTTCTGGTCGAACTTTCCGCCCGCGTGCAGGTGGGTCATGATCACCTCGGCGGCCGAGACGCCTTCCTCCTCATGAATGTCGACCGGAATGCCGCGGCCGTTGTCGGTCACGGTGCACGAGCCATCGGCGTTGAGCGTCACCGTGACCCGATCGCAAAAACCGGCAAGCGCTTCGTCGATCGAATTGTCCACCACTTCGTAGACCATGTGATGGAGGCCCGACCCGTCGTCAGTGTCGCCGATATACATGCCGGGCCGCTTCCTCACGGCGTCGAGCCCGCGCAGCACCTGGATCGAGTGCGCGTCGTAGGCTTCGGGCTCGGAGGGCAGGGTAGGTTCGGCCATTCTCAAGTCCTTGTGGGATGGATCGCCGCGTCGGCGACCGTGAAGAATTGCGCAGCGCGCGCGAAGCCCGCGAAAAGAGCGGCATCAGTGCCGGTGAGCCAGGCTTGCGCGCCGAGCGTCTGAAGCGCCGCGAAAAGCGCCGCGCGGCGGCTACCATCTAAATGGGCAGCAACCTCGTCGAGGAGAAGGATCGGCGGCGCACCCGTGCTCCGCGCCCGAAGCCGGGCATGGGCGAGCACGATGGCGATCAGCAGCGCCTTTTGCTCGCCGGTCGAGCATTGGGCCGCTTCCATGCCGGTGCCAAGGTGCCGTACCGCCAGATCCGAGCGGTGCGGCCCGGCCTCGGTCGTGCCGCTGTCGCCGTCGCGGCGACGCGTCGCCTCGAACCGGGCGCGCAAAGCCTCTTCCGCGGCAAGCGCCGGCATGGTCCCGAGCCAAGTCTCGACCTCGCCCTTCAGGGTCAGGGCGGCACGCGGAAACGGCTCGGCGGCAGCGTCGTCGGCCGCCAGCCGCGCCGTAAGCTCGCGCCGCGCGGCCGCGATTGCGATCCCGTCGCGGGCCATCCGTTCCTCGAGCACGCCGAGCCAGCCGGTATCGCCCGAACCATCCCGCAGCAGCCGCTGACGCTCGCGCATCGTCTGTTCGTAGGAGCCGAGCCGCGCGGCGTGGCCGGGATCGAACGCCAGGACCAGCCGGTCAAGGAACCGCCGCCGTCCGCCGCTTCCCTCGATGAAGAGCCGGTCCATTTGCGGCGTGAGCCAGCCGATCGCAATCAGACTGGCAAGCTCGGCCTGGCTTTTCGCTTTGGCGCCATCGATCCTGACGATGCGGCGCTCGCCCGATGGACTGGCCGCGTCGCGACCGGTGCCGATTTGGACCTCGCCGTGCCCGGTCTCGATCCGGGCCGCGACCGCCCAGGGAGAGGACGCCGGCGCGGCAGGCGTGCTCTTGTCGACCTCGACAAGCCGCGCCCGTCGCAGGCCGCGCCCTGGCGCCAGGAACGAGATCGCCTCGAGAAGATTCGTCTTGCCGGCGCCATTGGCCCCGGTCAGCACCACAGGGCGGTCGTCGATTTCGAGGCGAGCCGAGCCATAGCCGCGAAAATCGGTCAGCAAGAGCCACGTGACCGCCGGCCGCAAGCTCCGCGCCGCGGGCTCCTGCCCAACACCCACCGTGACGTCCAACAGAGTCGCGAGCACCTCACACGCGCATCGGCATGAGGACGTAAAGCGCGCTCGCGTCGGCCGTGTCCCGCACAAGGGTCGGGGACGCCGCGTCGATCATGGCAAAACGTGCGCCTTCACCTTCGATCTGCTCTGTGATGTCAAGGAGATAGCGGGCGTTGAAGCCGATCTCCAGCGGCTGCGCGGCGTAGCGGACCTCAAGTTCCTCGGTCGCCATGCCGTTCTCTGCGCTGGTGGCCGAAAGGACAAGGCTGCCGCGCTCGAGCGCGAGCTTCACGGCCCGGCTACGCTCGCTCGAGATGGTCGAAACCCGGTCCACCGCCTCGGCGAACGGCTTGCATTCGACCTCGAGGATGCGGTCGTTGCCGGTCGGAATGACCCGGTCATAGTCCGGGAACGTCCCATCGATCAATTTCGACGTCAGCACCGTGGTGCCAAAGCTGAACCGGACCTTGTTCTCGGACAGGGCGACCGTCACGTCCTGGTCCATCTCGTCGAGAAGCTTACGCAGCTCGATCACGGTCTTGCGCGGGACGATGACGCCCGGCATCCCGGCCGCGCCTTCGGGCAGCGGAATCTCCATGCGGGCAAGCCGATGCCCGTCGGTCGCGACGGCGCGCAGCATAGGGACGTCGTTCGTCTGCGCGGCGTGGAGATAGATGCCGTTCAGGTAATAGCGCGTCTCTTCGGTCGAGATGGCGAACCGGGTGCGGTCGATCAGCCGCTTCAGGTCGCCGGCCGCGAGCAGGAAATTATGCGGGAACTCGCCGCCCGCCATCAGCGGGTAGTCCTCAGGCGGCAGGCAGGCCAGCGTGAAGGTCGACCGGCCCGAGCGCAGGACCATGTTGCCCTTTTCGCCGGCAGCATCGAGCTCGACCTGCGCCCCTTCGCGCAACTTGCGGACGATGTCATAGAGAGTGTGGGCGGGAACGGTCGTGGCGCCCTTCCGCGTGCCCTGGACGCCGAGATTGGCGACCATCTCGATGTCCATGTCGGTCGCCGACAGCGACAGCCGTCCTTCTTCGGCGCGCAATAGGACATTCGACAGAATCGGGATGGTGTTGCGGCGCTCGACGACGCTCTGGACGTGCCCCAACGCACGGAGCAACGCGGATCGTTCGATGGTGAGCTTCATGGCAGACGGGCTTTGGGCTCGTTGTGGCTGAGGATAGCGTCGCGCGATTCCCCCCGCGCGACACCCCCGCCGTCCGGACCGGCAGGGCCGGAACGGAACGGGAAGGCACTATAGCATGCTCATGCCAACGGGTATAGGAACGTCCGCGAATCGGCCGTTCAGGATGGCCGGCCGGAGTCTGCGGAGCGCCCCTCGGCCCCGCCCCAAAAGGGTGAGACGAGGCCTACCGTTCCAGCGTCCGGCGCAGCAGCTCCACATCCTCTGCGATGGTCTGGTCGGTCACGCACAGCTCGTCGATCCGCCGCACCGCGTGCATTACCGTCGTGTGGTCGCGATTGCCGAACTTGCGGCCGATCTCCGGCAGCGAGCGGGGCGTGAGATGCTTGCACAGCCACATGGCCACTTGGCGGGGACGTGCAACCGAGCGGGCACGCCGCGCCGAAGACATGTCGCCGATCCGGATGTTGTAGTGCTCGGCGACCCGCTTCTGAATCTCGTCGATCGTGACCTGCCGGTCGTTCGCCCGCAACAGATCGCGGAGAATCTCTGGAATCCCTTCGAGCGTGATGGGCTGCCCACAGAGTTGGGCCTGCGCCGCGACCCGGTTCAAGGCGCCTTCGAGCTCGCGGACATTGGAGGTGATCTTGTGCGCCAAGAACTCGAGCACCTTGGGCGGCACTGGCGCCTTCATCTGCTCCGCCTTGGTCTGGAGAATGCCGAGGCGCAGCTCGTAGGTCGTCGGGAGGAGATCGGCGACCAGCCCCCAGCCCAGACGCGACTTCATCCGATCCTGTATCCCCTCGAGGTCCGAGGGCGACTTGTCCGCGGAGACGACGATCTGGCGGTTCTGATCGACCAGCGCGTTGAAAGTGTGGAAGAACTCCTCCTGTGTCGAGTCCTTGCCGCTGATGAACTGCACGTCGTCGATCATCAGCACATCGACCGAGCGGAACTGGTCCTTGAAGGCCATCGTGTCATTGAACCGCAGCGCGCGGACGAACTGAAACATGAACTTCTCGGCGGAGAGATAGATCACGCGCCGGGCCGCATTCTCGCGCCTGATGTGCCAAGCGATGGCATGCATGAGGTGGGTCTTGCCAAGCCCGACGCCGCCGAAGAGAAAGAGCGGGTTGTACGGTACGACCCTCCCCGGAGACGCGGCGGCATCGGCCACGCGGCGCGCGGCGGCGTTCGCAAGCTCGTTCGGCTTGCCGACGACGAAGTTCTCGAACGTGAAGCGCGGATCGAGCGACGCGCCGATATCCTTCAAGTCGGGTGTGTCGAGCGGCTCGCGCGGCATCACCACCTCCACCGGTTCGGCCCCCGCGGCAATGATGAACTCGACCGCGGTCACGGCGCTGTTCTCGCCGTTCCACAGCGTCCGCAACCGGTCGCCATAATGTTGCGCCACCCAATCGCGCATGTACCGCGCCGGCAAAGCGATGCGGACACACCCCTCGCTCACGTCGACGAGCGTCATGGGGCGGAACCAGCTTCGGTAGACGGGGACGCCGTATTCCTCACGCAGGCGGGCGCGCACACGGGCCCATTGCGCTTGCACCGTCCCGTCGCCGCGAAGGTCCTCTGCCATCGCGTTCATGCCTCGCCCGGGCTGTGCGCTGATACGAAGCGATTTGGTGACTCGATGAGGTGATTGTCCACGCCTCGCCCCCCCAATTCCAGCGACTACAAAGTACACGCTCTCCAGCGCCGCCGAACGGATGCGATCATCCCTTCGTCGCTATCATCTCTAATGGACAGGCCGGCTTGCTTTTTGTCTTCAGTCGATGCTTGCCGGACTGCCGCTAAATACTTGTTGGATTAGAACGTCCGGGGCGATCAAGCGCACCACGACGTTTCTTCAAAGGGCCCCCGCAATGTCGGCGTGGGTCAACTCTATCTAAGGCGCTCGGTGGAATTCAACTGCGATGAGGGCTGCATGACATTTTTTTTGTGGACGCGTGTCACACGCGACAATCACCCGAGCCTAAAGCGCGTTGATGCGCGCGGAGAGACGAGAAAGTTTACGGGAAACGGTATTCTGATGGAGGACGCCCTTGGTCACGCCGCGTTGCATCTCGGGCTCGGCGAGCGCGAAGGCGACACGCGCTTCGTCCTTGTTTCCCGCTGCAATCGCCGTCTCCACCTTTTTCACGAAAGTGCGAATGCGGCTTACGCGCGCGCGGTTGACCGCCGTGCGACGCTCGGCCTGACGGTGCCGCTTTTCCGCCGAAGGATGTGTCGCCATCGCTGACCTTGTACGCGTATGTTGGGAATGCGCTGCTTATAGCGAAAGGCCGGCGTTGGCGTCAAGCCGTGGTGCCGGTGCCACGGCAGCACGCCCGCATCGAACGGCGCTGAGCCGCTGCGTTAGTGATTCTTAAAATTCGGCTTTCGCTTCTCGACGAAGGCGGCCATGCCTTCCTTCTGATCGTCGGTTGCGAAGAGCGCGTGAAACAAGCGACGCTCGAAGCGAACCCCTTCGGCGAGCGTCGTCTCGAAGGCGCGGTTCACCGCTTCCTTCGCGGCAAGCGTCGCGGTCCGCGACAGCGCCGCGATCTGAGCCGCCATCTTCACCGCCTCGTCGACGAGCGTGTCGTTGGAGACGACGCGGCATACGAGCCCGCTGCGCTCGGCCTCCGCGGCATCCATCATGCGCCCGGTCAGGACGAGATCCATCGCCTTCGCCTTGCCGACCGCGCGGGTCAGACGCTGCGTGCCGCCGGCCCCCGGCATGATGCCGAGATTGATCTCCGGCTGTCCGAACCGGGCGCTCTCGGCCGCGATGATCGTGTCGCACATCATCGCCAGCTCGCAGCCCCCGCCAAGCGCAAAGCCCGCGACCGCCGCGATGATCGGCTTGCGGCAGGTGGTAACCCGCTCCCATCCCTTGGTGACGAAGTCCGCGAGGAAGACATCGGCGAAGGTGCGGCTTTGCATCTCCTTGATGTCGGCGCCGGCGGCGAACGCCTTCTCGCTCCCGGTGACGACCACCGCGCCGATGACGTCATCGGATTCGAACCTGTCCAACGCCGCGCCGACTTCGCGCACGAGCGCATCGCACAACGCGTTCAAGGCCTTCGGCCGATTGAGCGTGATCAGCCCGACGGCGCCGCGCGTCTCGACGATGATGTGTTCGTAACTCATTGGCGAGGCTCCTGTTGCGGCGAGAGCGTGAATCCGACGACGAGATTGCCGTCCGAGCCGGTATAATCAATGCGCAGCACTTCGCCCTCGCGTTGCCAACGATCGGCGCCTTCCGCGCTCCAGCCAAGCTGCGGCAAGGTGCTGTCATAAAATGCACGGACCTTCGCGCGGGTCAGAGCGCCGCGTGTCTCGGCTTCGACGATCCTGCCTTCCGGCTTGTCGAAGGCGAGGCCTTTGCCCGCGATCGTCGCAAGACCCGGCATCAGCGGCACATCCTCCGTGCCGGCGACGAACTGCGCGGCATGAGCCGGCAAGATTGCAAGCGCCAGGAACGGCATGAGAAAGCGAGCGCGATTCATTAACGCCGAGTGTAGCCCTCAGCGCTGTCGCTTGGGACAGTAAAATGTGGAGCGCGCGCCTTGGACGATGCGACGGATCGTGCCGCCGCAATCGCATTCGGGACACGGCTCGCCTTCCTTGCCGTAGACCGCCCAGTGATGCTGGAAGTAGCCGAGCTCCCCTGACGTTTGCACATAGTCGCGCAGGCTCGATCCGCCAGCGGCGATGGCGCGCTCCAAAACCTCGCGGATCGCAATTGCGAGACGTTCGGCGCGGACCGGACCGACCGAGCCCGCGCTTCGCCGCGGCGACAGCCGTGCCCAGTAGAGGCTCTCGCACACATATATATTGCCGAGCCCCGCGACGATGGTCTGATCGAGAAGCGCCGACTTGACCGGCGTCTTCTTGCCTCGAAACGCAGCCTCGAGTACCACGCCGTTGAATTTGTTGCCCAATGGCTCAGGGCCGAGATGCGCGAGCAGCCTATGCCGCTCAAGCGCGTCGATATCCTCTGCATAGTCGAGCATGCCGAAGCGCCGCGCGTCGTTGAAGCGCAGCACCGTGCCGTCTTCAAATGTAATAACGACGTGGTCGTGCCGCCGATCCTGATCCGCGTCGATCCCGCTCAGAATCATGCGGCCGGACATGCCGAGATGGGCGAGCATCACACCGCCGCCTTCGACATGGAACAACAGATACTTGGATCGCCGTGCGACGCGCTCGATACGGCGCCCTTCGAGGCGCGCGGCCAGGCCGGGCGGCAACGGAAAACGGAGGTCTGCGCGCTTCAGGACCATCCGTACGACACGTTGGCCGGCGATCCGTGCGGCGAGCCCGCGCGCGATGGTCTCGACTTCCGGCAATTCGGGCATAGGCGATTGATCCAAGCGGTTACGGCGACGTCGCGCCCTTGAGATTTGTCTGGGGTTTGCGTTGCCGAAGGTGGCGCGGCGATTTTCGCGTTCGAGAGACGCAACTGTAGAACTTTGCCAAAATGCTCCGCAAGCGGCGGTCGCCGCGGGGCGGGCGGTCCCTTGGCGCTCCATCGCGCCTCCTCTATGGTGCGGCCATGTCCGAGAAGGAGACCGAAGGCGAAGTCGATTTCGGCTTCCGCCGCGTCGCGAGCGAAGACAAGGCACGCCTCGTCCGCCGCGTGTTCGATTCCGTCTCGTCGCGCTATGACCTCATGAACGATTTGATGAGCGGCGGCGTCCATCGCCTGTGGAAGTCGGCGCTGATCGATCGTCTCAATCCGCGCCCGGGTCAGCGGCTGGTCGATCTCGCCGGCGGGACCGGCGACATCGCCGTCCGGTTCCTTGATCGCGCCGGGCTGAACAGCACGGCGCTCGTCTGCGACATCAACGAGAGCATGGTGTGCGCCGGCCGCGACCGCGCGATCGACAGCGGCCGTCTCGTCGGCATCTCCTGGTTGGTCGGCGACGCCCAGTCCCTGCCGCTCGACAGCCGATGCGCCGATGCGTGCACCATCGCCTTCGGGCTGCGCAACGTGACGCGGATCGGGATGGCGCTCGCCGAAGCGCGGCGCATCCTGAAGCCCGGTGGTCGGTTCCTTTGTTTGGAGTTCTCTCACGTTGCGTTGCAACCGCTTGCGCGTGCCTATGATCTTTATTCCTTTGCCGTCCTGCCGCGGCTTGGCGCGCTCGTCACCGGCGACCGCGACTCTTATCAATATCTGGTCGAAAGCATTCGCCGGTTTCCCCGCCAGGAAGAGCTTGCGGACCTGATGCGCGCAGCCGGGTTCGAGCAGGTCGGCTACCGCGATCTCACCGGCGGCATCGCCGCGCTTCACTCCGGCTGGCGTCTTTAGGGCGCCGCCGGCGATGTTCGGCGTGACGCGAGGCTTGCGCCATCTCTATCGCCTCGCAGAGATCGTATGGACCCTGGCGCGACACGACGCTCTCTTCGCGCTCGAGCAGATCGCGGCCGTGGCACCGCTTGCGCGCGCCCTGCGCATGGTGCGCCGGCGCGGACCCTCCGGCCCTGCGCGCCGGCCGGGCGAGCGGCTCGCCGATGCCCTGTTGGCGCTCGGGCCGAGCTTCATCAAGCTTGGGCAGGCGCTATCGATCCGCGCCGACCTCATCGGCGATGAGGTCGCGACCGATCTCGCCTTGTTGCAAGACCGGCTGCCGCCGTTCCCGGGCGAGGACGCGGTCGCCACCATCGAGCAAGAGCTTGGTGCGCCGCTTGCTTCGCTCTTCAACTCGTTCGACAGAAGCGCCATCGCGGCGGCTTCGATCGCGCAGGTTCATCTCGCCATCACGACCGAGAACGAGGCGGTTGCCGTCAAAGTGCTGCGGCCTGGCATCGCCGCGGCGTTCGCCCGCGATATCGATTTGTTCCTTTGGCTCGCCGGTCTGATCGAGCGGTTCGAGCCGAGCCTGCGCCGGCTCAAGCCGCGCGAAGTGGTCTTGACGCTGGCTCAGTCGGTGCGGCTTGAGATGGATTTGCGGTTCGAGGCCGCCGCCGCTTCCGAGCTGCGGGAGAATTTCGAGGGCGATCCCGATTTCCGTGTGCCGCTCGTCGATTGGCGCCGCACCGGCCGGTCGGTGCTCACGCTTCAGCGCGTCACCGGCATCCGGGTCGACGACACCGCCGCGCTGGCCGCCTCGGGGCATGATCCGCGCATCATCCTGACCAAGGCCGCGCGTGCCTTCTTCGCTCAGGTGTTTCGGGACGGCTTCTTCCATGCCGACCTCCATCCCGGCAACCTGTTCGTCGACGCGGACGGGGCGATTGTCGCGGTCGATTTCGGGATCATGGGCCGTCTCGACCACAAGACCCGGTTCTACCTCGCCGATATGCTTTTGGCCTTTCTCACCGGCGACTATGCGCGCGTCGCGGCCGTCCATTTCGAGGCCGGTTACGTACCGCCCCATCACTCCCGGGCTTGGTTTGCGCAAGCGTGCCGCGCGATCGGCGAACCGATCCTTGGCCGGCCTCTGCATGAAATATCGCTGGGCCGGCTCTTGGCACAATTATTCGAGGTGACCGAGCAATTCGAGATGGAGACGCAGCCCCAACTCCTCTTGCTGCAAAAAACCATGGTTGTGGCCGAGGGTGTGGGCCGCATGGTCGACCCGACGGTCAATATGTGGTCGCTTGCCCAGCCGCTCATTGAAGAGTGGATGCGCGAGAACCGTGGCCCCGAAGCGAGGATCGCCGAAGCGGCGGCAGAGTTGCTCGATGGGCTCCAAAAAGTGCCTGTGATGCTGCGGCGGCTCGATCAAATCACGCGGCTCGCGATCGAAGAGGCCACTCAACTCCCGACCAGCGAAAGCGCCGCCTCCGGAATGCGCAAGCTGGTGGCCCCGTTCTGGATCATCGCCCTGACCCTGATCGTGATTGTCTGGCTATTTGCACAGTCACGTTAGTGTTCTATAGTTAGGCTGCACGTCCGCATTGTGGGTTTTGGGAGGGTCGCGCATGCTTCAGGGCCGTCGCGTCCTGTTGGTCATCGCAGGCGGTATCGCCGCCTATAAGGGCCTTGATTTGATTCGCCGTTTCCGGGAGCAAGGCGCCTCGGTCCGGGTCATCATGACGGCAGCCGCGAGCCGGTTCGTGAGCCCGCTATCGGCGGCCGCGCTCTCGGGCGAGAAAGTCCATGATGATTTGTTCTCGCTAACCGATGAGAGCGAGATGGGCCATCTTCGCCTGGCACAGGATGCCGACCTCGTCGTCGTCGCGCCGGCAACCGCGGACCTCTTGGCGAAGATGGCGGCGGGCATCGCGGACGATCTCGCCGCGACCGCGCTGCTGGCGACCGACCGGCCTGTGCTGGTGGCGCCGGCGATGAACTGGCGGATGTGGGGGCATCCGGCGACCCAGGACAATCTCGCACGGCTTGCGGCACGTGGCATCCACCGGGTCGGGCCGAACGCCGGCCCGCTTGCCGAGGGCGAGAGCGGCATCGGCCGCATGGCGGAGCCCGCCGAGGTCGTGGCTGCCGCGACGCTGATCTTGGACCGCAGTCATGACCTCGATGGCCTGCGTGCCCTGGTGACGAGTGGCCCGACGCACGAACCCATCGATCCGGTGCGCTATATCGCCAACCATTCCTCGGGCAAGCAGGGCCATGCCATCGCCGCCGCGCTTGCACGCCACGGCGCGGTAACGGTGCTGGTTTCGGGTCCGAGCGCCGAGCCCGATCCGCCGGGTGTCGAGGTGGTGCATGTCCGCACCGCACGGGAGATGCTCAAGGCGTGCGAAGCCGCGCTTCCCGCCGACATCGCGGTCTGCGCAGCGGCGGTCGCAGACTGGCGAGCCGAGGAAGCGCCGCAGAAGCTGAAAAAGAAGGGCGCGCCGCCGACGCTGCGCCTCGTCGAGAACCCCGACATCCTGGCGACGCTCTCTGCGCCGTCGAACAAGCGTCCGCGTCTTGTCATTGGGTTCGCGGCAGAGACCGAGAATATTATCGCCAACGCCGAAGCCAAGCGCGCGCGGAAGGGGTGCGACTGGATCCTCGCCAACGACGTCTCGGCGGCGGCTGGGACATTCGGCGGCGACACCAACACGATCCACCTCGTCTCCGCGTCGGGCGTCGAAGAGTGGCCGGCCTTGTCGAAACGCGCGGTCGCGGAGCGGCTCGTCGAGCGCATTGCCGCGGCGCTCGGCAAGAAGGCCGCGGCGGAATGACAGCGTCGAAGCGAGCCTGACATGCTGCGGCTGTCGAAGAAGCTCCTGTTCGCCATCGAAGCGGTGCTCGACATCGCCTACAACGCTGGCTCGCTGCCGGTGCAGTCAGGGGAGATCACGCGCCGACAGGGCATCCCGCGACGCTATCTCGAGCAGGTTCTGCAACAGCTCGTGCGGGCCGGCGTGCTGGCAGGTGTGCGCGGGCCCCGCGGCGGCTATCGTCTTGCCCGCGAGCGGCGGCGGATCACGCTGGGCGAGATCGTGCGCATCGTGCGCTCGCTCGACGGCGGCGACGACCCGCTTACCGATGATGCGGGCGCCGAGCTTGGCCGCCGCGTGGTTCGACCGCTCTGGATCGAATTGCAGGACGAGGTCATGAACCGTCTCGACAACATTACCATCGAGGATTTGTGCCTTAGGGCGCATCATGAGGGCGTTCCCGGCGACCACGCCGAGCGGCTCGATTTCTCGATCTGAGGAGGTGCGGAGAATGCCGGAGATCCGCGGCAAGGTCTATGACAGCATCATCGAGACGATCGGTGCGACCCCGCTCGTTCGCCTGTCGCGGCTCGCCGCCAGGCATGGCGTGAAGGCCGACCTTCTCGGCAAATGCGAATTCTTCAACCCGCTCTCGTCGGTGAAAGACCGGATCGGCTTTTCCATGATCGATGCGGCCGAGGCTGCAGGCCGCATCCGGCCGGGCAAGACGGTGCTGGTCGAGCCAACTTCTGGCAATACCGGCATTGCGCTGGCCTTCGTGGCTGCGGCCAAGGGCTATCGCCTGATTCTGATCATGCCCGACAGCATGTCGGTCGAACGGCGGCGGATGCTGAAGCTTTTGGGCGCCGAACTCGAGCTCACGCCCGCGAGCCAGGGTATGCGCGGCTCGATCGGCCGCGCCGAGGAGCTGTTGCGCACGCTCCCCGATGCCTTCATGCCGCAGCAATTCCAGAATCCGGCAAATCCGGACATCCACCGCCGTACCACCGCGGAGGAAATCTGGCGCGACACGGACGGAAAGGTCGACGTCGTGGTGAGCGGCATCGGCACCGGCGGCACGCTGACCGGCGTTGGCGCGGTCCTGAAACCGCGCAAGCCTGGGCTGAAGATGATCGCGGTCGAACCCGAGGACAGCGCGGTGCTGTCGGGTGGCCCGCCAGGACCCCACAAGATCCAGGGGATCGGCGCGGGCTTCATCCCGGCGATCCTCGATGTGAGCCTGATCGACGAGATTCTGCGCATCGGCAACGAGTCGGCGATCGCGATCTCGCGCGAGGTGGCGCGGCTCGACGGCGTCGCCTGCGGCATTTCCTCGGGTGCGGCGCTCGCCGCCGGGATCGAGCTGGGTCAGCGGCCCGACGCGGCGGGCAAGTGCATCGTCGTCGTGCTGCCGGATACAGCCGAGCGCTATCTCTCGGCCGCGCTGTTCGACGGACTCTAAGCCTTGGCAGACACCGCCCTTACCGACGCGCAGTTCGAACGCTATGCCCGGCATCTCATCCTCGACGAGGTGGGCGAGGTTGGGCAAGCGCGACTCATGGCTGCGCGCGTGCTGGTGGTGGGCGCGGGGGGATTGGGCTCGCCCATCCTGCTCTACCTTGCGGCGGCCGGCGTCGGTTCGCTCGGCATCGTCGATGACGACGTGGTCGATCTCTCGAACCTGCAGCGGCAGATCATCCATCCGACCGCGCGAATTGGCTCTCCCAAGGTCGACAGCGCGCGGGCAACCATCGCCGCCATCAACCCCGATGTCGCCGTCACATGCCACGCGCAACGGCTTGACCACGCGAACGCCGCGGCGCTCGTCGGCGCATACGATCTCGTTGCCGATGGCAGCGATAATTTCGCGACGCGCTATCTCCTGAACGATGTCTGCCATCAGCTCCGAAAGCCCCTCGTCGCCGCGGCGCTCTCCCCCTTCGAGGGGCAGCTTTCGACCTTCAAGTCCTATCTCGGGCCGCCGCATCCTTGCTATCGCTGCCTGTTCCGGGAACCGCCGCCGCCCGACGCGGTGCCCCGTTGCGTCGAGGCCGGCATCCTGGGCGCGGTTGCCGGCGTGATCGGCACGCTTCAGGCGACCGAAGTGTTGAAGGAACTGCTGGGCATCGGCGACAGCCTGTCGGGCAGCCTCCTTATCTATGACGCGCTGCGGAGCGACTTCCACCGCGTGAAGCTGCCGCGCGATCCCGATTGTCCTACCTGCGGAAACGGCTGATCAGCCCAGGATGATGTGCGGCACGAAGCGTGCCCGGTCGCCGCTGATGACCGCGGCTTCCTCGCGGATGCCAATGCCGGCGGACTGGCCAGCGATCACCCAGGATCCGATCACAGGCCAGTTTCCGGAAAAACCCGGAAGCTCGGCAAGCGCCTGCACCACAAAACCCTCGGGACCATAAGGACCGACTGCCGGCGGGAGCCGACCTAACGCGCGCTTATGGTCGATATGCGCGTGTTCGCGGGCGCGGAGAGGTTTGCGCGCGACGCTCGTGCCGAGATCGGCGACGCGTGGATCGTCGTCGAAGTAGGCCGGCAGCAACAGCTCATGGCCCGGAAACATCTCCCACAGCACAGGGAGAAGCCCCTTGGAGGCCAAAGCCATCTTCCAGGGAGGCTCGATCACGCGCACGGCGTCGTGAAGAAGAAGGGTCCCGAATTCCTCCACAAGCACCAATTCCCAAGGACAGAGCTTGAAGAGGTCGGTGATGGTCCGGTGGTCCGGATCGGTCAACCGCCCGTCCGCCGTGACGGCAATATCCGCTATCGAAACGAGCTGCGTCGCGACACCTGCCTCGCGGGCGCAATCCTCGAGATACTCGACCGTGATCCTGTCCTCGTCGATCTCGCGAGCCGCCGACAAATGCAGCGTGCGAGCACCGAGGCCAAGGCTGCCGAACGCCGCAATCAGCTTCTCGTGGATCGAGGTGAACTGGTTTGTGTGCTCGGGCAGCGCGCCGCGCACGACATTCTGCTCGCGCCATTGCCATTGGAACACGGCTGCCTCGAACAACGCTGTCGGCGTATCGGCGTTGAACTCGTAAAGCTTGGGCGGGCCGCTGCCGTCATAGCGCAGGTCGAACCGGCCATAGAGGTCCGTGTCGCCGCGCCGCCAGCTTGCGCGGATGTAGCGCCACGCCGCCTCGGGAATCGCCAGGCGCCGCATCAGATCATCGCGTCCGAGAATGTGGTCGACCGCCTGATAGGCCATGGTCACGAGCTGCCGCGTTGGCGCCTCGAGATCGCGTTCGATCTCTTCGAGGGTGAACTGGTAATAGGCGGTCTCGTGCCAATAAGGCACCCCATCGTCGCCGAACGCGTGATCGAAACCCACCGCCTTGGCCTGCTGCTGCCAATCGGGACGCGCGGTGATGATCTCGCGCTGCATGCTTTAGGCTCTGGCGCCGTCAAGCGCGACGGCGTGCGAGACAACGGAGCCAGTTGTCGACCCAAGCATCGGCGCGACGACGAGCGAGCGCTTCATGATCTCCCTTTCCGCCGCTGTGTCGCGGCTCGCGAGCCTATACCGTCTCGGATATAACGTCCTCTTAACGATCCGTTGCGGGAGTTTGCAGATGCTACCCAAGACCCAGCGCCAAGTGCGCCTCAAGTCGCGACCCGTCGGCATCCCCGAGGCGCAGCATTTCGAGATCGTTGATACTCCACTCGTGGAGCCTAAGGACCGCGAGATCGTCGTGCGCAACCATTTCCTGTCAGTGGACCCGGCGATGCGCGGCTGGGTGAACGCTGCGGCGAACTACTCGCGGCCGGTCGGGATCGGCGAAGTGATGCGATCCTATGCGGCCGGCGAGGTCGTCGCCTCGCGCCACCCGGGTTTCAAGGAAGGCGATCTCGTGACAGGTCAGCTTGGATGGCAGGAATATGCGGTCTCCGACGGCGGCACGATCACGCGCAAAGTGCGCGAGACCGATCTGCCGCTGTCGCTCGCGCTGGGCGTTCTGGGCTTGAACGGCATCACGGCCTATTTCGGCCTCCTTGACGTGGGCGAGCCGCGGCCCGGCGACACGGTCGTCGTATCGACCGCCGCGGGATCGGTCGGCTCGGCCGTCGGACAGATCGCGAAGATCATGGGATGCCGCACCGTCGGCATCGCCGGCGGTTCGGTGAAGACGAAATTGTGCCGCGAGGCGTTCGGCTTTGACGCTGCGATCGACTACAAATCGGAGACCGCGCTCGAGGCCGCCGTGGCCGCTGCGTGTCCGGACGGCGTCGACCTTTATTACGACAACACGTCGGGGCCGATCAGCGATGCTGTGCTGACGCATCTTGCCGTCGGCGCGCGCGTCGTCGTCTGCGGCACGGCGTCGATCGCGAATTGGGACCCGCCGCCAATGGGGCCGAGGATGACGCGCCACTTCCTCGTGAAGCGGGCGCGGATGCAGGGCTTTGTCGCGTTCGACTTCGCGCACCGCACCGAAGAGGCCGTAAGCCGCCTCGCCGCTTGGGTACGCGCTGGAAAGCTTGCCTATCGCGAGGACATTCTCGACGGCATCGAGGCGTGTCCCGGAGCCATCGCCGGCCTTTATCGCGGCGAGAATCTTGGCAAGCGGCTCATCCGCCTCGCCAAAGGGTGACCCGGCGGCCGCACGATCCTTTGCGAGTCGCCCCAATGCTTGACCGGCCGGACGCCGCGGATTAGACGAATTCGCGTGCAACGTGTTTCGCATTTCTGGCGCGCCTTCATCCTCTTTGCGCTTTTGCTGGCGCCGGCCGCTTCCCGGGCCGCGGAAGAGAAAGTTCCGCGCTTTGCCTCGTTGCGCGTCGACGAGGTCAATCTCCGCACCGGGCCGGGCGAGCGGTATCCGATCGAATGGGTCTACCAGCGAAAGGGATTGCCGGTCGAGGTGACGGCCCAATTCGACGTCTGGCGCAAGGTCAAGGACAGCGACGGCACCGAGGGTTGGGTGCACGAGCGCATGCTGACCGCCCAGCGGACCATCATCGTCAAGGGTGCCGAGCGCGCGCTCAAAAGCGATCCCGACTGGGGCGCGCCGACAGTCGCGCGCGCCGAACCCGGCGTCGTCGCGCGGCTTCTCGAATGCCATGCGGCCTGGTGCCAGGTCGAGACGCAAGGCGTCAAAGGCTGGCTGCAGCGCGCCGATATCTGGGGCGTCTATCCCGACGAGACGGTCGAGTAGCGCAAGACGTTTTTAGCCGAGATCCGCGGCGAGCGCCGCCCGCACCGGTTCGGGCATCACCGCCATATGGCCATAGGCCGGATGATCGATCCCGCAATAGATCTGTGCATTGGGCGTGCGGAAATTCTCTTGCTGCGAGGCTGAGAGCGGGAAGCGGATGAACTGCACGGACGAGGCCTTGCCATCGGGCGACGTATTCTCGCGGGTCGAGTCGGCGACGCCGCTCGCCCGTTCTCCGGCGATCAGCAGGTAGATCTTGTGCTCGACGCCGCCAAGCCGGCGCAGCTCGCGATCGCGGCGGGCCGCATCCTCGATCTCGAACATCACGGTGGCCACGAGCTCGCCCCCTTGGGGGATCAGCGGGTTGTAGGCGTGCAGCTCGTCCACGATCTGCGCCTCGCCGCCGCGCTCGATGTACAGCATCTCATGCACCTGATGCCACATCGTGTCGTAATTCTCGAAATAGAACGTGGCAAAGGGGCCGACTTCGATGCGACGGTTCTCCTTGACGGCCGCGATGCGCTGCTTGAAGGCGCGCCGCTCGGCGGCATACCGCTCGATCGGCAGGATGTCGGCGCGGGTGATTGCGAGCTTTTGGGGCATCTGATGGAATCCTCAGGCTTCGGTCGCCTCGATGAGTCCGTAGGCCATCGCCACGAGCTCGATCGGATGACAGGTCGTGACTTTCGCTTGGCTGCTCTGCGCTTCCACTCCCTGCGCGATATGCATGGCCGCGAGCGGGCATTCCGATGCCAGATACGGCTTTGCGTTGTTGACGACTTGGCGCACCACCGGGCGCCCGACCTTGAGAGCCACGGGGAAGGTCGACTTCATCACGCCCCACGAGCCGCCGTGGCCGGAGCAGCGCTCGATCACCGCCACGTCGGGCTGCGGCAGGAGGCGCAGCATTTCCGCCGCCTTCTGGCCCATGTTCTGGGCGCGCGCGTGGCAAGCGATATGCAAGCTGACGCCGCCTCCAAGCGGCTTCAGGCCTTGCGCCAAGCCCTGCTTCTTGGCGATGTCGACGACATATTCGCTGATGTCGAATGTGGCGCGCGCGAGCCGCTCGATCCTGGCATCGCCGGGAAGAATGAGCGGCCATTCGAATTTGATCATGAGCGCGCAGGAAGGGACGAGAGCGACCACGTCATAGCCTTGCTCGATCAGCGGTAGCAGCGCATCGGCGGTCCGGCGCGCGCTTTCGGCAACGCGTTCGAGATTGCCTTGCTCGAGTTGCGGCATGCCGCAACAGCCGGGATAGAGCACGTGCGTTAGGACGCCATTCTGCGCCAGCACCTTCTGGCTCGCCTCGCCGATCCGCGGATTGTGGTAGTTCACGAAGCAGGTCGCATAGAGCACCGCCTTGCGGCCGAACCCGGGCGCCGCCTCGTTCACCGTCGGCGGCGCGCCCTTGGCACGCGCGACAAAGGTACGCCCATGATATTTGGGCAAGGCCGCGTCGCGGTGGATGTTCGCCATCCGCTCGAGCACGGGCCGCGTGATCTTGTTGCCGCGTTCCGTTGCCCAATTGGCGATCGGCGCCACCTTCGATGCGACCGATCCATTCCGATCCGTCTCGACCAATTGGCGCGCGACGAACGGCGTGTCACCCGCCTTAAGCTGGGCCGCGCGATAGCGCAGCATCGTGTGTGGAAAATCGACGTTGAACTCGTGCGGCGGAACGTAGGGACACTTGGTCATGAAGCAGAGGTCGCAGAGCGTGCAGGCGTCGACCACCTTGCCTAGATCGCTCGAGGCGACCGATTGAGGCTCTCCCGTCTCCGTCCCATCGATCAGGTCGAAAAGCCGCGGGAAACTGTCGCACAGATTGAAGCAGCGGCGGCAGCCATGGCAGATCTCGAAGATGCGCCGCATCTCCGCCTCGACCTGCGCGGGGTCGTAGAAATCAGGATTATGCCAATCGATGGCATGACGCGTCGGCGCGTCGAGACTGCCTTCCCGCATCGCAGGACTCGTTCAAAGCGGATTTGT
>Ga0335073_10003105_pt1 | contig 22998 bp, 22 predicted proteins | sample Lox_Sample_22_FD_207093 | JGI IMG/M metagenome (GOLD analysis project Ga0335073, IMG submission 207093) | Soil microbial communities from Loxahatchee National Wildlife Refuge, Florida, United States - Lox_Sample_2.2 | ecosystem: Environmental > Terrestrial > Soil > Wetlands | place: USA... | reverse complement strand
GATTTCGAGCGCGCCTCCATTGCCGGCCAGGATGAGTGTGTGCGAACAAGTGGTTCGAGCGGAGGCTGCGGACAAGCGGGCTTCCGGCTTGAGGAAATAAAAGGAGGCTAGCCATGAACTTTCAGAAATGGATGCGTCGACTGATCTGGGTCGGCATAACCGGTGTGGCGGGGATTTTAGCGGGAACAGCACCGACCTGCCGAGCGCAAGAGGTGAATCCGGATCATTTTACGGCAACAGGGATTGAGGGCGTGGATGGGAAGGAGCTGGTGCAGAAGCCAGCGGGCCATGTGAAGGCATTAGTTAACGACAGAGTCCGCGAGCAGGCCAGTTCGCAAAGGTCGGAGAAGAGGACGCTAGCGCGGGCGGCGCACGGGACCGTCGTCCTGGCCGCAGCGGAGAATCGCAGCGGAGTGGGAAAGCGCGAGTTCGAAACGCATTGAGGTTATGGGGAGTGGTGGGAAGCGGAGTTGGGGTGGTCACCGAGTCTTGAAAATGGGAGCGAAAAAATGCGAATGCGATGGAATGACGGAAAGCTAGGCGTTTTGCGGGTTGGCAGACGAGGATGGTTATTTGCGGGGGCCATGCTGCTACTGGCTTCGGGCGTGCTGGCAGCGGTGATACCGAGTTTATTTCCGATTCCGGATGCGACGGGATTGGTGTCGACGTACAACGCGAGCGGACCGATTGATGAAAAGGGCCTGTTCTTCCAGAGCCTGGGGACAAACGGGAGGAGCTGCTCGACGTGCCATGTGGCAGGAGATGCGATGGGGTTGAGCGCGCAGAACGTGCAGGAGCGGTTTCTGCGAACAGGCGGAAGCGATCCGCTGTTTGCAGCGGTGGATGGCGCGAATTGTCCCGGAAACAATTCGCGCCAGGCAGCCGCGCACAGTTTGCTGCTGAAGAACGGACTGATTCGCGTGGGGATCACGCTGCCGGCAGGGGCACAATTTGCGATCAAGGCGGTGGTGGATCCTTATGGATGCGCCATCAGCACGGACACGACGGGCGCGCAGACAGTTTCCGTGTACCGGCGGCCGTTGCCGACGACGAATTTGCGATTTCTGAGCGCAGTGATGTTTGACGGGCGCGAGACGATTGCGCCGTTGAACAAGGATGATGGGTCGTTTGAACCGAACCTGGTGACGGACTTAATGCATCAGGCGATGGATGCAACAAATATTCATGCACAGGCGGCGGTGCCTTTGACGAGCGCGCAGCAGCAGGAAATCGTGAATTTCGAGATGGGGTTGTACAGCGCGCAGGTGTTCGATTATCAGGCGGGCCCATTGAACCAATCGGGAGCCGGAGGCGGGCCGGTGAATCTCTCGGCGACGAATTATTATCCGGGAGTCAACGACACGCTGGGAGCCGATCCGACCGGAGCAAAATTCAATCCGAACGGGATGACGCTGTTTGCGTCGTGGGCGAATTCGCAAGCGGAAGACTATCGGGAGCGGGACTTGGCGGCGCGGCGGGATATCGCCGCGGGTGAGGCGCTTTTTGATTCGCGTCCGTTGACCATTACGAATGTGCGCGGACTGAACGACAACGCGGCGTTGGCGACGGCGCTGGGCGTGACGTTGCCGATTCCGGCGATCACGGGAACCTGCACGACATGTCATGACACGCCAAATGTGGGCGACCATTCGCTGCCGTTGCCGCTGGACATCGGCACGGGACACGACGCGGCACAGGAGCCGGACACGCAGATTGCAAATGGATTGGCGCAGCTGAGCCTTCCCGGCGTGCCAGTGTATGAGATTACGGGATGCCCGGATCCATTCGCAGCGGCGGGAGCGGCGAGCGCCCCGTATGTGATTTACACGACCGATCCCGGGAAAGGATTGTTGACAGGACAGTGCGCTGACGTGAATCGGATCAAGGGGCCCATCTTGCGCGGATTAGCGGCGCGGGCGCCCTATTTTCACAATGGCGCCGCGAAGGATTTAAATGAAGTGCTCAATTTTTACAACCAGCGTTTCCAGATGGATTTGACGGACACCGAGAAGCGGCAATTGATCGCGTTTCTGAATGCCTTGTAGTCATGCAACGGGAGGGGCAACCTCCCTGGCCATTTGCAAATGAGCAGCTAGTGCAATGCGAAGCAGTCAAGATCGTTGGCGAAGTCCAGAGGGCCAGAGTAACGCTTCTGGATTTCGGCTCGGGTTTGCGCTTCCTTGCCTAACGTGCGCAGCATACGATGCGAGAGAACGAGATGTTTGACGTGGGCATCGGCGGCGATTTGGCCAATTACCGATGGCGGCATGTGGAGATTGCGCTCGACACCGGTGACGCCTTCGGGGACGGCGTTGTGAGCGATGAAGATATCGGCATCGGTGGCGAGTTTGGGAAGGGCGGGATCGTTGCCGTTCGTGTCGCCGCTGAAGACGATACGCTTGCCGGCGATCTCGACGCGCCAGGCAAGAGCGGGAACGCCGCCGTGAATGACGCGAACAGAAGAAGCGATGAAATCTGAGGCGCGAAATTGAATTGCCGGTGTCGAAGTGCCGGGCACGTTGTGCGGCTGAAGCTTGTAGCTGCCTTGTTCTCCGGGGACAAAGAGTTCGCTGAGATAACCGTAGGCGCCCTTGTCGCTGAAAAAATCGGAGACGAATTGCACCGTGGGCGGCATGAAGTCGTTGCCTTCGGGTCCGTAGATAGGTAGAGGTCGGCTGCGGTCTTCGAACCAGGAAGATTTGATGAGGGCGGCGAAGTCGCCGCTGTGATCAACGTGGAAGTGCGAGAAAAGGATGACGTCGAGATCAGACATTTGCGCGCCGCTTTCACCGAAACGGAGAGCGCTGCCGCCACCGGCATCCACGAGGACGCGAGGCTTGCCGTTTTGCCAGACAAGATAGCTGCTGGAGGCGCGCTTGTCTTGCAGTTCGGGGCCGCCAGAACCGAGGACCTGGAGAGCGATGCCCTGTGCGCCGCAGGACTGGCCGCGCGCCGATGATGAACAAAAAATACTCACCAGGAAGACGACGACGGCCGCGACAAAAGACTTATTCATAGCGGAGGGCAATCACGGGATCGACCCGAATGGCACGACGCGCGGGAATCCAGCAGGCGGCCATGGCCACCAGAATGAGCAGAGCGGCGGTGGCCAGGAAGCTGGGCGCGTCGAAGGCGCCAATGCCGAACAGCAGGCTGCTCATGCTGTGGCTGAGAACCGTGGAAATGCCGAGACCGAAACCCACACCGACCAAAACCATGGCCAAACCGCCGATGAGAATCAAACGGAGGACATCCCGCGGCTGCGCGCCGAGGGTCATGCGAATGCCAATCTCCTGCGTGCGCTGGCTGACGGAGTAGGACATCACGCCGTAGGTACCGATGGTGGCGAGAATCAGAGCAAGGAAACCGAAAGTGCCTAGCAGTTCGGCGCCGATACGTGGAGCGGTAAGCGATTGGACCAAAACCTGGCCGACAGTCTGAACACCAGTGAGCGGAACGTTGGGAATCAGGGATTGTACATTGTCGCGAACGACGCCCAACGCTTTTTCCGGATCGCCCTGGGTGCGGACATAGAGCGTGACGAACGCGGTGTAGTGCTGCTTGAGGGGCATATAGACGATGGCCTGTGGCGGTTCGCCAAGGGTGTTGAACTTGACGGTGTTGACTTCGCCGACGACGGTAACGTCCCAGGACTCGCCGAGAAAGTGCAGGTGTTTGCCAAGCGGGTCCTGGCCGGGCCACGCGCTGTCCACGAGCGCGCGATTGACGACGGCAACCAGGGTGCCAGTGGTGTCGTCGTGCTCGTCGAAACCGCGGCCGCTGAGCAGAGCGATGCCGGCCGTTTGAAAGAAGCCGGGAGCGACAGCAACCACGGGAGTGAGCTTGCCGTTGCGCGGGTCGGTATAGTCGGTGTTTTCGGTGAAGGTGGTGCGGGCCAGGCCTCCGCCGAATGGTGGAGCGTCGGCAATGCTGGCGTCCGCGACCACGGGAAGAGTTTTCAGGTGCTGGACGACATCGCGATAGAAATTTTCCGCCTGAGGTTGGGAGTATTTTTCGGCACCCAGATTCACGAACATGACCAGCTCGTGATGCACTTCAAAGCCGGGATCGATTTGCTGAGCGTTGCGCAAGCTGTGAATAAAAAGGCCGGCGCCCGTGAGCGCGACGAGGGACAGCGCTACCTGAATCATGACGAGAATACCGCGGAGGCCGTACCAACGCGCGCTGCCGGTCGGTGCGCCGGTGCGATCCTTCAAATCGGCGACGCGATCGGTTCTGGAAGCCTGGAGCGCTGGAACGAGACCGAAGAGAATGGTGGCTAAGACGGCGAGAACGAGAGTGTATAGAAGTACGCGGCCATCCAGACTGAAATTAAGGCGGCGCGCCAGGCCCGGGGGCAGGAGCGAGATCAAAGCGGTCTTGCCCCAGTAGCCCAGCAAAACTCCCAGCCCACCAGCCAGGAGGGCCAGAAGCAGGCTTTCGGTGAGCAGTTGTCGGATTAAGCGCAGGCGGCCCGCGCCCATGGCGAGCCGGACGGCGATTTCGCGCTGGCGCTGGGTGGCGCGAGCGAGCAGAAGATTCGCGACATTGGCGCAAGCGATGAGCAGGACGAGGGTGACAATCAGCATCATCAAAGCGCCGGCGCGGGCGAAGACGCTATGCAGTTGCGGCGGGATGGTGGTTTCGTTGATGGGCACGAGCATTTCGTTACGACCACCGTTATCTTTGGGATATTCCTTTTCGAGCTCTTCGCCGAACGCGTGCATGGCGACCTGCGCCTGCTTCAGCGTGACGCCGGGCTTGAGGCGCGCGACCATGGCCACCATGCGGAAACCGCGCTCGTACATAAACTTTTTGGCTTCGTCATCGAGCATCGAGTCGCGCATGGAGATGGGAAGCCAAAGCTGGGGAGTGCCGAGCGAGCCGACGTTGCGAAATTCGCGGGGCGCCACGCCGACGATGGTGAAATCCTGCTCATTCAGCTGGATCGTGCGGCCCAAGACGTTGCGATCGGCGCCGAACTGCGTGTTCCAGAGCGCGTAGCTCAGAACGGCAACGGGCGTGGGAGACTTGTCCTCTTGCTCGGAGAAACCGCGTCCAAGCAGCGGCTGGACACCGAGAACGTCGAAGAAATTTCCATTTACTAGCTGACCGAAGAGCTGCTGCTCCTTGCCGCGAACGACATATTTGAGTCCGGCGCCGATGGCGATGGAAGAACCCGAAAAAACTTCCGTCTTCTCACGATAGTCCACGGCGTTGAGGTAGGGAGTGGGGAGATATTCCTGCGGCGGCCCTTTGCGGCTGGTGGCATTGGAATAGAGACTGACGACGCGCGCCGGATCTTGAACCGGGACGGACTCGAGAAAGAAAGCCTTGGCGAGGGTGAAGATGGTGGTGTTGGCGCCGATGCCGAGCGTGAGGGACAACACGGCTACAGCCGTAAAGGCCGGCGCTTTGAACAGCAACCTGAGCCCGTATTTTATATCTTCGGCCAGAGTACGCATTGCCACCCGCACAATATGACCCGTGAGATGCCGAGGCAAGGAAAAAGGTGCTCTTGCGGCCTGACACCGGGTCGGGAAGCCGTTCAGTGTTTGACGACGGTTACCGTGATTTGAGACGGGTATTGTTTGGAGTGGTGGACGGCGTTGTGGGCGGTCACGGGCTGGTCTTCGTCGTAGTTGTTGCCGCCGGTGTTGAGGTTGCGGTCGAAACGGGGGAAGTTGCTGCTGGAGACTTCGATGCGGAGCGAATGGCCGGCGTCGAAGTAGTCGCTGGTGTTGAGCGGCTGCAGCGTGACTTTGTAGACCTTCTCTTTTTCCATCCAAACGAGCGGCTTGTCATAGCCGTCGCGGTAACGCATGCGCTGGATGGACTCGTCGAGATTATAGGCGCGACCGTCCGGGTAGACGTCGATGACTTTGACGGTGAAGTCGGTGTCTTTGGCGTCGGAGGAGACGTAGAGCGTGGGTTCGATGGGGCCGGAGATTTCGGTGGGTTGTTTGAAAGGCTCGGAAGTGTAGACGAGGATGTCGTTGCGGGTTTCCATTTTGCGTTGATCAAAGGCGCCCGCCTGAACGGCGGTGCCGGTGCAGCAGACGTTGCCGCCATAAGAAGGAACCGGATTGAGCGGATCGTAGGTAAAGGAGTCGGGCTTGTCGGCGGCGGGCGGAGCGGTGGAAAGGGCGCCGTCGCCGTAAAGCGAGTTGGAATGGCCGCTACTCGACAGATAATACGTGAGTTGCTGGGTGCCGGAGGGGGGCCATGTATCGGCGGACTGCCACTTATTTAACCCCATGGTAAAATACGAGACCTTGGGCAGAGCGTTCAAGCGTGCGCTGTCTTCACCCTTCAAAAAGCGATCGAAAAAGCCATACATGATGTCCTGATAGTCGAGGCGGGCGTCGCCCATGCTGCGTTCACCGACGATGGTGTCTTCGGTGGCGCGGGTATATTGGCAATGCGCAACGGGGGCGATGATGGCCCATTGCTGATTGGCGACGGCGGGGCTGGCCGTTTGGCGGACGTGATTGTAAAGAGCGAGGTTGGGGCCGATGGAGACGTCGTACCAGGTCATGTACCAGAGGCCGGGAAGATTGAGGGGCATGTCGTCGTGATAGAGGCCGCCTTTGTACCAGGCGGGATCGTTGGGAGTGCGCTGAATCATGCGGCCGCCCGTGGGAACGGGCATGGGGTCGGCGAAGATGCCGTGCGGACCGTCGACGGCCTTAATGATGTCTTGCTCGGGAAGATGCCAGAGCGCTTTGGACCAATCGACGGGAGGAAGCTGCTGCGCGAGGTCGAAGGATTTGGAGGCGCGAATTAAATCTTCCTGGGAAGTGTTGGGCGGGAACATCGGACGGACCTGATTTTGTTCGCCGTAGAGCCAGGCGATGAAGAGCATTTGCACGGCGCCGCCGCGATACCAGTTGCCTTGCTCGTAGTAGGGTTTGACGCGACCGACGCCGGCGCCAAAGCTTTGGATGTTCATGGCCGCAAAAGCGGGCTGGCCGTAAGAAGCGATGGCCATTTGGTATTCGGCGGTGGAGGAGCAACCGGTGGTGCCGATTTTGCCGTTGGTCCAGGGCTGCTTGGAGAGCCAGTCGATCATGTCGTAGCCATCGGTGCGGGGCGGGCCGAGAATGTCGTAATTGCCTTCGGAGAAAAAGTGGCCGCGTTCGTTCTGGAGGACGTAGGCGTAGCCGCGCTTGATCGCGGTAAGGATGGCGTCCATGTTGGAAGGTACGCCGTTGCGAACGTCCCAGTAATTGAAGTTGTAGGGAGTGCGGACGAAGATGATCGGAACTTTGCCGGTGGCGTTCTTGGGGCGGTAGATGTCGGTGGCGAGGTGGACGCCGTCGCGCATGGGGACCATGACTTTGCGCTCGATGACGGCGAGCGATTCGAGCTGTTTTTCGGTTTGGGCGCGCTGGTCTTTTTCGGACTGAGTCATGGGAGCTTGCTGCGCGTGGAGAGTGGTGAAGAGGAGCGCGCAAGTCAGAACCGCGAAAGCGATTCCTGTTCTTTTCATGCCGGGGTCTCCTCGGAGGCGGAGGGATTATGCACTAACGGGCGGGGCACGGGAAGAATTCATCTTCGGCTAGGCAGTGCGAACGATCGACCGGATGAGTTCTTTCGTTTGCAGTAGAATCGTGCTCGCAGCAGAGTAAGAGGAGAGGCTTTATGAAGGGCGTGCTGTTTCTTGTTTGCCTCTTGGTTGTTGCCGCGGTGGCTTGGGCCGCGTTGTATCCCTCGGAGGGTGACCCGAAGAACTGGAAGTATGTGTTGTGGAAACACGGTCTCTACGCAATGAATCTGGATATGGCTGCGGGCACGATGATCGGCGACGGCGCTGGCCGTGACGAGTTAGTGATCGGAAAAAGCAAAGCTGAGTTACAGAAACAGTTCGGGTTTCTGACCGCGCCCGCAGCCGCTAGCTCTTATATGCAAATGTGCTATTCGCAATCAGCTGCCAACGGGCAGGACGCGCTCGTGATAAGAAAGAGTCCGTCGATTGTCATTTTCCAGAACGATAAAGCAATCGATCTAATCCTTTGCAAGGGATGTTGACTCGGCGGCATGAGCGTGACCTATCGGGAAGCGCGCAAAGGCGACGTGGCGGAAATGGCTCGGATTCGTGCCGTGGAATGGGGCGACGAGGAGTATTGGAAAAAGCGGCTCGCCGGATACATGGAGCGAGAGATCGATCCGCAGAAGGCGCTGAAGCCGAGGAGGCTGTACGTCGCTGTAGAAGGAGAGGCGGTGTTGGGTTTTGTGGCGGGCCATTTGACGCGGCGGTACGAGTGCGATGGCGAACTGGAATGGATCAACGTCGCGGCGGAACGACGCGGAAAAGGAATCGCGGACGAGTTGTTGCGGCTACTGGCGGAGTGGTTTACCGCACAGAAGGCACTGAGGATTTGTGTGGATGTGGAGCCAAAGAATATGGTGGCGCGGAAGTTCTATCGACGACACGGGGCGGAGGAGATGAATTCGCATTGGATGGTGTGGAAGGACATTCGCGTGGTCAGCGACTCGCCTCGTAGTGTTTGGCCTCCCTCGAAGGTGAATACAGTCCGAAAGAAAGAGGATGGTATTGATTAACGCGGATCTCGTAAATGTTTCAGGCAGAAGCACCAATTCCTCAGGGGCTGAAGCCCACTTTTTCTGGCTCGCTTTCTCGGAGCTAAACCTCCGACCCCCAGCTCGCTTATGAAAGACTGATCCTGGACGAAGGCGCGTAGGCCAGCGCATTCGCTTAGCCGCGGCGGGCTGCGTCAATGGCGGCAACGTCGATCTTACGCATGGTCATCATCGCGTCGAAGGCGCGCTTGGCCTCAGCGCCGCCGGCGGAAAGAGCATCGGTCAGCGTGCGCGGGGTGATCTGCCAGGAGAGTCCCCAACGGTCTTTGCACCAACCGCAGTCGCTTTCCGCGCCGCCGTTGCCGACGATCGCGTTCCAGTAACGGTCGGTCTCTTGCTGATTGTCCGTCGCGATCTGGAAAGAAAAAGCTTCGTTGTGCTTGAACATGGGGCCGCCGTTGAGCCCGAGACAGGGAATACCCACGACGGTGAATTCGACCGTGAGCACATCGCCTTGCTTGCCGCTGGGATAATCGCCCGGGGCTTTGTGAACGGCGGTTACTTTGCTGTCCGGAAAGGTGGCGGCGTAGAAGTTCGCGGCTTCCTGCGCGTCTTTGTCGAACCAGAGGCAGATGGTGTTCTTGGGTTTCATTCGTGTGCTCCTCGCTGTGGATCGCGGTGACTCACTGCGTGGGCGGGCTGCCTATAGACTACCGCGCAGCAAGCTGCGCCACTACAAAGAAAGGTCAGCCGCCGGCGATGGCGCCGACGATGAGGAGCGGTTCGGTTCCGTTGACGACGGCGTCAGGAAGTGGAGTGTCGGGCGATTCGTGCGAGAAATCTTCACCGCAAGCGAAGAAACGGAGGAACGGGCGGCGCTGTTGGGTGACGTGGTCGCGAATGGTGCCGCAAAGCATCGGGTAGGCGGCTTCTAGGGCGTCGAGAACAGAGCGCTGGGTCGGCGGGGTATTCATTTCGAGCTGCAGTTCGCTGCCGACATGAGCCAGCGTACGGAGATGCGGCGGCAGCACGACCCGAATCTTCACGGGAGCGTTTGTACTTCGACGGAAAGCACGGGAGGAAGATCGTGGACAATGGCGGACCAATGATCGCCACCGTCGGGCGAGACGTAGACCTGGCCGCCGGTGGTGCCGAAGTAGATGCCGCAGGAGTCGAGGTTGTCGACGCACATCGCGTCACGAAGGACATTCACGTAACAGTTTTTTTCGGGCAAGCCCTTTGAAAGTTCCTGCCATTCATTTCCGCCGGAACGGCTGCGGAAGACGCGAAGCTTGCCGTCGAGAGGAAAGTGCTCGCCGTCGCTTTTGATGGGGACGACGTACACAGTTTCGGGCTCGTGCGCGTGAACGTCGATGACGAAGCCGAAATCAGTGGGCAGATTGCCGCTGACTTCCGACCAGGAATCGCCGCCGTTATCACTGCGCATAACGTCCCAGTGTTTTTGCATGAAGAGCAGATCTTTGCGAGGCGAAGCGGCGACGTGATGAACGCAATGGCCAACTTCGGCCGTCGGATCGGGAATGTATTGGGAGTGCAGGCCTTTGTTGATGGGCCGCCAATTTGCGCCGTGATCGTCGCTGCGGAACGCACCTGCAGCGGAGATGGCCGTGTAAATGCGGCCGGGATGCTGGCGATCCAGAACGATGGTGTGGAGGCACATGCCGCCCGCGCCGGGCTGCCACTTCGGGCCGGTGCCGTGCCCGCGCAAGCCGGAGAGTTCCTGCCAAGATTTGCCACCGTCGTTGGAGCGGAAAAGAGCAGCGTCTTCGACGCCGGCATACACCACATCGGGATTGTCAGGCGAAGGCTCGAGATGCCAAACGCGCTTGAACTCCCAGGGATGCTGGGTGCCGTCGTACCACTGATGCGTGGTGAGCGGTTTGCCAGTCTGCGCAGAAGTGTCATACAAAAATTTGTTGCTTTCACCTTTGGGCATGCCGCCGGGGCCGGTGGTGGCTTCGCCGGGAGGCGTGCCGGGCTGGAACCAGGTTTTGCCGCCATCATCGCTGCGCTGGATGATTTGGCCGAACCAGCCGCTGGATTGCGAAGCGTAAAGGCGATTGGGATCGGCGGACGAGCCCTTGAGGTGGTAAAGCTCCCAGCCGGCAAAGTGCGGGCCGGTGATGTCCCATTGGTCGCGCTTGCCGTCAGCGGTGAGAATGAAAGCGCCCTTGCGCGTGCCCGCCAAAACTCGAACTCTGCTCATGCTGCCCCTCGTATATGGGAGACGGAAGGTCTCCCCGGAAATATGCACATTAACAAGTAGCCGAGGCCGTGCGTAGATAGTTTGGGGAACTTGCTTGCGAAAAGCAAGCGATTATTGTTCCGAACTGAAACGCTCTAGCCGAGAAGTCGTTGCTGCGGAAGAACACCTGTCCCGTGGGCCAGTGGACCCCGTTTTGGACGGCGTCCGATGATGGCTCTATGAGCGAGACGACAGCCACAACCCGCAGACGCAGCGGGCGCGCCTTTCACAAGATGCGCTTGCAGGCGCAGGGGCGCGCGCATAACGGGAAGAAGTTCAAAGAGGCGTGCGAAACAGTCGTGGTGAATGCCCATGGCGGGCTGCTGCTGCTGAAACACGAGATTGATAACGGCGAAATGTTGGTGCTGACGAACCCGGAGACGCTGGAAGAACAGGAATGCCGCGTGGTGTACCAGGGCGAGCCCTGTGAAAAGGGGCAGAGAATTGGCGTAGAGTTTTTGACGCCGGCGCCGCGTTTTTGGGGATTGGAATTTGGAGAAGTACCCTCGCCGAGCGCAGAGCCGCCGGTTCATTAAACTGCGGGGGACTCCATTAAACCGTGGCTGAGGAACGCTGTGGATTCGTAGAAGCGGGAACTTTAGGACCGCGCCGCGGAAGCCAGTTGAAGACCCGCCAAAGCAGCAAGACACCCACAATAATTCCGTAGGTGAGCGGACGATAGATCGCCGATTTGACCAGCCACAAGTAGTGAATCACGCCGCAAACTGCGCTGATATAGATCAGGCGATGAAGTATTTGCCAGCGACGTCCGCCGAGGCGACGGATCCAACCTGCGGTTGAAGTGAGCGCGAGCGGAATCATTAAAACCAGGGCGGTGAAGCCGACGGTGATGAATGGGCGTTTGGCGACATCCTTGAGCATGGCCGCGAGGCTGAAATTCTGGTCGGGGCCGAGGTAGACGAGGAAGTGGCAGCAGCCGTAGAAAAAGGCAAAGAGACCGAGCATACGGCGGAAGCGAATGAGTTCGGGAAGGCGGAGGAGCTTGCGCGCCGGACTGATGCAGAGCGTGAAGACGAGAAAGCGGAGAGTCCAATCGCCGGTGGTGTGTTGGAGCGTGGCGACGGGGTCGGGACCGAGATTGGCATAGTACGCGCGCCACAGGAGAAGGCTCCAGGGCGTGAGGCAGAGTAGGAAGACCGGAACTTTGGTCCATTTTTTGGCTAAGAAAGAAGGCACGCGGCGCGCAAAGCCTCAGTAGTATTTCTTCAGGTCCATGCCGTTGTAGAGGCTGGCGACCTGATCGCCGTAGCCGTTGAACATGAGGGTTTCGCGGCGGAAGATGTCGCCGAGGCGGCGTTCGGTGGCCTGCGACCAACGGGGGTGATCCACGTTGGGATTCACGTTGGAGTAGAAGCCGTATTCGTGGGCGTTGGCGAGATTCCAGGTCGTGTCGGGCTGCTTTCCCACAAATTTAATTTTGATAAGCGATTTAATGCTTTTGAAGCCGTACTTCCAGGGAATGACGAGGCGAACCGGCGCGCCATCCTGATTGGGAAGCGCATCACCGTACATGCCGACGCAGAGTAATGTGAGCGGATTCATGGCTTCGTCGAGGCGGAGACCTTCGATATAAGGAAGTTCGATGCCGGCGAAGCGGCCTTCGGGCATTTGGCCGGGGTCGTAGAGCGATTCGAAGGCGACGAATTTGGCTTTTTCGGTGGGCTGTACGAGATTGGCGATGACACTGAGAGAAAACCCAATCCAAGGAACAACGATAGACCAGCCCTCGACGCAGCGATGACGATAGATGCGCTCCTCAAGCGGCGCGAGTTTGAGGATCTCGTCCATCGAGAACTTGCGCTTGGTTTTGACTTCGCCTTCGACGGAGACCGACCAGGGGGAAGTGCGGAACTTCTGCGCGTTTTTGGCGGGGGCGTCTTTGTCGATGCCGAATTCGTAGAAGTTGTTGTAGTGGGTGACGTCTTCGAACGAAGTTTCCTTTTCGGTGGTGCTGAAAGGACTCTTGGCGAGATTGGGGAATTTGCCCGCGGCGAGGGTTTTCAGCGGAGGTGCGGCTAAAGCGAGGAGCTGTTTGCCTGCGAATGCAGTGACGCCAGCCAAGCCCATCGCCTGTAAAAATCTGCGGCGATTGAAATAGACGTCCTTGGGCGTGACATCCGCATAGGTGAGATCCGGTTTGCTGCGAATCAGCATGCTTTGCATATCCAAACGCGATAAGGGCTGGGCGGTGACCGCCTCTATCTAATAGTACGCGTGCGGGGAGACCTCGGATGCAGAAATTTTATTCCAGATGGTTCGGGCAAACTACGAGAGGAAAGCGTCAACGGGTACCGTGGAGGCGATCCAAAACCGCTTGGGCCGCGAGGACGCCGTGATATTGCGCTTCTTCGAAGATAGAAATGCCGCTGAGGTCAGAGTTGGCGAAGAGGATGCGACCCGTGGGTTGGGCCAAGCGGAGGCGTTCTTGGGAGAAGATCGAGTTAACTGCGGGTCGAATCATGGCGTGGCCCATGCGCATGATGTCGATGCGCGAGACGCACTGGCGAATGTCGGAGTGGACGCGTTCTAGATCGCTAAGGATGGCTTCTTTCCAGTAGCTCCAATCTTTTTGGAGGAGCAGCTGGCGGTTTTGCGCGGGCGGGCCGTCGCCGAGCGCCCAATAGAAAGTCCAGACCGTGCGTTCGATGTGGGTGCGGAGACTTTGGTGAGTGGCATCCACGTAGCCGAGCGTGGGGGAGTCCAGGAAGACGGTGTCCCAAGTCGGTTCGGCACCGCGAGAATTGGGGAGGCGCTCGAGAGTGAGATTGGCGGTGAGCCAAGGGGAATAGACGAAATCGTGAAGGCGAGGAAAATTTTCGAAGAGGTACGGAGCGAGAAAGCTGGACGCTGCGAAAATAGCGAAGTCGCACTGAAACTCGGTTTCGCCAGCAAAGACGCTGACGCCGCGCTTGGTTTCGGCGATGTGATGGACCATCTGGCTGGTGCGGACATTTTCGCCCACGCGTTCGAGAAGGCGGCGGGTAATCCAACCGTTGCCCTCGGGCCAGGTGAGAGGACCTTTCTCCTCAACCTCGCGGGAGCAGAAGTAGTGGACGCCGGCCCAGGCGGAGGTGTCTTTCGCGAGGGCGCCGTAATCGTCGCGGCAGGCGTAGTTCATGTACCAGGTGACGAGACGGGAGTCGATGCCCTGTTGCTGAAGCCAAGCGGAAAAGGAGATGCGGTCGAGATCGGTGAAACGCGAAGAGCGGCCGAGTTCTAGAGGAATCGTGAATTCGCCGGAGGCGCGGAACTTGGTGAAGAGGTCTTCGAGGTGCTGGAACTGATCGCGGTCTTTCTGCTTAAGGCCGACGGCCGGCTCGATGCCATCCTGCCATCGGCCATAAAGGAAGAGGCGCTCCTGCGGAGCGAAGCAGAGGTGGCGCTCGTCCCATTCCTCATTTTTCAGAACACCGAGATCTTCGAACAATTCGCGAACGAAAACGGCCTTAGGGCCGGGAACCGGGACGTAATGCGCGGCCCACGGATAGGCAGTGATTTCGTTTTCGCCCCAGCGGGCGTTGCCGCCAGCCTGCGAATTCATTTCGAGGAGAACGAAATCGGTGAGGCCGCGCTTCCGGAGACGCCACGCGGCGCTAAGTCCCGCAATGCCGCCACCTACCACTACAACAGGACATTTTTCGATGCGCTTCGGAGCGGGAAACGAAGCACGATCGCGAAGCAAGTGGCCCATCTGAAAGGAATCGTTGACGAAGGAACCGGCGATAGGCGGATCGGTTTTGAGAGAGAGGCCGACGAGGGCGGCGCTGCCGGTACCGAGGAATTTGCGACGGCCAACCTTCAATGACTGATGTCCTTCCAGTCGTTCTCGTACATGCGGACGAGCACCTGGCTATTGAGTTGGTTCGCGGGAGATGGAAGCGGAGCCATGTCGGGAGGGAACTGAAAGAGCGTCGGAATCGTGGCGACACTGACGAAGCGGAGACCGCCGGGAAGAGACGTGGGCAGCGTGTAGTCGTGAGTCGAAGCAAGAACAAAGCCCCATTCGCCGAAGGAAGGCACGTAGACGTGATAGGGAAAGGTTTTGAGGCCGACGCGTTTGATGGTTTCTTCGATGCACCAGAAGGAATCGCGAGCGAACATTGGGGAGGTGCTTTGCACGACCAGCATGCCCTGCGCGCTGAGATGGCGTGCGACCGCGCGATAGAAGGCAGTGGTGTAGAGCTTGCCGAGGGAATAATTCGTAGGATCGGGGAAATCGATGACAATGAAATCGAAGCTGTCGGTGTTCGAATCGACCCAAGGGAAAGCGTCGGAGTTGATGACGTGGACGCGCGGCGAGGTGAGCGAGTTTTTGTTGAGGGCGGTGAGCAGGGTGTGGGAGGAAAAGAGCTTGGTCATTTCGGGGTCGAGATCAACGAGGGTGATGCTTTCGATTTGTGGATACTTGAGAATTTCGCGGACGGCGAGGCCGTCGCCACCGCCGAGAACGAGAACGCGGCGCGGAGCAGGAATACTGGCGAGACCTGGATGAATGAGCGCTTCGTGATAGCGGTACTCGTCGCGGGAGCTGAATTGCAGGTGGCTGTTGAGGAAAAGGCGCAGATCGTCTTTAAAACGAGTGAGAACGAGGTGCTGATAACGCGTGTCGCGGGCAAAGATGATGTCGTCGGCGTAGATGTTGTCTTCGGCGGTCATGGTGATGTGGCGGGCTTCGGACAGGCCGGCGCCGAGGCCGAGAATGACGACGGCGCAGGCAATACGCAGCGTGGACTTAGCCGCTAATTGGTGGGCGAAGAGGTAGGTGCTCCAGAGGGCGACGCCGGCGTTGATGAGCCCAAAGAGCATGGCGGAACGGACGAGACCGAGCCGCGGCACGAGCAAGATCGGAAACAGAAGAGAAGCGCCGAGCGCGCCAAGATAGTCGAACGTCAGGACGTGGGCGATCACGTCGCGGAATTGGTAGCGATCTTTGACGATGCGCATGAGCAGCGGAATTTCGAGGCCGACGAGGACGCCCATTACGATGACCAGCGCGTAGAGAATCAGTTCGAAGCCTTGCGTAAACGCGAAGGCCAGCATCAAGGCCGTGGAAGAAAATCCGCCAATCACGCCCAACAGCAATTCGATCCAAACGAAGCGATAGACCAAGCCGCGATTCAAGTAGCGCGAGAGGGCGCTACCGATGCCCATGGCGAAGAGATAGGTGCCGATGATGGTCGAGAACTGGAAAACACTATCGCCGACCAGATAGCTGGCCAGCGTTCCGGCGACCAGTTCGTAGATTAGGCCGCAAGCGGCAACCAGCAGCACCGAAATGAAGAGCAAAATTCCCATGGTCTCGTGCCCGCTTAGTGAATGGCGGCGGCGATGATGATGCAGATGCCGAGCGACATCGCGCCCACGAGAATCGCGAGCGCCATATTGTGCTCCTGCACGATTTCTTTCCAGAGATGGTAGGGCGTGAGCTTGTCCATCACCACGAAGGCGATGACGAAGATGAGGATGCCCAAGAATGCGAACACCAGAGCAGCAACGATATTGCCGAGTGGACCAGGATTCATCTTATTTCCCTCCAGAATAGTGGTGATAGAACATGTAGACCGAGCGGTAGGAACCGGGATTGTCGCGGACAGATTTCGGAACGTTTTTCAGTTCGTTGATGCGGTCGAGACTGCGACCGCTGTATTGGGCGTAGGCAGTACCAGCGAGAATGAGCAAGCCATAGAGAAGGTATAGTTTTCGGAACATTCGCCGTCCTCCTGCCTAATCGTCCGAATTCCCAACCTGGATCGGCGGATGATCGCTTTCCGCCCAACGCGCCCGTTCAAAGCTCAACGATTTCCAAGTAATGGCGATAGCTGGAATCAATAGAGCAAGGAATGCCAAACCGAAGAAGCCGAACACCGGAACGCCGCGCTGCACTTCCACGGAATAGGAAATCGCTGGGTGCCGAGCGTCGCCTTCCGGCTCGATGCGCAAATAATAATGACCTGCGGGAACGCCGGGAATGACCACGCTGTCGTGGGTGCTGCCTTCGGTCCAGGAGCCGTCGCTGTCGTAGCCGTGGTAATAGCTGACCTCGCGGCCGAAGTCCCAAGCCTGGCCGGTGTCCTGATTGATGAGCGCGTAGTTGAGATAAATCCAGGAATTGTCGACGCCAGCAGTGGTGCTGACTTTCACGTTGGAGGTGCGCCCTGCCAGATCGAAAATGTCGGTGACAAAGGAAACTTCGGCTTTGGAATCCGTCGCGGCGCTAGAAGCGAAGGTGTAACTCGATTCGAAGGCGACGGTCTTGGGCGAGCCCATGTCGAAGCCGACCATCATAACCAGCAGCAGAATGGCAAATGCCGCAAAAGCGCTCCAGATCGCTTTAACGTTAGCGCTGGTCGGGGAAGGTTGATTTTCGTAAACGCCGATCGCCTCGGGCGCGCTGCCGGGCAAGTTGAACGCTTTCCAGATTTCCGAACCGTAGATGTATTCGCCAAGCGACCAGGTCACTTCGTCGGCCGTCTTCTCGGACGCCAAAACGCGGGGCGGCTTGACATATTCCGTGACCGCAGCGCGTTCACCGACGCGTACTTGCCAGGGAAATTCGCCGAGAACAAAACTGGTATTGGCGTCCGACGACTGAAAATGCTTGTAAACCTCGCCAAGATAGACGGCTGCGCCAAACGATATCGTGGGCAGTTCTTTGCACACGGTAATGTCATTCCAGTGTCCCTGATATTCACTGAGGTAGCGGATGGGCTTGTAAGGATTGAAAAGGACGTATTCGTGCCAATCATAGCGAATGCCTTCGACGTTGATGCTGCGGCGTTGAAAGCCGATGACTTCGTAATCGGTGCCCTTCAGTTTGCCACGCGTCCCCAGCGGAATCATCGGAGGCACTTCGCTCGTGGCAGCCTGGAATTTTTGCAGAACCTGAAGATTGGGATCTTTGGCATCCAGAATCGAATGGCAACTGGCGCAAACCACGGTTTCTGCGTGGCCCAAAGCGCGCAGCACAATTGCCGCGCCGCAACTGGGGCAGTTCATTGCCTTGACCTGCGGCTTGGGCGGCCCCGGAAGCGGCGGCGTCTGGCTGCTAGCGCCCATTACCAACCCTCAAAACTGCGGAGATTCTTGAGCTTGAGGTCGTCGAAGTCCACAAATTCACCGAGGTACAGAGCTGGCTGCGGGTCGCTATAGTCGAGCGTGGCGAATTTGCCGGTCTGCGTGCGGAAGTCTGCAAAGGTAACGTCAGTCTTGTCCCAATACTGAAAGGGCAGTTCGCCTTCGACGCCGCGGTAGTGCGCCGGAGTGATGACGCTGAGCGTGTAGCTCTGATTGTTCCACGTGAAACTTTGGCCGACGCACAGTTGATTGGCCGCAGGAAGATTCGGCGCGCTGGCAGCAAAGGAGATAGCATATTCGTTCTGGGCGTCCGATAGCCAAGCGCTGGCTCCATCATTCATGACAATGTGCCATTCGTTCCAGCCGCCTTGATCGTACTCATAAAGGATGCGGCCAACTACAGCGAAAGCCTTTTTGTTGTATATGCCCTCGGTATTGACTTGGATCGGCGAAGTGTCGGGAGGCAAGTCCGCGACCTTGCCAACTTTCTGTAGGTCCACATCGGTGCGCACCAAGATACTCTTGCAATATTGGCAAACGGTCTGCACGCTGCTGGACCACTGAAACACAATCTTAGCGCCGCAGTTCGGGCAATTCGAAACGGGCTGGCTCATGCGTGGCTGCCCTTTCGCTGGGGCGAGAGTGCGCTCACGCTAATCGCCCGCCGCTCGTTGGCGCGACATCTCATACGGACGCGCCAAGCGCCGCACGGAAACGGAACTGGCACTGAAAAGCTGCTGTAGCGCCGCTTCAAAATTCCATTCCGAACGTGGGACACAGCAGAAAAGGTTGAGGCAGAGCGAATTGTGTTCAGGAAAAGTATGGCAAGCGAGGTGGGATTCGGAGAGCAAGCAAAGGCCGGTGATGCCGCCAGTACCGGGGAATTGGTGCCATTGCGTAGATCCGACTGGCCGCAGCTTCATGCCGCGAATCATGCCGTGAAACAGCGTTTCCACAGCACGCAGGTCGCGCAGCGACTCCGAGGAACAACCAAAGGCCTCGATAACCCATTCGACGCCGCCCATGCTTGGGTCACCTAACTCTGCGGTTTGCCGCACTCCGGGCAGAATTTGCTGGCGCGCGGAATCTGCTTGCCGCATTCGCCGCAGAACTTGGTGCCAGGAGTTGCTCCAGCCGCGCTAGCCGCTGCTGCGCCGCCTTGCGCGCCTGAGGAGGACTGCTTGATCGCGTCGGCCATCGCTTGGCCCATGGCGACACCGGCTCCCAGTCCTGCGCCGATGCCAACCCCGCCGCCACCTTCATTGCCCGCAGCAATCGGAATAGATTGCGCCACCTGATACTGCGTGTACTTGCCCATGTCACCGAGCATGTTCATGCTAATGCGCTGATCGAGAATTTTTTGCAGCTCGTCGGGCAGGGAAAGATTTTCGACGACGAAGCTGTCAAGCGCGAGGCCGTACTCGGTGAACGCAGGCTTGAGAGCGTCATTGATTTTCTGCGCGAGCAGGCCCTGATTGGCGGCCATGTCGAGAAAAGGCACCTGGCTGTTGGCGAAGGCATCGGTCATTCTGGCGATGATGGTGTTGCGCAGTTGGCCCTCCAAATCAGGGACGCGATAGATTTCGCTGGTGCCGCTGATTTTGGAATAGAACGTCTTGGCGTCGTTGATGTGATACGAGTAGATGCCAAAGCCGCGCAGGCGAATCGCGCCGAACTCCTTGTCGCGAATCGTAATGGGATTGGGCGTGCCCCAGTGCTGGTCGGTCTGGATGCGCGTAGAGAAAAAGTAGACGTCGGACTTGAACGGCGATTGGAAGGCTTTGTCCCAGTTGTTCAGGTAGGTGAGGATGGGCAGCGTATTGGTTGTAAGCGTGTAAAGGCCGGGACCGAAGGCGTCGGCGATTTTGCCCTCGTTGACGAAGACAGCCCATTGCGAATCGCGCACGGTAAGTTTGCCGCCGTTCTGAATTTCACGGTCCTGCATCGGATAGCGATAGGCGAGAATGCCGGGTTCCGGTTCCGTCCAGTCGATGACATCGATGAATTGTTTGGAGATGAAGTCGCGAAGACTCATGGAAAACCTCATCGGAGCAGGCTAAAAACGCAGCGAGCCGCCAGATGAGGCGATGCTACGGTGCAGCCAGAAACCTGTCAATGCTATTCGGAATCGCGTATTGAAGAGATATTGCCAAAATATTGCGAATCGTTATGAATGGCGGAACAGCCGCGAGAATTGCGGCAAGACCGTCCTTTTGGTCCGGCAAACTATCGCTAGAGAATTGCAGGTTGCAGCGATTTCTAGGGGTTGCTCGAATCGCAGCAACGCTCATTGACCGGCCGGCATCCCTACAGTAGCCTTTTCTTAGAGCTGTTTTTTGCAAGGGCACGCAAGGCATGAGCCGAATGAGGAAGACGCTTTCGCACCGCCGGCGCACCGGGAAAGAGTCCGGTTTGACGCTCTTGGAACTGATCATTGCGTCCGCAATTTTGCTGATTCTTGCCTCGGCAGCCCTGCCGGTTATGCGGTTTACGATTATTCGCGCAAAAGAAACCGAACTGCGGCGCGATCTGCGCGAAATGCGCGATGCTATCGACCAATATAAAGATGCTGCTGATATGAATCTGGTGCGCGTGCAACTCGGGAGCGAAGGCTATCCGCCCGACCTGGACACCCTGGTGAAAGGGGTGGATTACGGCGGCGGTAATCTCCAGAAAAAGCGCTTTCTCCGCCGCATCCCCATCGATCCCATGACCGGGCGAGCCGAGTGGAGCCTGCGCTCGGTACAAGATGATCCCGATGCGACCAGTTGGGGCGGCAACGACGTTTTTGACGTGCGTTCCTCTTCGACGGCGACCGCGCTCGATGGAACGAAATACTCGGATTGGTAGTCCGGGGCATCCGCAAGTCTGCGCGCAACCGCCCTGCAGTCCCACACCAGCCGAATCACAGAAAGCGAGTGACCTGCCAGCGGCGGCCTGTGTATTCTCTTGAGCCGGAGGTTTCGGCACATGAACCAGGACAAGCACAAGGCCGTTTTTCAGGCCCTGGATCATTTTCGAATCGAATTGCCGTCCTGGGGATTCGCGAATACCGGCACGCGCTTCGGCAAATTCATTCAGCCTGCTGCGGCCACAAGTATCGAGGAAAAATTCAGCGACGCTGGACAGGTTCATCAATTCACGGGCGTTTGTCCGACCGTTGCCTTGCACGTGCTATGGGATTTCCCGGATGGCACGAAAAGCTGCGAGCTGATCCGGAAACTTGCGCAGCAGTATCGCGTGCGGCCTGGGTCGATCAATCCGAATTTTTTCCAGGATCAGGAGTACAAGTTCGGCTCGTTTGGAAATCCGGATCCGGCGGTGCGGCGCCGGGCCTTTGAGCATACGCGCGACAGTACAACCATCGCGCGGCAGCTCGGGAGCCGGGATATTTCGTTGTGGTTCGCGGACGGGTCGAATTATCCGGGCACCGCCAACCTGCGGCAACGCAAGCGTTGGTTCGAAGGGTTGTTGCGAGCGGCGCACGCGGAGCTCGGAACCGAGCAGCGACTGCTCATCGAATACAAGCCGTTCGAGCCGGCGTTCTATCACACGGACGTTGCCGATTGGGGAATGGCCCTGCATTTCGCGCGGTACGCGGGTCCGCAGGCGAAAGTATTGGTCGATACCGGCCATCACTACGCGGCGCAAAATATCGAACAGATTGTGGCGTGGTTGCTCGCGGAAGACATGCTCGGCGGATTTCATTTTAACGATCGCCGCTACGCGGATGACGACTTAACTCTAGGCTCAATCGATCCCTATCAAATCTTTCGTATTTTTCTAGAAATTCTGGCTTACGAATCGGAGACGGGCCAGCACGCGGACATAGCCTTCATGATCGATCAAAGCCACAACCTCAAGGGCAAGATCCAGGCCATGTTCCAGACCGTGGCGATGGCACAAGAGCTCTACGCGAAGGCAGCCTTGGTGCATTGTGCCGAGCTTATTCGCGCACAACAGAATTGCGAATTGGTGAAAGCAGAATCGCTGCTGCAGGACGCCTTCGCCACGGATGTTCGTCCGGTGATTCGGGACTGGCGAAAGGCCAAGGGTCTACCCGAAGATCCGGCCGAAGCATGGCGGCAAAGCGGGTACCTTGAGCGCGTTACCCGCGAACGCGCCGCGAAGAATTCACAAAGTGTATCTTCTTATGCCTGAACAGCGGTCGCCCAAGTGCTATCTCGCGTTCGACTTGGGAGCGGAAAGCGGCCGCGCGATCCTCGGCACATTCTGTGATGGCTCGCTGACAACGCGGGAGATTCATCGCTTCGCCAACGAGCCAGTCCAGTATGGCGCCAGCTTGCATTGGGATGTGGCGCGCCTGTGGTGGGAGATGCGCAAGGCGCTCGCGATGGTGCGTGGCCACGCTCTGGCTGGGATTGGCGTGGACGCATGGGGCGTTGACTACGCGCTGCTGGGAGAACAAGGGGAACTGCTCCAGAACCCGTATCACTATCGCGATAGGCGGACACAGGGCGTGATGGAAGAGGTTTTTCGGAAGGTTCCTCGAGAGGATATTTATTCGGTTACGGGAATTCAGTTCCTGGCCATTAATACGCTCTATCAGCTGTGCGCCGCGGGGCGCGATACGCCCGAGCTGCTGAAGTCGGCGCACACGCTGCTCACGATTCCCGACCTTTTCCATTATTGGCTAAGCGGGCGAGCGGCATGCGAATTTACTAACGCCACCACAACCCAGCTAGTTGACGTTCGGTCACGAAATTGGGCCCGGGATCTTGCCAATGACTTGGGTATACCGAATCATTTGTGGGCCGAAATCGTCCAGCCCGGCACAGTGTTGGGCCCTTTGCAGTCGAGCGTCGGGCAGGATCTTGGACTTGGTGGAACGCCGGTGATTGTGCCGGCGGCCCATGACACGGGCTCCGCGGTTGCGGCGATTTCTGCTCGCGACGACACCGCCTTTATTAGCTCCGGCACGTGGTCGCTCGTGGGTATGGAGCTCGACGCGCCGGTTGTTTCGCCAGCGGCTTTGCAAATGAACTTCACCAATGAAGGCGGAGTTTGCGGCACCACGCGGCTTTTGAAGAATGTGATGGGCCTGTGGATATTGCAGTGCTGCCAACGCATTT
>Ga0335073_10003103_pt1 | contig 23004 bp, 23 predicted proteins | sample Lox_Sample_22_FD_207093 | JGI IMG/M metagenome (GOLD analysis project Ga0335073, IMG submission 207093) | Soil microbial communities from Loxahatchee National Wildlife Refuge, Florida, United States - Lox_Sample_2.2 | ecosystem: Environmental > Terrestrial > Soil > Wetlands | place: USA... | reverse complement strand
TTCCGACGCAGCATTCCGGTGGTCGCTCTACCTGCTGCTATCGCTCTGGCCGGTCAGCGTTTACGTTGCCGCGAGGTTGTTCGGCGCCGGCCGCCCGGCGTCCGCCGCCGCGGCCGCGATGTCCCCGTTCCTCGTCAGCAAGACCGGCATCGGCTACGAGCAGAACGCGTATGTGTGGATCGGGTACGGAGTCTGGACACAGCTATGGGCGTCGCTGATGCTGCCGCTGGCATGGGGGTTCAGCTGGCGTGCGATCCGCGACGGCCGGCACCGGTTCGCCGCCGTCGCGCTCATGTCGCTGACGATCGCGCTCCACTTCGAGACGGGCTACCTGGCGCTGCTGCCACTGTTGCTCTGGCCGTTCGTCTCGGGCCGGTCGATCGCGACCGGCGTCCGCAGAGCCGCGACCGTCGCCGGAGGGGCCATGCTCGCGGCCGCATGGGTGATCGTGCCGCTGATCGATCGGCGTCCGTGGGCCGCCACCAACGAGGCGCTGCGCGGCACCCCGCTCGCCAACGGGTACGGCGCCGCGCGTGTGCTGGGCTGGCTCGGCTCGGGCCAACTGCTCGACCACGGCCGGATCCCGGTGGTGACCGCGTTCGCTGCGGTCGGCCTCGGGCTCGCGGTCGCCCGCTGGCGGAGGGATCCCGGGGGGCGCGCGCTCGTGGCCGCGCTCGCCGGTTGTCTGCTGCTGTCGTTCGGACGGGCAACGTTCGGATCACTCGTCGGCGTGATCCCCGGCAGCGGCGACATTTTCTTCCGGCGGTTCATGATGGGCGTTCAGCTCGCCGCGCTGCTGCTGGCGGGCGGCGGCGCCGCTTGGTGCGCCGCCCGGGCGTGGAACGAGCTGGAGCGGCTCGCGCTCCGCCGGCGCCTCCCCCCGCGCGAGGCCCTCCGCCGGCGCCTCGCCTGGCGGTGGGCGAACCCACGTATGGGACGGGTCCGATTGGCCGTCGCGGCCGGCGCGATGATCATCGTGCTCGCGCCCGCGTGGCTCCAGCAGCGATCGTTCGACCGCCGCAACGCCGACCACATCGCGGCTCAGCGCCGCGCCGACGCGACCCAGGGCGCCGAGCTGGACCAGCTGATCGCGCTGATCCAGGCGAACAGCGGCGGGCGCGTCTACGCCGGCATGCCGTCCAATTGGGGGATGAACTTCACCGTGGGAGCGGTACCGGTGTTCAAGTACCTCGAGAGTGAGGACGTCGACGAGGTCGGCTACACCCTTCGCACCGCATCCCTGATGACCGGCCCCGAGGATCGGTTCGACGAGCTCGATCCGTCCGACTATGAGCTGTTCGGGATCCGGTACCTGATCCTGCCCTCCGGGTCGGCGCCACCAATTCCCGCGGACGAGGTCGCGGTCGCCGGGCCGTACGCGCTCTGGACCACGTCGACGACGGGCTACATCCGCGTCGGGACGATCGCCGGTGCGCTCACGGCCGACCGGACCGACCTCGGCGCCCGCAGCGTTCCCCTGCTGCATTCCGGGCTGGCCGACGACGGCGAATATTTGAGGATTTTTTTCGGTGGCCGCCAAGCGACGCTCCCGCCATTGCCACGACCGTCCCGCGGACCGGCGGCGGGCAACGTCACCTCCGAGAGCGACGACCTCGAGCAGGGCGCCGCGAGCGCCACCGTGACGATGCGCCGGCCGGGCATCGTCGTGCTGAGCGCGTCGTTCGACGACGGCTGGACCGCCACCGTCGACGGCCACCCCCAGCCGACGATGATGGTCGCGCCGGCGCTGGTCGCGACCGACGTCCCCGCTGGGACGCACACGATCGCCTTCCGCTACCGCGGCTACTCGGGCTACCCGGAGCTGTTCGCGCTGTGCGCGCTTACGCTCGCGGCGTTTGCCGGCGCCGACGTCGTGCGCCGGCGCAGGCTAAGGCTCTAACTAGGACCCGCCGATCGTGTTGTCGAGGTGCCACGTCTTGCCGCCGTTCTTCGAGACGTACTGCACGGGCGACGCGTTGCCGCCCGTTTCGCCGTCGACGAACGCCACCAGGTGGCCCTGGGGGTTCTTCACCACCGCCACCGGCAGTCCGAAGAACGTCGCGCGGTACCAGTGCTGGCCGCCGTCGCTGGTGGTGTCGATTACCTGACCGGTTCCCCAGGCGAAGATCGTCTTCTGCCCGGCGGCGCCGATATCGACCACCGCGAGCGGCGCCTGAGCGGCATTGAGATGGAGCGCCGGGCCGTTGGTCTTCCAGGTCGTGCCGCCGTCGACCGTCGCAGCTGGGTATTGGGCCTGGCCTGACTGCACAAGCGCGAAGCCGTGCTTGGCATCGGTGAACACGCGGTTTCCGAAGATCTTGCTCGCGCTCACGGTCGAGCCCGGCGCCAGCGTGTTAGCGGGCCGGTTGATGAGCGTGCCGGTCACGGTCTGTTGCGGACTCGCGGCGGCGGCGATCGACGCGCTCGAGCCAAGCGCGACGGCGCTCACGACAAGTATTGATACGACGGTGCGCATGAAACCTCCGGTTCGACGAAGCCGCTCGATTTGCGGAGATTAATGCAGCGTCAGGCGGAGCACGATGATCAGCAGGCCAAGCAACGCACCGAACGCCGTCTGGAACACCAACTCACGCCCCGTTCGCTTGGCCCGTACCCCGGCCAGCACCTCGATCAGCATGACCACGACCGCCGACGTCCAGACCGCGGCGTCTACCGCGGTCGACAGCGAGGCATTCGCCGCCCACAGGACCAGTACGGCCACCAGCGGGATCGCCGCACCGAACAGGATCGGCACCTGCAGCACCATGATCCGCCCGAGCGGTTCGAGCCGGAGCGGCTTGCGCTCCTTCAGCCGCTCGGACGCGAACTCGGCGTACGAGTGCGCGAACCAGTAGATCACCAGCGTGATCACCACCGAGATGACGGTCTTCAGGTACGTCTCTCTTTCGGCCGACTCGGCGGCCAGGAGCGCTCCCACCGTCATCGTGCCGTAGATCGCGGCACTGAGGTCGGAAAGCATCGCCCCCGTTTTCGCAGCCGTAGCGGATCCGCGGCGCTACGGCGTGGAGCCGCCGGGCTTTGGTCCCTTGGCGGGGATCGCCGCCTCGAGCCAGCGACTCAGCGCGCGGCGGCCGACGAGCGTGATCTCGCTGTTGGCATCAAGCCAATCTCGAACGCGCAGTTCGCGCACGATCCCGAGCGCGTCACTGGGACCGGGACCGCCGCCCCTCGCCGCCAGTGCGTCGGTGCCGGGCTCGACCATCCACCGCCCCGACTCGAGCGCAGCCAGCGCGATGCCCTGCTCGTCGGTCGGAAGGTCGAGCGGGTGCGGCCCCGCGCTTCGGAGCGGGTCGTCGCTCCGCAACGGGCGCTCGCTCGGCTTCGGAGTCTCGCCCGACGGTGGGCGCCACGGGCTCGGCATGTTGACCGGGAAATCCTCTTCGAATCGCTCCGCCTGGGATCGCAGCCAAGCTCCCGCGTTCTCCACCCATTCCCGCGCCGAGCCGGCGTCTACGCCGAACATCTGGGCGAAATCGTCTACGTCGATGTTGTCTACGGCTCGCTCGACGGAGCGCCCCAGCTCCCGCGCGATCGCGCGCAGCTGCTCCTCGAAGCTCTCGCCACTGGGTTCGTCTTCGGACATGTGTACATGATGACACGCCCCAGCTCGATTCAATGGACGCAGGATGAGTTGCGACTGGCTGCTGGTCGACGGTTCCAGCATGATCTTCCGCGCCTACTACGGGGTGCCCGCCGGCGATCCAGGGCCTGACGGCTTCCACGTCAACGCGATCCGGGGTTTCCTCGAGCGGCTCGGTCGCCTGGTCTCCCAGCGCCGGCCGCGCCACCTGGCGGTCGCCGACGACGAGGCGTGGCGACCGGACTGGCGGGTCGACCTGCTCCCCACGTACAAGTCCCATCGGGTGGCCGAGCCGGTCCCCGACGGGCTCGAGCCACAGCTCCCGGTGATCAGGGACCTGCTCGAGGCGATCGGAATCGACATGGTCGGAGTCGCGGACCACGAGGCGGAAGACGTGATCGCCACATGGTCCCGGCTCGCCCCGGGCACGATCGAGATCGCCAGCGGCGACCGGGATCTGTTCGCGCTGGTCGAGAGCCCGCGGGTCTGCGTCCTGTACCCGGAGCGGTCGGGCCTGGCCGTGATCGACGAGGACGAAGTGACCCGCCGTTACGACATCCCAGGTCGGCGCTACATGGATTTCGCGATCCTCCGCGGCGATCCCTCGGACGGCCTCCCCGGGCTGAAGGGCGTGGGCGCGGTCACGGCGGCCGGGATGATCCGCCGGCACGGCGACATCGCCGGCGTGCTCCGCGACCGCGAGCTTCGCGACTCGGATCGGGAGTACCTCGAGAACGCGATGCGCGTGGTGCGGCCCGTCGAGGACCTGCCGATCCCGCTCCCCTCCGGCCGGCGCGACTCCTATCCCGCCGACGAAGCGGCGATGCGCGCGCTTGCCGACCGCTACGGGGTGCGAGAAGCGTGCTCGCGGCTCCTCGCCGCCGTCCGGCGGCTTGCCTCAACTCCCTGACGCCGGCACCACGGTCAGCACCAGCCGTGACGGCCGGGCCGCGTCGTGGTGCAGCACGTTGCGCGCGATCACGACTTCGGTGGCGGTGGTGTCGTCACCGCCGGTGCCGAGGTTCACCGCGAACTTGGGATGCGCGGAGCTCGCGACCTCGACGCGGATGCGGTGACCGGGCAGCAACCGCTGGGCGGTGTCCCACATTCGCACCTCGACCTCGTACACGGTGCCGGGCTCGACGGGCAGGGCGCGATCGTGGCCACCGCGGTAACGCAATCGGACCAGGCCATCGCAAAGACGCTGAGCGAAGCCGTTCGGGTGGACGTCGAGCAGCTTCGCGGCGATGTCGGTGTCCGCGGCGGAGGTCGACACGTGGGCGATGAGCCTTACGGAGCCGATCACGTCGACCGGCTCGGCGAGCGGCTCGCCGGTGAACACGAGCACGTCACCACGGTTCTCGACCCCGGCGAAATCGTCGGGGCCGCCGATCTGGGCCGAGGACGCGCCGGTGATGAACGGGACCGGCCGGTCGGGATCGTGCAGCCACTCGTCGCTCGCCGAATCGGCGGCGGGCGGGGCGTCGACGAGCCGGCCGTCGCCGTACCGCGACGTGGCATGCCCCTCGCTGTCGAGGTACCAGATCCGCTCGACGGCTCCCGGAGGCGGCCACGCGGGCAGGTCGAGCCATCGGTTGGCGCCCATCAGGAACGCCCGTACCGGCGAGAGCGGCTCGGCGGGGTCCTTGCCGCGGACGGTCTCGTCGAGGAAGCCGGCCATGATCGCGTACAGATCGACGACCGCCTCGTGCCCGAAGTCGACCTCACCGAGCTTCCGGTCGGAGTTCACCTGATGACCCCACGGCCCCATCAGCAGGCGCTGGCCCGACCGACCCGCGGCGGTCATCGCGGCGAAGTTCGCCGGCGTCGCGATCTCCTCGTCGTCATACCAGCCGGAGATATGCAGTACCGGCACGTCGACCTCCGCGATGCGGTGCTGGTAGCGGAGCGGCTCCCAGTAATCGTCGAGCGTCGGGTGGCGGCACTCCTCTCGCCAAAGCTCGGAGCGGAAGCCGGCGGCTTCGTCGAGGTCGACGAGCGGCCGGTGACCGTAGACCGCCATCCAGTCGACGGCCTCGGTGTACTGCACGGCGCGCCCGTCGGTCATCCGGTACCAGTGGACATGCATCGGTCCCGGGACGCCTGTCGGGTTTTCGACGAATGGATCGGCCGGCGTCACGAGCACGATCATCGCCCTCAGCGCCGGCGGCTGGTGCAGCGCCGTGAGCCACTGGATCCGGCCCGGGTAGCTGCCGCCGTAGGTGGCGACGGAGCCGTCGCACCAATCCTGCGCCGCCGCCCATTCGATCACGTCCACCCCATCGAGTCCATCGTTCCGGTAGGGGTCAAACCGTCCGTCGGAGTCGCCGCGGCCGCGCACGTCGACCCAGACCGCCGCGTATCCGGCGTTCGCGAACGCGTCCGCCCGTTCGGTCGCCCGGTCGCCACCGCGCCCGTATGGCGTGCGCATCACGACCGCCGGCGCCGGCCGTTCCGCCGGCAGCACCAGGTCGGCAGCGAGCGTGATCCCATCCCGCAGCGGGATCCGGACGTTGAAGCGGCGGGTGAGCGACAGGCCGTGAGCGATCGACACGACCGGGCAACGCTACCGCTCGCTCGCCGACTAGGGCCGCGTCCCCCGGTTCCTAGATCTGTCGTTTGAGCCGGCCGGTCCCGGGTAAGGCGGTCATCGTCAGTACCGGAGGGAGGAATCAGATGTTCTCGCGAAACTCGTGGCCGACGCGTCGGCTGTTGCTGGTTGGTGTCCTGTTGGCGGCCGCCGTCGGGGTGCCGTCATCGATGGCGGCAAGCTCGGCGGCCTCCGGGCGGTCGGCGCCGCCGCCGGCCGCGCACCTGTGGCTGACAACCGCGGACGGGCAGTACAAGCTCACCGACATGGGCGAAATCCCATTCGGCACGGGCCAACCGACGGTCCCGACCGTCGTGCTGGATCCGTCGCGGACGTTCCAGACGATGGACGGCTTCGGTGGCGCGATTACCGACTCCTCCGCCGTCGTGCTCTACCGGATGTCGCCGGCAGCACGCGCCGCCTCGATGCGGATGCTGTTCGACCCGCGGACCGGGGACGGGCTGAGCTACCTGCGCCAGCCGATCGGGGGCTCGGACATGGTCGCCACCGCACCGTATACGTACGACGACATGCCGGCCGGCCAGACCGACTACGCGCAGCGGCACTTCAGCATCGCGCACGACGAGGCGGAGATCCTGCCGCTTCTGCGCGAGGCCAAGCGCCTGAACCCGCGGCTGCAGGTCGTCGCCTCGCCGTGGAGTCCTCCGGCGTGGATGAAGACCGGCGACTCGTTGATCGGCGGACGGCTGATCGACACACCGCAGATCTACCACTCGTACGCCCTGTACCTGACCAAGTTCATCGAGGCGTACCGCAGCCAGGGTGTCACCGTGAACACGATCACCGTCCAGAACGAGCCGCAGAACCGGACTCCGGGCAACTACCCGGGGACCGAAATGTCCGCTGCGCAGGAGGAGAAGGTGATCGAGGCGCTTGGCCCGATGCTCCGCGCGGCCGGGCTGAACACACAGATCCTCGCCTACGACCACAACTGGTCCGAGCATCCGAACGACATCGCGAGCACCCCTCGCGACGAAACCCAGGACACGAACGACTACCCGCAGGAGGTCCTGTCATCCCCGGCCGCGCGTTGGGTGGCGGGCACGGCCTACCACTGCTACTACGGCGATCCGAGCGCGATGACCACGCTCCACAACGAGTTCCCGACGAAGGACATCTACTTCACCGAATGCTCGGGCTCTCAGTCGAGCGACCCGGCGAACACGTTCTCGGACACGGTTCCGGTCAGGTACGACCCCGCTCTCGAGGCCAGGAACAGCGTGATGCCGGCGGCGTCGTCAGGTCGCCCGATCCGTCCGAGCGGGACATGCCGAGCTACCTCGGCACGCTTCTCGGGCGTGTCGAGCATGAACGCCATCATCTTGCTGTCGAATGGGCCTGGGGCGATCGCGTTGACCGTGATGTGGTCGCCCGCCAGCCGCTTGGCGAGGTGGCGGGTGAGCATGTGCACCGCGGCCTTGCTCGCGCTGTAGCTGTAGTTCTCAGCAAGCGGCACACGGAGAGCGTCGATCGAGCCGACGTTGATGACCCTCGCCGGGTCCTCGGCGCCGGCGGCGGCCCTCAGCGCACGCAGCAATCCGGTCGTCAGGTGGAAGATGCCTTCGACGTTCGTGCGGATGACCCGGTCCCAGCCAGAGTCCGGGAACTCCTCGAGCGGCGCCCCCCACGTGGCGCCCGAGTTGTTGACGAGGATGTGCAGCGTCGGCATGCGCGCCCGGACCTCATCGGCGAGCGCGCGAGCCCCGTCGGGGGTCGACAGGTCCGCCGGGATCGCCTCGCACTCCCCGAACGCCCGAAGCTCGGCCTCCGCCGCCTCCAGATCGCCGGCCTTGCGAGACGCGATCACCACCCGGACGCCGGCCTGAACGAGGCCTCCGGCGATCATCAGGCCGATCCCGCGGCCGCCGCCGGTGACCAGTGCGTTCTTGCCGGAGACGTCGAACAGGCCGCCGATCGATCCCACCTCGTCAGACACCGGCGCATCCTATGCAGGCCGGCCCGTCGGGAGGGGCCGGCCCGCGCTAAAGGACCGGGCCGCGGCGGTCGATCATCGGGGTGTTCGGGGGAGACGAGCCGGTCGTCCCCATCGCGGACAAGCCGTTAGCGACGTGCGACGACTGAAGCCCCATCAACGCGTAGAGATCCACATCGACAGCGACGACCAGGCAGTCGTCGCCTGCCGGGTGGCCGCCGTTCAGGGAAGCGTCGCGACCCTGACGCGGATCACCGAGCTCCCGGGCGACCTGGCTGACAGCTTTACCCCCGGGGTGCTCGGCTACCTCCTGTTCGAGCACCACGGCGCGATGACCGCCCTGAAGGGCATCGCCACCGCGAGCCCAACCGAGCAGACCGAGCTCGCGTTCGTCGTGATCGACGGGGTCCAACTGCCGGAGCGGCGCGCCGCCGAGCGCGTCGACCTGAGCGCGCTGGCCCGAGTCTGGGCAGCCGGATCCGGTGAGGGCGGGATCGAGGCTGCAGCCGTGAACGTGAGCGCCGGCGGCGTGCTGATCGAGCGGCCGGATGGACTCGGCGACGGCCCTAGCTTCCGACTTGAGCTCGTCCTCCACGATGATCCCCAGCCGATCCGCTGCAACGCGATGATCGTCCGCGAGACCCTCACTCACATCGCGCTGAAGTTCAGGGACATCGCGGACGCCGACCGCATCCGCCTCGCGGGCATGATCCGCCAGCGGGCGGTCACTTTCGGTTGACGGCCGGCGCGTTTTCTCACGCGGGGCCTTGCGCGGCACCGCCGGCATGCATAACACGACACGGGAGCGACTCCGGCCCGACCGTGACGCACTCCGCATGCCCCACATGCGTACTACGACACGGTCTGCGGCTTACGGCGGAATTGTCGGATTTTGCAGGTTCTCTTGGCGCGGTCGATCCCAAGCACACCCGTCAGCGCTTCTTCTTCGGCGGCGGGTACACGTACCGGGCGATCGTCGCCGAGCTCCACCCCGCCACCCATGCGGGGAACGCGATCCGCAGCTTGTCCACGGTCTCTTTCTTGGCGGTCCTCGGGACGATCACCCAGATCAGCGCCCACACGACCGCACACCCGATCGCATACCCCGTGTAGGTCCGCCGAAGGCCGGACGGTCGATCGTTCATCGGTCACATCCCTCCTGCCACCACGAGCGAGGCCTCTGACTCGTCGGGGTGGCTGCCGGCCGGCGGCGCGCCGCCGCCGGAAGAGCTTCGTTTCCCTCGCGCGCGCGACAGCCGCCCGGACCGCCGCGCGACGTCGGCCAGCAGGTACTCGATCGGCCGCTGACGCTGCGCAGGTCGTCGTCGGCCCAGCGCTTGAGCGCGTCGAACAGGCGCGGGTCGAGTCGGAGCACAAACCGCTTGCTGTCTGGCATCGCATAGAAGCATGATATCATATCGCTATTATGATGACAGGCGGGCTCGACGTACTGGATCTCCACCACCGATTCGGCGACGTGGTCGCGCTCGACGGCGTCGCTTTCGGCGTCGGCGCCGGCGAGATCGTCGGGTTGGTCGGGCGCAACGGCGCCGGCAAGACCACGACGATGCGCGCGGTGATGGGGATCGTGCGGCCCGACCGTGGCGGGGTGATGTGGTCCGGCCACGCGATCGAGCAGGGCGACCGCCTGCGGTTCGGGTACATGCCCGAGGAGCGCGGGCTGTATCCGCAGATGCGTCTGCTCGAGCAGGTCGCCTACTTCGCCCGGCTGCACGGCTTCGACCAGGCGGCTGCCGACGACGCGGCGCGTATCTGGCTCGACCGCCTCGGGCTCGGCGAGCGCACCGGGGACAAGCTCGTCGCGCTCTCGCACGGAAACCAGCAACGGGTGCAGCTGGCGGTCGCGCTCGTCCACGGTCCCGAGTTGCTCGTGCTCGATGAGCCGTTCGCGGGCCTCGATCCGGAAGCGGTGGACTCGCTGTCGCAGGTGTTGTTCGAGCGGGCGGCGGCCGGCACCGCGGTCCTGTTCTCCAGTCACCAGCTCGAGCTCGTCGAGCGGATCTGCCGGCGCGTGGTGATCGTCGAGGCCGGGCGAGTGATCGCCGATGGAACGCTGGCCGAGCTCCGCGCACGGTTGCCGGCGGAGCTGCGGGTCAAGGTCGACGCGGCGCCGGACTGGGCCCGCTCGCTGGAGGGCGCACGGATCCAGTCGGCCGACGACGACGGCGTGCTGCTCGTCGTCGACCCCGGCACCGACCCACAGACCATCCTGCGGGCGGCGCAGGCCGCCGGGCCCGTCGAGCACTTCGGGTTCGAGACCGCGGGACTGGTCGATCTCTACCGCGAGATGGTGTCGCGGTGAACCGGACAAGCCTGACCCGTCTGGTGGCGGGGCGTGAGATCACCGAGCGCCTCCAGGGGCGACTGATCCGGATCATGACCCTGATCACGGTGCTGGTCGTGGTCGGCGGGATCACGATCCCCGGTCTGATCAAGGGGTCCTCGACACCGACCCGGGTGGGCCTGGTCGGGGCCGAAGCGCAGGCCCTGGCGCCGACCCTCGAACGGACCGCTACCGCCGCCAAGGCCAAGATCGCGCTCTCGAACGTCTCCGACGGAGCGCTCGCGCGCCAGCAGGTGACAAGCGGCCGGCTCGATGCCGCGCTCAGCGTCGGCCCGTCGACGGCGCGGGTCGACGTCAAGCAGAGCCTCGATCCGACGATCCGCGCCGTGCTCCAGGCGAGCGTCGATTCCGCGCACCTGCGCCGGGCGCTCGCGCAGGCGCACATTTCGGTCGAGAAGGCGCTTCCCGCGCTCACCCCGGTGCCGCTCCAGGCCGTGGCATTGAAGCCACCGCCCCCGGACAGGACCGCGCGCACGATCGCCGCGATCGCCGCCGCTCTGCTCATGTACATCAGCCTCGCGTTGTACGGCACCGCGGTCGCCAACGGAGTCGCCCAGGAAAAGACCTCGCGCACCGCCGAGGTGCTGCTGGCCGCGGTCAGGCCGAACCAGCTACTGAGCGGCAAGGTGTTGGGCATCGGCTTGACCGGCCTCGGGCAACTGGCGATCGCCGCGTTGGCGGGCGTGATCGCGAACGCCGTCGCCCACAGCACGAATATTCCCGGCAGCGTGTGGGTGCTGCTGCCCGCGTTCCTGGTCTGCTTCCTGGCCGGTTTCACGCTGTACGCGTTCGCGTACGCCGCCGCCGGCGCGCTCGTCTCGCGACAGGAGGAGGTCCAGTTCGTGACGCTGCCGCTCGGTCTGTTCCTGCTCGTCGGCTACCTGCTCGTCTATGCCGTGATCGCGCATCCTGACGCGACGTGGGTGAAGGTGGTCTCGTTCCTGCCGCCGCTGATGGCCACGGTCCTTCCGGCGCGAATCGCGCTCGGACATATCGCGCCGTGGGAGATCCCGCTCGACGTGCTGATCATGGGCGTCTCGATCTGGGCGACGATCCGCATCGCGTCCCGCGTCTACGCCAACGCGCTCATCTACAGCGGCGCCCGGCTCAGCTGGAAGCAGGCGCTGCGGCTGACCGACTCCGCGCCCACGGTCAAGGAGCCGTCACGATCAGCCGCGGCGTGAGTCTCCGAGGCCATGTCTAGGGCTGATACGAGCCCGGCTCCCAGGCGCGAGTGCTGACGCCAATCGCGTTCCACGCGTTGATCGCGACGATCAGGCTGATCAGCGCGGCGACCTCAGCCTCGCTGAAGTGCCGGGCGACCGCCTCGTAATCCTCGGTCGGGACATGATCGACCGCGAGCAGCGTCACTGACTCGGTGAACGCCAGCGCCGCCCGTTCGCGCTCGGTGAAGAACGGCGTCTCCCTCCATGCGTTCAGTGCGTACAGTCGCTGCTCGGTCTCCCCGATCGCCCGGGCGTCCTTCGTGTGCATGTCGATGCAGTAAGCACAGCCGTTGATCTGCGACGCCCGGATCCGCACCAACTCACGCAGAGGCGGGTCGAACTCGACCTTGTCGAGTTGCTTGGTCGCGGCATGGTCTAGGTGGGCCATGGCGCGAGCGAAGTCCGCCGCGTGGGTGTCGAAGTCAAGCCGGACCGGGATCTCGTGGTGTTCCTGTGTGGTAGTCATGGCCGCAAACTTAGCTCTGATGCGGCCCGCAGTTAAGATCCACTCCAGTCGCAGAAGCGTGGGCCATTTCCGGTGTCGACCTGCACCTGGATCTCGTCGGGTCACAGGTCAGGGCGGCGCTCGAGTCCGCGCTTCGCGACGCGGTCTCGACCGGCCGGCTGCGACCGGGCCTCCGCCTGCCGTCCTCCCGTGCGCTGGCCGCCGATCTGGGGATCGCGCGGAACACGGTCGCCGAGGCCTATGGCCAGCTCGTCGCCGAAGGCTGGCTCACCGCAATGCAGGGTTTCGGCACGCGGGTGGCGGAGCGCCCCCAGTCGCCCGAGCCGGCGGCGTCCGGCGACGGCGGCTCCGCGCGACGGCACCGCCTTGACCTCGGTCCGGGCTCGCCCGACCTGTCCGCGTTCCCACGCTCGGCATGGCTTGCCGCGACCCGGCGCGCACTCGCGGCCGCGTCATTTCGGTCGCTCGATTACGGCGATCCGCGGGGTCTGCCCGAGCTTCGGGCCGCGCTCGCTGATTACGTCTCGCGCGCCCGCGGGGTCCAAGCGTCACCCGACCGCGTCGTCGTCTGCTCGGGCTTCACTCAAGGGTTTCGCCTGCTGTGCGAGACCTTGCATACGCAAGGCGCGCGAACGCTGGCGATCGAGCGTTACATCCAGCCGGCCACCACCAAGGCCGCCGGCGCATGCGGTTTGAGGCTCGCGACCCTCGACGTCGACGACCAGGGGGCAGCCGTCGAGCAGCTGGGGTCCGCCGACGCGGCCCTCCTGACGCCCGCGCATCAGTTCCCGATCGGGGCGCCGCTCATCGCACGGCGCCGGATGAGTGCGGTGGAGTGGGCGCTCGCGTCCGGGGGGCTCATCATCGAGGACGACTACGACGGCGAGTTTCGCTACGACCGCCATCCGCTCGGGTCTCTGCAGGCGCTCGCTCCCCGACAGGTGTTGTACGCGGGAACCGCCAGCAAGACGTTGGCGCCGGGGCTCCGGCTGGGTTGGCTCGTCCTCCCCACGCATCTGATCGACGGGATCGTTGGCGCCAAGAGCCTCGCGGACCGCAACACCAGCGCGATCGACCAGCTCGCCCTGGCGGAGTTCATCGTCTCCGGCGCATACGACCGGCATGTCCGGCGCTCGCGCCTGATCTACCGGCGAGACCGGCTGGTCGCAGCGCTGCGACGGAACGCGCCCCGGGTTCGCATCTCCGGAATCGCCGCCGGGCTGCACGCGCTCGTCGTCGGTTACGCCAAGCCACCCGAGCACGCTTTCACCGGAGCCGTCGCCCGCCTCGGGGCCGTGCTGCGCGACGTTACCGGCTGATCATCGAACCCGGCTGCAGGCGCGCCGACACATGGCCGTTCTGGCGCCGTTTGGACAGCAGCAGGACCACGCCGATCGCGGCGACGATCGCGGCGCCCGCGGCCGTGAGCAGAGCGATGTTCATCGCGGTGACGAATGCGGTGTGCGCGCGGTCCGGGATCGGCGCCGGCAGGTGAGCAGCGATCGCGAACGATCCTTTGACCTTCGCCGCAACCTGACCGGACAGCCCGGAGACGTTGACGTGGCTGCTGTAGGTCGAGGTGAGGAGGCTCCCGATCACCGCGATTCCGATCGCGCCGCCGACCTCACGTGAGAGGTCGTTCAGCGCGGAGCCCACACCCTGCCGCGACGGCGGGAGCGCCTCGGTGATCGCCGTGGTGGCCGGGGTCATCGCGGCGCCCATCCCCACCCCGAGCACCACAAGCCCGGCGGCCAGGAGCCAGTAGCTGCTGCTCGCGTCGAGTTGGGCGACGATCGCGAGCCCCGCGGCGATCAGCACCAGGCCGGCCGCGCACACCCGGCGGGCACCGAACCGGGCGGCGAGTTGGGGCGCCATCCGCGAGGTGGGCATCATCGCCGCGGCCAGCGGTAGCACCTCGAGAGCGGCCAGGAGCGGCGTCGCCCCGCGGACCAGCTGCAGGTACTGCAGGATGATGAACGTATAGCCGTAGAAGGCGAAGAACTGGATGAGGATCGACATCGTCCCCGCCGTCAGCGTCCGCTCGCGGAACACGCGAGGGTCGAGCAGCGGGTGCGTCTGGCCGAGCTCCCAGATCACGAACGCGATCACCAGCACGACCGCCAGGGCCAGCCCGATGATCGTTCGCGCCGCCATCCACCCGTAGGTGGGCGCCTCGATCACCGAGAACACGAGCGCGACCAGCGCGAGCACAGCGATCACCGCGCCGCCGATGTCGAGCCGGGGGGCATCGGGATCGGCGGACTCGGGGACGAACCGGATCGTGCCGGCGAGCGCAGCCGCGGAGAGAACGACGTTCAGGCCGAAGATCGACCGCCATGAGAGCCCCGCCAGCAGGATGCCGGAGGCCAGCAGACCTAGGACCGCGGCGCCGCCCGCCACCGCGGCCCAGATGCTTACGGCGCGCGTGCGCTCCGCAGGCGGGAACGTCCCCGTGATCGTCGACAGCGTGGCCGGCATCACCAGCGCCGCGCCGAGACCGAGAACCGCGCGCAGCGCGATCAGCTCGGACGCCGACGAGGCGGTCATCGCGATCGCGGAGCCGCCGCCGAAGATCACGAGGCCGACGATCAGCGCGATCCGGCGGCCGTAGCGATCGCCAAGTGCCCCGCCCGGAAGGAGCAGGGCCGCGAACGCCAAGGAGTAGGCATCGATCACCCACAGCAGCTGGGTCTGAGTCGCGTGGGTGTCTCGTGCGATGTCGGGGAGCGCGACGTTGAGCGAAGCCATCGCGGCCACGACGGCGGCCAGCGCCAGGCAGACGACTGCCGTGATGACGCCGTGCCGGGAGGAGGAGGTGGTGTCGTTGGTTAATTTCATCATGTGATGAGACTACATTCATCACGTGATGAAATCAAGAGCCGCGACGAATTTCTTCGTCGCAGCTCTCGGAGATCCCCGCAGGGCCGCGGGCTAGCGGAGCCGGCCGGTCAGGTAGCGCTGGATCGTCGGCGCCAGCAGCTCCACCAGCTCATCGTCGGGCAACGACGCGATCGGCTCGATCTTCCACACCCACCGCATCATCACCACGCCGACCACCTGCGTGGCGATCAACGATGCGCGCAGCAGCCGCTCCTCCCCCTCGATGCGGTCAGCGATCGCGGGCAGTAGGCTGGCCATGACGAAGCCTCGGAGCTTCTCGCGCGTGCGCGGCTCGTGAGCGGCCGTCATCAGAATCGAGCCGAGCGTCTCACTGATGGCCGGTTGCGTCCACGCCCAGATCACGTTCCGAACGATCGCTTCGCCCCGCTCGCGTAGGGGGACGGCGCTCGTCGTCCCGATCGAATCGAGCCACTCCTGCGGCGGCATCGTGCTCGCGTCGAGCAACTCCTCCTTGGAGGAGAAGTAGTAGTGGACGAGCGCCGGGTCGACGCCCGCGTCGCGCGCGATCCCGCGCATCGTCGTGCCGGCCCATCCGTTATGCGCGAACGACGTCCGCGCCGCGGCGGCGATCCGCTCGGTCATCACCCCGGGTTCGTCACGGGGACCCCGCGGACGCCGGGCCGGTTTCTCGTTCTCGTTCGCTCTGGGCACGGGCACGGTTATTTCATCACACGATGAACGTGTACGCGCGTCCGAACAAACTGCGGGGCCACCACCACCCACATACCCTTCCCTCCGATGATGCGGAACGCCGAGGTGATCGTCGTCGGGCTCGGTGCGATGGGCAGCGCCGCTTGCTTCCAGCTCGCAAGTCGCGGCGTGCCGGTGATCGGGATCGATCAGTACGCGCCACCACACCCGTGGGGTTCGACTCACGGCGACACGCGAGTGACGCGCGAGGCGATCGGTGAGGGACGAGAGTACGTCCCGCTCGTGCGCCGCTCGCACGAGCTGTGGCGCGAGATCGAGCAGCAGACCGGCGCGCGGCTGCTGACACCGTGCGGGATCGTCGTGCTCGCGCACTCGTCAAGCGAGTTCCTCGCGGAGACGCGGGCATCGGCGCGCGCGTACGAGATCGAACATCGGGATCTGACCAACGCCGCGGTCCGCGCCGCATTCCCGATGTTCACCGTTGACGAGGAGACCGTGGCGTACCACGAACCCGGGGCCGGTTACGTGCGGCCCGAGGCGGCCGTCGCCGCACAGCTCGAGCTCGCGCGGGCTCGCGGTACCGAGCTCCGGCTGGGCGAGCGCGTCGAGCAGTGGTCCGCGTCACCCGACGGCGTCACCGTCACTACCGACAGGGACACGTATCACTCAGACCAGCTGCTCCTGTGTGCCGGCGCCTGGATCGGCGAGCTGTTCCCGGATGGTCGCGACGTGTTCTCCGTCTACCGCCAGCTCCTTTACTGGTTCCCGATCCGCGAGCGGTACGCCGAACTCCGCGACATGCCGGGGTTCATCTGGGATCTCGGCGGCCTGCAGGACGAGGTCGTTCACCTCGACGGCTTCTACGGACTTCCCGCGATCGACGGTCCCGGCGGCGGCATGAAGGTGGCGGCGGAGTCCTACGAGCGCACGACCGCGCCGGATGGGCGCCAGCACCCGGCGACGCACGAGGAGATCGATCGGATGTACGAGCAGTGCGTCGCGCCGTACCTCCCGTGGCTCGGCTCTAAGCCGGTGAGGACGGTCTCCTGTCTGTACACGAGCACTCGCGGTAGCCGGTTCGTGATCGACCGCCACCCCGAGCACGACTCAGTCGTGATTGTGTCCGCCTGCTCTGGTCACGGGTTCAAGCATTCACCCGCGATCGGGGAAGCGGTCGCGCAGTGGTTGACCGGCGGCCAACCCGGCATCGACCTGAGCCCGTTCGCTCTGTCGAACACGCGACGATAGGTTCACAAACCCGGCCCAGTGCGGTGTACGCTGGGGCCGGGGTCATGGACGAAGAGGTACACGAGGGAGGCACGGACCGCGCCGGTGAGGACGAGGCGCTCGACCCTCTGCTGGTCGCGCCGGCCGCGGTCCTTCAGGGGCTCCCGGACGCGGTCGTCGCGGCGGCGCGCGACGGCCGGATCGTGTTCGTCAACGCGCTCGCCGAGGAGCTGTTCGGTTACCCCAAGCAAGAGCTTCTCGGTAAACCGGTGCAGACGCTGTGGCCGGAGCGGGTCCGCGAGCGCTACAGCCGCAACATGGACCTGTACTTCGCCACCGAGCATCCGATGCGATTTTCGACCGCGGCCTGGGGCATGCGACGCGACGGCTCGGAGTTCATCGGCGAGATGAGTTGGGGGATCGTTGATACCAGCGCCGGTCAGCTGCTGCTCGCGGTCGGCCGCGACATCTCCGAGCAGCGCGCCGCCGAGGCGCGGCTGCGCGCGGTGGCGGCGATGGGCGGCCGAGCGCTTGCGGGCGCGGATCCGGCGGACCTCGCCGGCGAAGCGATCGAGCGGCTGACAAAGCTGCTGCCGGTCGCGGCCGCGGAGGTGCGGCTTGCAGACAGCTCATCGCTCGCATCACACGGACCCGACGCGGACAAGGGGTTGCGATTTGCGATCGGCGCCGGCGACGAGCTCCTGGTCGTGCCGACGCGCGCGTTGACCGAGGAGGAGCTGAGCTTCGTCCGGGCGGTCGCGAACACGCTCGCGACCGCGCTGGCGCGCCTCCGCGACGAGGAGCGCATGCGCCACGAGGCGGTGCACGACCCGCTGACCGGACTGGCAAACCGAACGCTGCTGCGCGACCGCCTCGAGCACGCGCTGGCACGTTCCGAGCGCGAGCGTGGCGCCACCGCTGTGCTGTTCGTCGACCTCGACAACTTCAAGCAGGTGAACGATGCCCACGGACACGCCGCGGGCGACGCCACGCTGGTCGAGCTGGGCAACCGACTGCAGACGGCTGTCCGCCCCGGCGACACGATCGCGCGCATCGGCGGCGACGAGTTCGTCGCGTTGTGCGAGCACGTAGACGAGGATTCGGCGCTGGCGGTCGGCCGGCGTCTGCTCGAGGCGATCGCGCGACCGTTCATCAACGGAGAGGTGGAGCACACGCTCTCAGCGAGCATCGGAATCGCACTTGGGCACTCCGACCCTGAGGTGCTCCTCGCCCACGCGGACGCGGCGACTTACCAAGCCAAGGCAGCCGGCCGCGGACGGATCGAGCTGTTCCGCGGCTAACCGATTTCGCAAGATCGGGGCGCGCACGTGCGTTGCATCATCACCAAGGACGGTAGACATGGCGACTGACACGCAGACCAGCGCCGGCCGCTCGACGGCGCGCCGCGCGCCGCATGTCGCGCGCAGGCGTAGGCGCACGGCTCACCCCAACGGCAGGCTTCGGTTCGCGACCGGCATCGTGTTGGTGATCGCGCTCGCCACCGCCGCATTCGGCGTCGAGGGATACATGCGCGCCTCCCGTTCGCAGAAACGCGTCGCCGCGCTCCAGGCGGACATCGCGAGCCTTCAGCTGCGCGTCGGAACCGACGAGCGAGCCGCCGCCGGCGAGCAGCGGCACGCGCGTACCGTCGTCGCCAGCGCCAGCGCGGTGCAGCGGTCGATTCAGCAGGTCAACTGGCAGCTCCAGAGCGTCCCGACCGAAGCCGAGCTGTCGGGCCTGCGCAACGAACTCGCCGGCCTGCGCCACGACGTGGCCGCCGACGCCGCCTGCATTCCCCAACTTCAAGCCGAGATCAACAGCCTCCGCCTCAGCTGGCGCATCGACGCAACCAAGCCGTCGACTGACTATTTCAGGCTGTTCACCATGGCGCCGGCGTCCGCATCGTGCGCGACCGGCGTCACTGGGCGCTAGTCAGGTTCGAGAACGGCACGTAGGGCCGGCACGGCTCGTTGCCGAGGCTCGGGCATGGCGGGAGCGCGGTCGGCACGTTCACGCCCGGGACGACCGGCAAGATCAGGCTCGACGGCATCGTCTTCGAGAACGCCACCGATACCTTCGCCGTGCCCGCCGGCGCGGTCCGAGCGAACGACCAAATCGGCTGCGTCCCGTTGGGCGCCGAGATCGTCACACGGATACGTGACCCCGCTCGGTACACATGTCCTTCGTGGTAGAGCGGGATCACCACTTCGACGAAGCGACCCTTCGGCATCGGCTGTGCGTCGGAGGCCCGCATGCTGAGGACGGGCTCGAGCAGCGTGCTCCTCCGGTCGAGCGTGTTGTTCGCGGTCGCGGCGAGCTTGCGCTCGTCGGCCCGTAGCCACCCGTTCTGGACGAACGTCTCGTCGCCGTCAGGGCGTACCTCGCTGATCGTGGCCTGGAGATCAACGTTCGGCGTCGAGGACCGTACCCAGAGGTGGACGGCGCCGGCGCCGATCACGGTCGTGTTGGTCTTCAGCGGCGCGGACACGTATGAGACGGAGGTGCCGGCCGGATTCTGTTGCCAGTTCCACCGCCACGCGGAGGCGTTGGACCACAGGCCGCCGCTCTCGGTGTTGCTTCCCGAATAGTCGACGAGCGCGGTGGCCCTCGCGTTCGACGTGTACCAGTTGATGCCCTTGCGCGCGGGCAGCGTAGCAGCGAGCGTCCCGCGCCGGCCGAAGTACCACCAACTGGCGATCGTGCCCGGCACCGGTAGCGTCGAGAATGACTGCTCGAATCCCGGATACGGGTCGCCCGCGGTCGTGCTGCCCGTTGGCGAGGTACCGGCGCCGTTGTCGAACAACAACCTAACCTCGGGTAACGCCTCGAACGCCTTCAGCGCGGCCTGGTAAGTCGGCTCGAGTTGGATCGGGTCGGCGGGGAGCGTGTCCGCGTCGGTCTGGGGTAACCCCATCGCCGATTGGTAGATCGCCGGCGCGGCGGCGCGGATCACCGCCTGGTTGACGATCGGCGCCTGGTGCGCGACGAACAGTTCCAGGAAGTCATACCAGCTGTCGAACGTGTACGGATCGAGTGAGTCGACGTGCGCGCCGTTGGTGAACGTGAACCACTTGAGCTTGGTGCCGGTGAAGTGACCGACGAGATCGGGGCAGTGGCCGCCGGTCTGCTCGTCCTCCCAGTGACAGGCCATGAACACCGGCACGTCGATCTTGTGGACGAAGGTGATCGGATCGAGCGGATTTGCCACCGGTGGGTTGTAAGGCGAGTTGGCGTCGACCTTGTCCATCAGGTTGGTCGCCTCACCGTGGAGGACCTGGTTGGCCGCGCAGGTCTGATCTCCGTCCTGGATCTGTTGGTACGCGTACGGCTGCCCGCTGTTCGGTCCGGCCGGCTCGGCTTCCTCCTGTCGCTGCTGCGCCCATGCGAGTCAGGTTCGCGAGCACCGCGATCCCGTACGGGTCCGGATGGGTCGGCGTAGCCGTAACCCGAGTACTCGAACAACGGCGGGAGCTGAAGTCCCAAGGGCAGGCTTGACGCACCGGGCGGGACGGGTAGACCGAGCGGAAGCCCGGGCTCGCCCGCCGGGTCGGTCGGCGGGTGGACGTCGATCGCGAGCTGGGTCCCGTCGCGCGTGGTGAGATACGTGTAACCGTTGTCCGGGATCGACTGGTTGTAGATACTCGGATCCCAGGGCGCCGCCGCGTCGGAATGCACCGTGATCGGTCCCGACTCGGCGCCGGACGGGTACGAGCGCACGCGGTCGCCGCTGCCCGGGGGGACGTTGCGGAACACCAGCCCCCCCATCGAGTCTGCCCGCTGGGTGGCGAGCGTCGCCCCTTCGGCGTGATCAGCGACATGCGCGCGTTCGCCGATAGGCCGGTGACGTATACCTGCTCGACGATCGTCGCCGCCATCGCAATGGCACGCCAACACGGCCGCAGTACGTGGCCTCTCCGCACGCGGAGCAATGTGACACATGGCGATGCCGCCTGCGCCGGTTCGGTTTCGGCGGTTGCGCGCCGCCGATGTGTGAGGTGACACGCCCCGCCGCGAGAGGCGGGGCGTAACACCTCGGAACGCTCAGCTCAGGTGGAAGATGAAGTCGTACTCCTTGCCACCGTCACGCGACAGGAGGGTCATCTCGCCGCGGCTGTCGCGGTAGGCGCCGGTCCCGCCGGTGATCGACAGCACGCTGTTGCGCGTGTCGTAGTACGGGCCCTGGACCGTGATCTGGCCGGCCTTCAGGAACGTGGTCCAGAGGCACTCCCAGATGCCCTGGGCAGGCGCGACGCGGATACAGAAGCCCTCGTCGTGTCCGACCTGCTTCGTGTTGGCGGTGTTGAACACCGGATTGTTGAATGTCAGCACGTTTCCCTTGACATCCTTGCCGCCGACGCCGGGATTCTCGGTGTCGGTGATCGCGTGCTCGATCACATGCACGGTCGTGCCGGCGGCGAGAGCTCGCCTGGGCTTGGCCGAGCTTGGTGCGGCGGCGATCGCTCCCGCCGCGAGCGCCGCCGTTGCGGCGAGCGCGAATGTGCGCCTACGTGGCCTGCGGTAACGCAAGGCTCTCCCTCCTCTGGGTGGACTCCGAGAAGCGGCGATCCTACGCCGCGGATTCCTCGCAGATCAAGCGCCGCGGGCCGCGGCGGCGCCGGCGACCGCCCTGGCCGTCCAACTTCGGCGAGACTGCGGGCAACGACGCCCACGACCCAAGGAGAAAGCCGTGCAGATCACCCGAAACTCGCTCGACAGCAACGCCGGGCCGAGCGATTGGTTCACCGGCACCGTCTACCTCGACACCGTCGCGACGCCTTCGGGGGCATCCCGGGTAGCGGCCAGCAGCGTCCATTTCACCCCGGGCGCCCGCACGGCATGGCACACGCACCCGTTGGGGCAGACCATCTACGTGACTGAGGGCATCGGGCGCTGCCAGCGCCGGGGAGGGCAGGTCGAGGTCATCCGGCCAGGCGACCGCGTGTACTTCGAGCCCGGGGAGCACCACTGGCACGGCGCCGCTCCCAGCCGCTTCATGACGCACATCGCGATCCAGGAAGTCGATGAGGACGGCAACCCTGTGAATTGGGGTGACCACGTGACCGACGCGGAGTACAACGCCGACCCGGCGTCGTAGGTTTGCGCCGTCTCCCGCGTGCGCCGGGGCCGATAACCAGCTACCCGCCGGACATGTCCACCGGGTAGATGTTGGTCGGCTCGATCGTGACGACGACGCGTTTGTCCCCCGGCTGGTCGTGCACCGAGACGTCGGCGGAGTACTTCGCGCCCAGCTTGTTCGCGAACGCATAGTCGTCGTCGGGCTCGATCTTGGCGTTGCCACGCACCACGAGGTACCGGTACGGATTGTTGAGGTCGAGCACCATCATGCTGCACTCCGGCCGCTTCATGAGGTTCCGAGTCTTCAGCCGCGAGGTATTGAGTGAGGTCTTCAGCTCGCCCTCGTCGTAGAGGAACCACAGCTCGGTCAACTGTGGGAATCCATCGCCGCCGATCGTTGCCAGCGTCGCGACCTGGGCGTCCAACAGGTCGCTGTGAGATTTAGGGAAGGTCGTCATGGCGACATTCTGACCTAGCGGCCGCTCCGCCAATTACCGCCGCGAATGTTCGCGGCGCGAACGCCGCGTGCATCTACAGCGCGGGGTCGTAGTAGTAGCCCCACATCTTCAGGTCGGGGCTCTTCGCGACGACCTTGGCGACCGCCGCGTTCCACGACGACCACGAGTCGGGCACGATCCACTTAGGCATCAGGCGGCTGGGCAGCGCAGGGCCCATCTCCGAGCACCACAGCGGCAATCGCTTGGATGCCGCCCAGGCGGCATCCTGCGGGATCTGTAGGAGGCCGTCGACCTTCGTGTGGTAGCAGTGGGCGGCAATCGCCTGCACGCCGGGAGGGCGGCCGTGCGCGAAGCCTTGCTCGGTGGCGCTGAACCCCCACGGGCTGAACTCGCCATAGACGCGAACTGCGTGCGGAACCAGCTTCACAAGGACCGGCTCGACCGCGTTCCACACCGCCCGGTAGTTCTGTCCCGCGCTGCGCCCGTCCC
>Ga0335073_10003102_pt1 | contig 23006 bp, 17 predicted proteins | sample Lox_Sample_22_FD_207093 | JGI IMG/M metagenome (GOLD analysis project Ga0335073, IMG submission 207093) | Soil microbial communities from Loxahatchee National Wildlife Refuge, Florida, United States - Lox_Sample_2.2 | ecosystem: Environmental > Terrestrial > Soil > Wetlands | place: USA... | reverse complement strand
AGCCACGAAGGAGATTTCCAACGAACGACCTTGTTCAAATAGCGGACCTGTCACCATACCCGGCCCAGTCCGGCGCGTCGCGTGCCTACCACGCGATGATCAAGCCGGTTGGCGCAATCTGCAATCTTGATTGCACCTACTGTTATTACCTGCACAAGGAAGATCTGCTGGGAAGCCGTAGCAGGTTTCAGATTTCCGATGCCATTCTTGAAACCCACATCAGGCAATACATCGAAGGGCAAGATCGCGACCAAGTAGTGTTTTCATGGCAGGGCGGCGAGCCTACCTTACTGGGCCTGGAATTCTTTCACAAGGTTGTCGAGCTAGAACAGAAGTACAGGAAGCCAGGCCAACGGATTGAAAATGATCTGCAGACGAACGGCACGCTGCTGAACGACGATTGGGCAGCGTTTCTCAAACAGCACGGATTTCTCGTTGGTCTGAGCATTGACGGCCCGAAGGAATTGCACGATCACTATCGCGTCGCCAAGGATGGCAAGCCCACGTTCGACAAAGTCTTCGCAGCCTCCCAGCTACTGCATCGCCATCAGGTACCGTTCAACGCACTATGCGTGATCAATCGCGTCAATGCAAAGCGGCCGCTCGATGTCTATCGCTTTCTGAAAAATGAAATCCGTCCGCGCCAGATGCAGTTCATTCCGTGTGTCGAGCCGAAAGTCTTTAAGAACACAGCTCCCCAGTATTGGAACCCCGAAACGCTGCCGATACAGGATTCCCCCGCTGCTCATCCCGGCAATGCGGACTCCGTAGTCACCGACTGGTCGGTAGATCCGGACGACTGGGGCTACTTTCTCTGCAAGGTTTGGGATGACTGGTACCGGCGTGACATCGGGAAGGTCTTCGTCAACCAATTCGAAAACGCAGTCGCCATGTGGATGGGCAAAGACTCCCAGATGTGCGTATACCACGAGTTCTGCGGCAAGGGCGTCGCTCTCGAACACGACGGCAACCTCTACTCCTGCGACCACTACGTTTACCCGGAGTACAAGCTGGGGAACATAACCGAGGTGTCCAGTTCACGGATGGTGTTCTCCGAGCAGCAACGCAAGTTCGGATTCGACAAGTTTCACTCATTGCCGCAGCAGTGCCGCCAGTGCGACTTCCTGTTTGCCTGCAACGGCGAGTGTCCAAAGAACCGCGTGATCCGCACGAATACCGGTGAAGCCGGATTGAACTACCTATGCAGTGGATTGCAAAAGTTCTGGCACCACATTGACCGCGACGTAAAGGACGTCTGTCGCAATGTTGCGGCAGGTAAGCGCTTACGACAATAGCCAGCAGAAGATTCGGTTTGGAATTCGTGATCTAGCTGAATGTCCCGTTGGAAGAGTTCTAACCAGACTTACTGTAAGGAGAGAAATCATGGATCTAGGTGCAAGTGTTCGAAGATTTGCATACGGAGCGCTGGCGGTCTCAAGCTTCATCGCCGGCGGCAACCTTAGCAGTCACGCACAAGCCACACCAACCAGCAAGCCCAACATTGTCGTCATTATGGCCGATGACATCGGGTGGTCCAACATCGGCGTTTACAACATGGGCATGATGGCCGGCAGGACACCGAACCTCGACAAGATGGCCAAAGAGGGCATGATCTTCACCGACTATTACGCCGAGGCGAGTTGTACGGCAGGTCGCGCGGCATTCATCACCGGTGAACTTCCCATTCGCACCGGCATGACAACCGTCGGCCAGGCAGGCGCGGACATCGGTCTGCCCTTCGAAGCTATGACCATGGCTACCGCCCTCAAAGCGCAGGGCTACGCTACGGGGCAGTTCGGCAAGAATCACCTTGGCGATAAGAACCCATACCTTCCCACGGTGCACGGCTTCGACGAGTTCTTCGGTTATCTGTATCACCTGGACGCGATGGAAGACCCGTTCCATCCAGCGTACCCTCAGGACTTGTTGAACGTGGTCGGTCCTCGCAACATGGTTCGCTCCTGGGCGACTGACACCGACGATGCGACAGTGGACCCGCGCTGGGGCAAAGTCGGCAAGCAGAAGATCCAGGACGAAGGGCCGTTGCCGCCACACCCAATGGCCGGGATTAAGTACAACATGGAAACGGTGGACGAAGCATTTGTCGCCGATTCGATCGCATTTATGACCAAGGCGAAAGCCGCCAACAAGCCATTTTTCCTCTGGCTCAATCCCACGCGCATGCACGTCGTCACTCATTTGTCGCCGAAGTACGAGGCGATGCGTAACTCCAAGAACGGCTGGACGGAACAGGAAGCCGGCATGGCCGAGCTGGACGATGAAGTCGGCGCGGTGATGCAGTATCTCAAGGACAATGGTTTGGATGACAACACTATTGTCCTGTTCACTACCGACAACGGCGCCGAGCAATTTACCTGGCCCGATGGCGGACAGACGCCGTTCGCCATGGCCAAGGGTACGGTTCTGGAGGGAGGCTTCCGGGTACCTGCGATCATTCGCTGGCCCGGCCACATCCCGGCGGATTCCATTCAAAATGGGATCTTCTCGGGGCTGGACTGGCTGCCCACCTTTCTGGATGCCGCCGGCAACAAGCAGATCAATGACCAATTGCTCGCGGGCGTGACGATCGGTGACCGAACTTATAAGAACCATCTCGACGGCTACGACCAGATGGAGGCGATCACGGGCAAGGGTCCGTCTGTGCGGCATGAAATCTTCTATTTCGGCGAAAGCACCCTTGGCGCGGTGCGTATCGACGACTTCAAATACCGTTTTATTGACCAACCCAAAGGATGGATAGGCGACAAAACCCATCCTGACATGCCCATCCTGACCAATCTTCGCCTGGATCCGTACGAGCGCACAGGCTGGCCGGAAAGCGGAGTGGCGGACGGGTCGATCCAGTACTGGGATTGGTTCAGGTATGAGTTCTGGCGTTTCGTCTTTGTCCAACAGCAAGTGGCGAAGCTGGCCAAGACCGCCATCGACTATCCACCGATGCAGAAGGGCGCAAGCTTTAACCTCGATGCGCTGAAAGCGGAGTTGGCACAGAAAGCGGCTGAGGCGCAGGCAGCAGCCAAAGGTCCTGGACAGTAAGCCGGAGGCCTTCACTACGGGCGGCTCGCAAGGGCCGCTCGCTATTTATGTACAAGTGTCGGCAAGAGATTCAATACCTGAAAATTCATGATTGCCGAGAGTGGTCCTCACAGCTGCCCCTAAAGGGCAGTAGACGCAGTCTTTTTCCACTCTTACCGTACTAATTGAATCCCGATAGGCGGCGTGACTACAATCACAAGGATGCGGCGGGGCTTTCTCGCTAGTAGGTCCCGCTCATATTTCGCCTCAGGGAGAGAACGATGAAATGTTCTATCACTAAATGTCTATTCGTTCTGCTGCGGCAAAGCAACTCAAAGAATGGGATAGGAACCGATGAATCAGCCATTAACTGACCCCCGCGTTGATCTAGCCCGAAACCGCACGGATATGGCGAAGTTCCGAACGCAGATCGCTCTCGATCGAACGACCCTAGCCTGGATTCGGACCACCCTGACCATGGCAACATTTGGTTTTGGCACAGTCGGGTTCTTCCGCTCCCTCAGGCAGGCAAACCCCACCCCAGAAGCTATTCATATGCATGAGGGCGCAATTCGCTTTGGGCTCGCCCTTGTGGTCCTGGGTATAGTGGCCACGGTGTTGGCGGGGATTTCTCACTGGCTCACGCTGCGAAGGCTTCGCCACAATGCAGCTCTGATCTTGACCCAGTGGCCTTTGAGTATCACCGTCGCCATGCTGCTCACAGTCATCGGCTTGGTCTCGCTCTGGTATGTATTCCCGCGATGAGGAAGCCAGGCATGATAGTCGGATTGTTCCACGGTGCGCGGCACTCTCGCGCGTATGGCTCACCTAGAAGCAAATTGCATACCTGGCTAGTACCTGCTCTTTACGCGGTAGGCGCAATCGCGCTTGGACTCACACTTCCTCGAATTGAAAACTACTTCCTTCCAGGGCTCACCTCCACAATCACCGTCGGCCAGGCCACGGCGATTTACTCGGCAATTGCCTCGGGAATGATTGCGCTGACCGGCATCGTGTTTTCGCTTGCCTTCGTGATGATGCAGTTCAGCGCGAGCACCTACACACCACGTCTGGTGATGTGGATCGCTCGTGATCCGGTGATGTCCCATGCTCTTGGGATATTTACCGCTACGTTTTTGTATGCGCTCGCAGCGCTCTCAGGAGTAGATCGGAATCGCTCGGGCCATGTTCCGTTTGTCAGCCTTTGGGTGGTGATCGCTTTGGTGTTGGCCAGCCTGGCCATGTTCATCAAGTTGATCCAACTGATCGGTCTGCTTCAGGTCACCCGGATGTTGATTTTCACAGGCGATCGGGGACGGGAAGTCATAGCGACGACTTACCCGCTGCAGAAATCAGAGATTGTAGCTAAGGAGCCGGTGGATCTCAGCGGACTTACTTGCGCTCAGACTCTGATTCATCACGGAAGGCCTCGCTCAATTCAGGCTGTCGATGTGGCGGCCTTGGTAAGTCTGGCGGCAGCGTCGGACGGAACTATCGAAATGGCCGCGGCAGTTGGCGACACTATGGTCGAGATGATGCCACTATTGCGACTCTATGGAGCGCGTCAACCGATTGATGAAAGAAACTTGTGGAACGCGATCGAGCTCGGTGACGAACGCACGTTTGAGCAAGATCCGAAGTACGCGATCCGACTGCTCGTGGACATCGCCATTCGGGCCTTGTCGCCGGCAATTAACGATCCGACGACGGCAGTGCAAGCCCTCGACCAGATTGAGGACCTGCTGATCCGCCTGGGGCAGCGCCACCTAGAAATTGGGGCGTACCGCGACCCTACGGGCCAATTGAGACTTGTCGTTCCGTTTCCTGCCTGGGAGGATCTGGTTCGATTGGCCTTCGATGAGATTTGCTTCTGTGGCGCTAGCAGCGTGCAAGTCATGCGGCGCATGAACGCGCTAATCAGTGATCTCATCCCGCATGTACCGGAAGAGCGCCGCTCAACCCTCCGTCATTGGCAAGGAAGAGTGAGTGCCACAATCGCGCGCTCGTTCACAGGCGAAGAAGAGAAGACGGAGGCCATGCAAGAGGACCGGCAAGGCCTTGGTGTACCTCGTCAGGATTCTCGACGCGCTTGAGATTCGCACCCTTCCGGTGGAGGAGGGGGCCCGCCGCTCCGGGAAGCGAAGCCGCCGAAATTGGCCCGGGTAGCGGCTTCTTGGAGGAAACAATGAAAATCGGTTGCCAGCTCCTATTAGTAGGCATCATGTGCCTCGTGGCCTTGACCGCAAAAGCCCAGGGTGCCCAGGAGGTCGAGGCGAAGTCTGATGTCAAAGTGAACTGGGTCAGAGGCACGGACTTTTCCAAGTACAAAACCTACGCATGGGGAACTTCGCATCAGAAGACTCCCAACGCGGTTTGGAATCAACATCTGGTCGAGGACATTGACGCCGCTTTGCAGGCAAAGGGATTGCATAAAGTGGAGATCGGCGGAAATCCCAACCTGATCGTCGCCTATGACGCCGGAACTCAACCCGCATATTCGATTTGGGACCTAACCGAAGTGAAGGAGGTGAAGGAGGGCACTCTGGTGGTGCAACTTGTGGACTCGCAATACGGCAAGGTCGTCTGGTGGGGCATTGCGGACGACACACTGACCAACAAGCCCGAGAAAGATTTCCCCATGGTTCAAAAAAGAATTTCGAAGATGTTCAAGCAATACCCTCCGCCAGCAAACAAGTAAGCGTGGGACGGCGGGCCGACTCAGCAGCAATGCTCGCAGTTCCTTGCAGCGCCCGCCTCACGTTCCTCACGGTGGCCGTGTACGCCACGGGTACCTTCCCCAAAAGGCAGTAGACGGCGTTACCTTCCCGCTCCTATTGTTTTAACGGAACCCGATTAGCAGCGTTACCACGGTCTGTATCGCAGTTGTTGACGACGAAAACGTTTACCGATCATCCGGGCAACTATCTATATGCGATTGAAGGCTTGTCTCACCCTCGCAGCACTCTTCTTGAGGTTTCACCCCTGCTTTGCTCAGGATCAGGCGAACACCAAGCCGCCTTCGAAACGTCCCACCATTGGCTTGGTCCTACAAGGTGGAGGAGCCCTGGGGCTTGCCCACGTTGGCGTTATTACCTGGCTGGAGGAACATCATATTCCGGTGGACTACATCGCCGGCACCAGCATGGGCGGTCTGGTTGGCGGCGTTTACGCCACTGGACATAATGCCGCTGAGATGCGCAAGATCGTGGACGGTATCCCTTGGGACGAGGTAATAGGAGGGCAAACGCCCTTCGACGACCTTGCGTTCCGGCGCAAGGAGGACGCTCGCGATTATCCCAATAGCCTGGAATTTGGATTGCGTAAGGGCCTGCAATTCCCCGCGGGCCTCAACTCTGGCCAGCAGGTCTCTCTGGTGCTGGATAAGGTCGCGCTGCCCTATTCGGAGATCAAGAGCTTCAACGACCTCCCCACTCCCTTCGCTTGCGTAGCCACTGACCTGGTCAGCGGCAAGGCCAAGGTTTTTCGCGACGGGTCTCTGGCCTTGGCCTTGCGGTCCACCATGTCTCTGCCCGGAATCTTCACGCCCGTGCGCGCCAAGGATGCCATCTATGCCGATGGTGGATTGCTGCAAAACCTGCCGGTCGAAGTAGCGAAACAGATGGGAGCGGACTTGACACTGGCGATTCACCTGGAGGAGGCGCCGGTGCCTGCGAACGCCAATCTCTCCTCATTCGCGGTTCTCGGGCAGTCGATCTCGGTCATGATCTCGGCCAACGAACTGCTGAGCATGGAAAAGGCAGACCTGCTCGTCTCGGTACCGGTGCAGAAATGGAGCGCACTGAGTTTCGACGACGCTGATGCGATCATCAAGGCCGGATACGACGCTGCCGCTGCGAAGTCTAGGCTCCTGCTCACCCTCGCGGTGGATGACGCAACCTGGAAGCAGTACCTGGCTGATCGCCAATCCCGTGTCCGCGGCAATCCTGTTCCAACGTTTGTTGCGGTCGAAGGCGTGAGCGGAAATCTTTCGCAACGAATCGAAGCGAAGACGGCCGATTTGGTAGGGAAGCCTATCGATTTCGATCAACTTGACCAAGCGATCATGCGCTTGAAGGGAACGGAGCGTTATTCGGCGCTGAGCTACGAATTCGTAGAGCGCAATGGTCAGCAGGGCCTGCTGATAAAGACCGAGCCAACTGAGATTGGCCCACCGGTGGTTCAGCCCCTGATCCTCATTGACGGGTCGAGTTTGAAAAACGTAACGCTCGACATGGGAGCGAGAGTTACTTGGTTCAATCTTGGGGGCTTCCGCTCGGAATGGCGCAATGACATCGTGCTTTTCTCCGATTATGGGCTGAACTCGGAGTATTACCATCCCTTCACGCCCCAGACCCGCTGGTTCATCGCGCCACGAGCGCTCGCCGATAACGATCCGCTTTACATTTACGACAACAACCAACTGCTCTCCACCTATCGGCGTAGCACTCTCGGCGGGGGCGTCGATGTCGGCTACCAGTTTGGAAATACTGGCGAGTTGCGCGCCGGCTACGAAGGTGGATGGCAAGATTTCGAGCGGCAAGTCGGAAATCCGAAAGAACTCCCATCTTTTTCCGGCGGCTACGGTGTCAGCAGAATCCAATACAGATTGGATCGCCTGGACAACGCTGTGATTCCTTTTGCAGGACAAAGCTTCACGGGAGACTTTCTCTGGTACAACGCCAGTCCGGCCGCGCCCCAGGCCTATCCGGTGCTTGAAGGTGCTGGGCAACTTCACTTCCGGCTGAACGAAACAGCCTCGGTTTTTCTCGACGGATCTGCCGGGACGACGTTCAATTACACAACCGGCATCCCCCAGTTCTCCCTGGGAGGCTCGCGGGAGTTGGTGGCGTACGGAACCAATGAACTGCTGATGGACAAATACTTCCTGTTTCAGTTGGGGTACCTGCGGCAAATGCTGAAGCTGCCACCACTGCTAGGTAGCGGCCTCTATTTCATCGGCGTCTATGAGGCCGCGCAGGTGTACGGGCCGCCCAGTTCGATGGTGAACAAGGCGTCAGGCTTTCCAACCGATGCTGCGGCTGGCGTCGTCGTCAATACCATCTTCGGCCCGCTGGAAGTGGCGTATGCATACGGCGACACCGGTCATAACAAGTTGTTCTTCCGCGTCGGGCGATTGTTCTGAGACGTCTCTGGCGGGCACGACCTGCCGTGCGCGAATGGCTGTGCGCGACTACGTTGCCAAGTGCGTGTGATTGCTAGAACCCGACTCGTCCTGCTCGAATCAGCTCAGACCAATCGGAAGCACCGTTGGCCGCTTGGGCTGCGGGGTTGATGTGCTCACGCTGTTTTAACTCTGGAAATGGCAGCCCGCCCGTAACCAGCCGCCCTCGCTCGTACAGCAGTTCATCCAGTGTGCCGTTCAGCAGAAGCTGGTAGTTCCAAGGCTGGGGATTCTCCATGTCCTTGGCAATCTGAGTATCGAGCGTCGTGGTGCAGTTTCGAGTCAGCGCGTTATACCACTCCGGATGATCCCGCAACTTGTTCACGTAACCAGCGTAGAGGAGGAAGATCTCTCGCGCCCTGTTCGATGAGATAGTGGTGCGATACAGGAAAACTTGCTCGTCCTTGCGATAGTTGGTGCGCAAGCGAATGACATCGCGCTCATCGGCAGCGATGATGATCAACTCATATTGGCGGAAGAATCCCAGCACTGCCGAGTACGTCTGACCCACTTTATAGCGCGCCTCAATCGAAAAGGCGATGTGATCGTTGTCGCCGAATTGAAAGCTGAGAATCGGATGACCGATGTACTTCGGTCCCCAGGTGGTGAAGAAAAGGTCGGCGTAACGGAGTTGCGACAGATAAACCGTCCGGTCACTCCAGCAGTTGGAGTAATCGGTCTCCGTTCGGTAATCGCAGTTGCGCAGATTGTGGATCGTGACTCGATCTCCGTTGATTTCGATCCAGGCGGTCCGCTCAGCGTCTGCTTGCCAGTCGCCCTCATTCGAGGGCCTCAAGCTGAGCCACCATGTCAGTACGATGCAGAAACCTGCGAAACAGAAAGCCGCCGCCCTAAGCCGTGGTGTGACCTTGACTAGGATCGCCATAATCGCGACCACGTAGAACACGGTCAGCGGAATACGCAAGGCTGGAATCCGAACGTCGATGTAAAGCGCCGCCACGGCCCACAGCGTCATCAGCGCCAGAACAACCCACATCGCTGTGAGTCCCATCATGCGCAGCGCCCGGAGCCAGGTCGGCAACGTCGTAGCACCAAGGCATCCTGTAGGATTCGTCATTCAGCCTACAAATATACAGATGGCAATGGCACGTGGTTATCGCTCGACGTGCCCTGGCTGCAGCGAATAGACTTTCAGCCCGAAAGCAACGGGAAAGTCCGGCAGGCCGCATTCGGCTCATCATCCCGCGGCCGGCGACTGAGATGGTGATCCTCCCGAAGCTGGCTCAGTTCGCTCGCACCTATCCTGAAATTGTTCTGGAAGTGACTTCGTCCAACGACCCGGTCGATCTGGTCGCGGGAGAATATGATGCAGGCGCTCGGCTAGGGGAGTTTATTCAGCGCGACATTGCCCTGCATGCACCACCACTGCTCTTTGTGCCGTCCGTTGCGTTCCATGTTTTTGAAAATAAGTTTGCTCGGGGGTTCGGGTCCTACCCGCCATTCTTTCAGACTACTTGCGCCAATATCTCTGCCTTAATGTCGACGCTACGTTCGCGCCCGGAATGCTATAGTTGCGACCTTCTCAGGCCGGCACAAGCTCGGTTGCGAGTGCAAGCACGGCGTCGATCAGCAAGTCGAAGTCTTCCTTCCGGCTGCGATGATTTGTGATCGCAACGCGAATGGCCAGTCTGCCGTTGACCCGGGTAGTTGAAGGTGCCGCGATGCCGCGCTCTTGCAAGCCGGCTGTGATGTCTCTGTTTAAGTCGTCCAGTTGATCGTCATTGAGGCGCGATGGGCGGGCGCGAAAGCAAACGATGTTCAGCGCCGGTTCGGCTAACAGCTCAAGTGCCGCGTTGGCTTTCACCAACTCCGCCAGGTAGCCCGCTTGCCGGCAATTCTTTTCGATCATCGCCGCAAAAGCAGATGCACCATACGATTTCATCGCATACCAAATCTTCAAGGCGCGGAAACTCCGCGACAGCTCCGGTCCCAGATCGGTAAACCACTCACCGCCGCCGGCGAGGCCGCGCTCCATATGCTGCAGGTACTCGGGGTGTGTGGCAAAGGTTTTCTTGTGCAGCTCGCCATCGCGCACGAGAACACATCCGGCTTCGTATTGCACGTACATCCACTTGTGAAAATCGAATGCAACAGAATCGGAGAGCTCGATGCCCTTAATGAGAGGACGAAGATTTTCGCTCAATCCACACAGCGCGCCGAAGGCAGCATCGACATGGAACCAAAGATGTTCTGCCGCGCACAACTCCGCCAACGCCTGCAGGTCGTCCAGCCCCCCGGTGTTCACGGTTCCAGCGCAGCCCACCACGCAAAAGGGCTGATTCCCTTTCTCGCGGTCCTCTTCGATCGCGCGACGAAGTGCCGCAATGTCGATCGCGAAGCTGCGATTGACTTCTATCCTGCGCAGCGAGTTGTGTCCGAGGCCGAGCAACTCCACCGCCTTCACGAGCGAGGTGTGCGCCTCGCGCGATGCGTAGGCAACCAGAGGTTTGGGCGCGCAAGCAATTCCGTCGGCACGAACATCACACCCGGCGCACGCATTACGCGCAACCGCCAGGCTGATGATATTTCCCATGGAAGTGCCGCTGACGACCACGCCGCTCGATTGTGGCGGATAGCCGACGAGTTCACGGCACCAGTCGACGACCTGCCGTTCGACATAGAGCGCTCCATGGTCACGGCCGCCGCAATTTGAGTTCATTGCTGCCGCCAGGATCTCGGAGATGATGCCGCTTGCCAGCCCGGTTCCATGAACCCATCCCCAGAAGCGAGGATGGATGTTGCCTGTCGGATACGGCAGAATGAGGTCGCAAAATTCACGGAACGCCGCCTCCATGCCTTCGCCACGGTCTGGCATGGGCTTACGCAAATCCTGTTTCACCGTTTCCGGTACCGGCTGCCACACCGCCCGCGTGCGCACGTCGCGCACATAGTCGATCGCTTCATCGAGAACAGAATGCGCAAAACGCCGGAATGATTCCCAATCCTGAGGATCGAGCGACTCATCGAGATCTTTCTTGTCAGTAGCTTCGGGATCAAGCATGTTCACAGTGTAGCTGCGCGATAAATCCGCGAACAACTCATGCGGCCGCAACTCGGGAGCGACGAATTCGGGCACGGCCGCAAGAACGTCAAGCTCTTCGAGATCCTCTCAAATCTGTACTGCCCAGCGGGTGCTAGACTGGCTTGCTGTGGCGGCAACGTCGAATACGTACGACAGAAACGGCAATCAGATCAAGCCGGGAGCGCTCTACCTGGTGGGAACACCGATCGGCAACCTGGAAGACATCACGCTGCGTGCCTTGCGCGTGCTGAAGGAAGCCGATCTGATTGCTTGCGAAGACACGCGCCATACTGCAACGTTGCTCAATCGTTACGGCATCGAAAAGCCAATGATCAGCTATCACGAACATAACGAGCTGACACGGGCAGCCGAATTGATCGTGCGTCTGGAGCGGGGCGAAAGCATCGCTTTGGTCAGCGACGCAGGCATGCCGGGGGTGAGCGATCCCGGTTATCGTCTCGTCGGGCTGGCGATTCGTCACGGTCTTCCCGTGGTGCCGATTCCCGGGGCGTCGGCGTTTCTGTCGGCATTGGTGGCCAGTGGCTTGCCTACCGACTCGTTTCGTTTCGGGGGATTTCTGCCGGCGAAATCGGGCGCGCGCCGTACTACACTCGAGGCAATTCGGAAATCCTCTCGAACGCAAGTCTTCTACGAGGCGCCGCACCGTATCCTGGATGCGGTACGCGACGTGGCAGAAGTGCTCGGTGCCCAGCGCCCGATTGTCGTTGCGCGTGAGATGACCAAGATCCATGAGGAATTTCTTCGAGGCAGCGCTGACCAGGTTCTGGAGGAACTAACCCGGCGGGGTACTGTTCCGGGCGAAATCACCCTGCTGATCGGCAGAGCCCACGACACCGACCGCGGGTCGGCATCAACCAAGACAATCGCGGAGCGCGTTCAGGAGCTGGTCAAGGATGAGAAGATGGAAGAGAAGGCGGCTTTGAAGCTGGCTGCCAAGGAGTTTGGGCTTTCCAAAAGCGAAGCCTACCGTGAGCTGCACAGGACCAAACCGTGACCGCGGGCCGAACTGCAAGCTGCGACGCAAGTTGACAATCGGGATAACGCTGCTAAACAATAACGGGCAAGTGGGAAGAAGTTGACAGCAGCCGGCTCCAGCGGCTGGAAACGCGGTATTTTGATCTTTAGCTTTAATCGGCTCTACTGAGATCGTATGGCAAAAATCCTCTGCGTCGACGACGAACCCAATATCGTGACCCTCAAGTGTGCAATTCTTGAGGCTGCCGGCCATCAGGTCACTCCCGCAACGTCGGCGCGCGACGCTATTGAGAAGCTGACGCGCAACGACTACGACGCTGTCGTCACCGACTGGCGTCTCGGCGATGCCAACGGGCGCTCCATCGTTCAGGCTGCGAAGACCCACTCCACTATGCCCGTCGTCGTGGTGTCGGGATACGTTGCCGAGGCGTTCCAGGCCGCTGAGCCACTGGCGGATCTGTATCTGGAAAAGCCGGTCAATCCCGAGGAGTTAGTCACCATCGTCAATGAACTACTGAAGACCAGCGATCACCCGGCGCATTGAGCAGGCTTTTCCTCCCTAAGGACCCGCGTTCGCTTCTTCTGTCTGCGCTTCTTGCGCATGCTCCGCTTTGGCATGCACCGACGCGGTGGTCGCGTTTTTCAGGTGCGCGGGCCTGGCGGGCTTTTCGCAGGCCGCCGGAGGGTTGGTCATCTCTTTGGCGAAGACGCGGTAGGCAACGGTCCCCGGCTGCAGCGTTGCCCAATACGATCTCCTGGTCACAATCGGCTCGTGCAGCGTGATAATTTGATTGTCCAGAATTCTGATGCCGCATGCCAGATTTCTGTCCGGCTGCAGAATCGTTTTCGCCGGATCATGGCTGGGCAAATTCCGGTCGTGCTTCCAGTCGAAGTCGCAGCCATACAGCTTTTCGTCCTCGTAGGTCAGCTGCAGCAAGCCTTCGCTGTGCACTGGCTCGCCCGTTACCTTGTCGATCTCCGCCATCTGCGGGTGACGAACATTGGTTGTGGGATTTAGCCCGGCCTCAGCGCCCGCAAGAGCCTGGAAAAAATACGCCCAGAATATCCGCTTTTCGGTTTCGCTCATGCGAAAGAAGTTGGGACAGAACCGCCTAACATCGTGTGGAACATCGGAACTGAGCATATCGCCGGGAATCGATTGCTCAATGAAGTGGTCCCATTGGGGATTCCAAGTCTTGCCGCCAAGCTCGGCTTTCTTCGCATCAATCGGAGTGGCGGGCACAGGCTTGGTGCGTGCCTCGTGGATGGAGGCCGGCTGACCGTCCCGGTCGACGACGGCCTTAACGCTTTGTGCACTAGCTGAGGCAGCGTGAAGCACGCTCACCGAAGCCAGCATAACGATGATGTTCAGAGCCCTCTGCATCACGATCAGCGGCTCTGCACTGGCCGCGGTATGGAGTTTTGACGCTAGACGGCATTACTTTTGTTGCCAACGTGCGAGTGTCACTGGATTGATATTTAGCTGTTAACGAATGAATAAACCTGCCACTCGCCGCCCCGTGTCGGCCCTGAGTTGCCGAACAAAGGCGTTAAATACCTTCACTGTGAGTACCTCGACTACACTGATTCCATGTTGAAGGACGCAAACGATCTCTGCGTGGTGCTGGTGGGCACGCGAAACCCTCTCAACCTCGGTGCTGCAGCCCGCGCCATGAGCAACTTCGGTTTTCTGCGGTTACGAGTGGTCAATCCTTACGCGCTGGCGTTTCGCCAGGCACGCTCAGCGGTAGGGGCAGCACCGTTGCTTGCCGGCGCCCAGGAGTATCCAAGCCTCGCCGAGGCGGTGGCCGATTGCACATTGGTAGTGGGAACCACCGCAATTGGCCATCGCGAGTTGCATCATCCTCTCAGGCGTCTCGAGTACGGCGCACGCTTGATTCGCAAAGAACTGGGGCACGGCCAGGTCGCTTTGGTCTTTGGTACGGAGAAAACCGGACTGTCGAACCAGGACCTCTGTCACTGTCATTGGCTGATCAACATAAACACAAGGCAGAGACTCTCGATGAACCTGGGACAGGCGGTTGCGGTGTGCCTGTACGAGCTCGTGCGTGCACCCCGGACGGTCAAAGCTTCGGCCCAGGACCCTGCGGTCCGGGCCACCGCGAAGGAAGTTGAGCTCATTTCACAGGCGCTGCTGCAGGCCTTGTACCTCAGCGGCTATGTCAACCCTATCGCGGTATCCACCACCGAAGAACGTCTTCGCCGCCTGGTACGACGCATGCAGGTTTCCTCGTCGGACGCCAGCCTATGGCTGGGAATGCTCCGGCAGATACTATGGAAACTGCAGACCACAAATTCGGGAACATGACGTATCGCCGAGAGGGTTTGAGGCCAATGAAGCTTGTTCATCGTGTGCCACACTCACTGTTCAATAAGCGAATGCCCGTCAGCAGGCGAGGAGCGCGAACCTGGGCAGCCTTCACGCGTGTTTCTTCAGACTGCTCTGCGGCCGACGAAGAGATTGATGATCAGAATGATAACTGCGATAACCAGAAGCAGGTGAATAAATCCGCCTGCCACGTGAAAGCCCCATCCCAGAAGCCACAGAATCACCAGGATGGCGAAGATTGTCCATAGCACTCGCAATCACCCCGCAGCGCAGTAGCTCGTCAATAAGACTCCTGATTCGATTCCCGAGTTGCACATTCTCCCGGCAATTTCAGCCCAATTTGCTTTCCCCCTCCAGCGACGCGCTCATGCCTCAGTCAGCCCGCTTTGTACGGCGAAAGGGTCGCCGGCAATCGCCGCCATCTTCATGCCTCTAAACGCGCACGCATCTTCTCCGCCAGCTCACGTACGGACCTGATTTTGTCCGAGACCTCCTTGGGGACAGTCGTTCCTCGCAACGCGAGCTCCGAGTTGAGCAGAATTCCCGTCAATTCGTTGCGCAGCTCGTTCCGCAAGAGTCTACCCGCCATGCGCTCGGCTACCACCCTTTCTCCCTCACTGCGGCGAAGTGCGACCTGGACTTCACGCACGATTCGATCGGGGCTGTGCAATGAGAGATTCACAAAGATGGGGAGAGCCGTACCACAGTGATTCAACAGCGTGTCCAACGCACTAAGGTCACTTTCCAGAATTGACTGGTCGGTCGCGAGAACAGAATATTCCGCCACCCTCAACTTCTCGGTTGCCTGCGGTACTGAGCTGACAACCTGTGCCTTGTGCCCGGTTCCCTGCTGCAAGGCGGCCGCATAATCCTTGGCATGAGAGGAAGTCGTCACTAGCAGAATCATTGAGTTTCCTTTCGGTTACCCCCGGGCGCAGTTTGGCCGTGCCGGCCCGGTGCGCCGCTGTTGACCGCAAATTCCGGCCTCGGTTGGAAAAAAAACAGATCAGCCCGCTGAACCGTATTCTTTCAGTTTGCGATACAGAGTGGTTTTTCCGATCCCCAGGCGATGAGCGGCCTCCAGTTTGTCGCCGCTAAGCACCTCGATGGCGTGCAGGATCGCCCGCTTCTCCAGTTCGTCGAGCGGGGTGATTGCGGTTGAATCGGAGGCGCTATCGCCCCGGCTGACCTCGACCCGGAAGTTTCGAACTTCCGTGGGAAGGTCGGCGGCTTGAATCGTGGGCAACGAGCAGGTGGTACAAACGCGTTGGACGCAGTTCTCCAGTTCGCGCACGTTACCGGGCCAGTCATAGTCCAGCATCAGCCGCAAAGCCTCGTCTGAGACCGTGTGCTTCTGCATGTCCGATGAGTTGTTGGTTTTGTCGAGAAAGTGCCCAATCAGAAGGGGTATGTCCTGCCGGCGTTCACGCAAGGGCGGAATTCGCAAAGTCAACACATTGAGCCGGAAATACAGATCGCGACGGAACGTGCCTTGACTGACGGCCAGCTCCAGATCCCGGTTCGTCGCCGCCAGAATGCGTACGTTAATCGGTACGGCCCGGGTCCCTCCGACCGGGCGAACCTCCTTCTCCTGTATGGCGCGCAACAGCTTTGCCTGAAGGTCAATCGGCAGTTCACCAACCTCATCGAGAAAAACCGTTCCCCCTTCGGCGGTGGCCAGCAAGCCTTCTTTGGGCCGCATCGCCCCCGTAAATGCTCCCCGCACATGGCCGAAAAGCTCACTCTCAATCAGAGTCGGAACCAGCGAACCGCAATCGACCGGGATGAACGGTTTGTCCCGATATGGGCCCGCGTAATGAATCGATCGCGCCACTAACTCCTTGCCGGTGCCACTGTCGCCCAGGATCAGCACCGGGTGGCTGCTGTGAGCGGCTTTGGCGATGATCCGGTATAACTTCTCCATCTCCGGCGAGTGTCCAATCAACTGCCCAAAGCCCTGTCGCGACCTGAGTTGCTCCCGAAGCAACCGGTTCTCCGCGGTCAGTTTCAGGTGCGAGCTGACCCGCTCCAGTTCTATGCGAAGTTCTTCGAAGTTAAACGGCTTGGTGATGTAGTCGTAGGCTCCCAATTTCATCGCCTGCACTGCGGATTGCACGGTGCCAAAGCCGGTCATTACGATCACGACTGCCTCGGGACGCCGGCGCTTAATCTCTCGCAAGACTTCCAGGCCGTTGTTACCGGGAAGGCGCAGGTCGAGCATCACGACATCAATGCTGGCATTTTCCAAGGCACGATAAGCTTCGTCGCGCGACTCCGCCACGTGCGTGCTAAAGCCCAGAGAACGAGCAACTTCCCGGCAGCATTCGCGCACGCTTCTCTCGTCTTCGACGACCAGTACATGCAGTAGATTCGTCTCTAACGGGCGCTGGCTGGCTGGAACTACTTCGGTTGCGATCACGTCGTTTGCCCCTTCCGGCAGCGCTCTTTCCGCTGTCGTGCATTGGCTGCTAAACCCTCCTTACCATCATCCCTTTTTGGGACAACACCGCTAGTGCAAGCATCACAAGCCCTTGTGAGATCACTCTCCGGGCTTTCGCAATCGCCACTTGGAACAGTTTGCGACGTTGCGCTGCTGTGCCGGTTGGGCTCCCTGCGTGAACCAGTTGTCGGCTCGGATGACTCATGCCGTCGACTGTTCGCTAGCTCGCCTGTCGCCGCCATCGGCCCCGAAACGTATCGCATTAGGCACTTCAATACTTCGGCGGTCCGTTGAGCATTCCGCTCCGCTTCCCGCACTGGCCGTTTCAAATGGCTATAGCGAGGAAGTTTGCTGCCCAACAACTGAATATTGAGCAGTATGCCGGTAACAAGATTGGAGAGATCGTGGAGAAGCAAGCCGCAATCGGAGGATCGCATCTGCGAGGGGCATGCCGCATCGTTCACACGCCCCTCGCAGTCACCGCAGGAGGAAGACTCGAAGTCAGGATATCGGGAGCGCTGCAGGCTTGAACCCGCGCCGTCCGGCAAGCTGCGATCCATGAGCGGCTGCTCGCGGCACAGCGACTGCACCGCTGCCCTAAAGTCTTCTGCGACAGGGATTCCAAGTACACTTTGCCGCGACCCATCTGCCACGGCTCGAACCTCGTCGCTCTCGCACCTCGCACTCATCGCTTCCCTGTCGCACCCGACCACCTGTTTGTGCACGCCGGTCGCCAATTGGATTAGGAAAGCTAAACACTGGCAACATTGGGTTTGGTTGGCTCACCAGCCATCGTTGGACCTCGGGCGATCGGTCCCGGTTTCAGAAAGGGACAACCAGTTTTTTGGGGGTAGAGCAAGCTACTGAGAACCCAGCAGTTGCCAGATTCCAGTTTGGGAGGACGTTGATGTCGATTCGGAAAAGAAAACCAGATCGCGAAGGAACACCCGCGCAAAGAGAACGGGGGCAATTTCGCGCCCCCGTACTTTTCATCCTGGGTGAAGCTCTGAAGCTCTATCGACTATTTCCGCCCGCGTCCGCAGTCGCCGCATGGGCAGACTCCGACACGGCCGTGCCACCGCTGCCTTCCTGCAGCAGCAAGCCGTTATAGGCAGAAGCGGCCAGCAACCGGCCCTGGTAGCTGATTGCCGAACGGATTGAACAGCCCGTATCAGCACTGCGTTTCCAGCTCTTGCCCCCGTCGTCGCTCTCGAAGACACCATGCGTATGCATCGCGGTCGCCAGCAGACGGTCGGATCCCGGAACCGAATGTACAACGTAGACGTTGCGAGGCGGAAGGCCGCCAAGCATGTGCTCCCAAGTCTTTCCACCATCGATCGAGTGCAATGCACCCTCGCGAGTGGCCAGCCACAATGAGCCGTCAGAAACCATGGTGAGGTTGTTAAGACCGGTCACATATGGCGGATAGGTAACCTCCGTCCACGTCTTACCCTGATCATGGGACAGGAATGCACGCTTCGGACCGATAAGGCTGACCGTTCCATCCGGAAAACTATTCACCGCGATGAGATCGCTCTCGCCCTGAACCATGGTTCCATACCACTTATGGCCGTGATCAACGCTCAAGAACAGCCCGTCATCGGTCGCAGCGTACCAGACGCTGGCGGAAAGATCGAAAGCGCGAATTCGGGGCGTGCTTTCCAGCGGTATGGAGTGCTCCATGGTCGTCGACTTATGCGCCGCGGCCACATGCCGGGAGTGGGCCGTCGAACCCGATCTGGAATGTTCCGTCGTCGCTCGACTGGGAGTCTCTTCCTCGGGCGCAGGCAATGCTCCCTGAATCATCTCCGCGGGTTTCCATTCTCCTTCCAGGGACGTGAGATAGAAAATGCCGTGGTTGGTGCCGGCGAACATCACCCCATCCTTATCCTGCTGGAGACTCAAGATGTCGCGATTGTCGAGCCCGCTATTCGACTGCCTCCAACTCGCGCCGCTGTCGTCGGAAACAAAGACGCCTCCCAAATCCTTGTCATTCACTACACCTACGTATATACGGCCAGGCTCCTTGTTATCCACCACCACACCGCCAATGATGCGGTGAGCGAAACCGCGATTCGAGGCTTGATAATGGGCGAAGCCGTCACTGCTGGCGAGAATGCCGAAGCGATCCGTGGCCGCCAGCACATGGTCCGGATCTCGCGGGTCAATGAGCACATCGTTAACCACGACGTCGCTGCCGGTAACTTCCTTCCACGAGTCCCCGCCGTCCGTGGTCTTCCACAATCCGGCGGCTGTCCCCGCCCAAACGATCGACGGCCGCTGCGGATCCTGCTTCAAAACCCGGGTGCGGTGTGCCGGCTCCGGTAACGAGGCATAGATCCGATGAAAGTATTCGGCTTTGTCGTAGCTCTTATAGATCCCCGAGCAGGCGCTGGCATATACCATGGAAGGATTTTTGGGATCAACGATGATGCTGAACATGTCCGAATCAAAGGCAATGCCTTTGCTGATGCTGTGCCAGTTGGCGCCGCCGTCCGTCGTCTTCCACGGTAAATGCCAGGTGCCCGCGTAGATGATGTCGGGATTCTGCGGATCGATTGCCAGCGATTCGATATCCTTAATTTCAGCGTGATTCTCGGGCGAAATACGCTCCCAGGTCGCTCCGCTGTCCTTCGAGCGAAACACCCCATCGAGCGCCCCGATTACCAGGATATTAGGATCACTCGGAGCCATGGCGAGGGCGCGAATCGATTTGCCATGCACTCCCGGCAGCGCCCGCCAGGTGTGTCCACCATCGTCGCTGCGAAACAGATCGCCTTCATCCGCGTTATAGAGACTCCATCCCGCCACATAGATTGTCGACGTATGCTGGGGGTCAAAGATGATGTGGTCCAGCACATAGTCATCGCCGCCGCCGAAATGGGCAAACAGCGACCATGAGTGGCCGGCGTCCTCGGAGGCAAACATCTGCCCTGCACTGGTGCCCAGCAGGACGTGGTCCGGGTTGGCAGGATCATAAGCCAAGCTGCGGACATCACCGCCGTCCGGCCCGATCAGACGCCAATTGGAAGCAAAGGTTACAAGTGAGAAAACGAGGAGAACAGAAAATACCTTAACGGCAGACAGAATGGTCTTCGACATATCCACGCACAAGAAATAAAAGTGGTAACCGCGATTCAATTATCATAACGCGCCCAGCGGTACAGCGTTGTCAAGAGAACGCCTGACAACCACCCAGGTGCTTAGAATCTAACGAGTAGCCGGTGAGAGCCTGAGCTCTCACCGGCGAGTTTTTCAACCGGGAAGCCGGTCGAGGTTACTGTTGTGGCGTCGCTGCCGGCGCTGCAGCCTTCTTGTGGTGATGGTGCACGGGAGCCGGTTTGGCTTCCGCGCCCCGCGGCCATACCTTCTGGTTCGGCTTCACCACCGACTCATCTACCGGCGTCGTGTTCTGCAGATCGGCGCACGTGTTCTCATCCGCCCCTTGCGGCACCCAGATGATATCCGCCACCTTCTGCTGGCCCGTACCCGTGCGCACCCCGATCCGGCTCGGATCGATGCCCTGCTCCTGCACCAGGTACGCCTTCGCGTTCACCGCTCGCTGCGCCGCCAGGTTCATCGGATGACGATGCTTGCCGCTGCCTTCCATCGGCGCCTTCTCGCCATCGGCATATCCCGTGATGACGATCTTCGCGTTCGGATCGGCCTTCAACCGGCTGGCTACGTCGTCCAGAATGGCTTTCGCCGTGTTATCCACGCGCCACGGTCTCTTCAGATCCGGGAACTGGATCGAGTTGATCTTGCTGCAGGTCGGCGGTGGCGGTGGTACTTCCACGTTCACCGTACACGTGCCGCTGCCCGTCAGGTTGCGCGAATCCGTGGCCGAGGCCGTTACCGTTACCGGTCCGGCCGCTAAGCCCGCGGTGTCCAGCGTAGCCGTCGTGCCCGTGCCGCTGATCTGGCCCGCGCTCGCAGTGTATGAGTAACTGGTGATTTGCGCATTGTCCGGGCTGGTCGCCGTCGCCGTGATCGTCGACGGAGTACCCGACTGCACCGTACTCGGGTTCACCGAGCAGCTCACCTGCGGCGGATTCATCGGCTTCGCCTTCACCGTGAAGTTCGCCGAGCAGGTCGCCGAGCCGCCCTTCTTCATCTTGCGATCGGTAATCGTGGCGTTCGCAGTGTAACTGCCCGCCGCAACGCCGGTCGTATCGACCCGCGCTGACTGCGCGTCGGTCTTGTCCAGCTTGCCGCCGTTAGTTGTCCACGCGTAGCTGACGGTGTGCTTAGGGTTGAAGTTGCTGCCCGTCGCCGTCACCGTCACCGGCTCGCCTTCCGTCACCTCGGTCGGCTGCGCCGTGCAGGCCGCCGTCAGCGTCGGCGTGTAGTAGTTGCCGAGACCATATACCAGGCCTGCGGACAGCCGAACATTGTTCCACTGCGAAACCGCGTTGGTTCGAACGCAGGCGAAATCCACAATCGCCGAGCAGTAAAGATCGTAGTTCGTATAGATGTACTCTGCCTGCACCACTCGCAGCGACAAACGGTTATGAACGACATAATCGATGCCGCCACCTACGGCGAAAGCGGCTTGCCACTGATTATTCTGATTTGGCGGAGTCGGAGGGTATGCTGGTGACAGATTGGCGGCGCCTCCCATGACATGTACAAATGGGGAAAACGAATTGGTGTGATACTTGTACTGCAAGCCGGCAAAGGCAAAACCTACCCCGGTATATCCGGGGGCGCCGGTATTGAAATGGCCGCTGCCGTCAAAGATGACGCCCAGGTTATGCGCGAAGGGGAAATAGTACGTGACCGACGCGTCAAAACCGGTGTTGATGTCCTGCACTTTATCTCCAAAGTCGGCATGACCGCTGATGCCCAACCAGGAGTAGCCACCGAAGATCTCGGCTTTGGGCTGAATGGTGACCTGCGCCGTGGCTAATGTACCCCACAGGCAGAACATCACAGCAAACGCAATCGTTGCCGCAATACGACGTCTCAGAACTCCCACTCCAATTCGATAAGACATCCTGATCCTCCGGAACTCAGCAGTACCGTAAGCGAAGGGCCCAGCTCGGTTTAATTCCTAGATTTTCTTGGTACAACGGCGATGCTGCTGAACACACCGAGATGGAAGGCAATATACCAGATGATGCTGCGCCAGTTCGTCCGCCACTCATCTGCCTTCCAACGGCGTCGCCACGTGCTGGTAAAGCGATTTCGCTTGTATTCATGTCGGCCAGGGAAACCGAGATTCTCCCCCTTCGCTAGCGCCATTCATCATAACTCGGAGTCTCTGGCCCGTATAGCGAGAAAGAAGCGCAGTACCAGTTGGGTAAAGGTGACACTTTCCTGTCCACCCACAACCTCGTTACAGGACCGGATCTGCCCGAAATGCCGTAGTGCAGCGGGATGGCCCGGCACGACCTCGATGCTTGCAGCGGTGCGCCGCGCGGGCAAGATAAAGCCGGTGAGAGCCTGAGCTCTCACCGGCAAGTTTTTCAACCGGGAAGCCGGTCGAGGTTACTGTTGTGGCGTCGCTGCCGGCGCTGCAGCCTTCTTGTGGTGATGGTGTACGGGAGCCGGCTTGGCTTCCGCGCCCCGCGGCCATACCTTCTGGTTCGGCTTCACCACCGACTCATCTACCGGCGTCGTGTTCTGCAGATCGGCGCACGTGTTCTCATCCGCCCCTTGCGGCACCCAGATGATATCCGCCACCTTCTGCTGGCCCGTACCCGTGCGCACCCCGATCCGGCTCGGATCGATGCCCTGCTCCTGCACCAGGTACGCCTTCGCGTTCACCGCTCGCTGCGCCGCCAGGTTCATCGGATGACGATGCTTGCCGCTGCCTTCCATCGGCGCCTTCTCGCCATCGGCATATCCCGTGATGACGATCTTCGCGTTTGGATCGGCCTTCAACCGGCTGGCTACGTCGTCCAGAATGGCTTTCGCCGTGTTATCCACGCGCCACGGTCTCTTCAGATCCGGGAAC
>Ga0335073_10003101_pt1 | contig 23007 bp, 16 predicted proteins | sample Lox_Sample_22_FD_207093 | JGI IMG/M metagenome (GOLD analysis project Ga0335073, IMG submission 207093) | Soil microbial communities from Loxahatchee National Wildlife Refuge, Florida, United States - Lox_Sample_2.2 | ecosystem: Environmental > Terrestrial > Soil > Wetlands | place: USA... | reverse complement strand
CGCTCGGCATCAACCAGATCGCCGGCATCTCCGGCCAGTTCGTCGGCCTGCTGCTCGGCGGCCTGCTCGCCGCCTGGGACTGGCGGTCGATCTTCTGGATCAACGTGCCGTTCGGCGTGTTCGGCACCGTGTGGGCGTACAAGAGCCTCAAGGAGATCGCCAGCACCCGCAAGGCGAAGATCGACTGGGCGGGAAACGTCACCTTCGCCGCCGGCGCCGGGCTCCTGCTGACCGCGATCACCTACGGCATCCGCCCCTACGGCACGTCCGCCACCGGCTGGGGCGACCCGAAGGTGATCGGCGGCCTGGCGCTCGGTCTCGGGCTGCTAGTCACCTTCTGCGTCGTGGAGAACAAGGTCAAGGACCCGATGTTCCAGATGAGCCTGTTCCGGATCCGCGCGTTCGCGACCGGCAACATCGCCAGCCTGCTCGGCGCTATCGCGCGCGGCGGGCTCCAGTTCATGCTGGTCATCTGGCTGGCCGGCATCTGGCTGCCACTGCACGGCTATGACTTCACGGTCACGCCGCTGTGGGCGGGCATCTACATGCTGCCGCTGACCGCCGGCTTCCTGATCGCCGGCCCGATCTCGGGCACGCTGTCGGACCGGTACGGCTCGCGCCCGTTCGCGACCGCGGGACTGCTCGTCGCCGGGGTGTGCTTCATCGGCCTGATGCTGCTGCCGATCGACTTCCCGTACTGGGTGTTCGCGCTGCTCATCTTCGGCAACGGGATCGGCTCTGGCCTGTTCGCCTCGCCGAACACCGCCGCCATCATGTCCAGCGTCCCCGCGCACACCCGCGGCGCGGCGTCCGGCATGCGGTCGACCTTCCAGAACTCGGGCATGTCGCTGTCGATCGGCATCTTCTTCTCGCTGCTGATCGCCGGCCTGGCGAACACGCTGCCGCGCACCCTGACGTCGGGGCTGACCGCGCAGGGGGTGCCGCTGGCGCAGGCGACAACGATCGCGCACCTGCCGCCGGTGTCCACCGTGTTCGCGGCGATGCTCGGCTACAACCCGGTGCGGAACCTGCTCGGTCCGAGTGGCCTGCTGCACACCCTGCCCGCGCACAACGTCGCGGTGCTGACCGGCAGGCAGTTCTTCCCGAACCTGATCTCCGGGCCGTTCCACCACGGCCTGATGATCGTGTTCACCGCGGCGGCGACCATGTCGCTGCTCGGCGCCATGGTCTCCTGGTTCCGCGGCAAGCAGTTCTTCTACAAAGATGAACCTGAGGCCGTTCGGGAGACTGTCGACAGCACGATCACCGAGTAAAATCCGTTCCGTGCCACGTTATGAGTACCGCTGCCGCGCCTGCGGCGACACGTTCGAGCTGACCCGGCCGATGAGCGAGTCGTCGGCGCCATGCACCTGCCCGCGGGGCCACGACGACACCGTCAAGCTGCTGTCCACGGTGGCTGTCGGCGGGCTGTCGGGCGGCCGTGCCCCGGCCGGGGGCGGCGGGGGATGCTGCGGCGGCGGCTGTGGTTGCGGCGGTTAGTTAGTCCGAACGGACCCGGGATCCTTCCCATCGGAAAGCGGCTTCGCCGCCTCTTGCTGTTATCAGCATGCGGGTGGCGCTCTAGGAATCCGGCGCCGCCCGCGCTACCGTGGCCTTCGCCCAGTTGGTCGTGGAGATGATCCCGAGCAGCAGCACGGCGTAGCCGCAGCCCGCCATCACCCACCAGCTCGCGTGCGCGGCGCCGAGGAAGCCCTCGTGCATGGAGCCGCGCAGCGACGCGGCGAGCACTGAGCCGACGATCGCGACGCCGAGCGAGGTGCCGAGCTGGCGGCTGGCGGAGTTCATTCCCGAGGCGACGCCGGCCTGGGATTTCGGCACGCCGGACATGACGCCGTTGGTGATCGCCGAGCTCACCATGCCGACGCCGACCCCGAAGAGGCCATAGGTGACGATCATGAACAGCGGGCCGGACGTGAAGGTCAGCCGGGACAGCGCGGCACTCGACAGCGTCAGCGCGGCGCCGGCGACCACGAGCGGGATGCGCGGCCCGCGCCTGGCGAGGATCCGGCCGGACAACGGCGCGCACAGCGCCATCGTGATCGGCATCGGCAAGATCGTCAGGCCCGCCTGCGCGGCGGAGAAGTCGCGCACGTCCTGCAAGTACAGCGTGGTGAGGAACAAGAACCCCGCGGTCGCCGCGATCGCGCAGACGGCGGTCAGGTTGGCGGCCGTGAACGGCACGCTGCGGAACAGCCGGAAGTCGATGAGCGGCTCGGCCCTGCGCGGCTCGTACCTGAGCAGGAGCGCCAGCGCGATCATGGACAGCAGGAAGAAGCCCGTGATCTTCGGCGAGAACCAGCCGTAGCCCGGTCCCTGGATGATCGCGTAGGCCAGCGACCCGAGCATCACGATCACGAGTCCCTGACCCACCGGGTCGGCGCGGCGGCCGCGCTCGGCGCGCGAGTCAGGCACGAACAGCGCGGTCAGCGCGATGGCGGCCAGCCCGACGGGGATGTTCGCCCAGAAGATCCCCCGCCAGCCCACGCTGCCGACGAGGATCCCGCCGGCCACGGGCCCCAGCGCCATCGACAGCCCGAACACCCCGTCCCACACCCCGATCGCCTTGGCCCGCTCGGCCGGTGTGGTGAACGTGTTCGTGATGATGCCGAGCGCCGCTGGGTTCAGCATGGACCCGCCGACTCCCTGCAGGATGCGGAACCCGATCAGCCAGGCGAGGCTCGGCGCCAGGCTGCACAGCCAGGAGCCGAGCGTGAACAGCGACAGGCCGACCTGGAAGATCGTGCGGCGGCCGATCCTGTCGGCGGCGGCGCCGGAGAACATCAGCAGGCTGGCGAGCACGATCGTGTACCCGGCGACCGTCCACTGCAGGCCGGCGACCGTGGTGTGCAAGGTCTTGCCGATGGCGGGCAGCCCGACGTTGACGATCGTGTTGTCCAGCCCCACCATGAACAGCGCGCTGCAGCAGACCGCGAGCACGACCGTGCGCCTGCCGCTGCCCACCGCAGGTACTGCTGCGAATGGTGATCGACTGGACACGTTTAGTAGCTGCGAGCGGGCAGCGGACACCGGCTCCATCGTGCACCGCCTAGGGGGGTCGGCGAGTGTTATATCCGGATATGACACTACATGGATGCTGCGTGTAGTCAATAGGTTACGGAGTAGTGACTCTTCGCGTTCTCCGCTTGCGTTCCCGGTACACACATGGTCGTCTCGGTCTACATTTATGCAGGGTGCCGGAATGGCCGGCTGCGTGCTTTGTTATTCGCGTGATTGGCGAGGTGGCGGCGTGCTGGAGGGGGGATACGTGAGCCGCAGGCTTCTGCAGCTCGTCATGCCGATATTCCCCGACCGCCGCATGTTCCGCATTCACGACCCCGACGTACTCCCGGACGCGCTGGGCGGGCCGCTGCCGCCGATCGGCGTCCTGGTTTCCGCCAGCCGCGAGCAGTTGCTCGTAGGCAGCTTGCAGGAGGACATCGACGTCCGGCTGGTCCTCGAGGAATGGGACGGCCAGCCCTTGCTGCCCGACGCCTGGGAAGAAGAGGGCAAGGCACGGCTGTACCTGCGCGGGCAATTGTCCGTCGACATGGGCTCGGCCGGGACCGCGGTGTCGCGGCTGCGGCTCTCCGGCGGCGTGGGTGACTACGAGGTACGCGTGTACGCGCGTTACCGCGAGGCCGTCCTGCAGATGTACGACGACCTGTTCAACCAGCACAGGGACCCGCTCAGCGACGAGTTCCAGCGGGAGAAGCGCAAGCTAGAGGGCGTGGAACGCTACCTGGTACAGCTCTGGCGCGACTCGTTACACGTGCTTACGTATGGGCCCCGGAGGGCGCGCGATTCCGCGTGCTATCGGCGGTCCCGGTCGCGGTGGTCTTATGGACGCTCTTGGCCGCGGCGCTCTGCGAGGCGGACGTCTTCGGCACGGTGGTCGCCGTGGTCCGCTGAGCGGTGGTGGCCGGGGCCGCTGACTGGCCCGTGCTCGTCGAGGGGGCGGAGTGGCTCGTGCTCGTCTGGGGCGCTGGCTTGCTGATCGTCTCGTGGGAGGTCGCGGAGGCGCTGGACTGCCCTGGGTGCGCGGGCGTATGCGCGCGGAAGGGGACCATGGCGTAGACCATCATCGAGACGACGGCCACCAGGACGACGGTGAACAGCGAGCCGATGATCCGGCCGCGCGGCGACCGGAGCCTGGGAGCCGACCCAGGACGCCTGAACGAGGACAGCTTCGCAGCAAGCCGCGGGTCCTCGGCCGAAAGCCGCCGCTCTATCTCGGCGAGCATGCGCTGCTCGTCCATTGACAGCGCCATAGCGCCATACCTCCGCGTTCCGGGCGCCCACTGGGGAACTCTCTTACTATCCCCCACGGAGGGAGGTTTATCCAATCGTTCTGACTTTGTGCCCAGCTCTTTTTGGAACACCCCAGCCACGACTACCCATCGTGTCATCAACGACCTCAAAGAGTAATCGACGCCTCTCTAGCCGACACGAACCCGAACAGGTGTTTGGGGTAGCGCCCGCCGCGCGCCCGGCCGCCGGCAGGGTGCGCCAGCCCGTAGCGGAGCCTCCCGTAGCGGAGCATTATCTCCCGTATCTCCCGTTGAGGAGCATTATGCGGAAGGGGTTGCCCGGCCGCTGGGACCCGTCTGTGTGTTATTTGACTGTCTCGGGTGTGTCGCACGTTGCGGATCGTGCCCCAGGGTGTCCCAGTGAACCTGCCGGGGCCGGCACCTTTGTCACACCAGCTGTCACATCAGCCACTGGCGTGCACTTTGTGTATACACCGGATGTTGGTGGCTCATTCGGACTGGTCCGGGGCCGACTGTGGGTTGCCCCGCAGGTGATGGCGGTCTCGGTCCGCGCCCGTGAACATCACCGGGCACGGCTGCCACTGGTGCCACGCTGACAGGGCCGGCACGGGCAAGATCACAAGATCGGGGATAGTAAACGTAGCCAGGGCTACCCGGAATATCCCATGATCTTGGAAGTTGGCTACTGGCCGGGGCGGGCGCCGTGATCCTCGACGACAAGCGGCGCGAATTCGCCACCAGCATCGTCCCGCACGACAAAATGGGGGCAAAACGGCGCCCAAAGCGGTCGGGATATACACAAAGTGGACAGCAGGGGACGTGTGACGTGCGGGCTCGCGGCGACAGCGGCTGCTGCCATGACCGGGGGCCCTGGCACATGGCAAGGAGGCGCGAGACGGTTGGTCAACTTACTTACCGATGCGCGCCCTGGAGCCTATAACCCATCGGACGCGTGCTGAACAGGGATTCTTCGTGGCCGAACAGCTGTTTGCCAGGATCGAATAGTCGTTCTACACTGGGACGTATGCGCTGGGATAACCTGCGACTCGATGACACCGCCGGCCCCGCGGCCGCCGGAGACCTCAGTCAGGTCCCCATGTTCGAGCGGGGCGCCGTGGTCCGCACGTTCGACACGCCGGCCTTCCGCGGGATGACGTTCTACGAGATCCAGGCGAAGTCGATCGTCAGCCGGGTCCCCGAGGCCTCCCGCATGCCGTTCCGGTGGACGATCAACCCCTACAGGGGATGCCAGCATTCGTGTGTTTATTGCATCTCGAGTGAGACACCCATCCTGATGGGGGACGGTACAACAAGGCGGATCGCTGATGTGCGTGTTGGTGATGCGATCTACGGGACGGTCCGGGACGGGCACTACCGTCGATACGCGATCACCAAAGTCCTGGCGCACTGGTCCACGGTCAAGCCGGCCTACCGCGTCACGCTGGCGGACGGCACGCGACTAGTCGCGAGCGGCGACCACAGGTTCCTCACCGAACGGGGCTGGAAGCATGTCACGGGCGCTGAGCAGGGACCGGAGCAGCGACCGTTCCTGACCGTCAACAACAAGCTCATGGGTTTTGGCGGCTTCGCCGAGCCGCCAAAGGACACCACGCAGTACCGGCGCGGCTATCTGTGCGGCATCATCCGCGGCGATGCTCATCTCGCGACTCGCCGATATCCGACGGGCGATATCCACAGCTTCCGCCTCGCCCTCGCTGACGCCGAGGCGCTTGGCCGTGCCCGCCATTACCTCGGCACGTTCGGGGCGCGCGGAAACGTGCAGGCTGTCAAGCATCTGATCGGCTGGCCTAGCTTCCCGTGCGAGGACTGGTTTCACGGGTTCCTCGCGGGCATCTTCGACGCAGAGGGCAGCTATAGCAGGGGCATGTGGCGGGTCTGTCACACCGATCCGCAGATCATCGAGTGGACAACCAGGTCTTTGGACGCGCTCGGCTTCGATTACGTGCTGGAACCGACTCATAAGCGCAACGGTCTCGTCGTGGTGCGGCTGCGCGGCGGGCTGCGGGAAGCCATGCGGTTCTTCCACACCACCGATCCGGCGATCACGCGGAAGCGGTCGATCGAAGGCGTAGCGCTCAAGAGCGACGCGAAGCTGGGGGTGGCGGCGATCGAGCCGCTCGGGCTCGAGTTGCCGATGTACGACATCACGACAGGGACGGGCGACTTCATCGCGAACGGCGTGGTGAGCCACAACTGCTACGCGCGCAATTCGCATACCTATCTGGACCTGGACGCCGGGGCGGACTTCGACTCCAAGGTGATCGTCAAGGTCAACGCGCCACAGCTGCTGCGCAAGAAGCTCGCCTCGCCGGGGTGGCCGGGCGAGCACATCGCGATGGGCACGAACGTCGACTGCTACCAGCGGGCCGAAGGAAAGTACCAGCTCATGCGCGGGATCATCGCCGCGCTGCGGGACGCGGCCAACCCGTTCTCGATCCTGACCAAGGGCACGCTGATCCTGCGGGACCTGGACCTGCTGCTGGAGGCGGCCGACGTGACCGACGTCGGGCTCAACGTCTCCGCGGCGTTTGTCGACAAGTCGCTGTGGCGGGCCATCGAGCCAGGGACCCCGGCACCCGAGCGCCGGCTCGAGGCGTGCGCGACGCTGAACGACAACGGGCTGCGCTGCGGCGTGCTGATGGGGCCAGTCGTACCGTTCCTTTCGGACTCACCGGCGCAGCTCGACGCGGCGGTGCGGGCGATCGCCGAGGCGGGAGCGGCGCACGTCTCCCCCATCGTGCTGCATCTGCGGCCCGGCACGCGCGAGTGGTTCCTGCGCTGGCTGCGCGCCGCGCACCCCGAGCTCGCCGGCCAGTACGCGCAGTTCTACCGGCGCGGGTCGTACGCGCCCAAGGATTACCAGGCCCGGATCTCCGGGCAGGTCCGGGAGCTGGCCGAGCGGTACGGCGTGGGCCGCCAGAGCCCGCGCCAGGCCAGGGCGATCCGGGATGGCGCCCACGCTGGCAGGACAGCGCCCGCACGAGCCCCCGCTCCCGAGTCACCGGCCGCGCCAGCGGCGGCGGCGGCCAGATTGGCAGCACATGAGCAGCTTACGCTTATATAGAAACTTGTCGAACATAATTACCGAAATGCGTCACGGCGTGGTGGGCTGGTCAGGCGTACAGTCATTCGGCCGTTACCGCGCAGTAGCCTTTTTGGCGGTATAGGCACACCTGCCACTTATAGCGTCGTGGCGCCGCGCGGCAGTCGCACAAAGGCGGCGAACTGGCCCGGTCGGCCGTCGCACCCGGCCACGATCGCGGAAGACGGCGCGAAAACTCCCAGGACCAGCGGATTTCGTGCCCTGGAGCGGACGCGGATCGCGGATTCCGCAGCGGCGGGGATCCCGATAGGAATGCACGGCGAATGGGTTAGCCGCCATCTCAGGAAGTCTTAGATATACGTGATGTCACGTTATCGCCGGATCGGTAGCAAGGGGCGCTGGTGCGCGTGAGTATTAACCCATGACGAATCCGACGGAACTCATCGCAGAACGACCCGTTGAGTTTCCTTGCCCGCCGCTTGGCGCGGCGGAGCTTTCGGCCGCAGAGGCCGAACACATGGCTGGCATGTTCAAGGCGCTCGCCGATCCGGTTCGGCTTCGCCTCTTCTCGAGGGTCGCCGCCCATCACAGCGGTGAAGCCTCTGTTTGCGACATACAGAACGTGGGCGTTTCGCAGCCAACGGTAAGCCATCACCTGAAGAAGCTGCGTGAGGCGGGGCTGATTATCTCCGAGCGCAGGGGCACCTGGGTGTACTGCCGAGTGGCGCCGGGCGTGCTGCCCGCCATGGCCAGGATGCTGGCGCCAGACGACTGATTTCGCTAGGCAGCGGGGGCGCCAGGGAGGAAACGCTCAGCCGAAATAGAATTGCCTCTCATGGCACAGCCGTACGGGAACTATCGCGACACCGACGGACAGCCGGACGGGGACTACAGCGGTGAGCACCTCGCGGTGCGCAGCACTGTTGTCCCCGATCCGGGAAATCTGCCCAGCCAGCTCCCCGACCCCGCGGCACTCGCCTGGATCCGGCATGGCGCGGGCCTGGCGGGCTGGGGTGAGGCCGCCCGGGTGACACTGCCCGCCGGGGCGGACAGGTTCACCGTCGGGGAGAAGTGGCTGCGCGAGGTGTTCGAAGGCGCGGACGTCCGCGACGACGCTGGCCTGCGGGGATCCGGGCTCGTCGCGTTCGGCAGCTTCACGTTCGACGACTGCTCGGAAGGCTCTGTCCTCATCGTGCCGCGCGCGGTGCTCGGCAGGGACGGCGCGGGCAATGCCTGGCTGACCACGATCACGCCCGCGGGCGAGCCCGCCTGGGACCCGAGTGGCCCGGGGGGTGAGCGGACCGCGGGAAGACGAGTAGTCCCCCTGCGCGGCCAAGGGGTCCGGAGCAGCCACGGGGAACTGGGTCACGGGGAACTGGGTCACGGGGAACTGGGTCGGTCCCGGGGGATAACGTGGTCCGACGGGTCTCTTTCCGCGCCTGAGTGGGAGCATGTGGTCGCTACCGCGGTGGGCCGGATCACCCGGGGGGACCTGCGCAAAGTAGTGCTCGCGCGGGACCTGTACGCGTCCGCCGACGCGCCGATCGACGCGCGGGTCCTGCTGCACCGGCTGGCCGGGCGGTACCCGGACTGCTTCACGTTCGCCTGCGCCGGGCTTGTCGGCGCCACCCCCGAGCTGCTGATCCGCAGGGACGGCCGCGAGGTCAGCTCACTGGTCCTCGCGGGCACGATGCCGCGCGGCGCGAACGCCCGCGAGGACGCGCGCCTCGCCGCCACCTTGCTCGGGTCGGTCAAGGAGAACGAGGAGCACCGCTACGCGGCCGCGTCCCTGGCCGAGGCGCTCGCGCCGCTGTGCCGCGTCCTTGAGGTCTCCCCCACACCCGAGCTGGTCACGTTCGCCAACGTCCAGCACCTGGCGACCCGGGTGCGCGGCACGCTGGCCGAGAATCGCTCGGCGCTGGCCCTGGCGGCCGCGGTGCACCCGACCGCCGCCGTGGGCGGCACCCCCACGGAGGCCGCGGTCGAGCTGATCAGGGAGCTCGAGAGCATGGACAGGGAACGCTACGCGGGCCCGGTCGGCTGGATGGACGCCAGCGGCAACGGGGAATGGGGCATCGCGCTGCGCTGTGCCCAACTCGACGGGAACCGGGCGCGGCTGTTCGCCGGCTGCGGCATCGTGGCGGGCTCCGATCCGGAGGCCGAGCTGGCGGAGACGCAGGTAAAGTTCCGGCCGATGCAGACCGCCCTGGAGCAGGCTGACTTATCGCTCTTTGTCGGCTCTTGTTGATTTTATCGAAAACCCGGAGAGTCGCTTCCGCTATCCGAACGTTACTTTCCGTTAGCCCGACCTTGATGGCGGGGCGTCAAGCTGCTTATATTGCGAGTGACGGGGAACGCTGCGCACGTGACACTGAACGCGCCGTTTCGTGCGGTGACGTAGGGTTCCCCTGGCTGAGAGCCTGCCAATCGGGGGTTGCGCGCCGGGTGCCGCGCGGGGGCGCGGACCGGAGCGACGAGGCGTTGTGGGCACACAGCGTAATAGCCTCTCGCGAACGACAAATGCACGATAAGACAGAGACCGTCGAAATATCACACGGTTTCCGTTGATAAAAACGGGACATAATGGCACTCGGCGCACCCGGCGTCGCCCCCGAAAGCCGGCACCGCTGACTACTAGGAGTTAGGAGCCGCCCACAATGGGAGCCCTCCCATCGAGGCGCCGCAAGGCTCGCCGGCTGCTCGCCCTTTGCGGCGTGGCAGCGCTGGCGGCGACCGCGGCGGCCTGCGGAAGCAGCGGGACCACTAACGGCGGCGCGGCCGCCACCGGGGGCACGCCACAGAAAGGCGGGACGGCGACCTACGCGCTACCGCCGTCGGTCACGCCCAACTACATCTTCCCGTTCGACAGCAGCACGTACTTCAGCGTGGTCAACGCCGAGTACTTCCAGTACCTGATGTACCGGCCGCTGTACTGGTTCGGGAACGGGTCGAGCCCGACGCTCAACGTCGGACTCAGCCTGGCGCAGGCGCCGCAGTACAACGGCAACCAAGTCACCATCCACCTCAAGGGGTGGAAGTGGAGCAACGGCGAGACCGTGTCCGCGGACAACGTCGTGTTCTGGATCCACATGCTCCAGGCCGTCGGGTCCACCGACTGGGGCGCTTACGTGCCGGGCGGCTTCCCCAGCAACGTCAGCAACGTCAGGGCGGTCAACGCGACCGAAGTGCAGATGACGATGAACAAGGCGTTCAGCCCGAACTGGTTCACGTACAACGAGCTCAGCCAGATCACCCCGATGCCCGAGGCGTGGGACGTCACCAAGGCGGGCGCGGCGGCTGGCAGCGGCGGCTGCACCACCACGGTCAGCAAGTGCGCGGCCGTGTACAGCTTCCTCGACAGCCAGTCCAAGGCCATGGGCAGCTGGGCGTCCTCGCCCGTCTGGTCGATCGTCGACGGGCCGTGGAAGCTGTCCAGCTTCAACTCCGACGGTAACTCCACGTTCGTGCCGAACACGGCCTACAGCGGCACCAAGGCGCACCTGGCCAAGTTCGTGGAGGTCCCGTTCACCACCGAGGACGCGGAGTACAACGTCCTGCAGGCCGGCGCGGCCGGCGGCCAGAAGATCGATGTCGGCTACCTGCCGACCACCGACGCGCCGACCAAGCCCTCCAACGCGACCGTCGGGCACAACCCGGTCAACGGGTACACGCTGGCCCCGCTGTACCTGTGGGGGATCAACTACTTCCCGGTGAACTTCCAGTCCACCACCGGCAACGGCCCGGTCATCAAGCAGCTGTACTTCCGCGAGGCGCTGCAGTACCTGATGAACCAGAAGGCGGTCATCGAGGGCCCGCTGCACGGGTACGGCCTCTACACGGTCGGCCCGGTCGGCACCTACCCGGCGACCCCGTACCTGTCGTCGCAGGGCAAGCAGGGTGACCCGTTCCCGTACAACCTGACCATGTCCAAGAGCCTGCTGACGAGCCACGGCTGGAACGTCGTGCCAAACGGCACCACGACCTGCACCGATCCCGCCAAGTGCGGGCCCGGCGTCAAGGCGGGGCAGAAGCTGGTGTTCACCCTGCCGTACGCGACGGGAACCACCTGGATCGAGTCGGAGATGACCCAGTTGCAGTCCAACGCCTCGCTGGTCGGCATCAAGCTCAACCTCGAGCCCAAGCCGTTCGACCAGGTGACCGCGATCGCCGCGCCGAACTGCGTGGTCGCGCACACGTCGTGCTCCTGGGACATGGGCAACTGGGGCGGCGGCTGGACGTTCGTGCCTGACTACTACCCGTCGGGCGAGACGCTGTTCCTGTCCGGCTCGGGCGCGAACTCCGGCGGCTACAACAACGCGCAGAACGACTCGATGATCAACCAGACGCTGACAAGCAGCTCGATGACGCCGCTCGACAACTGGCAGGACTTCCTGTCCAAGCAGCTGCCGGTGATCTGGCAGCCGAACGGCGTCTACGAGCTGACCGAGATCACGAACAATCTGCGCGGCGTGGTCCCGCAGTCCACGACAGCCAACATCAACCCGGAAAACTGGTACTTCGTCTCATGAGTAACAGCTCGTGCGGGGGCACTGGGATGATCGGCGCCGCGAACCGGCGGCAGTCCCGGTGCCCTCGCACAGCCACGACGGCCCGTTCGGGAAAAGATAGGACGGGCGGGGCGCGGTGATCGGCTTCCTCGTGCGGCGGATCCTGCAGGCGGCGATCGTGGTCCTGATCGTCACCGCGATCACGTTCCTGCTGCTGCGCTTGATCCCCGGCAACGTCGCGATCGCCGTGCTCGGCCCGGCCAGCTACCGCAACCCGGCGACGCTGGCCGCGTTCAACCGCGAATACGGCTTCGACAAGCCCTGGTTCCAGCAGTACCTGCTGTGGCTCGGCCACCTGCTGCAGGGCAACCTCGGATTCTCCTGGACCCTGGACCAGAGCGTCTCCTCGCTGCTCGCCGAGCGGCTGCCGAAGACGATCGCGCTGGTCGGCATCTCGACGATCCTCGCGCTTGTCGTCGCGGTGCCGATCGGGCTGCTGCAGGCGGTGCGGCGCAACAAGACCGCGGACTACTCGTTCACCGCGCTGTCCTTCATCTTCTACGCGGCGCCGACGTTCTTCGTCGGCACTGTGCTGATCCTGGTCTTCTCGGTGAAGCTGGGATGGTTCGGTCCCGAAGGGCCGCAGGGCGGCTTCGGGAACGACGTGACCGACTGGCGGGATATGACGCTGCCGGTGATCACCCTCGCGCTGGTCACGATCGCGCTGTTCAGCCGCTACATGCGGTCGGCGGTGCTCGACAACCTCACCGAGGACTGGGTGCGCACCGCCCGGGCCAAAGGCGCGTCGCAGCGCCGGGTGCTGTGGCGACACGTGCTGCGCAACTCGCTGATCCCGATCGCCACCCTGCTGGGCCTGTCGCTGCCGGCCATCTTCGCCGGCGCCCTGATCACCGAGTCCGTCTTCAACTTCCCGGGCATGGGCTACCTGTTCTACCAGTCGGCGCAGCGGCAGGATTACCCCGTCATGCTGGGGTTCGTCATCGTCGTCGCGATCGCGACCGTCGTCGGATCGCTGCTCGCCGACATCGCCTACGCGGTGCTCGACCCGCGGGTTAGGTACGTGAGCTCATGACAGCCACCACCCCGACCGCCACCCCGGAAGCCCGGGCCCCCGGAGCCCTGCCCGCGTCCAAGCCGCGCAGCATGTTCGCCCGCGGCCTCGAGGTGTTCCTCGAGAACAAGCTCGCGCTCGTCGGCGTGACGATCCTGGTGCTGATCGCGGGATTCTGCTTCATCGGCCCGCTGGTCTATCACACCGACCAGACACACGTGAACCTGGCCAACGAGAACCTGCCGCCGGGACCCGGGCACCCGCTCGGCACCGACCAGAATGGCTACGACGTGCTCGGCCGGCTCATGGTGGCCGGCCAGATCTCGCTCGAGGTGGGCCTCGCCGCCGCCATCATCGCGACCGCGGTGGGCACGGTGTGGGGGGCGATCTCCGGGTATTTCGGGGGCGTCACGGACGCGGTGATGATGCGACTCGTCGACGCGATGCTCGCGATCCCCACGCTGTTCCTCGCGCTCGTCATCGTCTCGATGTTCCCGCCGACCGAGATCGAGATCATCCTGGTGATCGCCCTGACGTCGTGGCTGACGACATCCCGGCTCATCCGGGGCGAGGCGCTGTCGCTGCGCGTGCGCGACTACGTGCAGGCGATGCGCGTCATGGGCGGCGGGTCCGGGCGTGCCGTGTTCCGGCACATCGCGCCGAACGCGGTGGGCACGATCATCGTGAACGCCACCTTCCAGGTAGCCGACGCCATCCTGCTCGTCGTCGCACTGTCGTACCTGGGCCTTGGCATCCGCCCGCCGCAGACTGACTGGGGCGGCATGCTCAACCAGGGCCTCAACGCCGTCTACGACGGCTACTGGTGGCAGATCTTCCCCGCGGGCATCGCGATCATCCTCGTCGTCGTCGCCATCAACTTCATCGGCGACGCGCTGCGGGACGCGTTCGAAGTCCGCCTGCAACGACGCTGAGGCCGCGCCTTCGCCGTCCGCCCTAGCTGGAGAGGACCACATGGCCCCCCTTCTCGACATCCAGGACCTGCACACCGAGATCCGGCTGCGCAGGGCCACCGTGCACGCGATCGACGGGGTGAACCTGCAGGTCGCTCCCGGCGAGTGCCTCGGCATCGTCGGCGAGTCCGGCAGCGGCAAGACGATGACAGCGTTGTCGATCATGCGGCTGCTGCCCAGCGGCGGGCACATCACCGCTGGGCAGATCCACGTCGACGGGACCGACATCGCGGCGCTGTCGGAGGAGAAGATGGATCAGGTCCGCGGCAACCTGATCGGGATGATCTTCCAGGACCCGCTGACGTCGCTGAACCCGACGTGGACGATCGGCGACCAGATCGCCGAGTCGGTCCGGCTGCACCGGGGCGCGTCGAAGGAACAGGCGCTGAAGCGGGCCGTCGAAGTGCTCGGCCTGGTCGGCATGCCCCGCCCGGCCGAGCGGGTCGGCAACTACCCGCACCAGTTGTCCGGCGGCATGCGCCAGCGCGTGATGATCGCGATGGCGCTGGCCTGCGAGCCGAAGCTGCTGATCGCCGACGAGCCGACCACCGCGCTCGACGTGACCATCCAGAAGCAGATCCTGGAGCTGATCGACTCACTGCGGCACAAGCTGGGGATGGCCGTCATCCTGGTCACCCACGACCTCGGCGTGATCGCCGGCCGCGCGGACCGGGTGGCCGTCATGTACGCCGGCCGGATCGTGGAGACCACGACCACCGAGCGGCTGTTCGAGAACCCCCGCCACCCGTACACCGAGGCGCTGTTCGAGGCGCTGCCGGAGAAAGCCGCCGACGAGGCCGCGGGCATCAAGCGGCTGTACAACATCCCGGGGCAGCCGCCGGACCTGACCGTGCCGCCCCCCGGGTGCAAGTTCGCGCCGCGCTGCCGGTATGCCCAGGCGAAATGCAAGGAGACCGAGCCTTCCCTAACGGAGGGGGGTGCCTCCCACGAGTTCCGCTGCTTCTTCCCCGTGGGCAACGTGGAAGAGGTCAAGGACCCTGGCGCGCCGTACGCGTCGGTCCCGCCGCAGCAGCCGGAGGCCGCCGGCGGGAACGGGGCGCGTGCCACGGACGCTCCGCTGCTGCGGGTCGACCACCTGGTCAAGAACTTCACCGTGACCTCGGGCGCGGTGCTGCAGCGCAAGGTCGGGCAGGTGTCGGCCGTCGCCGACGTGTCGTTCACCATCCCGAAGGGGTCCACGTTCGGGCTCGTGGGCGAGTCCGGGTGCGGGAAGACGACGATCGGGCGGCTCATCGTCGGCCTGGAAAAGCCCAGCGCCGGGTCGATCGTGCTGGGCGGCAAGGACCTGGCCGACATGTCGTCGCGGGAGCGGCGGCGCAACAGCCGGATGGTGCAGCTGATGTTCCAGGACTCCTACGCCTCGATGGACCCGCGGATGCGCGTCGCGACGATCCTGCGCGAGCCGATGGTCATCCAGCATGTCGGGAGCCGGTCCGAACAGCAGAAGCGGATCGCCGCCATGCTGGATGAGGTGGGTCTGCCCGCCGCGGCCGCCGAGCGGTACCCGCACGAGTTCTCCGGCGGGCAGCGCCAGCGGCTCGGGCTAGCGCGGGCGCTGATGCTGCGTCCGTCGATGATCGTCGCCGACGAGCCGGTGTCGGCCCTCGACGTCTCGATCCAGGCGCAGATCCTCAACCTGATGCGCGACCTGCAGCGCGAGCACAGCCTGACGTACCTGTTCATCTCGCACGACCTTTCGGTGGTGCGGTACATGTCCTCGGCGATCGGCGTGATGTACCTGGGCAAGCTTGTCGAGGTCGGGCCGGCGTCCGACGTCTATTTCCGGCCCGTGCACCCCTACACGAGAGGGCTGATCGACACAGTGCCCGTCGCGGACCCGTCCCTCGAGCGCGCCAAGGAGCACCAGGGCGTGCGGGGCGAGCTGCCGTCAGCGGTCGCTCCCCCGTCCGGGTGCCGGTTCCGCACCCGGTGCCCGTACGCGCAGGACCTGTGCGCCGCGCAGGAGCCGCCGCTGCGGCCGTTCACCACGGGCGGCCACCTGGCGGCGTGCCACTTCCCGCTGCGCCAGCCCGACGCCGACGTCGAGCGGGAAGTCGCGACAGGGACGGAGCAGACCGCCTGAGCTGTGGCACAGTACTCGGGTGGCTGACTACCGTGACCTCAACTGGCTATGACATTTTGCGGCGCGCCCGATGGACATCGATACCGATGGAGCCCTGGTGCGCGACCTGTGGCTACATTGGAGTGTCCAGTGAGAGGCTAGGGGCTGCTGGGGGGCGGCGTGCTCGCTATCTCGTTCAACAGCGTGCTTATCATCGCGGGAATCTCCGTGCTGGTCCCGCTCGTGCTCGGGTTCTTTCCCCAGGTGCCGGTGCCCGGTGCGGTGCTGATGGTGATCGCGGGGATCATCGTCGGCCCGTCGGTGCTCGGCTGGGCGCGGGTGGACGCACCGGTCCAGGTGCTGAGCGACCTGGGGCTCGGCATGCTGCTGTTCCTGGCGGGGCTGGAAATCGACGTCGAGCGGCTGCGCGGGCCGCTGGCGCGGCTGGCCGGCGCGGCGTTCGCCGTCTCCGCGGGGCTGGGGCTGCTGTGCGCGTTCTTCTTCTGGCTGGCCGGGCAGGCCAGCCAGCCGTTCCTGCTGGCGATCATCCTCATGTCCACGTCTGCCGGGCTGCTGCTGCCGCTGCTGAAAGACGCGGGCGAGGACAGCACGGAATTCGGCCAGCTGGTCATGACCGCCGCCGCGATCGCCGAAATCGTGCCGATCGTGCTGCTGTCGCTGTTCTTCTCGGCCGCGGCCAAGACGACCGCCGACCAGCTCGCGTCGCTGGGGATCTTCCTGGCGCTCATCACCTTGATCGGGCTCACGCTCACGCGAGTCCGCCGACTGCGCGGACTCGACCGGCTGCTCGACCGGCTGGAGGACCGCAGCGGCCAGCTGCGGGTGCGGGCCGCGCTCACCCTGGCGCTGGCGTGCGGCGTGCTCGCCTACCGGTTCGGTTTCGCGTCGATCCTCGGCGCGTTCGCCGCGGGCCTGCTGGTGAAGCTGGTCGAGTTCACCGGCCGGGAGCCCAATCCCGACTTCCTCGTGAAGCTGGAAGGGGTCGGCTTCGGGTTCCTGATACCGATCTTCTTCATCACCACCGGCGTCGCCTTCCAGCTGAAAGAGCTGCTGTCGCATCCGGCGGCGGTCGCGGAGGTGCCGCTGTTTGTCATCGCCCTGCTGCTCGTACGGGGGCTGCCCGCGCTGCTGTACCGCGACGCCACGGGCACGCGCCGCGCCGCCGCCGCCGGGCTGCTGCAGGCGACGACGCTGACGTTCGTGATCGTGGCGGCGCAGATCGGGGTCGCCGCTGGCCGACTCACGCCCACCGTGGCCGCGGCCCTGGTAGCGGCGGGGCTGCTGTCCGCTGCGATCTTCCCGGGTGCGGCCGGGCACCTGCTGTCCCCCGCCAGGCCGAAGCCGGGGCCGGAGCCGTCGGCACTCAGTGACCTGCCGCGGCAGCGGACCGGGACCGCGGCACTCGGCGCGCCGCACGGTGGCGGCGGGGGTTCGGGCGGGCACGCGGCCGTGGATGGAGACGGCGACGGCCATCGTCGACTGCCAGAAGACCGTCGCGGCTAGCTGCCGCCTGATGAAGCCGGAGGCGGGCGTGTGGAGGTGTTCCGCCGCGAGCCGCGCGAACGGATGGCGAACTCGACGCCGTTACTCGCCGGTTTGGCGGCTGACCGGTTCTGGTGAGTCGCCGCCGACGGCATGGCGCTCCAGCTCTGATGCCCTTCCCCACTTGGAGTTAACTCTGTCATAGAACTAATTTCCTACTGTAATAGAAATATTGGCAGATACAATTTCCCAGGAAACGGCAATATCCCGTTCAGTGGTAGTTTGTCCTCTATTCACCTTGACGCCCTAGACCGGAACCGTGACTGATTCTGATCCGGCCGTCGCGGCCGAACGGACCACGGCGGCGGTCGGCATGTCGGCGGTGAACCTGACGCTGGGGTACGGCGCGAACACCGTCCTCCGGGACGTCACGCTGGACTTCCAGCCCGGCAAGATCACGGCGCTGCTCGGGCCGACGGGGTCGGGCAAGTCGACCCTGCTGCGCACGCTGAACAGGATGAACGACAAGATCGGCGGCTACCGGCGCGCAGGGGATGTCACCCTGGACGGCCAGAGCATCTGGTCGCCGTCCCTGCACCCGATGGCGCTGCGGCGCAAGGTGGGGATGCTCTTCCAGCGCCCCAACCCTTTTCCGATGTCCATCATGGACAACGTTGTCTGCGGCGTGCGCGCCTACGAGCGGGTGCCGCGGGCGCAACTGCGGGACATCGCCGAGCAGCGGCTGCGCGCCGTGGGGCTGTGGGACGCGCTGTCCGGGCGCCTGAAAGACTCGCCGTTCCGGCTGTCCGGCGGCCAGCAGCAACTGCTGTGCCTCGCACGCGCGCTGGCCGTGCAGCCCGGCGTGCTGCTGCTCGACGAGCCCACATCCTCGCTCGACCCGGTGGCCACCGAGTCCATCGAGCGGCTCATCCGCGGCCTGACTCCGGACCTGACCGTCGTGATCGTCACCCACAACCTCGCCCAGGCGCGACGGGTGGCACAGCGGACGGTGTTCCTCAACCGCGGCCGGATAGTCGAGCACGGCGACACGGACCAGGTCTTCGACAACCCCGCGGAGGAGGAGACGGCGCAGTACGTCGGCGGCCATTTCGGCTGACTGAAAGGCTTTCCTCCGGGCGCTTGGCGCCCGGAGGAAAGGGTCGCTCGCCGCGTTGCAGCGCGGCAGGGCGGCGTGTAGCTGCCGTGAGCGCTCGCACTCGGCAGGGACACAGCCCCGCACGTGTAGGACGTGCGAACACCTAGCAAGGAACAGCTAACAAAAGGGAGTATCCCACGGTGGGAACGAGACTACTCGCACCTCATAAAATCCCTCGTCAGACACTTAAGCCGGCCCGGCGGCTCGTCCTGCCGGTCCTCGCCGTCGCGGGGGCGATCGCTCTCGCGGCCTGCAGCAGCTCAACCTCGTCCTCCTCGTCCTCGGCTCCTGCGTCGACCCCCGCCTCTTCGGCGGCGTCCACCCCGGCGTCCTCGTCGTCTCCGTCGGCGAACGGGCTGCCGACCGCCCCGTCGTCCTCGTCGATGTCGCTGTCGGAAACTGGCAGCACGCTGCTTTACCCGTTGTTCAACTTGTGGGTGCCTGACTACAAGACCGCGTTCCCGCAGGTGACCATCACCACCGCGGGCACGGGTTCGGGCACGGGCATCTCGTCGGCGGCGGGCGGGACGGCGGACATCGGGGCGTCAGACGCCTACCTGTCCTCGTCGGACACCAGCCAGTACCCCACCCTGATGAACATCCCGCTCGCGATCTCGGCGCAGATGGTGAACTACAACCTGCCGGGAGTGACGGGCAACCTGAAGCTCAACGGCACGGTCCTCGCCAAGATGTACGAAGGCCAGATCACCATGTGGAACGACCCGGCGATCAAGGCGTTGAACCCGGGCGTGTCGCTGCCCGCCGTCAAGGTCGTCCCGCTGCACCGCTCGGACAGCTCAGGCGACACCTTCCTGTTCACGACGTACCTGTCTGACCAAGACTCCGCCTGGTCAAGCTCGGTCGGCTACGACACGTCGGTGGCCTGGCCGTCGGTCGCCAGCGAGCTGGCCTTCAAGGGCAACAGCGGCATGGTGACCGGCTGCCAGTCAAACCCTGGCTGCGTCGCCTACATCGGCATCAGCTACAAGTCCAAGACCGACGCAGCCAAGCTCGGCGAAGCCGAGCTTGCGAACGGCAGCGGCGGGTATGAGCTGCCCACCTCGGCCAGCATCGCGGCCGCGGCGGCCAGCTTCACCTCGATCCCCGCCAACGGCGCGATCTCGCTCATCAACAGCAAGGCGTCCGGCGCCTACCCGATCATCAACTACGAGTACGCGATCGTGGACTCCAAGCAGCCGAGCGCGGACAAGGCGCAGGACGTCAAGGCCCTGCTCTACTGGGCGATCACCGCCGGCAACTCCTCCAAGTACCTGTCGCAGGTGAACTTCCAGCCGCTGCCGTCGATAGCCGTCACGGCCTCCGAGGCCCTGATCGCGAAGATCGGCAGCTGACCGTGGACGAGCCTGCGTCAGCGGCGACGCACACCGGGGGGCCGGGCACCCGCCCGGCCCCCCGGGCCCGCAGGAGCGACGGCCAGGTCATCCGATGGCTGGGCAGCGCGGGCGCCCTGATCCCAGCGCTCGCGCTCACTTTCATCGTCGTCTCTCTTCTTCTCGAGGCGCTGCCCGCCATCCGCCTGAACGGCTGGAGCTTCTTCTCCTCCAGCGCGTGGAATCCCGGCAGCGGATACGGAGCGGTCGTCACGACGGACGGCGTCCCGCACCCGCAAGGCTCCGACTTCGGCGCCGGGCCGCTCATCGTGGGCACGCTGGCGAGCTCGGCGATCGCGCTCGTCATCGCGGTCCCGGTGTCGATCGGCGCGGCCCTCGTGATCGTCGAGCGGCTGCCCCGCCGGGTCGGCGACACGATCGGCCTGTTCCTCGAGCTGCTCGCCGGGATCCCCAGCGTGATCATCGGGCTGTGGGGGGTGCTGACCTTCGGTCCGTTCATCTCCGAGCACGTCGTCCCCGTCATCGCGCGGAACATCCCGGACGTTCCCGTGCTCAACTACTTCGGCGGGAGCACAGGCACCGGCCTGGGCCTGCTCAACTCCGGGCTGATCCTCGCCATCATGATCATCCCGATCATCGCCGCCACGACGCGGGACCTGATCCGGCAGGTGCCGATCCTGCCCAGGGAGGGCGCGCTGGCGCTCGGCTTGTCGGACTGGGAGTGCGCGCGGCGCGTGACCTTGCCGTGGGTCGGCTCCGGAATTATCGGCGCCATCGTGCTTGGTCTCGGCCGGGCGCTGGGCGAGACGATCGCGGTCGCCATGGTCTCTGGTTCGGTGACCGGCCAGTACCCGAGCAGCATCTATTCGGCGATGACGACGTTCGCCGCCACGATCGTCAACCAGCTCGACGGGGCGCTCGGCGAGGCGACCGGCTTCTGGCTGAAGACCCTCGCGGAGTGCGGCCTCGTCCTGATGGCCATCACGCTGGCGGCCAACGTGGGGGCACGGCTGCTGGTCCGCAAGGTGTCGGGCACCGCGCTTCCCGTGGGAAGGGGACTGTAGCGATGAGAGACGGCTCTGTCCGCGAAGTCCGCAAGCCCGGGGACCTGCCCCCCGTGTCGTTGCGGCGCAGATCGGCGAACGCCGTGTTCTGGACACTCTGCTTCATGTGCCTGGTGGTGGTGGTAGGCCCAACCGTCTGGCTCGCGGGCGGCGTGATCGCCAGGGCGGTGCCGCACTTCCAGTGGAGCGTGCTGACGACGGTGACATCGGGGAACGGCGGTGGGCTCGAGAACGCCATCACCGGGACACTGGCGATCTCCGCCGGCGTGCTCATCGTCGCCGGGACGGTCAGCCTGCTCACCGGCCTCTACCTCGCCGAATTCGCTTCTGGCGGGCGGCGCAGCTTCCTGCGCGGCTGCTATGAGGTGCTCGCGGGCATCCCGTCGATCGTCCTGGGATATGTCGGGTACGTGGCCCTCGTGGTCCGCTTCCACTGGGGATACGGGCTGCTGCCCGCGGTCCTGGTGCTGTCGGTGCTCGCCATCCCCTACATCACCAAGTCCGTGGAGACCTCGCTCGCGCAGGTGCCCACCGCGTACCGGGAAGGGGCCGACGCGCTCGGCATCCCGCTGGGCTGGACGCTGCGCAAAATCGTGCTGAAGGCGGCGACGCCAGGGATAGTAACCGGGCTGCTCGTGGCCCTCGCCGTCTCCGTAGGCGAGACGGCACCGCTGCTGTACACAGCGAACTGGTCGGTGAGCAACCCGTCCCTGGCGCTCACCCACTCCCCCGTCGGGTACCTCACCTACGCGATCTGGGCCTTCTACGACGACCCCACGGCGACGTCGCAGTACCTGTCGTACGACGCCGCGCTGCTGTTGTTCATCATCGTGCTCCTGATCATCGTCATCGGCAGGGTGATCACCACGATCTCGCGCCGCCACGCGGAGTGATCATGGCGGACGCCAGCCCTCGCCCAGTCCGCCTGGCGGCGGACCTGCTCGCCGACCGGATCGCCGCCACGCTCGTCAGTCACGAGCCTGGCTGGCGGATGCCGCGCGCGTCGGCGCTCGCCCGCCGGCACAATGTCAGCATCGGCGAGGTGCGGGCCGCGGTGGACCAGCTCGTGTCCCGGCAGCTCGTCCGCCGGTCGGCGGACGGCCAGCTGTACCGAGCGAGCCCGGCCGAGTACCTGATCCCGCTGGACGGGACCGCGCGTCTTGGCACCCGGGTGGACCCGATGGGCGGGAACCTCAGCTGCCTCAGCTACACCGTGTCCTGGCGGCCAGCGCCCGACGACGCCGCCCGCGCGCTGTGCATCGCGCCCGGCGACCCGGTCGGGGTCCTGCAGCTCGCGTGGGGACTGAACGACAAGCCGGCGGCTGTCTCAACGACGTACCTGACCAGCAACCTGGCGCATCCGCGCACGCCGGCGGACTGGCTCTCGGCCGCCGCTGAGCGCGGCGTGCTGCCGCTCGCCCCGCCCGGCGCGGCGTTGCAGGAGTACCAGGAATCGCGCCAGCTCCCGGACTGCCTGGCGCAGGCCGCGACGATACAGATGCAGCTGCCGCCGTCGTCGGTGGCCCGCAGGCTCCGGCTGGCAGCCGGCCAGCTCGCGGTGCTCGTGAGCGTGGTGTTCGGTCGCGGCCGTGGGCATCGGCCGGCGGCGCTCACCATCACCGTGCTGCGCCCGGACATGTTCCGCGTGATCGTCGAGACCGTGCCATCCGGCGCCGATGACGGGCACCTGCACGCCGCGTGGCACCTCGCCGCCGCGGACTAGCGAAGGTAACGCGCCAGGCGTCCGAGGTGGTCCGTCACGGGCCCACCTCGGATTGCATGCCGGCGGTGTCGGCGAGCCGGTCGATGGCACGCGCAAGGGCGTCGAGCGCGGGTACGGCGGCGGTGAGCGCGTGGCGCTGCCTGGCCGGCAGCGTGGAGAGGGCAAGGTGCAAGACGGCGGCGTTGGTGGCCTGCCACGCGAGCACCGCCTGATACCCGGACT